>Ga0209067_10001727_pt1 | contig 13281 bp, 9 predicted proteins | sample ColStrG_CSR_2013_FD_187199 | JGI IMG/M metagenome (GOLD analysis project Ga0209067, IMG submission 187199) | Freshwater sediment microbial communities in response to fracking from Pennsylvania, USA - Cold Stream Run_MetaG_CSR_2013 (SPAdes)... | ecosystem: Environmental > Aquatic > Freshwater >... | reverse complement strand
GGTGCGACCACGCCACCGGTGGGGTCACTCGTGAGATACGCCTGACTTACCGAATTACTCGCTTCGACCTGCACGGTGATGGTGCAGCCCAAGTCGGTCGTCTGCACGGTGTACGTGGTGCCCGTGCCGATGATCGTGTCGCCGCAGATCCACGAGTAGGTGAGGTCCGGGTTCGGATTGCCGGTCACGTCGGTGACGTGAGCGGTGAGGACGTCACCTACCCACGGTGCGGCCAAGGCGCCACCGCCGCTGCCGTCATCGGTGATCGCGACCGATCCGATGGTCGGCGCCGCCGGTGCCGCGACGACGGCGCCGGTCGGGTCACTGGTCTGACTCGCGTCGGGCGACAGACCATTGGATTCGGTGATCGTCACGGTCATGAGACAGCCCAATTCGCTCGCGGTCAGCGTGTAGGTGACACCGGTGGCACCGCCGATGGATTCGCCGCCGCAGTACCACTGGTACGACTCCGTCGGCGTCGGAGTGCCCGTCACTGTTCCGGGGGTAGCCGTCAGAACGTCGCCCACCGCCGGGGTCGACGCGGTGCCGCCGCCGCTGCCATCATCGGTGATCGTCGCCGACGCGAGCGTGGGTGCGGTCTCGAGCGTAAAGCTGAAGAACTGAGAGCCCAGACCGGGCGTATACGTCTGCACCCAAGCGGTGCCCGTGACTATCACCTGCAACGGTGATCCACCGATGTACTCGCCTCCCGGTATCGACAGCGGCGCGACGGCCCCGTTGTCGATGTAGTAGTTGCAATTCGTAATGTTGACCGTGTAGCTGGTGTAGGGAGCCAGATTGATGAACTGAGGGGCACCAGAAGTTCCCGGAGACGTGCAGTCGTAATTGATGGCGGTGGTGGACATCACCACGACGCCAGTGAGGGCGCTCTGTTGCGACGCGTCGGGCGTCACCCCGTTGGATTCCGTGATCACCACGCTGACATAGCATCCAACGTCGCCACTTTGGATGGTGTACGAATCGGACTTGGCGCCGGCGATGGCCGAGGGGCCACAGAACCATTGATACGACTCAGTGGGTGTCGGGTCGCCCGCCACCCCACTCGCCACCGCGGTCAAGGTGTCGCCGACGACGGGGTTCGCCACCGATCCAGTACCCGATACGTCGTTGATGCTCGCGCTCGAAATGCTCGGTGCCGTCCCCACGAAGCCCGTCGGGCCGGTCGGGCCGGTCGAGCCAGTAGGAATCGTCGTGGTCGTGGTGGTCGTCGTCGAATCGACGGGCGCCGTAATGGTCACTGGGGTGCCGATGGTCGTCGACGATGCTGCGAAATCGCCGTCACCTGCGTAACTGGCCGTGAACGTCACGTCGCCGGGAGAGCTCTCGGGGAGATCGCACGAACCGTTACCCGACGAGTCGAGGGGGGCCGAACACGTCTGAGTGCCGTCCGACACCGTGACATTGCCGGTCGGTGTCCCGGTGTCGGGAGGCACGGGTCCGACGTTCACCGACACGGTGACGGAGTCACCGGCGATGAGCGATCCACTCGTTCCCGTGATGGACGTCATTGATTGGGCGAGACCGATACCGAAGGACTGCTGCACCTGGGATGCCGCCGCATAGGTGGCGTTACCCGATTGGTTGGCGTCAACCACGCAGGTCCCGACACCCGTGAAATTCACGACGCCGTCGGAGTAGTTGCAGACGCCGCTGGTGGACGCGGCGTCGATCGAAAAGGTCACGGCGTTCCCCGATGCCCCACCCGTTGCTGAGGGCGTGTAGAACCCCGCCGCGATGTCAGCGTCGGACGGGACTGACGACGTGAACGTGATGGTTTGGCTCAACAACGCCGACGTCGTGAAGGATAGGACCGAGCCATACGTCGTGCCGGCAGTATTGGTCCCGATGGCTTGGAAGTAGTAGGCCTGGCTCGCCGTCAATCCGGTCGCGTTATAGGTTGCCGTGACCCCAGCGTCGCTGGCCCCCGTGGGACTACCCGTCGTCGCGGACACCGGTCCCGACGCCAGGCACCCTTGTAGCGCACCACTCACCGTGGTATTGGAGGTCGCGTAGCAGAACGTCACCGTGGTCGCGGCCCCGTTCGCGGTGATGGTGGTGTTGAGCGTCGCGCCCGTCTGCGACAACGACGACGCGGCGACCGACGTGACGGACGGTTTCGCCGCGGCGGTCGTGAACGACACCACGTTGCCGTAATTGGTGCCGGTGCCGTTGGTAGCCACTGCTTGGTAGTAATAAGTCGTCCCGGGATTCAGGCCGGAGATGGATCCGGCCAACGTGTAGGACTGGGTAGTCGACCCCGACAAAGCAGGAGTGGGCGTCGAGGTCACCGTGGAACCCGTGAGTGCCCCGGCGGTGGTCGTCGCCGAGGTGGAGTATCGAAAGGACGTCGCGGTCATTGCTGAACCATTGGCCGCCGCGGTGCCCCCGAGGGTCGCCGAACTACTGGTAACCGAACTCGCGGCGTTCGTCGTAACACTCGGAGCGAAGGCACTCCCCGCGTTGACACATCCGGCCCCGTCGCTCGTCGTTCCCGTCGCCCCCGACGCGGCACCCAGGTAGGTCATGATCGAACCGTAACTTCCCGATCCCGCCGTTCCCACCGAAGGAAAGGCCAGCGCGACATTGGCCGCGGTGATTTCGTACATCTTGAGGCCGGTGTTGTCGTAAAAGAAGAGATCACCCGCGTTATCGGAGATCGCGGAGCCGAAGGCGTCCCCCGAACCCGGAGCGTTCGATGCCGCCGACACCCCGGTGACCGACACGACCTTCGCCACGTTGTTGAACGTCGTGGATGACCAGGTCGACGAGTTGAGCGGCACGGCGGAGATGGGAATCGAGACTTGATAGAGCGTCTGGCCGCTCATGCCGTATCCCACGTAATACGAACCAGAGACGTTGAGCGTCACGTCATTGGCCCCAAACGTTGTCGAGTTCCCACTGACTTGGGAGATTGATTGCGCCGCGCGGGTGGGACTGGTCACGTCCGCGATGGTCAACGTTCCGGAACCCTCGGTCAACATGATGGAGGAGTTGGGGATGAAGTCACCGCCCGTCGAATTGTAGGGCGAGTACGCAGTCGTGCTGATCTCGTGCTCGACACCGGCCGCGTCGATCATCCAGAGGTGACCGCTGTTATCCCAACCGTAGATGTAGTTGTTCTGAGTGTCGTATCCAATGCCGTTGAGCGACGTGGTCATGTTGCCACCGATTTGCGTGAACGTTCCGGTCGAAGCATTGAAGCTGTAAAACTTGCTCCCAATCACCACGTACAGCGTGGCTGAGCAGGTGAAGGTGCCGCCGGTGGTGGGCATGAACGTCGTGACGGGGCTCCACGTAGTCGTGCCACCCTGGGTCGAGCCGGCCGCGAAATAGTAGAGGGTGTTGGCCGTCAAGCCCGAGACATTGGCGGTCACCGAAATGGCGATTGCCACCGAAGAGGAACTCGGCGTCGGCGTCACCGCGGTGCCCGAACACGTCGATCCACTCGGGGTGAACACCGTCGTCGAGTAGCAGAAGGTGAAGGTGGTCGATGCCCCCTCAGGATTGACCAATGTGTTGAGGGTCGCCGACGTCGACGAAATATTGGACGCGTACGTCTGATCCGCGGTGTACACCGGTACCGTCGCCGCACTCGCCACGCCCCCTCCGATACCGAGAAGACCGACCGAAGCCAGCAGCGTGGCGAGCGTCGCGGCGGTGAAGCGACTAATTCCTCGGACGACATTCATCATGATCTCCTTTGATCAGATTCCCTATCGACGTCGTCGGTTACTACTAAGTAACTTCGGCCATCTGGCCTGAATGTACGCCTAGGCATCGGTGGTGCCATCAGGACGAAGGTCACATTCTCGCGAAAATCCCCCAATTCACAATGCAGTCCCACGTGACTCTCAGAAGGGCCACAATCTGGTCTGAGAATTCCCTGTGAATCGAGACGAATCGTGTCTCGACGTGCCCGAACCGGCCCACGCTTCGGGTGACGCCACCCACCCAGTCAAACGTCACCCGCTTTCCGAACCGGACCCGCGCGTGGCGTCGCTCCTCGTACGCGGACTCGGAATTTATCGCTGATTACGAATAGACGATTGACGGCGCCGCCGACGGGTCGCAGTGGTGATCGTCAGACGTCGGGGTCGGGTGAGCGGACCGCGTCGGCGTATACCGCCGGACGGCGCGACGTGAACACGTCGATCTGGGCCCGTCGGGTCACCACGTCGTCAAGATCTAAGTCTGTGGTCAGCACGTCCTCACCGTCGTGGGACGACTGGACGAGGACGTCGCCCCACGGACCCACGATCATCGAGTGTCCGTGGGTGGACAGTCCCTCGGCGGTCGTGCCCACTTGCGTCGCGGCCACGACGAAGCAGTGATTCTCAATCGCCCGGGCGCGCACCAGCACCTCCCAGTGGGCGGGTCCGGTATGCGCGGAGAAGGCGGCCGGGATGGCGAACATCGTGGCACCGGCCAGCGCGAGGTTGCGGTAGAGCTCGGCGAAGCGGACGTCGAAGCAGATGCTCAGCCCCAGGGTCGCCTCGTCCACGCGGACGACTCTCATCTCGGCCCCCGCCGAGATGAATTCGGACTCGCGGTAGACGACGCCCCCGGGTGGGCGGGCGTCGAAGAGGTGGATCTTGCGGTAGACCGCCGCGATGTCGCCCCGGGGGCCGATCACGACGCTGGTGTTGTAGAACCGTCCCTCGGGCGCCGGCTCGAGCAGACTGCCCACGTGCACGGTCACGCCGCGACCCTTCGCCGTCAGAGCCAATTGCCGCACGAAGCCGCCGTCGAGGGTCTGGGCCGCGGCGGCGTAGCCACTGGGCGGCCCCCAGTAGGTGGCGTACTCGGGCAATTGGATGTAGGTCGCGCCCAGGTCACTGGCGCGTTCGACGAGGCGAAAGATGGCGGCCTCATTGGCCGCCACGTCACTGCCCGACGTCATCTGGATGGCCGCTACTCGCACGACATCCATTATTCACCCTCGTCGCCGAAGGCGCGCCTCGCGTCAGCGCCAGTCGCGCGAGGGCACCGTGGCCCCGAGGGCCAGCGCCTCGACGAACTCCGCCTGCAGGGCCATCGTGCCCTGTCCGCGCTGGAGCACGCCACGAATCATCAGTGCGGGGGCCCCGCGCGCCAGGGGACGCCAGCGAGCCCAGGCCCCCTTGGAGAAGATCACGTTGACGTGGCCGCTCTCGTCCTCGAGATTGAGAAACACCGCTCCGTGGGCCGTCTCGGGGTGCTGACGGTGCGTGACGACCCCCGCCACGGTGACGCGCGCACTCTCCGCGCCCACCAGGCGCGCCGCCATCGTCACGCCCCGTTCGTCCAACCACGGCCGCACCAACGCCAGGGCCGTCGCGTCGGGAGTGAGCCCCATCGACCACAGGTCGTCGGCCACGCGCTCCATCTCACTGGGCCGCGACAGGCGCGGGGCGCGAAGTCCGGTCACCACTCCCTCTAAGCGGTCCGTGGTGCTCTGGGCCGCCGCGCCCGCCGTCCAGATCAGCGCCCGCCGGTTCTGATCGAAGCAGTCCATCGCGCCGGACGACGCCAGCGCCTCGAGGTGGTGCTGTTGGCACCCCGCGCGACGCACCAGGTCTTCGGCGTCGCGCCAGGGCGCGCCGGCGACGATGCGCTCGGCGAGTTCACGACCAATGCCGCGCACCCCACTCAGACCCAGGCGCACGTCGGGGCGGTCCTCGTCACCCTCCAAGGTGGCGTCGACTCCCGAGATATTCACGTCGGGACGCACCACGGTGACCCCGTGACGCTGGGCGTCGGCCACCAGACTCTGGGGCGACCAAAAACCCAGGGGTTGGGCATTGAGCAGGGCCACGAGGAACGCCGCCGGATAGTGCAGTTTGATCCACGCCGAGCAGTAGACCAGGTGGGCGAAGGAGACCGAGTGCGACTCGGGGAAACCGAAGTTCGCGAAGGCCGACAGGGCGTCGAAGAGCTGATCGGCCGCCGACCCGGTGATGCCGTTGCTGGCCATCCCCGCGTAGAAGCGGCTCTTGAGCTTGAGCATGCGCAGCTCGGAGCGCTTGGCGGCCATCGCCTGGCGCAGTTCGTCGGCCTCGGCCGGGGAGAAGCCCGCTACCGCCACGGCCATCTCCATCAACTGCTCCTGGAACAGTGGTACGCCGAGGGTGCGTGAGAGGATCGGTTCCAGTCGAGGGTGCAGGTACGTGACCGGCTCCTCACCGCGCCGGCGGCGGATGTAGGGATTGACGGCGTGGCCTTGGATGGGCCCGGGGCGGATCAACGCGACCTCGATGACCAGGTCGTAGAAGCAGCGTGGCCGCACGCGCGGCAGGGTCGCCATCTGGGCGCGCGACTCCACCTGGAACACCCCGACGGTGTCGGCCTCGCACAGTAGGTCGTAGACCGCGTCGTCTTGTTCGAGCGTGCCGAGGTCCAACGTGACGCCGTGGTACGCGGCCACCTGATCGACGGCGCGGTGCAACGCGTCGAGCATGCCCAGACCGAGCAGGTCGAACTTCACCAGGCCAATGGCCGCGCAATCGTCCTTGTCCCACTGCAGCACGGTGCGTCCGGGCGTGCGACCCCACTCGACCGGACACACCTCGAGCACCGGTCGATCGCACAGGACCATGCCCGCGGAGTGGATGCCGAGGTGACGCGGACGGTTGAGCATCTGAGTGGCCATGTCGAGGATCATCTCGGGTACCTCGTCGCTCAACGCGGTCATGCTCGAACGATCCACCCGGTCGCGCAGGTCGTTGGCGTCCGCTTCGGAGTAGCCGAAGGCCCGCGCCACGTCGCGCAGCGCCGAGCGGGGACGGTAGGTGATGACCGCCGCCACCTGGGCGGCGTGGTGGCGGCCGTAGCGCTGGTACACGTACTGGATCACCTCCTCGCGCCGACCCGACTCGATGTCCACGTCGATGTCGGGCGGGCCGTCGCGCGCCGGCGAGAGGAAGCGCTCGAAGAAGAGGTGCAGCTTCACCGCGTCGGCGTTGGTGATGCCCAGCGAGAAGCACACCGCCGAGTTGGCGGCCGACCCGCGGCCCTGGCAGTAGATGTTCGAACGCCGACAGAACTCGGTGATGTCCCAGACCGTCAAGAAGTAGCCCGCGAACCCCAATTGGCCGATGACGCCGAGTTCGTGGTCGATCTGACGCCACGCCCCCGGTACCCGCTCCGCCTCGCGCGGACCGTACCGCGCCGTGGCCCCCTCGTAGACGAGCGCGGTGAGGTAGGCCTGCTCGTCCATCCCCTCGGGAGTCGCGAAGGCCGGCAGGTTCGGCGCCACCAGGCGCAGGTCGAACGCCAGCGCGGCGCCGAGTTCCCCGGCCTCGTCCACCACCCCGGGCCAGCGCGCGAACCGACGTCGTTGCTCGGTGTCGGCGCGCAGGTGCGCCAGCGGCGACGCCGACAGCCAGCCCTGCATCTGTTCCAGGTCGCGCCGCGCACGAATGGCCGCCACCACGTTGGCGCGCGCGAAGTCCTCGGGACGTGCGTAGTGCACGTTACCCGTGGCCACCAGGTGCACCCCGTGGCGTACCGCCAACTCGGCCAAGACGTCGTTGCGCGCCACGTCGTCGAAGTGTCCGTGGTCCCAGATTTCGACCGCCACGTTCTCGCGACCGAAACGCTCGACCAGAGTCAGCAATTCACGTTCGGCGGCGCGCGGTCCCTCAGTCAGGAGTGCGCGGTTCAGCGGTCCCTTGCGACACCCGGTGAGCACCATCCACTCGCGCGCGTAGTCGCCGACGCGCGCGAGGTCGAAGTGCGGGGTCCCCTTCTCGCCGCGCTCGAGGTGGGCCTCGCCGAGCATCGTCGAGAGTCGCCGATACCCCTCGGGCGAGCGCGCCAGCACGACGAGGTGATCGCCCTGGGGGTCGGGCACCCCCACGCGATCGTCGCGCGCGTTCAAGGTGAGTTCGGCCCCGAAGATGGTCGCCAGTCCGAGTGAGCGCGCGGCCTCGGCGAAACGCACCACCCCGTAGAGACCGTGGTGGTCGGTGAGGGCCAGGCCACCCAGGCGCAGGCGCACCGCCTCGGCGACGAGTTCCTCGGGGTCGCTCGCGCCGTCGAGGAAGCTGAAGCCCGAGTGGGCGTGGAGTTCGACGTACGTGGCCATCAGTCGTAGATCCCCACCAGCCACCAACGGCCACCCTCGGCGCAGAGCAGCATCGCCTCGCCCCCCTCGAGCAGTACCTGGAGGTGGGCGCGTCGACGCGGCGTCGTCCACCAGCGCTCCACCAACGGCCAGGGTCCGGCGAACCAGGTGATGGCTCGCTGGGCACCGCGGGCCATCACCAGCGACGCGGGCGGGGCGCTGAGCGATCCGCGCGCGCCCATCTGCACCGCGGCCCCGTGCGCGTCGCGTACCTCCACCGCCACCGGCTGGTGCAGCGACGTCGCCGGCGCCGGTCCCGCGAGACGACCCGGCCAGGGTGCGTCGTCACGTCCGTCACGCCGCGGCGAGCCCCAGGGCGTCAGCGTCGCGCGGTCCTCGGGCGTGCGTCCACCACGCAACTGCGCCACCAGCACCCCCTCGGGCCCCAAGCGGTGACGCACCCGGTGCGCGGCCGCCCGGGCCCGGTCGTCGCCGGCGGTGCGCTGACCGAAGAACCCCACCTGCTCCTCGGTCACCCCCGCCTCACCGCGCGCGGCGCGCAGACGTGAGCCCAGTCGCCGGTCGCGCTGTCCGGGTAGCTCGGCCAACTCCCCGCGCGCCACGCGGTGCAGCACCCGCACGGCGGCACTGAATCGCTCGGCCACGCGAGCCCCCTCGAGATCAGCGAAGTGCCCCACGGTGTGCAGGCCGAGCCGTCGCCCCGTGGTAGCGAGTTCCCGGTGCCCCAGGGTGCTCAACGCCTGGCGGCGACGAAACGCCGTGGTCTGACCCGGCGCGACGACGACCTCCTGACGCGCCGCCACTTCGGCGCAGAAGAGGCCCTCGGCCACGCCGAGAGCGACCTCGAGCTCGAGCACGTCGCGCACGGTCTGACGCACCGCGGCGAGCACGGCGTCGTCACCGCCGAAGAAACGACTCGGTCCACGCAGGGGCAGCACCAGGAGCCCCAGTCGCACGGGATCGACGAAGGGGCACAGCACCTCGAGAGCGTCGAGGAGGCGGAGGTGGTCACGCAAGGTCGACCCATCAGGTCGCTCCTCGCTCAACGGCTCCACCCAGAGCGCGAGGAGACGTTCCACCTAGTACGCCACCGCCCGGCCACGAGCGTCGGGCACCACCACGACGTGTTCGCCACGACGTTGCGCCTCACCACGACCCCCGACGCGCAGAGTGACCTGACGCGCGTCGAGGTGCGACGAGTGGTCCCAATGCGACGCGGTGAGGTGAAAGGAGAGATCGACCGGGAGCGGCCAGGACGCACGGGGCTCCGTGAGAACGATCAGCACGGTGCCTCGCTCACGCACCCGGTCCATCAACTTGCGCGCCGCGGCGTGCGAGGCCCGCGACGGCGGACGCACGATGAGCAGGTCCACTCCGTCGAGCAGGTCGGCCGCCGCTTCGGCCCACGCCCCGCGCGGACGCGGCACGAAGAGCACGCGACGCAGGTCGACCCCCAGATCGGCCATCGCCACCACCCCGGGGTCGTCGATTCCCACCACGGCCACCCAGTGGCCGTGCGCACTGGCGTCACTGAGCAGACTCAGCGCCACACTGAGCCCACCCCACCCCACCGGCGCCTCGACGAGCACCGTGGATCCACGACGCAGTCCCCTACCCGGCACGAGGTCGCTCCAGGGTGCGCACAAGGGGATCACCCTGGATTTTGCGAGGGTCACGGGGCGAAGGGTCGCCGCCACGTCGTCGGCGAGGCGGGGTCGAGGAGTAGAAAAAGCGAACATATGTTCGCTACAGTAGCCGGTGATGTGTAACTTAACAAACCCAATTCTAGGTGGGACAATTAGGCATGGAGAAAATCACTTTCAGCAACATGGCTCTGTGGATTACCTCTGATGCGGAGGCGTATGAGTACATGGAAAGCCTGCGCTGGCCGGACAAGCCCGCCTGCCCCCACTGTGGTGTGATTGGCGACCACTACTTCTTAAAGCCCACCAACGGGGTTTCTAGGACCACAACGCGAGGCTCAGAGTCGGAGCGCCGGGTGTGGAAGTGCAAGGACTGCCGTAAGCAGTTCTCCGTGACGACTGGGACCATCTTTCACGGCTCCAAGGTCAGTCTGCGTATCTGGCTGTTCGTGTTCTTTGAGATGTGCGCCAACAAGAACGGACTCGCCGCTAGAGAGATTTCTCGCAAGTACGGCGTGGCGCCTAAGACAGCATGGTTCATGACCCAGCGCATCCGTGAGGCTATGAAGTCCCGCGGAGGATTGATGAGTGGCAACATCGTGGCGGACGAAACCTACATCGGTGGCAAGCCTGAGAACTGGCACGCGAACGACCCTCGTAGGGCTGAGCTCGGCAACAACCAAGCTCGTAAGACTGCCGTGATTGCGCTGATTAACTCCGAGACAGATGAGATCCGCACTAAGGCTGTGACCTCTGTGACCGGGCCGAACATCCGTCGCTTCATCGAAGAGAATGTCCTGTTCGATTCGGCGTCACTTCACACCGACTCTGCCGGTGTGTATCGGACGGTTGGCAAAGAGATGACCGCGCACCACGTCGTTAATCACAACAAGGGCCAGTACGTCACGGCTCTGTCCGATGGGACCAACAAGGCGGAGAACTTCTTTAGCCAGTTGAAGCGTTCGATCTCAGGGACGCACCACAGCCTCAGCCCTGAACACTTGCACCGCTATCTTGCTGAGTTCGCGTTCAGGCATGGGTCTCATGATTTAACGGACACGCAACGGATGGTCAAGTTGATCGGGCAAGTGCCTGGGATTCGGTTGAGTTACCAACCTTTGACGGCCTAGTTCAACTTCCTGATGAAGTTAAGTGTTCGGTGTGACGACCGGACGCAATTATGTCGTTAGTGCTCGCAGTCAAAATAGCCCAAAACAAGTAAGTAAGTCTGATTATTTTCATTCCAGCGATTGCAAAGACCACACTCCCAAGAAGTCTGGCAAAGTTGCTCCCATTTGACGTTGCGTCCAGAGCCCCGCACCCTATGAGGACCACCGCACAGAACATGATGGTCAACGTTCCCAACAAAAAGTGACGTCTAATGTGCCTGTCATGGAGTCGAAGTCTTCTGCTGCTTTCTCCTGTTCCCAACGAAACGAGGATGGCGAATGGCGTAAAAGCAATTGCAACAAAGGCAAAGAGGCCCCCGGCCAGCGCCGCGTAGATTGAGAAACGAATCGAGGGATCAATGGAGGAAAGTTTTAGATGTGACACGAGAAGGATCTTTAGTGCACTACCAATTACAACTCCAGCAGGCCAGTCAATCCAGGAATTTTCTGTCAATAACGACTGAACGGAGCGAGTTAACGGACGCGTTCTAACAGAGTGCAGTGCACGAACTTCCCCGTCGTACGTCGACGCAAGCGAATCTCTATCAGGCGACATCGGCACGATATCGATCATAAGCCCTGCGTGCCACATCGAACGCTGTTTCATAGTTGAGGGTTACTCCCTCAAAGCCGATTTGGTAGGTAATACGATCCTCAATCAGATCAATTGGGGTTTGACCCCCAACCTCACCAGGCACGATTACAGTTAGTTTGTCCACGCCAACGATGGGCAATCGGTCTACGAGTCTGCGCACAAGACTTTTGGATGTTGACCACATATGGTCACGATCGTGGGAGTCCTTTCCTCCTAGGACTATCCCAAGTTTGGTCGCCCCAGTTTCACCCGTGATACTGGCAATCGTGTTTCCGAACTTTTGGTCCAGTTCACGCAAGACCGATATCGATTCACCCGTCAAAGTCATTTCAATTCGCGCTACGTCGTCAAGGGAAGCCACGTACGTACCCTTTTCAACTCGCAAAATTGGATCAAAAATTAGGGAACATTCACAGACGTCGTGAAGATACTGGCTCAGGGCAGATGGCCTAGGCCCATACCCAGTGACGATTACCACAACGACGTCATCGAAAAAACGATAAAAACTACCCTCAGCTATTTCCGAAGAAAGATCCCATTCTTTTATTTTCCCGTCTTCGTAGAGTTCAGCACCTTCTCTGAGAGCCCATAAACCAAGTCCGCTTTGTGCTGGATTCGCAATCGAGTAAAGGTTCGTATTTTTCGCCCTGACAACAGTTCTGTCTTTGTAACTCATGCCGTCGAGACTGGTCAGCACAGGGGCGATGTCGAAACTTTGCGGGTTACATCGATACAGACGTGCTCTGACATATTTCCCGGCCATTATCCCCCTAAAAAAATGAAATCGAACCAACCGTAGGGCCTAGAAGTGATAAATGGGTGGATGACATTATCGCTTCTGGCAAATATAGAATTTGGGAATGCCACGCGACGCCTTTGAAGGCTACGACGAGTCAGTCAACATAGACATGAATCCAGAAGAGGCGCTGAAACTACTGCTGAATTCGGAGCCGAACCCGGACTCGACAGAGCCAGTACTGGACGCCTAGGGCCTGAGTGAACCCTCCCAGCCGATGGGCTGAAGCCACACTCGCAGACGAACTGTGTGTATCTTGGCGGAGGAAAATACTTGGAACCACACCAGTTGTCGCGTCGGCTTGTCCAATTTCCATCCGTCGTCATTTTCAACCATCACCCAAACATCAGCGGGGACCTGACCGTTAAGTCGGATCTCCTGAGGCGCTGATGGGTAGTTGGCCTGGGCCTTCATTTTTCTCCTGAAAAACCCCAGGTGGAACTCGTCAAAGTGAACCTTGGCAGGTATCTGTACCGGTCCGGGGTTATAAAGACGGATGCAAAAGCACCGTGTTTTGGCGGTATCCCAACCGTTGGGAACAACGGCCAAACCGTTAACCGGTTGCAGGATGCTTCGCGGGTAGGCGCTGATATGAACCTTGCTCTTTATCCCACTTAGGGTCCGATCGTGGCGATGGTTGAGATACGCCACTAACCACGTCCCCCCAGTGAACAGGGCGGTGAGCAACACACCGATAACTGTCCACCCCGCGACGTTGATAGTGAGCATCCCTCTACCCTAACCCCCACGGGCCTAAATGGGTTTGTCATGTTACACGTCACCCAGTAGCCACTCCCCGTCACAGGCGCCACTGGCCCTAATCTCACTGGGGGAAGGAGTCGTCATGTGTGGTCGGATCGCCCTGTACAGCCCCCCCATTCGTTTCGCGCGACTCCTCGACGCCGCTCTGGCGGCGGGCCTCGAGGAGGAGACGCACCCCAGTTGGAACGTGGGGCCCCAGCGCCGACTCTTCGCCGTCGCCGACCGCGACG
>Ga0209067_10001726_pt1 | contig 13284 bp, 10 predicted proteins | sample ColStrG_CSR_2013_FD_187199 | JGI IMG/M metagenome (GOLD analysis project Ga0209067, IMG submission 187199) | Freshwater sediment microbial communities in response to fracking from Pennsylvania, USA - Cold Stream Run_MetaG_CSR_2013 (SPAdes)... | ecosystem: Environmental > Aquatic > Freshwater >... | reverse complement strand
GCTCCATCCGTGGGCATGCTTGTAAAACTCGATGGCTTCGCGGAGGGGCGGGTTTTCCGTCCGGGAACTGAACAGAGACATCTGCTCGTAGTTGCTGCCGTTCTTCTTGCGGACCGCCTCAAGAATCGTGCGCGGGTCGATCCGCTCGTGAACATGGAGCGAGACCGTTGGCACGTCAAACTTCGCGCGTTCCGCCTTTCCTGCCCACTGCAACGCAGGGTCAAGGTGGGGATCGTAAGCGTATGTCCGCGTTGCTTCCTGTTGGTCCGTCTCAGGGGTTACCAGGCCAACCGGCGGGTTGTTCGGCCGCTTCTTGTCGGCGTGACCGTACTGTTCGATAGGGCGCTTGCCGCCCTTCGGTGCTTTCGTTTTTGCCATGAGAACAGACTTGCGTGGAAGGAACCATTCTACCTGGATGCGGTCCGCAAAGGACTTGTTACGCAGAACGGCCGCGCCTATTCGGGCTTTTTGTCGTCGTCCTTGTGATGGCTGCGCTTAGCGGCGTGCTCGCCGTCATAACCGAGCTTGGCCAGCTTCTCATCGAACGCCTTGATGGCGGCTTCCTTCTGGCGAAGGACTTCCTTTATCAGCTCGTGGCGGTGGGCTTCGAGCGTCTTTTGCTCGGCGAGGAATTTATCGACCGGATCGTCGGCCATGTTGATTATGATCCCATACCGGACCTACGGCAGGGGTGCGCTGCCTGGCTATTCTCAGCGGACCTTCATCTGCTTCAAATCCATGATGCGGATGCTCCCCTTGGTGCCGCGAAACGGCTGGACTTCGCCCTCGATCTGGACGGTCCTGCCGACAAGGGCGGAGAAGTCGCGGCCATAACGCTCCAAGAACAGGCCGGGCAATGGCGAATACCCCGTAAAGCTACCGTCCGGCGACTCCCTGAAATAAATGTTCACATAAGATGCATGATCCAGCTCCACCCGCGCGATCGTTCCTTCGACGATCATGGTGCGTCCCTGCCATCGCGGATCAAACGCGCTGACCTTATAGACCGTCGGCGGGGTGATGAAACCGCCGGGTCCAATCGGATCATCGGCGGGTTTCTGCGGACTGTCCGGAGGCTTGATGAAGCCCCCCGGCCCTATCGGATCGTCGTCCGGTGCCGCGGGCCGCGCGGCTGGCGCTGGCGCAGCCGGGCGCGGCGTGACGGGCGGATCGACCTTTCTCTGGAAATCAGGGGGCGCGGGGATCTGGAACTTTGCCGCGGTGGTGCGAAGGACGACATCCTCTACCTCGATCCTGGAGAGATCGATGCTCTTGTCCTTCGCCGCCTGCTGCTCAAGCCCCACGATCCTGCCCAGCAGATCGTAGGTGCCTTCCGGGTACTGGCGTCCGGGCGCCTTGTCGTAATAGTAGCTTCTGATCTTCAGCGACAGGGGGCGGTCGGCGTTTGCAACCTCGTTGACCAGATTGCCGATGCAGGTTTGCAGATAACGAAGCTTGTCCGCATCGGACTTCGCCTCGTAATCTTTCATGCTGAGGGCGTGCGCGGGAACGCAGACGAACGCCAATGCCAGAACGGCGGCGATGCGGGCGGTCTTGCACATACACCCTCCCTGCGTAGCCGTAGTTTATCAATTCTGATCGATGCGGGAGCGGCGCGCGATGGCGGAATTCTATTTCTGCGCGGGCGGCGGGAATTTGTCCTTCACCACTTTAACGATCACACCCTCGACCTGGATCTTGGAAAGATCGACCTTCCCGTCCTGCGCCAGACTCTCCAGTGCGCCCAGCTCGACATACAGCCGCTCAAGTCCTGCCGAGAACGGCTTGCCTTCCTGCTGGCGCGAGAACCAGTCCCGGATATCCTGCGCCAGTTGCGGATTCTTTGCGCCGAGGTCGCCGGTCATCTTCTCGATGAAATCCACCACGTAAACCGAGCGGTCATGCGTAGGCTTGGTGTTGAAGTCTTTCAGGCTCATCGCCTGCGCTGTCATCAGGACGAAAAAAGCGAGGAAAAGCTTCATGCCTGAGTATAACCCGAGTTGAATGAATCTGTTACGGCGATCTGCAAAGCTTCCGTCAGCCACGATCATAAGCGACTTTGCCGCCAACGAGCGGCCCTTCCCTTCCTTATATAGCGTTTTCAAAACCTCCATTTTTCTCTTGAACAGGACAAGGGGTTTCTTCAGATCGGGCGGCAGCCAGTCAAGGGCGCGGGTTTTGCGCTCGTGAAACCCTTCTTTAATGCGGTTCAGTCAACATCTTTTTTTACCCCCTTTTCTTCTTATTAGGACAGAGTTGTAGCTTCTCAGCGGTCAGCCGCAGAGGTCAAGGGCTCGCGGTTTTTGCGTGTTCATCGCAGACCCTTGATCGCGAGGAAGGGCCGCGCAAGCTGGTAAGCGAAGAAAAGGGGGATACAGACGGCGTTCTGCCGCAGGGTGGTTCGAATAGTCTGGCAGGGATCACGCTTCTTTCCGGGGTCGGCGCCAGCATCTCTGCCTATCGAAAAGCGCTGCCCCAAGTGACTGTCCATTTGAAGAGTGAGGCGGACCAATCTTGACGGCGTACTTGCGAAGTCCTTACCTCGCCGTACTAGGGTTTCAACGTTCTCACCTCTGTCTCTTCCCGTCCTGCCGGACGGCTCCGTCCCCTCGCGGGTAGAAGGCCTGTAAATCTATCCTCCGTATCTTTTTCCCATCACGTCCTACGCTGCGGCAGCCAGTTCAGCAAGTACCTGGGTTGATTGGAACACCGTTCCGTCGCGCCACATGGCATGCATGATGACAGCCAGTCTGCGCGCTACCGCCACGCAGGCTTTCTTCTTCGAGCTGCGCTTGGCGAGACGAAGGCCCCAGGATTTTAGCTCACTGGGCTTGCCCACCCGGCTCAGCAGCACTTTGGCGGCTTCAAACAGATGCATTCTAACGAAGGAGTCGCCGCACTTCGTGATATGGCCGTCATAATCCACCTCACCGGATGCATATTTTCGCGGGGTCAGACCCAGTGCTGCTCCGACATTCCTCGATTTCTGGAACCGCTCTGGCCGGTCAACAAAGGTCTTGTAGACTAGGGCGGTCAACGGTCCGACGCCCGGAATTGTCATGAAGAGCTGGCATACCTGATCTTCCTTGACGTAGTCGAGGACCAGCTTTTCCAGCTTCTTGCATTGCTCAATAAGCACCCGCCGCACTTCCAGCATCGGGAAGATACAGGCTTGGAACTTCTCGTTATCTCCAACCAGTTCACGGATGCGCGGTTCATAGGTTACCGGCGTGACTTTGCCAAGCTTCAAGCCGAAGGTTCTCAACGAGCCCCGGATCTGACTGTCAATATCCAGCCTCTTCTCCAAAAGGCAGCGCCGGTTATTGAGCAGCATCCGCAGTTCCTGACTGTCAGGACTCTTGACATGGACCTCTTTATACCAGCCGGTGCGCATGATGTGGGCAAGACCGCGGGCATCGTTGCGATCGGTCTTCACCTGCTGCGCCTTCATCGCCGCCTTGGCGTGACGGGTTTCGATGCAGATCACAGGCCATCCCATGGCAAGCAACTCCTGACACAGCCAGGATGACAGGCCACCGGCTTCCAGGCCCACTCGTTCTATAGGCAGCCCGGTGGCCTTCAGCCACTGGTCAATGGCAGCAGGTTCCGATGGCACATCGCTTTCGCTCATGAACGTACCGTCGTGGTTGACAACACAAATTGCCGTGCTATTCAGTGAAACGTCAAGGCTGCTGTAATACTTCATGCGGTTCTCCGTTGGTTGAGGATTGAAACATAACCTACAAAATTAAATATGGAGACCGGGGCGGAACATTCAAGAATTTGCGTGATGTCCGAAGAGTGCCGGCATCACAGGCGCGCTCTCGCTCTTACCCCGGTCTCCTCCGGGCTGGCCGGACACATTTTTCCGGCCATGCCAGGCCAAAAAAATGGTTCGTTGTCTTCCCGATGGATCACAACGCTGGAATGGCGCTATTCACCGTCGGTGTGACGAACCGCATTACAGTATCTTGACGGCAAGGACCGATCTGGCAGCTTTGCGTTGGAGGAAAATGGAGCGGGTTGCAAAACGGTTTAGATCTTGGGCGCGATCTGCCCGGATGGTCGCGGCGCATTCTGGTTTTGTGGATTCTCCGTCTCGGTAGCCGCGCTATCGCGCGAAAGGGATCGTCACCCGCAGGGGCCGAGACTACCCACCGCCGGGTTGCGGCGTTCAAATGCCGGAGGCTCGGGGAGCGTCAGCGCGTAGAGCCCGGTCCGCACCCCAAGCGCGCGGATTCGCCCCGTCAATCTGAGTGAAAATAATGAGAGCACGATACCCGGCTTGCTCACACATTGCTCACACCGTTTCGATCCGTGGGGGTTCGAGTACAGACTGGATCGGTTATGATTTGTTTGTAATCAACTATTTAAGGCTAGATGAAACTGGCTCGGATAGCTCGAAACGGGTTCGATTCCCGTTAGCGCTACCAATTCCTCATACACTTACAGACTCCAAGTGCGCACGCCGCTGCGCGAGTGCTTGTGCGCCTCTTCGTCAGCCAGTTCTGGCTCAGCGCGATCGTGACGGCGGCACTCGTGGTCACTCCGCCGAGCGAGAACTGTAACGGAACGGCGTCACCGGTGGGAGTGCCGGCCGGAGTCGCCACGCTGATCTGATTCATGCCGACGAACTACTAGGACAGCCGATCAGAACCGAGGGCGTGGTCGTCACCTTGCGAAGCGCGTCGAACGAGGCCGCGCCGTCACCGCTGGCGGACTGACGGCGCCGAGTCCGGTGCCTGGAAGCGAGGTGGCGCGCCCGCCTACCAGGCTACTTCTTCACCGTGAGGATCACTCCGTCAGGTGAGGACGCTCCGGAGACCGCGGCTTTAAGCGCGTAATCGCCATCCGCCATAGAGGCGGGCACTTGAATCGCTACTTGGTAGAGTCCCGCGTAGCCGGGAGAGAGCGCGGCGCCGAACACCTGGGCAGTGGCGGTGCCTATCGTGACGCTGACAGGGCTCGCATTGTAGATCTTGTCTCCGGGCACCTGAATGCCGGCAGCAACCGGCGGGGTCGTGGGGCCGAAGCCGGTGCCCCAGAGAATCAGCACGTCGCCGGGTTTGGCGGCAACCGTGGTAGCCCCGGGGAAAGTGCCGTCTTTCACGGCCAGACTCCCATCCTGGCGGGTGGCCACCGCCTGATTCCCTGGCCAAAGGAAGAAGGCCGGAGACTGTGCCGTGATGTTGGCCGTGAAGGCGACGCTGGTGCCACCGGGAGTGGTGACGGTGACGGGGACCGGTCCAGCGCCCACGTCGGGCGCCTGCGCATTGATCTGCCCCGGGCTGATGAAGTAGACGAAGGCCAGTTTACTGCCCACGTTGACGGTGACGCCATCGAGCGAGGTTGGCAGGACTCCATTCACGATGGCCTTGTCCCAGGTGTCCTGCGCGACCGGTGAGAGGTTGGAGCCTTTGATGGTGATCCAGGAGCCGGGTACGATGCCGGACTGGAAACTGGCTCCGTTCACCACGCCCCCCGCAGCAATGGTGGGAGCGGAGAGGGGGATGGTATCGGCCGTTGTGAGGCCGGCTGCCAGATCGGAGCCGTAAATCGATATCAGGGAACCCGGAGCCGGCGGAGTTTGACCATACACCGCAACCGCAGCGGCTGTGAATATTAGTACCCTCGCGAGATCCCTCATTTTTGGCCTCTGCAAGTAATCTTAAGCCACGGCGGGGCAAGTGCCAATGATTTTGCGACAGAGTTTACTTCCGAAAATGTAGCTCCTGTAACGTTCGCCCGACTTCGGGATGTTTGCCGCCATCCAGGTCGGCGGCCAAGATGGCTTCGCTTAGCGCCTCGTCAAACCGCGATTCGAGGCGTAGGACTTGAGCCAGGGTCCAGTGGGGTTTGAACCAGGTCGGGTGGGCGGCGATGGCGGCGCGGAGGCAGCGCTCGGTGCCGGCGGCGTCGTTCTGGCCGGCACGGATTGTGGAGAGGCTGTACCAGGCGTTAAAGGGGTCTTCCGCGGTACGCGTGGCGCGTTCGCCGGCGGCGGCGGCCAGTTGGAGCGCCAGGAATCGAACGGCGACCGTGGGCGCTTTCCCGGCGGTGGCGAGGAGGGCGCGCGAATACCAGAGGTCGCTAGTGCGGCCGGAGGCCTCATAATGCGCGGCGGCGGCGGCGAGATTGCCGGCGGCGAGATCGCGCTGGGCGAGGGCAAGCGCGTGGTCCGTAACGGCCAGTCGTGCGGCGAAGTACAGTAGCGGAAGCGCGAACGGGAAGCGTCGGACCGGTTCGGCGGGGCCGGCAGCCAGACCCGCGGCGAGCGCGATGGTGGCGAAAAGATCACGGCCGTGGGGATGGTGAACACCGTGAACTGCTGGCTCACAATCCCGGCGGCCAGCGCGGCAGCCAGACACGCCGCGAGATCGGGATGTTGTCCGCGCACCTTCCAGGCGGCGGCGAACCCGAGCGTACACCACGCAGCCAGCAGCAGGAACCCGGTGATACCCTGTGCCACCAAGGCGTCCAGGAAGATATTGTGGGGAGATTCGTGGGCAAAATCGGGGTACGCGCGCGCGAGTGCCGCGCTCTCGAAGTGGGGGAAGGCGGCGGTGAAGGTTTCGGGTCCCTGTCCGGCCAGTGGGCGGGCGAGGCCCATGCGCAGGCTGTCGCGCCAGAGCAGCGGACGCGCCCCGCCCCAGGGATCCTCGACGAACCAACGGGCGCGGCTGCGCAGAGGCTGTCCCGAAGGCGTAAAGGAAAAAACGAAGACGCCGAGCAGCCCCGCCCCAACGAAACTCGTGGCGCGCCACAACACGCGGCGCGTCGGGGCGCGCCACGAGCGAAGCCTCATGCCGCCCCACACCGCGGCACCTGTTGCGAGACCGAGGAAAGCGGCACGGGTGCCGGTGAAGACCAAAGCAATCAGCGCCAGAGCGGCGCAGGCTTTGGCCAGGCGGCCAGGGAGGGCGAGGCTCAGGAAGACGACGAAGAGTAGCCAGGTGGCGAAGTAGCTCGCGTACCCAAGGGTCGAGGGCGGGCGCACGATGGTAAAGACACCTTCGCCGACGTGATACGCGGCGGCCGGCAAGATCGGGTCCCAGCCGAAATACTGGGCGATTCCGTACGCAGCGGTGAGTGCGCCGGCGGAGCTGACGGCGCGCAGGATCAGGCCGATCCGGTGTGTCTGGGTGGAGAGCGCCCAGGCAAACATCAGAACGGCGGCCTGGGTCAACGCGCCGTATCGCCGCCAGTGAGCGCCGTAGAACGAGAGCGCCGGGTTCGGGCTAAGCGCGGTAGAGAGGGCGAGCGAGGCCAGCGTGAGAATCACCAGCCCCATGAGTTTGGAACCCCTCACGGGCACCAGCGTCACGCCGGAGGCGAGCAACAGCACCACCAGTTTCGGCGTAATGTCGTAGTAGAACGACAAACCAGGCGTTAGAATTAAGGCAATAAGGGCGATCGCCGCTGCCTGGAGCATCAGCTTGTCAGGGTACACTATCTCTGGAATCCGCGGATGAGCGAACCGTTCGACGCATATCGTTACATCGGTTACCTGCGCGCACGCTGGCGTTGGATCGCGGCCAGCGCCGCGCTGGCCGTGGCGCTGGCAGTGGCGGCGAGCCTCATCATGACGCCCCAGTATACGGCGACGGCTCGGCTGGTGATTGAGCCGCCCGCTGGAGCGGACCTGCGTGCCGCCATGGCCGTGAGCCCGATCTACTTGGAATCGCTCAAGACCTACGAACAGTTCGCCAGCAGCGACAGCCTGTTTCAGAAGGCTGTACAAAGGTTCGAGCTTGACGGACGGCCCATCGAATCGCTCAAGCGGCAGGTGCTCCAGGTGCAGTTAGTGCGCAACACCCGCATCATGGAGATCTCGGCCACCTTGCCGGATCCGAAGAAGGCGCAGGCGCTGGCCAGGTTCCTGGCGGAGGCCACGGTGGAGATCAATCGCGCCGCGGTTTCGGAAAGCGACCAGGATCTGCTGCGCGGCATTGAGCAGCAGGAGCGCGACCTCCGCACGCGATTGCAGGAGACCGATGCCAGTTGGGCAAAGGCCGCAGCCGCTGAGCCGCTACTCGGATTGCAGTCCGCGATGGAGCAGGCGGCGGACCTGCAATCGAAGGTCGAGGAGCAGGTGCAGGGCGTGCAACTGGAGATTGCCGACCTCACCGAGCGCGCCAAAACCGCCGTCGACGCGGCCGAATTGCGCAAGCAGGAAAGCGAGGCGCGCGCGCGCCTGACGGAAATGCGCAAGCAGATACAGGATCTGCAGCGGCAGGGCGCGGAACGCGAGAAACTGCTGGCGATCCGCCAGGCGCATCGCGATCAGTTGGATGCGGAGCGCAAGGCGGGGCAGGCTGCGCTGGCGGCCATTGAGGCGCGCCTGCGCGACGCGCGCGGCGAGACCGGTTTTCGCGGCGAGCGCCTGAAGATCATCGATCCGGGGATCGTGCCGGAGCGCCCGTCATCGCCCAACCTTCCGCTCAATGTGGCGGCGGCGCTGCTGGCTGGCCTGGTGCTGCCCATCTTGTACCTGACGCTGGAAATGAGCTTCCAGGAGCGGCGTGCCGGGCTCGCCCGCAGCGGGTTCCATGTGGCATAACGCTTCGCCCGCGGCGGAGCGGCGGCCTGCGTGGTGGGCGCCTGGGCTATTCGGCGTCTGGGCGGCGGCGATAGCGGTCACCCGCTCTCTCCCTCTGAAAGCCTTGTTGGCGGCGCCCGCCGCGCTCGCGCCGGTTCTGTGGTGGACCTTACAGAGTCCGTCGCGGTGGCTGGCCTTGTTTATTGGCGCGGCCTTGCTGTTGCCCCCTTTGCCGATTCCGATCGGCGATTCCGGCCCGCACCCGGCGCTGCTGTTTGCGGCGATGGGGCTGTTGGCAGGCGTGCTGTGGCTGGCGGAATGGCGGATTGTGCCCACCGGATTGAACGCCGCATTCGTGACGCTTTTCGGCGTAATGCTGGCGAGCGTCGCGCCTGCCGCGGTGTATTCGGGCGGCAGCGTCGCGGCCGGTAGCGCAGCACGCGTGTTGCTGTTCGGCATCTCCATTTACGTATTCTTCTATGCCGCCTATGGGCCGGGACGGCAGGCGGACGCCGTGCGCGGCGTGCGACTGCTCTATTGGGCGGCCACCGCGGCGGCGCTCTTCGCCTGCGTCGATTTCTACTTCCAGTTTCCGGCGCCCGCGGGGTACGGGCGCCAGTTCGTCTGGCTCGATTCCGGAGTCTACCGCCGCGCGCAGGGTCTGTTCTATGAGGCCAGCACGCTGGGAAACTTCTGCGCGTTTTTCCTGGTGATGATCGCCGTGGCGTTCACCCGCCCGCGCGAAGAATCGCCGGTGTCGCGTAAGGCTCTGGCGGCCGGCGGCGCGGTCTTCTTCACGGCCCTGGTGCTCTCCTATTCGCGCGCCTCCTTGCTCAACGTGGCGGTGGCGCTCGCCGTACTGACTTGGTGCAACCGCCGGCGGGTGCGGTTGGCGCGCGTGGCGGTGCTTGCTGCAGCGGGCGCTCTGCTCACGTGGTGGATCTTTCCGGTGTTCGCGCAAATGTACTGGCTGCGGCTCTCCTTTTCCGCCGAGTACCTGTTCACGCGAACCGAAGGTGTGCTCTCCGGCCGCCTGGCGACTTGGCAGACGCTGGCCGCCTGGATTGCCGCCCATCCCTGGCAGGCGATTTTCGGTATCGGTTATAAGACGCTGCCATACACCAGTTTTCTGGGCAGCCCGGTAGTGGCGGACAACATGTACCTCAGCCTGTTGGTAGAGACCGGGGTGGCTGGGATGGCGGCGCTGGTCTGGCTCAATGTGGCCATCCTGCGCGCCGCTGCGCGGAGCGCGCCGCGCGGGTTCCTCGGCATGTGGATGCTGTGCTTCTGGGCAGGCCAGACGGTACAACTGGCATCCGGCGATCTGCTGACGTACTGGCGTGTGCTGCCTGTGTATGCCTGGATTCTGGCGCTGGCTCTTCGCGTATGAACCTGCTGCTTCTGGACCAGTTCAGCGACCTGGGCGGGGCTCAACAGAATCTCTTGGAACTGCTGCCGGCCCTGCGGGACGCGGGCTGGCACGCGCTCGTCGGGTTGCCCGGGAAAGGCGAACTCTTCCAACGGGTACGCGCGCTGGGATTCGAGGCGGAACACATCGAGTGCGGACCCTACGGGTCTGGAAGGAAGTCCGTGGCGGATTTCGGCCGCTTCCTGACGGGGACGCCGATGCTTGCGTCGCAGATGCGCCGCATGGCGCAGCGAGTGGACGCGGAACTGGTGTTCTTGAACGGCCCCCGACTTCTACCGGCGGCGGCGATGGCGGGGTTTGGGCGAGGGCAAGGCCGGCCGGTCTTGTTTCACTCCCACAGCTACCTGGGTCCGGGAACGTCGCGCCGCCTGGCGGGGCTGGCGCTACGCCGGACGGACGCGTGGCTGGTGGCGCAGAGCGAATTCGTCGCCACGCCGTTGCGGCCCTTCGTACGGCCGGAAAGGGTCTTTGTGATCTACACCGGCGTTGCGGGGCCGGTGCGAGTACGCACACGTTCGACCAACACGCCGCCGCAGGTGGGGTGTATCGGCCGCATTGCGCCGGAAAAGGGACAGCGGGAATTTGTAGCCGCGGCCGCGCGAATCCACCAGGCCCTGCCCGAGTGCCGCTTCATCATCTATGGGGCAGCCCTGTTCGGCGAAAGTGCCGTCGCCGATTACGCGGCGCAAGTGCGCGCAGAAGCCGAAGGGCTGCCGCTGGAGTTCGCCGGCTGGGTGGACGATATCTACGCATGCATGGCGCAACTCGATCTCCTGCTGGTGCCGTCGGCGGGCCAGGAGGCGACCACGCGGGTGATCCTGGAGGCCTTCGCCACGGGCGTGCCCGTGATCGCCTTCGCTTCCGGTGGAATTCCCGAAGTGGTGGAAGACGGAGTTACCGGAATATTGGCGAACACCAGCGAGGAGATGGCGCAGCGTGCCGTCGAGGTGCTTACCGGAGACCCGCGGCGGCTCATCGGGATCGCTCAGAGCGCGCGCGAGAGTTGGGTGCGCCGCTTCACCCTGGAGCGCTACCACCAGCAGATTCTGCGCGTTGTGGAGGAGGCGGCTGGAAACGGCCCAAGCCTAGCCGCCCAATCGGGTGGTGTGCCACCACCAGCGAGCGCCGCTGATCAGAGTAGTGCCTATCGAGATGAGATGATGGCGCAGCCGCACCCAAAACCATGCCGCGTAAACCGCGCGGCTGCTGGCCGTGCTGGTGGCCCGCGCCGGCGGCGGAAGGTTGGCGGGAATCAAGCGCCGGCGCGCCACACGCAGGGCGTCGAGCTTGGAATCCAGCAGGCTCCAGTGCAGCCAGAGTTCGTCCTTGTTGGCGCGAAAGCGCTGCTCGGCGGGCGAGGTGGCGAACTCCCGGAACCACACCCGCGTGGCGGCGGGCAGTCTCTCCGCTTCCTCCCGTACTGCGGGCGCCAGTTGGCATCCGAACCATGCTTCAGCCAGCAGAAAGCTCACCGTTTGTAGGCGCCGCAGACTGGCGGAGTGAACCCCACGCCACTGTGTCCAAAACACCTCGTCGTCCACATGACCCTGGAGGAAACTGGCGATCTCGTACACGTGGAACGGCCGCGTATCGCCATGCAGCACATGCTTGAGCAGATGCAGCGCGGCATAGGCCACCGCGTCCGGTGGGCAGAGCACCGCCAGATCGGCGCCGCCCACCAGCCGCCGCACGCGCCGCGTCCAAAATGCATCGACGCCCTCCGCCGGCAAACGCTCCATTCGCGGATTCCAAAACTGGAAGTGCAACTCGATGGCAAGGGGCATTTCGGGGTCGAAGAAATCGCCATGCCACTTCCAGGAGGTCGGACGCATCAAGGCGGGGAGGTGATCGGTAGGGAACGCCTCCAGGCCGGCGATAGGCTGGTAGCCCAACGCCATCAGGGCGTCGCGAGCAGCTTCCACGGATTCGCGCGGGCAGTAGAGGTCGATGTCGGATTGCGCACGGTCTTCGGGACGAATGCCGAAGAGTTCGCACTGTGTGATGCCTTTGAGCGCCACGAAGTCGACGGGGAGCACCGCCAGTCGCCCATACGTCTCTTTAAGCACACACAGACGGAGTAGATTGTTCGCCGCGTCGCGTGCGGTTGCCGCGGGTTGGATGTCGCGGACCAATAGCGACAGGCCGGCGTGATGACAGAAATCCAGCGCCACTTCCCGCTCGGCATCGGTCAGCCGCACTAGCGCTTCCGGACGCGGTTCGGCAAAGTGCAGCGCGGCCAGGGCGGCGGCCGCTCCAACCGGCAAACGCGGACAGCTCAGCCAAGGGTTCCGCAATCAGAGATCGTACCGCGCGGGAACCGGTGAGACAATCATGGAAAGCACTTCGGTGTGCCATGCTGGAAACCGATGATCGAAAACCGCCGAAATTCAGCCCGCTTCGCCGGGGCATGGGGGCCCGGATGACTCCCATCGACCCCATGATGCCACCGCGGCCGGAAGCGGCTCATTTCGATCCGGCACGAAACGCCTGGGTATTGTCCCGCTACGCGGATGTGTGGGCCGCGCTGCGCGAACCGCACTTGTGGCCAGTGAACGGGAAACGCGAAGTCCAGCCGGAAACGCGCAGTGACAACGGAGGGCTGAAACAGCGGGCGGAAATGCTGGAGGCGCTCTCCGCGGCGCGCGTGGAAGCCTGGCGGCCGCGGCTTGAGGCTTTGACGCACAGGGCGCTCGGCCACTTGCCCACCGGCAGACCGGTGGACCTCTTCTCAGAATTCACCTTGCCCTGGGGTCTGGAACTGGCCATGCTAGTGACCGGGGCCGACCCTGCCGATCGACGCCGCCTGGCTGATCTCGGCGGCCGGGTATTTGCCGCCACTGGTGCGGGCGATCAGGATGCCGCTCTGCGAGCCGACGCCGCCGCGGCGACCGCCGAACTGGAGCGGATGTTCGAAAGCGGACCCATCCCGATGGGCGAACCGGCGTTCGTGGCCCTGTCCCAAACCCTGCCCCGCTTGCTGGCCAATGCCTGGCTCGCATTGGTCTGGCACGCCGGTGAGTTCGCGCGACTCCGCGCCCATACGGAGCTGTTGCCGGGAGCGATCGAGGAGTTGCTGCGCTACGCCGGAATCGTTCGCCGGGTCTTCCGGCGGGCCACCGGGAACATCAAGCTTGGCGGTGTGCGAATCGCGAAAGGAGAACTGGCCGTGCTGATGCTGGCCTCGGCGAACCGCGACCCGGAGCAGTTTCCCGACCCGAACCGGCTCGACGTAGCGCGCCCTGTCAGCAGCCATGTCGCTCTCGGGACCGGACGCAATTCCTGTGTCGGCGCCATGCTGATCCGCATGGCGCCGACA
>Ga0209067_10001725_pt1 | contig 13287 bp, 14 predicted proteins | sample ColStrG_CSR_2013_FD_187199 | JGI IMG/M metagenome (GOLD analysis project Ga0209067, IMG submission 187199) | Freshwater sediment microbial communities in response to fracking from Pennsylvania, USA - Cold Stream Run_MetaG_CSR_2013 (SPAdes)... | ecosystem: Environmental > Aquatic > Freshwater >... | reverse complement strand
GCTTGGCCGTGTATGGCAACGGCAGCACGGGCGTCGGCAAGGACATTCGGCGCGCGGTTCGGCATGGCGTTCAGGACGACAAAGGTGCGCTTGCCCGCCAGCTTCGCAATCCGCGCGGTCGGGCCGATCGCGCGAAGATCGAGGATGCCCGCACGGCAGGGTATGAGGATGAAGTCCGCGGCTTCGGCGGCGGCAAGCGCAACGTCGCCCGCGTGCGGGGCGCTGTCGATAATGGCGACATCAGCCCCGCCAGCACGGGCCGCTTCAAGGGCCTGCGGCAGGCGTGTGGACGGCACGGACACAACGACCGGCGTCTCAGCCTTGCGGCTATCCTTCCACCCGGCCGCACTCGCCTGTGGATCAAGATCGATCACGGCGGCCAGGTGCCCGGCCTTCTCGGCTGCGACGGCAAGATGTAGGGCAAGGGTGGTTTTTCCCGCCCCGCCTTTTTGACTCAGTATCGCTATGGTTCGCATGGAAACCCCGTTGCCTAATTGCCAGCAATACGGCAATGCGCGTTGCTGAACTGCTGGCAATATACAGGAGAATCAATGAAATACTATGGAAAATCACGATTGCCTAATTGCTGGCAATTAGGCAACTCGGTTCGGATTGGCCTTGACTTTTGTAACCCGTAACCTTACACTTATCATAATGATTAAAAGCTTTCGGCATAAGGGGCTTGAGCAGTTCTTCGCGACGGGCACGACGAAGGGCATCAACACACAATACGCGGCAAAACTGCGCCGTCTGCTCACTGCTTTGCACTTAGCCGTAGGCCCGGAAAACATGAACCAGCCCGGCTATCGTCTGCACCAGCTCCACGGTGAGCGGAAAGGCGAATGGTCCGTTTGGGTGTCCGGTAACTGGCGGTTGGTGTTCGAGTTCGACAGCGAAGATACCGTTAATGTTGATCTGGTCGATTACCACTAGAAGGAGGCGACGATGGAGATGTTTGATCCTGCGCATCCCGGAGAAATTATCCGGGAAGATTGCATTAAGCCCCTCGGCCTAACGGTCACGGCGGCAGCGGCCGCTCTTGGCGTGACGCGCAAGGCGTTGTCCGATCTTTTGAACGGCCATAGTGGCGTGTCGCCGGATATGGCGATCCGCCTTGAAAAGGTGGGTTGGAGCAAGGCCGATCACTGGTTGAGGATACAGCTTGCCCGCGATCTGTGGGAAGCCCGCCAGCGCACGGACAAAATCAAGGTCAACAAACGCTTTGATCAGCCCGGCCTAGCCTAACGACTGAAACAAATTGCCTAATTGCTGGCAATTCACCTGAGAAGCAAACGACCCTTTCGGCCGTTCTTCTCACAGGTGGCGGGCTAGTCCGGAGCGATCAACGCGCTTCACGTTGATCTCGCTTTCGCGCTTACGCACCTGGGCGAGGTCATAGTCGGTCTGCATACCGAGCCAAGTTTCGGGGCTGCTGCCGAACGCCTTCGCCAGCCGCACGGCCATCTCTGGGGAAATGCCCGCTTTGCCATTGACCAAGTTGTTGAGTGCTTGGCGGGTAACGCCAAGCACCTCGGCACCTTTGGTGACACTAAGCTCAAGCGGCTCAAGGCAGTCGTGTCGAACCGACAAACCGGGGTGAGGGGGATTCTTCATCGTCATTCTCGAAAAGTCGGCGCAAGCCGCGATGCTTAAAATTCAAGATCATATCCGGTTGTAAAGTGACAAGTGTCTATTGTCAATTTTCTTGGTTGAAGGCCACATTGCCTAATTGCCAGCAATATGGCAATTAGGCAATGCAGCAAGCTGATGTTCCTTGTTCGACGCGCCGCAGGCGTGTTGAAAATGTTGGGGGCGTTCCTCGTCCCGACAACGTCAGAAAGTCATGGCGCGGAGGGCGGGTCAAAAGCGCCGCGTTCTTCACGCGGCGGGAACGGAGCCACGCGCAGCCCGCTCTTCGCGGGCGAGCATGGCGAGTACCCACCTTTTGACGCGACCGAGCACCGTGGCACCGCTTCCGCTTCTCATTCGTCTCAATTTCTGGTACACTTTGCGCATGCAACAGGCCCTTCTCAACGATACCGCCGCCGCCATTCGCGCCCTGGCCGAACGGCACAAGGTCGCCTATCGGCCGACGCCAACCGACCGGCTCGGGCATGACATCACGCGCCTGTCCGGCGATGAGGTCGAGATCGATGAGCCTGCGCGTCTGCTGCTCGCCCTCGAACGGGCAGGGCACCTTTCGAGCGTCGATGCCGCCCGGCTGCACGGTGACTACCTCCGCGCAAAATACGAATGATCTTCGATCCCTTCGGCGATTTTGAATCGCGCGGTTACCTGCGCAACACCGCCGCGCTGCATGATCCCACGGCGGTCAAAGAGTACGAACATCGCGCTTTCCTGGCGAAGCTTGACCAGGCCTTCGCCGATCTCGCGGCGATCGAGCGGCTGTCCTATCAGGACGTGCTGAACACCCACAAAACGCTGTTCGAGGCGGTCTATCCCTGGGCGGGACAGGATCGCGCACAGACCGCGCCGGATATCGCGGTGAGCAAGGGCAGCGTGCTCTTCGCGCACCCAAACGACGCCCGCGGGGCGGTCGAATATGCTCTCAAACTCGGCCATGATCCGACGGTGATGGCGGACAGGCCCGGCGAGGTCATGGGTTATCTGGCTTACGGTCATCCCTTTTTGGATGGCAACGGCCGTACGATCATGGTGGTGCATGCCGTCCTGGCGCAACGCGCCGGTATCAGCATCGATTGGGCGGCAACGTCCAAGCGCGACTATCTCACGGCCCTGACGGCTGAACTTGATCGGCCGGGCAAAGGGCACCTCGATCAGTATCTCAAGCCCTATGTCCGGTCGGCCGTCGGTCACGAGCAACTTGCGGCGCATGTCGTTCAAACGCAGGGCCTTGGTGGCGATCCGCTCGACCAGCTCGCCGCAAACGAAGTGCTCGGCAAATTCAGCGAGCCGGAATTGCAAGCGCGATATCAACACCAACAGGAACGGCGGCAACAGCCGGGCACGGATCGCTCTGGCCCCAAGCCCGCAAAAGATCGCCGCCGGGGCAGGGGACGTGGCGGACGGTAATATCCTCTTGCGGATCAGATCCCCTTCACTGACGATTTCCTTGGTCAAGTATCCTCGGGGGGTTTGGGGGGCGAAGCGCCCCCAAGGCAAAGCGATCCTATGCGCGCCTTTGGCGCGCTCCGTCGAATCTGTGCTGTGGGTAGCGTTTAGGTCATGGGTCTAAGGATAAATGAATTTGAGGGAGGTTTCTCGGCAGGGCGTGCCGTCCAGTAAATCACTGAGGGTTTCCGCTCTGCACGGCCCGGCCAAGACGCGCGAGCGCCTGAGCAAGTGCGTCGCCGGGATCGCAATCAAGTATCCCGATCACGCTCCGCAGGGAGCCGCCAAGCTGGCGCTCGGCCGCCGCCTGGGCCAGCAGAGAGGGCAGGGGCGGATGATCGCCCCATGTGCCGGCCGCCGGCAGCGGAGCCTCTGGTGGCTCGCGGTAGCCATGCCACTGCGAGGATGGCAGCACCGCATAGGCGTTCGTCTCCTGCTCAAGGCAGAATTTCCCGTCACGCCAGCTTTCGGCGCAACGCCGCACCCAATTGAGGATGCCAAGCGATTTCAGCCGCGCCAGGGCGTTGCGCACCGTGCGCTCGCACACATTCGCCGCGCGCGCGATCGATGCCTGTGACGGGTCGAGCCGCCCGCTGCCATAGTTCAGGAAATCGAAGATCAGCGTGTGCAACACCTGCAGGGCGGCATGACCGACGGCTCCGCCGTGGTGATCCTTGCGCCGGGTCTGCCGGTCGAAGTCGCGCGCGCGGTGATAAAGCCGCGTCGCGGCCTTCTTCGGCATCGGCTGGAACTTGACCTCTTGGCGCGTGCTGTCGGACCAGACAGGCCACACGGCATGGGTTTTCGGCCCGGAAAAGCCGGGCAGGGGGGGCAGGCAATAAGCAAGCGTAGGCATGAGTTCTCCCTCGGGTTGCTGCGCAACCCGCCGGAAGGGGCCAAAAATCGGCACAAGACTCCCCGTGAGCGAAAACGATGTTTTCGCTTGACGTAGCGCCTGAGATGAGGGAAATTCGTGACTGCAACATCAAACGAGTTTCCCGGTCTCGACCGGATGTAAGGCCCGCCCTCTCGGCGGGCTTTCGCATTTCTGGGCTGTGAAATCTCCAGACGGTTGACGATGAGACTCGGGCACTATGCCCGAATCAGCGCATATGATGGCGCAACCTCTGATTCACGTCGAGCATTTCGTCACAGTGGGTTGAAACCCTTGCCGAACGCGGTTGGGCGCTACGCGCCATGCGAGAGGTTTCACACCTCTCGCGCTCTCCGTGGGATATTTAACCAAGGAAATTTGCAGCTTGCGACTCGGCGGCGTCGAGCTAAGCTTTGCTCACGGTACAGGCAGGGATGCCGATGACCGTCAAGGAAATGGGGCCTGCCTCGGCGACGGGGCGGGCCTTTTTCGTATCCTGCCAGCTTCAGACTGACGCGGTTTCCACCAAGGCCTTCGAACGCAATTGCTTCAGCTGCTCACATTCCACCCGCCGTGCCGTACGTTCGTCCAGGTGTGAAGGGACACGCCCAGGGTCTTACGATCCGGCCCGAACTAACGAACGGTCCTTTTTTGTAGCATAAGCGGACAAAGTGAGAACGGTGTCGCGTGAAAAGCCTGTGGGTCATGCGGTATTGGGGGGCCGGAGCTACGGAACCGAAAGGTCGATTCAGACCGGAGACCGGGTCAAGCGGCGAGGCCCGTAGGACCGGACTCGACAAAGCCGACCTACCATCGGCACGGGTTCTCCCACGCTCCGAGCCAGCCCCACGCCGGGCCGGCAGAACTCATGGACGCTTTCGGTCATATCTTTTGGAAAGCGTAACTCCTTGATCTGATTGAGACGGACGGAGTGTCCGAAAGTCTTTAGATACGCAACAGGAGGAGTCCACCCACGGATGAGAGCCGGACCTCGAAGCGGAGATGCGTTCGTTTCCAGAGGGTTGCGTCAAGAGAGTTCGATGCGTTCCAACCGGGGTTGCGTATCGGACCCCGAGAGTGCCTTATCCCAGGTAATCTGTCCCGCATGATCACGCATGCGCCCGCGCGTGATAAGGATCCTTACGTTGAATAGCATCGTCGCGAACCGGCAGGCGGGCTTTGCCTATCTGCCAGGAGATCCCTACCCGTTCTCGAATGGCGTCGTGGCATTGGACGGTCATGCCCTGACGCGAGTCCGCCTGCGTAAACCGCTGCCGCTGGCCGAGGGCCTTGCGTTCGCGGCCTCTTTCATCGCGGCCCAGGGGCGGCCGCTGGCCTCCATGGCGGCGTGCGAGCTGCGATCGCCGGCAGCTTTGTCGCCGACGGATTTCGTTTCGTTCAACGCCAATTATGTCGGTCTTCTTCGAGCCAACGGATTCGGCGCGGAGACCGGATTTCCGGTGGGCCGGAGCAACATGGCGCCGCTCTTCTCTCCGCCGGCGACGAACGTGCTGTTCGCCTTCACCTACACGGTATTGGGTAACACCGACGGCAATGCGTCGGGACCGGACTTCCTGATTTCCGGCAAACCGGAGATCGCCGACGATCCACCGGGGATTGTCGCTCCCGGCGATGTGTCGCCGGCGGGAATGGCCATTAAGGCGAGCCATGTCATTGTCGAGTTGGAGCGTCGCGTGCAAGCGCTCGGCGGCCGTTGGACGGACATCACGGGTGCGCAGGCCTATACGATCCATTCCCTGGACAGCGTCATGGATATTCTGCGGTCGAGCGGCCTGGCCGGGGTTGGGCTCTCGCTGTTTCCCGCCTATCCGCCGGTTGTCGGGCTGGACTTCGAAATCGACGTACGTTCGATCGGCACGGAGCGCGCGGTTTAAGAGTCATTGCTGAATAACACAGAAAAAGAACCGGCAAACGGAGGACAACACCAATGGCTCAACAACCCATTCGTTTTGACGATGGAGACGCTTACGAGCACGGAATGGGCGTCTGGAGCCACTTGGCGGGACAGATCTTCCTCGATTGGCTGGCACCCAAATCGGGCCTTCGGTGGATCGATGTTGGATGCGGCAACGGTGCCTTCACCGAGTTGCTGGTCCGGCGATGCGCGCCGGCCGAAATACAAGGAATCGATCCGTCCGAAGCGCAACTCGCTTTTGCCCGCGCGCGGACGGGGGTGGGCGCCTCGACATTTCTCCTGGGCGACGCCATGGCATTGCCCTTTGACGGCGCCCGGTTCGACGCCGCCGTCATGGCGTTGGTGATCCATTTCGTTCCCGATCCGGTTAAAGGCGTCGCGGAGATGGCACGGGTGGTCAGTCCCGGCGGCACGGTCGCCGCATACGTATGGGATTATTTCGATGACGGAAGCCCGAGCGCCCCGGTTCAGGCCGAATTACTCGCTGTGGGCGTCACACCGCGACACCCCCCAAGCGCGGGCGCCACGCACATCGCGACCCTGCGCGATCTGTGGATCGACGCGGGCCTTGAGGCCGTCGAGGCCCGCGAAATCGCGGTGCGACGGACCTTCGTCGATTTCGAGGACTTTTGGCGCGCGACTACGGCCATGCCAAACATCGGGACGCCCATCGCGGCGATGGCGGCCGACGATATCGAACAACTCCAGGCACGGCTGCGTGTGCGTCTGCCAGCCGATGTCTCTGGTCGCATCGAATGTCAGGCACGCGCCAATGCGGTGAAGGGCCGCGTGCCATGATTTTCGAATGGAGCCGCGATACGGCTTTCCGAACGCCTGCCGGCTCCACGTCTCGACACGCCCTCACAGATCGTCGTTTTGGCACGCCTGTTTCCCGCTCGCGGCACACCCGCCCCATTGAGCTCCGATACCGTCAGCAACATAAGGAACACCATGACCCGCATCCCCATGATCGACCCAACGGCAGCTTCTGGCCGGACGCGCACTTTACTGGACGGCGTCGTCGCGAAGCGCGGCCGGGTGTCCGATATGATGCGGGTGATGGCCAACTCGCCAGCCACGCTCGAAGGCTACCTCGGTTTTGGCACGGCTTTGGGCAGCGGAGTTTTGCCAGCCGCTTTGCGGGAGCGCATAGCAATCGCGGTGGCGGAGGCAAATGCTTGCGGTGTCTGCCTCGCCGCGCACACACATTTCGGGCGCGACGAAGGGTTGACCGATATTGAATTATCCTCGGCACGGGGTGCTGAGTCGGCCGACCCGTCGGCGGCCGCCGCTTTACGCTTCGCCCTCGCGGTGATGCGAACGATCGGGCATGTCTCGGACCTGGCGCTTGACGAAGTGAAGGCTGCTGGATTTGGCGATGCGGCAATCATGGAAATTACCGCCGTCGTTTTCATGAACGTTTTCACCAACGCGGTGAACCACATCGCGGAGACGATTCCCGACTATCCCGCCGTTTGCGTACGATAATGGTTCGAGACATTGGCGAGGAAAAGAAACCCCGGACGATTCCCGGACCTTTCGAGAACGCACCTGGCGGCAGCGGGCACATTGCTGTGTTTTATATTTCTTGAATCATGCAACAGCACTTGTTCGCGGATCCCCTTTTGTCCACTGACGTCATCGAGCTGCCGAAAATCCGCTCCCCACCCACAGCGGCTGTAGCCGACGCGGCACGGACGCGAAAAGACCCAGTCGGAAAACAAGTGATTTCCGACAGCTGCCGCCGGACGCCGGAAATGCTCCCTCTGACCCCCGAAAAACATACGGCAAACCCTGTCGGAATGGGCTACCATACGAAAACCATCTCGAAGAGGTTTTTCGCACATGCTGGTCGGCTACATGCGCGTGTCCACGGACGGCGACCGGCAAGTGCTGGACCTTCAGCGCGACGCCTTGCTGGCGGCCGGTGTGGATGAACGACACCTTCACGAAGACCATGCCAGCGGCGGGAAAGGAGATCGCTCCGGTCTGACGAAGGCCCTGGCGTTTCTCCGGCCCGGCGATTGTCTGGTGGTCTGGAAGCTGGATCGGCTTGGCCGGTCGTTGCCGCATCTGTTGGCCACGGTGAACGAACTCAAGGAACGTGGAATCGCGTTCCGTTCGTTAACAGAACAAATGGATACCACCACACCACAAGGCGAATTCCTGTTTCATGTTTTCGGCGCTCTTGCTCAGTTCGAACGCTCTCTGATTCAGGAGCGCGTCAACGCGGGGCTCGCCGCCGCCCTGCGGCGCGGCCGGAGGGGTGGACGCCCAACCGCGATCGATAGCGAGAAGCTCAGCGCGATCGTCGCGGCGCTCGATGGGGGTGCCACAAAGGCGGCGGTTTGCCGCACCTTCGGGATCAAACGCAGCACATTGATCGACTCTCTGGCCCGGATCGGCTGGTCTGCTGGCGTCAAGGGCCAGGGGGACGCAAATGACACGACGGCAGCAATTGACCGAAGACCAGATCGCCGCGCTGTTCGATCCTCCCACGGATCGACGTGAGCTGGTCCGCCATTACACATTGTCCGATGCGGATATCACGATGATCCAACGCTGCCGAGGTGATCACAGCCGCCTCGGTTATGCACTCATGCTTTGCTATCTGCGTTATCCTGGCCGTCCCCTTCACACCAATGAACAACCCGCCGCCGCTCATGTCGCGTTTGTCGCCGGTCAGATCGATGTTTTACCGGACGCCATCAACGATTATCTCAGTTCCGGGCAAAACCGTAGGCGTCACGCCGTGGAGCTGCGAGACCGGCTCCAGCTTCGTCCCTTCGGCACACGGCCGGCCGCTGAGTTGACTAGCTGGTTGTTACCACATGCGATCGAGAATGATCGGCTTGCCCACCTGGCGGCGTTGGTCGTGGAGGAGTGCCGGCAACGCCGGATCATCGTTCCACGCCCTCAAAGGCTTGAACGATTTTGCATCGAGGCACGTCACCGGGCCCGGCGGGAGGTTCAGCGCCGGTTGACGGAGGGGCTAACCGCTGACCAGCGGCGGCAACTGGATGCGTTGCCGGACCGACGGGAGAACACCAATCAGAGTTGGCTTGCCTGGTTGCGCCAGATGCCGGAAGCGGCGAAGCCGATTGCGATGCTGGGATTGATCGAACGCCTGAAACATGTGCGCGCGATCGGCCTTGACCCGGCGCGCGGTCATCGCGTGCATCAGGCCCGCCTTGCCCAACTCGCCCGCGAGGCCAGCCGCACGACGGCACAGCATATCGCGGACCATGAGCGTCAGCGGCGCCATGCGACCCTCGTCGCGGTCACGCTCGACCTCATCGCCAATCTGACCGACCAGGCCATTGATCTGTTCGACCGGCTGATCGGAACCATGTTTCGGAAAGCCGAGGGACGCCATGCCCGGGCGTTCCAGGCTGATGGCCGTGCCATCAACGAAAAGGTCCGCCTCTATGCCCGCGTCGGTGCGGCTCTGATCGAAGCGCGGGACAAAGAACAAGATGCGTTCGATGCGATCACGGCGGTGCTCCCCTGGGAGCGGTTCCTCGCGACCGTCGCCGAAGCCGGAACATTGGCGCGGCCGGAAACATTCGATGCTTACCAGAAATTGGGTGAGCATTACGCCGGTGTCCGGCGCTGGGCGCCAGCCTTTCTCGCGGCATTCGAATTCGAAGGCGTGCCCGCCTCCGCTTCGCTGCTGCGCGCGATCGGGGTGCTGCGCGAGGTGAACCTTTCCGGGAAGTCCTCCCTGCCGAATTCCGCGCCAACAGGATTCGTCCGGCAACGCTGGGCACCTCAGGTTCTGCCAGGCGGTGAAATCAACCGGCGCCACTATGAATTATGCGCGCTGTCAGAACTCCGCGACCGGCTGCGTGCCGGTGACGTATGGGTGGCCGGGAGTCGCCAATACCGCTCCTTCGAAGAACGGCTGATAACCAAAGAGACCCTTCAGGAACTGCGACAGACCGGAACGTTGCCGGTCGCCGTCGAGATGGATTTCGACCAGTTCATCGGAAACCGGCGTGTCATACTGGATAAACGTCTGGCCATGATCGATGCCCGTGCCAAAGGTGGCCTTCTGCCAGACGTAACAATTGACAAAGGCGTGCTGAAGATCGCGTCCATCGAAAAATCCACGCCCCCGGAAGCCGAGGCTCTGGCGGTGCGCCTCTATGCCATGCTGCCACGCGTCAGGGTTACCGATCTGCTGGCCGAAGCCGCCAGATGGACGCAGTTTCCCGCATACTTCACACATCAACGCACCGGTGAGATTGCCGCCGACAATCGGATCCTCATGGCCGGACTGTTGGCGGAGGGGCTCAATCTTGGTCTGACACGCATGGCTGAGGCATGCAGTATCGCCAGTCTCGGACAACTTGCCTGGATGTCCGACTGGCATATCCGCGAAGAAACCTATGCCCTGGCGCTGCGGTGTCTGGTCAACCACCAACAGCGCGAGCCCCTCGCCGCCAGATTCGGCGACGGCACCGCATCATCGTCTGATGGCCAGTTCTTTCAGGCGGGCGGTCCCGGCCGTGACGCGAGCCGTCTCAACGCACATTACAGCCAGCAGCCGGGCTTCAAGGCCTACACTCACCTTTCCGACCGCTACGGACCATTCTTCACGAAAATGATCGCGGCGACGGCGAGCGAGGCGCTGCATGTCCTGGACGCGCTGCTCTATCATCAAAGCGAGGTCCAGATCCGCCGCCATCACACGGACGGCGGCGGTGAATCCGATCACGTCTTCGCGCTCTGCGCCTTGCTCGGCTTCCAGTTCGCGCCACGCATTCCGAACCTGAAGCACCGGCGTCTCTACTGTTTCGGCAAGCCGTCCGATTATCCGACACTCGAACCGCTGATCGCCGGGCGGATCAACGTCGATCTGATCCGGGCCCACTGGGTGGACATTCTGCGTGTTGCCGCATCCATCCGCACCGGCACCGTGACTGCCTCGCTGATCATGCGCCAGCTCGCGTCCTACCCCCGGCAGAACGGCGTCGCCGCCGCGTTGCGAGAACTTGGCCGGTTGGAACGTGCCCTGTTTACGCTCGACTGGATCAACGACCCCGAATTGCGGCGCACGGCGGGTCAGGAACTCAACAAAGGCGAGTCACGCAACAGCCTGTCGCGGGCGGTCTTCATTCACCGGCTCGGTGAAATTCGTGATCGTACCTATGAGAACCAGCAGCATCGCGCCTCCGGTCTAAACTTCCTCGTCACCGCGATCATTCTCTGGAATACCCGATATCTGGACCGCGCCATCGCCGTCCTGCGTCAGACCGAAGACATCCCTGACCATTTGCTGGCTCATCTGTCCCCGCTTGGCTGGGAACACGTCAATCTCACCGGCGACTATGTCTGGGGCGCGGTAGAGCAAATGACGGAAAACCCTGACGGATTCCAACCGCTCCGCATGCTCTCCGAACCCGCCGCCCTCGCGGCGTGAGTTCTTGATTTGTCCGCTTATGCTACAAAAAAGGGCCGTTCGTTAGTTCGAGCCTGGATCAAGCCTTTTTCGGCGATACCCCCGCCGCCGCAAAGTCGGCCGGGCTGCTCGCGTGGATGAGCCATAACATCCTTTACGTCCTCCCCGCTCTGATTGCCGCCGGATCGCTGTTCGTCTTTTTCATCATCGAGGGTCCGAGAAACATTGTTCATGGCATTACAGGCTGGGCGATGGGACTGGCAGAACTGCATACAGCGCAGGGCAACGCGACAATCGTAACCTCTACAGCCCCCTATGCCGGACCAAGGGCCGCCGCCGAAACCGAAGCACTGACGGCCACAGCGCATTACGCGGAAATGCGAGCTAAGGCCGAGGCTGAGAAGGCCGTTGCCGAAAACCAGACACTGACGGCCACAGCGCATTATGCGGAAATGCGGGCCAAGGCCGAGGCTGAAAGGGCCGAAGCGGACGCAAAAGCGGCAAAGACCGGCGCCTGCAAGGTACAGGTCGAAGCCGCCCTCGCGGCCGGAATTAACAGATACGATGTCGGATCGGTAATAGGAAACGAATGCCGGACCCTCATCGGCCTCAAATGATCGCACGTATTACCTCAACCAGATAAGGAGCGCCAGACATGGCAGACATAAAGCAGGGCCAGCGCCCCGGCCTTGGGTCGATGCGGAGCTGTCCTTTCAAGCGGGCGGCTCTCGCCGCCATCCTCACGGTGCCCTTGACGCTTCTCCACGGCACGGGCGCGAATGCCGATGATACAAACCGCTCAATCAGCGGAGCCGAAAAAGCCGAGGCTCTAAGTAAGATACAAGGAATCTGCGCACAAGCCGCTGCCCAGGTCTCGGCCAGGTCTATGCTGCAATCACAACTAAACAATGGCTCCAACAGCTTTTACGACCAATTGGCGAAAGACCAGATAGAGTATAACGATGCACAATGGCGGGTCGTTAAAAAAGAGTGCGACTCCCGACAGCGTGTTGACGCCAACGATAATCGTATAATCGCATTGGCCGAAAAGATTGAGGCTCTAGCGAGAATCGCCGCAGCCAACAGCGCCGCCCATAGCAATGCTATCAGCACGAAAGCGATGGAACACATACAAGAAAATCACCGCGGACAGCAGACAGAAAACGATCTGTCAACGGCCATCGTCCACCGAGGTTCAAACAATTCGTCGTTAACACGGCAGGAGCTTGCTCAGGTCGATTCCTTCGCTATGGAGGTTCTTCATAAAGCTCTCGGCGGCTATGGGACTGTGACTGCAAACGGCAGAGGACATATTCTTAAGGAGATAATGGACAGACTTACAGAGGACTTCGGGGGTACCGTCGCAGGCAAATACAAATCCATTGACCTACGAGGAGAACTCCCACAATCCGGCCAGACGGATGACACGGTGAAACTGTCATACGTTCCCCGGTAAACCAGCGAATACAGAGGATGACGATCATGACGGGTTACGGAAAAGACGACCGTTCCGGTTTACTATTGAGAAGGAACGGGCAACTCAAGCGGGCGGCTCACGCCGCCATCCTCACGGTGTCCTTGACGCTGCTCTACGGCACGGGCGCGACCGCGGACGATACAACTCGCTCGGTAAGCGGAGCCGAAAAAGCGAAAGCGTACGCCAGCATCACCCGCTCCTGCAACTCCGTCAGGAATAATATGCTGTTAGGACCAACGGCTTACGCAATGGGGATCGCCAGCGAGAACGATGCTGAACTGAAGGGATTACTACTACAAGTCGCTGCCTATGCCCTCGCGCAATGGAAAAAAATGGGCAGTATCTGCGACGAAGCGGAAAAAATAACACCAGATGACATACAAATCGTAGCCATGTCAGAAAAAATTGATGCGGAATTAGAGGCCACAAACAGTAATATTATGAGTTTCTCGCAACGCCTTCTGAACCCTTATGGGAGAAGAAAAATGCAGGAACTGCTCGGC
>Ga0209067_10001722_pt1 | contig 13297 bp, 9 predicted proteins | sample ColStrG_CSR_2013_FD_187199 | JGI IMG/M metagenome (GOLD analysis project Ga0209067, IMG submission 187199) | Freshwater sediment microbial communities in response to fracking from Pennsylvania, USA - Cold Stream Run_MetaG_CSR_2013 (SPAdes)... | ecosystem: Environmental > Aquatic > Freshwater >... | reverse complement strand
CTGGTCCATTCGATTTAGAAAATCGTTTGCCTTGCTGATGATGGTGGTGCGCTGCCCCCAAGCCATTATGGCCGCCAGCAGCCCGGCGATCTCAATGTCCTGTTTTTTGGAGAATGCATGCGGCACCGAGATCGGGTCGAGGGCGATGAAGGCAGGTTGATTGAATTGGTCTGCTTTTTCGTCCAACAATGCCTTCAGGTCGAGGGCCAAATGGGCGGATTTCTTCACTTTTCCACAAAGGTTGCCTCCACCCGTCTGTTCCTGGCGCGCGCGGCCTCATCATTGCCGAGTTGCAACGGTTCTTGTTTTCCAAACCCGTGGGTCTCAATCCGGTCGCCGGCAATGCCTTGTTGCACGAGGTAGCGCGCCACACTTTTAGCCCGCTTGAGCGAAAGCTCCATGTTGTATTCGGCTGTTCCCTGATCGTCGGTGTGGCCACTGAGTTGGAGTTTCCACAGCGGATTTTGCCGAAGTGCTGTCGCTACGCGATCCAACTCCGGAAACGACGCAGGCAGCAATTGGTCGCTGTCGAAGGGAAAGCCAATGTGTCCAAGGATATAGACTTCATGAAGACGAGGGGATGCCAGCGTTGCCGTGTCGGGCCGGGGGGTGAGGGGCGTTACTGAAACATCGTCGATGTAGTAATAGGCGCTGCCGCCGAGCATCAGACTTTTGCCTTCGCGCACTTCGATCTTCACACTCCTTGTGGCCTCTTGGCCCCAAAAGTTGCCAATCACAATAAATTTTTCACCACCGCGTGCCTCAATGGTGGCTGATGCCAGTTGCCAGCCGTTGGTGAGGGTTTCCAAATCGTTGACCTGCGCCACCGCCAATGGCAGGGTGAGCACCTGGTCGTGCTTGACCTGCACGGCAGTGTCCGTGAGTGCCAACCCAATCCGATCAATGGCATAAACCGAATAAGAAGACAAACGATAAAAAAATTGAATGGTGTAGGTCTCGCCGGCGCGAAGCGACTCGGTCAATTGGCACTGTACATATTCGCGGTAAACGCCGGTTGTGCTCCAGGCATAAATGCCTGCGTAGCCGAAGCCTCCGTGGGGGTATGACACGCCGGCCCAATTGCGGGGCACGTCCATGTCACCGATGCTACACCGGTTGTAATAATCCGGCGTACCCTTGCTTGGCGAATTCCAGGCGTCCGGGCCGAAGTGCAATGGGTCTGTACTGAAGGTGACAGGGCATTTTTTATAGTCTTCAAATCCGGGATTCGGAACCAGATTTTGCGCACCTCCAAACACCGTCATCAGGCAGCCAACGAGCATCAGACCGAGCGAGGCGGTTTTCATTTTGCGAGGAACTTGACCTCTACCCGACGATTCAGCGCCCGGGCCTCTTCCGTTTTGGCAGGTTTCAACGGCATACGCTTGCCAAATCCCAGCACCTTGATCCGTTTGGCGTCGACGCCATACTGCACGAGGTAGCGCCCGACGGTCTTTGCGCGGTTGAGCGAAAGGTTATAATTATACAGGTTGTCGCCTTTGTCGTCGGTATGCCCGCTTAGCTCCACCCGCCAAGTGGGATTTTTCTTCATCACCGAAACGAGCAAGTTGAGTTCTTCAAAAGACAACGGCATGAGGTCGTAGCTGTTAAATGAAAAATAGATGTGATTCAAAATATAGACTTCGTTGGTCTTGATCTCTTCGTGTGCCGCCAGGTCGCGATTTTCTTCGCGTGTCTGTGCCGCCGCCAGTGGTGTCACGGTCACGTCGTCGACGTAGAAGTAGGAAGCGCTTTTGAGCAATGGCTCGACGGTTTGTGCATAGGTGAGGTGGAACGTTTTGATCTCATTTTCGTGAGCAAAATTTCCAATGCTGAGGAAACGCTCGCCGCCCTTGGCCACATATTCAAAATAAACGCGATTCCATTGCCCAGTGGATTGGCTGAATGCAGAATCCATTACATGGACAAATGACGGGGCCACCTGCCAGATTCGGTCGTGTGCAACCAGTGGCGTGGAGTCGGACAATAGTGCGCCAATCTGGTTGATGCTGTATTTTGAATAGCCAGCCAAACGAAAAAAAAATTCGACACCATACTTGCGACCCGCAACCAGCGTATCGGTCAATCGCGTTTGGAGGTATTCGCGGTAGCTGCTGTTGGCCAGCCACACATAGATGCCGCAGTAGCCATAGCCCTTGTGGGCTTGTGCGACGCCGGCCCAGTTTTTGGGCACGCCCGAGTTGCCAAAGCTGCAGCGGTTGAAAAGGTCGGGGGTGCCCTGTGTGGGGGAAGCCCATCCCGGAGCAAAATTGCGCGACGAGCCTTGCTGATTATATGAACTGGGGCATTGAAAGTACTGCTCAAAACTTGGATTGGGTACTAAGTTTTGCGCGTAGGCGGCGGTCCCGAACAAAACGATAAGGGCGCACACCTTCATGGATGTCATTTGTAATAAATCAGTTCCACATTGATTTTAGAATCTGTTCCGCCCAGCTTGTCAAAAGCGGATTTTGAAATCCGGATCACTACACCGTCGTCCGACAGCGGTCCAATCACACGCACGAACACTTCGCGCTTGGTCTCTTCGTTGCGCACCTTCATGATGGTGCCCAGCTTGGCCGTCTTGTGTTGCGCCAGGTATTTTCGGTTGCCTTCCGTTCCGTCTATTAAGACCGCCATGCCTTTTTCATGAATCTCGTCGGCGCCAATCAGGTTTTCAGAAATTTTCACCTCCTGCACTGTCGGTTTTGGTTCGGTGGCCGGCACGAGCGGTTGCGTTTTTTCAGGGATGCTCATCGGCGGCAACACGAGCAGATTCTGGCCTGGCTTCACTTCATTCGTCGTCAGGTTATTCCAGCTCTTCAATTGTGCAATACTGGCGCCGTACATCTTCGAGATGGAGAACAATGTTTCTTTTTCCACGACGGTGTGTACACCCCTCAATTTCTTGGCCTCCGGCGGTGGCGGCAGTTTTACGGCGGCCTTTCGGCTAATGATCAATTCCTGGCCGGCGCTCAGCGCATTATCTTTCAGATTATTCCAGCTTTTCAATTCGTCGACACTAACGTTGTACATTCGGGAGATGGAGAATAACGTTTCCTGAGGCGCCACCTTGTGGGTTGTGCGCTCCTTTTCTGGTTTTATTTTCGGCACATAGGGCACTTTCAGTTCTTGGCCCACAGACAGTCCTGCGTCCGCTTTTGGATTGCTTTCCACCAACGCTGCTACGGTCACGCCATATTTCCTCGAAATGGAGTACAGCGTCTCTTTGGGGTCCACCTGGTGGATGATAAACGACTTGCCGTTGACCACTTCCACCCGCAGCGAGTCGGCCATTGCACGGGCCGTTCGCGCGCCGCCCAGCATGATCAAAAGACTGAAGACGAAAACAAATCTTCCTCCCAAAGCCCATACCAGTACCTGTCGCCGCCCGGGGGCGGTCGGTTTCCTGCTCTGGCTCACATGATTCCTTTTCATATTCTATCTTTATACAAAAATACAATTCATTGCGATGATGCGAAAACTGCTTTTTGTTACTGCCCTGACCTTTTCGGGCCTTCTGTCTGCCTTTGGGCAAAAATCTCTTCCGGCGACAGAAAGCGAAAAAAAGAAGGTCATGGTCATGGACATTAAAGCCGAGATCGACCCGCGGATGTTGCGTTACGTGAAGTTGGCGCTGGACCATGCGGAGCGCACACAAGCAGACTACGTCATCGTTGAAATGGACAGCTATGGCGGTGGCCTGACGGAAGCCAAAGACATTGTCGAAAAAATCATGGCTTTCAAAAGGCCGATTTGGGTATTTGTAAATTCTGATGCAGCGTCTGCCGGCGCCCTGATCTCCATTGCATGCGACAGCATCTACATGTCGCCGGGGGCCAGCATCGGCGCCGCGACGGTGGTGGAGGGCGATGGAAAAGCCGCACCTGACAAATACCAGTCGTACATGCGGTCGATTATGCGGTCGACGGCAGAAGAAAATCACCGCGATCCTCGCATTGCCGAAGGCATGGTGGACGAGCGGGTGGTGGTGGACAGCATCAAGCAAGCCGGAAAAGTCATCACCTTCACCACGAGCGAAGCCATTAAGTATCATTATTGCGAGGCAAAGGTCAACTCCATTGAAGAAATTTTGAAGCGCAATAAAATTGACAACTACACACTGGATCACTATCAATTGGGAGCAACGGAAAAAATTATTGCTTTTTTTCTTAACCCGTTCATTAGCGGCTTGCTCATCCTGTGTATTATCGGTGGCATCTACTTCGAATTGCAAACTCCGGGTGCGGTGTTCCCAATTGCCGCTGCGCTAATTGCATTAGTGCTCTACCTCGTGCCCTATTATCTAAATGGGCTGGCGCAATATTGGGAAATCATCGCCTTGATGGTCGGTATCTTGCTGCTGGTGGCAGAGATTTTTATCATTCCCGGATTTGGCGTGGCCGGCATCCTGGGCATTACCCTGACGGTCGTTTCGCTGGTACTCATCATGCTGAACAACGATTTTTTCAATTTTGACTTTGTTCCACTGGGCGACATTGTACAGGCGACGTTTGCCGCGATTGGCGGACTGGCGGGTGGAATTCTGTTGCTATTTTTCGGCGGGGCGCGCCTCACGCAAACCAAAGCTTTTCGACGCCTCGCGCTCACCGACACCCAGTCAAGCGCACATGGCTATTCCGTCAATGCCACCGCCAAAGAATTGATCGGTCAACAGGGCGTCGCCCACACGGTGCTGCGGCCCAGCGGCAAGGTGATGATTGCCGAACAGGTGTACGATGCCTTCACGCGGGGCGACTACATTCAACGAGGCGAAGCGGTGGAGGTGATCGGCACAGAAGGCGTCACGCTGAAAGTGAAATCCATCCACCCCTAGCGCACCGGCCATAGCGGCGTAGGCCCGCGCAAAAGAATTTTCTATTTTTGCCGCTTCATTTCTTAGTTTACACATGGCTCTTTCTACAAAATACAACCCCGCCGAGACCGAAAACAAATGGTATCAATACTGGCTGGACCAGGGCTATTTTCACGGGCGGGTGGAAGCCGGACGGGAACCCTACGCCATCGTGATCCCACCGCCAAACGTGACGGGCGTGTTGCACATGGGCCACATGCTGAACAACACCATCCAGGATGTGCTGATCCGCAAGGCCCGCATGGAAGGCAAAAGCGCCTGCTGGGTGCCGGGTACCGACCACGCCTCGATTGCCACGGAAGCCCGCGTGGTGGCGATGCTGCGCGAAAAAGGAATTAAAAAATCATCGCTTACGCGCGAGGCGTTTCTGGCCTATGCATGGGAGTGGAAAGAAAAGTATGGCGGGATCATTCTGGAGCAATTAAAAAAACTCGGCGCCTCCTGCGACTGGGAACGTACCCGGTTTACGATGGAACCCGAATATTACAAAGCCGTGATCCGCGTGTTTGTCGACCTCTACCAAAAGGGTCTGATTTATCGCGGCATGCGCATGATCAACTGGGATTGCGAAGCCCGAACGGCGTTGTCTAACGAAGAAGTGTTGTATAAGGAGGAAGGCGAAAGATCGACGCTGTATTCGGTTCGCTACAAAGTGAAAGACACCGCTGACGATTGGGTAGTGATCGCTACACAACGCCCCGAAACGATCATGGGCGACGTCGCCATCGCTGTCAACCCAACCGACGAACGTTATCAACACCTGATCGGAAAAAAAGTACTGGTCCCGTTCATCAACCGGGAGATACCCGTCATTGCTGACTCCTATGTGGACAAGACGTTTGGCACGGGCTGCTTGAAAGTGACGCCCGCACACGACGTCAATGACTACGAGATCGGATTGCGGCACCAGCTACCGGTGATCGACACCCTCAACGACGACGGCACACTGAATGAAAAATGTGAACTACCCAAATTCTTCGGCAAGGACCGTTTTGATGTGCGCAAAGAGATCGTCAAAGACCTGCGGGAAGCGGGCCATTTGGTAAAGGAAGAAGAATTCACCACCCGCATCGGGCGAAGCGAGCGCACCAACTCGGTGGTCGAGCCAAAGCTCTCGTTGCAGTGGTTTGTGAATATGAAGGAGATATCGGTGCGCGCCCGCGAGGCGGTTGCCCAAGATGAAATTCACTTGCACCCGTCGAAGTTTAAGAACACGTACGCCCATTGGATGGACAACGTGCGCGACTGGTGCATTTCGCGCCAATTGTGGTGGGGCCACCGCATCCCCGCCTGGTACGACGACGCCGGAAATTTTGTAGTAGCCGAAAATGAAACCGACGCCATCGCCGCCTACCAACTTCAGCATCCCGGGGCCGATGCAACTAAACTCCGTCAAGACGAAGACGTCTTGGACACCTGGGCCTCGTCGTGGTTGTGGCCCATGGAGGTGTTTGATGGCTTCCGAGACGAAAGTTTCTCGAATGGAAAAATTGACCGCACCGCGAATGCTGACCTCAATTATTTTTACCCGACCAAGGTGTTGGTCACGGCACCAGAAATTCTTTTTTTCTGGGTGGCACGGATGATTATTGCCGGCTACGAATACATGGGCGAAAAGCCATTTGAAGATGTGTACCTAACGGGCATTGTCCGCGACAAACAAGGACGCAAAATGAGCAAGTCGTTGGGCAACTCACCTGACCCGCTGGCGTTAATTGAAAAATACGGAGCCGACGGTGTCCGCACCGGCATGCTGTTTAGTTCACCGGCCGGCAACGACCTTTTGTTTGACGAAAAGCTCTGCGAGCAAGGCCGAAATTTTGCCAACAAAATCTGGAATGCCTTTCGGTTGGTAAAAGGGTGGGAAACAACCGCGACCGCACAGCCGGCAGAAAATAAGATTGCCATGACGTGGTTTGCCTCGAAAATCAACATGGCCATCACGGAACTGGAAGATCACTTTAGCAAATTCAGGATGTCGGATGCGTTGCACACGTTGTACAAGCTGACATGGGATGATTTCTGCGCCTGGTATCTGGAAATCATCAAACCTGAATTCGAAAAGCCCATCGATGAAGAGACCCACCGCCAAACCATCGCCTTCTTCGAATCAATTCTGAAATTATTGCATCCCTTCATGCCGTTTATCACAGAGGAATTGTGGCATGAACTGGGAGCGCGAACAAAAAACGAGGGCATCATCGTGGCGCCGTGGCCGAAGCGCGAGTCGTTTGATCAGGCGGTATTGGCAGAGGGAGCCATCGCCTTTGAGGTGATCACGCAAGTGCGCAACCTGCGAAACACCAAAGGGCTTTCACCTAAAGAAAGTCTTTCTTTACAAACGCCGGCCGACCCGACGACCTTTGGCCAATTCATTCCAGTCATTCAAAAACTCGCGAACCTCAGCGCGCTCAATTTCGCAAAGGAAAAATTGCCGCAGGCCAGTTCATTCCTTGTCGGCACTTACGAATTTTTTGTGCCGCTGGAAGGCAAGGTGGATGTCGCCAAAGAAAAGGAAGACCTGGCAAAGGAGATCGAATACCAACGCGGATTTCTGACGGCGGTCTTGAAAAAGCTGTCGAACGAAAAATTTGTGCAGGGCGCACCATCGCACGTACTCGAACTGGAGCGCAAGAAGCAAGCCGATGCGGAGCTAAAGATCAAGTCGCTGCAAGAACGGTTGTCGACGCTGTAGCCGAAATGTATAAACAATGCGACGTCATACCCGAGCGGCAATCAGAAGTTCGATATTTTTAAACTTCATGCTGAATTTCCGTGCCACCGACTCGTTGGTCAGGCTGCCTTTGTAGGTGTACACGCCCTTCATAAACCACTTGTGGGCAAAAATCATTTCCTCTACCCCGCCCTCTTCGGCGGCGCGCAAGATCGTAGGCGTAAAAATGTTGCTTAGCGCCGTGGTCGCGGTGTTGGCCACGCGCGACGCGACGTTAGGTACGCAATAATGGATGACATCGTACTTCCGAAACGTGGGCCGCGCATGCGACGTGATCTCGGATGTGGCCACGCAACCGCCCTGGTCGATACTCAGGTCGATGATCAGTGAATCCGGTTTCATGTTTTTCACCATCTCCTCGCTGACCACATGGCGGGTACGGCCTTTCTCTGCTCGCAGCGCACCAATGACGACGTCCGCATTCTTGAGGCTTTCGCTCAGCGTCACCGTGTCGATGGTGGACGTATAAAACTGATGACCGAGCGTGTGCTTGATCCGGCGAAGTTTGTAGAGGTGGTTGTCAAATACCTGAATTTCGGCCCCGAGGCTCAAGGCTGCCCGCGCGGCATATTCGGCCACGGTGCCCGCGCCAATGATGACAACTTTGGTAGGTGGCACACCGGTGATGCCGCCGAGAATTATTCCCTTGCCATTTTTTACCGTGCTTAGGTACTCGGCCGCAATTAACATTACGGTGCTGCCGGCAATTTCGCTCATCGCGCGAATGATCGGCATGCCTCCCACTTTGTCTTCGATGAATTCGTAGGCGAGCGCCGTGACTTTCTTGCGCAACAGCGACTGCACTCGTTCTTCGTTCAGGTAGCCCAGTTGCAAAGCGGAGATCAGGGTCTGTCCCGGCTTAAAATACTCCAGCTCTTCGAGCGTGGGTGGCTCAATCTTCATGATGAAGTCGGCTTTATAAACTTCCTGCGGCGAGTAAACAATTTTCGCGCCTGCTTCACTGTACGCGCGGTCAGTAAATTTGCTCCCCGCGCCGGCATTGCTTTCCACCCACACTTCGTGACCGTTGTTGGTCAGCAACGCCACGGCATCGGGTGTGAGGCTGATCCGATTTTCCTGAAGAGCAATTTCTTTGGGAAGCCCGATAAAAAAAGAGTGCTTTCCTCTCCTCACTTTTACCAACTGTTCTTGCGGCGACAAGCTGGCTTGCGCCAGCGCTTCAAAACCGGATTTCTTTTTCTCAGGCATGATTTCGGTAACTTAATATGCGCGTTTGTTCAGCATTCATTTCCAAGTGGATTTCAAAATAGGTCGCCGGCAAAAGCGACGGTATTTTTTGCGGCCATTCCACCAGACACCAATCTCCGGAGTCGAAATATTCGGCCGTGCCAATGTCAAATGCCTCAGGTTCATTTTTGATACGATAAAAATCGAAGTGATAAACGGGCGCCCCGTAGGCAGTCTGATATTGGTTGACCAGTGAAAACGTGGGGCTGGCGACAACGCCACTCACGCCCGTGGCCGCCATTAAGGCCCGAATCAGCGTGGTTTTTCCAGCGCCCATTTCTCCGTAAAAAGCCCATACGCGATGGCAGGCACCGGCCAGCAACAACATTTCTGCGACTTCCTTTATTTCGGGCAACGAAAAAACACGTCCCGGTCCGACTGATACCAATTCAGGCATTCTTCGAAGATAGTGAAATTATAGGTATTATCATCTCTTCCAGGCTAACGCCGCCATGCTGAAACGTATCGCGATAAAAATTTACATAGTAGTTGTAGTTGTTCGGATAGGTGAAAAACTGATCCTCGATGGCAAACACATAAGCCGTTGACACATTTTGCTTAGGCAAAAACAACCGCTCCGGTTTGGGCGCCTCCATCACCTTGTCACCTTCGTATCCCAGGTTCTTGCCTTGCTTATAGCGAAGGTTGGAGTTTACGTTTTTATCACCAACGATTTTAAAAGGTCGCTTCACGCGAATGGTACCGTGATCGGTGGTGATGATGACCTTCATCTTCTTTTCAGCAATTTTTTTTAGTATCTCAATCAGCGGCGAATGAATAAACCATGACTTCGTTATCGAGCGATAGGCAGCTTCGTCCGGGGCCAGTTCGCGAATCATCGCCATGTCGGTGCGGGCGTGCGAGAGCATGTCGACGAAATTGTACACAATGACGTTCAGCGCGTTGCCATAGAGGTTGTTCAACGAATCCACGAGGTCGCGGCCTTCTTCCAACTGCTTGATCTTGTTGTAAGAAAATTTAACGTGGAGATTGTTGCGTTTGAGCTGACGGGCAAGGAATTCATCTTCGAAATTGTTTTTGCCCTCATCGTCGTCCTCGCCCTTCCACAAGTCGGGATGCGTCTTGGCCATCTCTGAGGGAAGCATGCCCGAAAAAATTGCGTTGCGTGCATAGGCTGTCGTGGTGGGCAGAATCGAATAATACGTTTCTTCTTTGTCGACGTTAAAAAATTCAGAAACCACCGGCTCAATGGTTTTCCACTGATCGTAGCGTAGGTTATCGATTATGATCAGGAAAGTGCAAGCGTTGTTGGCCAGTTCCGGAAACACCACCTTCTTCATCAATTGGTGTGACATCAGCGGCCGGTCAACGTTTGGATTGTTCAACCAACTTTCGTAATTCTTTCGGATAAACCGGCAAAAATTGGTGTTGGCATCCACTTTCTGACTGTCAAGAATCTCAGACATGTCACGGTTATCGACTTCTTCAAGTTGCAATTCCCAAAAGACCAGCTTTTTGTAGATGTCTGCCCATTGCTCGTGATTCATGTTGTCGAGCAAGGCCATGCTGATTTTTCCGAATTCCTGTTGATAGTTCAGATTGGTCTTCTCAATCACCAGGCGCTTGTTGTCAAGTATCTTTTTTACCGACAGCAAAATCTGACTTGGGTTGATCGGCTTGATCAGGTAGTCCTCAATTTTGGCACCGATGGCTTCTTCCATGATCCGCTCCTCCTCATTCTTGGTGATCATCACCACGGGAAGATTGGGCTTGTTATTCTTGATCAAACTCAACGCCTCCAGCCCGCTCATGCCAGGCATGTGCTCATCCAGAAAGACCACATCAAAGTGCCGCGCGTCACTCAACTCCACTGCCTCCGCTCCATTGTTGACGGGCGTAATGTCGTACCCGCGTTGTTGCAGAAAGAGAATGTGGGGCTTGAGCAAGTCGATCTCATCATCTGCCCAAAGAATCGTGTACCTTTGCATGGGAATAAAAATCGAATTTACAATTTTAATATCACACCGTGAATTTTGATTTTTGTACGACAGTCGTTGATGGCATATGGATTTGCCAAACATCGGCATAAAAAAAATACTTCAAAAAAAGGAAGATTGAACAAGAATAAAATCATCAACGACCCGGTTTACGGCTTTGTCTCGATCCCGAGTGCGCTCATCTTTGACTTGATTTCGCATCCTTATTTTCAGCGCCTGCGTTACATTCGCCAACTCGGCATGAGCGAGTTAGTGTATCCGGGCGCCGTCCACACACGTTTTCATCATGCATTGGGCGCCATGCACCTGATGGGTCGGGCGCTTGAAAGCCTGCGCAAAAAAAAGGTCGACATCAGCGCCGCAGAATACGAGGCTGCGCAAATTGCAATTTTGCTTCATGACATTGGCCATGGACCGCTGTCTCATGCGCTGGAAGAAACCCTGCTGCCCGGCATCCGGCATGAGACACTTTCGTATCTGCTCATGCGCTTGCTGCACGAACAGGTCGGCGGGCTGGAACTTGCTCTGAAGATTTTCAGAAACAGTTACGAACGCAAATTCTTCCATCAGCTCGTGAGCAGTCAGTTGGACATTGACCGGCTTGACTATCTGAAACGCGACAGTTTTTTTACTGGTGTCATGGAGGGCACTGTTGGTATCGACCGGATCATTGCCATGCTTCACGTAAGCAACGATACCTTGGTGGTGGAAGAAAAGGGAATTTTCAGCATTGAAAGTTTTTTGCATGCACGCCGGCTGATGTACTGGCAGGTGTATCTGCACAAAACTGCTGTCAGCGCGGAGCGCATGATCGTCAACATCTTCCGGCGGGCCAGCTACCTGGCACGTGCCGGCGCACCTCTCCCCGCATCGGACGCGCTGCACTTTTTTATGAAAAATAATTTGTCGGCGAGTGACCTGACGGGGCAGCCCGATGTTCTTCACTGGTTTGCGCAGTTGGACGACCACGACATCTGGAGTGCCGTCAAGCAGTGGCGTCACCATTCGGATGCAATTTTGGCCGGGCTGTGCAACCGACTGCTCCAACGCGAATTATTTCAAATCCAACTCACGTCGGCACCGATTAAAAAAGCACAAATCGAAACGGTTCGCCGCGAGATCCACGATGCCTTTGGCGTGCTGCGCAGCGATGCCAATTATTTGTTTTCACATGGCACCCTCAGCAACGAAGCCTACGTCGCCGATGGCCAAGCCATTCACATCCTGATGAAATCGGGCCAGGTGGTGGACATCGCCGAGGCCAGCGATTTGCCGACCATTCAGGCCATGAGCAAAATCGTGAAAAAAAACTATTTATGCTGGCCTAAAAACTTATCTTTGTCTGACAACCAGTAGGTTCTGGAAACATTGAACCTCAGCGGGTTGTAGTTTTTTTTGAAAACTTTCGCCGTTTTTTCTCATTCAAACGCCTCGACCTATGGAATTCACCGTTAACCAAATCGCCGGCCTTCTGCAAGGGACGGTACACGGCGATGGCGAACAGAAGATAAATATGTTGGGAAAAATTCAGGACGCCAAAAAGGGACAAATCACCTTCCTGTCCAATCCCAAATACGAGCAATACATCTACACCACGCAGGCCAGCGCCGTGATTGTCAAAAAGGATTTTCAAGCCCGCAAAGAAATTTCTGCCACCCTGATTTTGGTCGATGACCCCTACTCTTCCTTTACCGTGCTGCTGGAAGAATATCACAAGGCCATCAGTTTTCAAAAAGTAGGCGTGGAGGAACCCAGTTTTATTGGCAACAATGTCACGACCGGAAAGAACATTTACCGAGGTGCGTTCTCTTACATCGGTAACAATGTGGTGATCGGCGAAAACGTAAAAATCTACCCGCACGTTTTTGTGGGCGACAATGTTTTCATCGGCGATCACACCATTTTGCATCCCAGCGTCAAATTATATGCCGGCACCCGCGTGGGAAGTCATTGCGTGATTCACTCGGGCACCGTGTTGGGCAGTGATGGATTTGGATTTGCCCCGCAGGAAGACGGCTCGTACAAAACAATTCCCCAACTTGGCAACGTCGTTGTAGAAGATCACGTCACCATCGGCGCCAATACAGTCATTGACTGTGCTACGCTTTATGGAGACGCCACCATCGTCAGGCAGGGCGTGAAACTCGACAATCTCATTCAGATCGCCCACAACGTAGAGATTGGAAAGAATACAGTCATCGCCGCCCAAACGGGCATATCAGGATCGTCGAAGATCGGCGAAGGCTCCATACTGGGCGGTCAGGTAGGCATTGCGGGTCACCTGGTGCTCGCACCCCACACGAGCATTGGCGCGCAGGCAGGCATTGGCAAATCCATCAAAGAACCCGGCGCAAAAATTATTGGCAGCCCCGCCTTCGACGTTAAGGAGTATTTCAAATCATATGCGGTCTTTAAGCGACTGCCCGAACTGAACGAACGATTGCGCGAGCTCGAAAAAAAGGTGCGTCAGGTAAATAGTTC
>Ga0209067_10001721_pt1 | contig 13306 bp, 12 predicted proteins | sample ColStrG_CSR_2013_FD_187199 | JGI IMG/M metagenome (GOLD analysis project Ga0209067, IMG submission 187199) | Freshwater sediment microbial communities in response to fracking from Pennsylvania, USA - Cold Stream Run_MetaG_CSR_2013 (SPAdes)... | ecosystem: Environmental > Aquatic > Freshwater >... | reverse complement strand
TTGATCACGAAAAAAATCCCGTAGAACCGTGCGGACATAATCGGGAAGGTATTTTGCGGTCGGCGGCCCAGCCTCTTCCAGTTGCTGGGGTGAAAATTCGATCGATTCAATTTTCGCTTCAGCCGCGGTTTCTTGGGTTGCCAAACGATGAATGAAACGACCCGTTTCACGAAACGACCAGAGCATTCCGTAGGTCAGAATAAAATCCGGATACTCTTTCGTCGGATTCACAGCCAAGCCGATTCCTCGTGTCGACACCCAATTGAGAAGCTTCTGCGCAGGCTCCGTACCCTTCGCATCGGTCTCGACGAACAGATAGGGCCAGCCATCTGGGCCCTGCTGAGCCTCTGCCGCAAGCAGCCGAACCTGAGATTCAGTAAAACGAGTGAGAAACAAATCTTCCCATTTGGTATCGCGCGCTTTGTCAGGAATTTTCAAAAGTTGATCCAGGTTCACATGAGGCTCCTAAGTCCAGGCCGATAAGGACACACCCTGGCCAGGTTGAATCAGACTTCCCAAACTTGGTCAAGGTATTGGACAATAGGAACATGCAAGATTGCAAAAGATCGGAAGCCTATTTTCATGGCTTCCAAGAAACCAAGCTCTATTATCAACGCTGGACAATCCCCAATCACAAGGGAACCGTCCTCGTGACACACGGGCATGGGGAACACAGCGACTCCTATCATCGGCTGGTGCAGACGCTCAACCAAGCCGGGTGGCAGGTTTTGGCTTGGGATTGGCGAGGCCACGGCCGCTCTGAAGGAGTCCGAGGATATGCCAATCACTTCAATGAGTACTGCAACGATTTTGAAATTTGGGTGGAAAGACTGCTCCCCGATCTGACTCAGAATCAAAAGCCAATCTCTCTTTTTGCTCACTCCATGGGTGGGTTGATTCAACTGAAAGTGTTGGCCAATCATCCTCAGTGGCCCATCACGGCGCAGATCCTTTGCAACCCTCTTTTGGGCGTTGCTCTGGAGATTCCAGTTTTCAAAAAATGGGGTGCCGAGTGGCTGGGGCAGTATCTGCCGAAAGTCACTCTTTCGAATGAAGTGAAGGACGAAGACCTGACTCGAGATCCGCTTGTCCTGAAGGAGTACCAGCGGGACAGCTTGCGCCATGATCGGATCTCGGCCCGTGTTTACCTGGGCGCTCTAGACACAATGAATTTGGTTCAAGATCGTGCCACTCGCATTCGCTTCCCCACTTTGTTGCAACTGTCGCCGCAAGATCAAGTTGTCAGTCCCGGCGAAAGCCGCCGCTTTTTTGAATCCCTCAAAGTTCGCAAGGTGCTCCGTGAGTATGCACAAGCCAAACACGAAATCTACAACGACCTTGACAGCGAAGTTGCCAATGCGGATCTGCTGAAATTTTTAGAAGTGAGTCAGGAAGAGCACCCAAGAGTCTGGAGAGGCATTGATTAAGAAAGTTTCAATCGGCTGATCCCACTCCATTGCAATCAACACCCCAAAAACGACAATGACGAAGCCAAAACTCTTTTGAATCCGTTCAAGCCAGTAGACCTGCCCCCGCACACGCGCGACAAGTCCCCGGGCACCATAAGCCAACAAGAGAAAGGGGCCGGTGGCCCCAGCTGCAAAGACGGACAGCAGTGCCGCCGCCTCTGCAGAGCTCCCCGCTTTTCCAGCCAAGGACATCGCCGTGCCCAGGCTTGGTCCACTGCAAGGCGACCAGACAAGTCCCAGGAGCAATCCTTGTCCGACCTCAGAGGCCAATCCGACTGAAAGATTCAGTTTCTGGGCCGAGGCGAGTTTTCCAGTCCATCGACTGAAAGGTGCCATCAAAAAGGCATTGGCACGCGGCCAAAGAAAAAGGACTCCGCTCAGCCCCAAAAGGACACCTGCCATTCGGCGCAAAAGAAAGGGATCCCAGCCGAACAGCAGACCCGTACCTCTGACGGTCACGGAAACCAAAACGAAAGACAAGGCCAATCCCAATGCTAAAAAGAGGGGGCCCCATTTGCTCTGTTGCAACGAACTTGCCGTCACAAAAGGAAGGACCGGCAAAACACAAGGTGAAAGTGTGATCAATGCGCCGGCCAGAAATGAAAAAAAATAGGGTAACATGCGGTTGTGTCCTGAAACCTAAACAGCTTTTTTGAATTTCATGGCAACTGTCGTTCCATGACCCTGAGGACTTTCCGCTTCAGTCGCGCTTTCGATCCCCACAGACCCGCCATAGTTTTCCATGTACATTTTGACAAGTGGCATTCCGAAGCCGGTGCCAGGCTCGTCCTCTGTCCCGCGACGACTGGTTTTTTCAGATTTCGAAAAGACTTTTGATTTGAGACTGTCGTCCATGCCAATTCCATGATCACGAATTTTCAATTCGACCACTCCTGCACCACTTTCCACCGAGACATCAATGTGTCCGCCACGTGGAGAAAACTTTATCGCATTCGAAAGCACATTGCCAATCACAGAATTCAACGCTGATGTGACCTCCAGAAAAACGGGAGCCGACAGCAGTTCGCTTGGCAGGTCCGTCACGGCCGTCACAGCAATTTGCTTTTCTTTGAGTCGATCTTGAAAATTGGCGATGCTTTCTTTGAGAATTTCACCCAGTGGCTGGGCCGACAAACTGATTCCGACCTTGCCTTCATCAATCGCTTGAATATTGCGAACATTGACAATCAGCTCGGCCATGCGATGACAAGTTTTTGTCATGCGATCCATCGGGCGCCGACTGGCTTCAAAAAGTTCGGGCGCTTTTTTCAAGATTTTGTCGACCAGTGAAACGGAGGAGCTCAAGATCAACAAATAGTTGTTCAAATCATGAGTCAAAACCCTGGAAACTGCAGACTGACTTTCGAATTGCGACTGAAGTTTTGCCTTCAAGGCCTGCAGATTCAAAATACGGCTGATACGCGACAGGATTTCGGTTTCACAAATGGGCTTGGTCAAGTAATCGTCGGCGCCAGATTCGAATGCTTCGCGAATCGTATCGGAAACTGTCGAGGCCGTGAAAAAGACCACTGGAATGTCCGCCGTCTGTGGATTTGCTTTGATCAAACGACACAGATCAGGTCCTGTGATATTCGGCATGTCAAAATCCAACAGAATGAGATCTGGAGGTGATTTCAAAATCCGCTCCATGGCAAGCCTCGGATCTTGGACATAATCCAAATTTCCGAAATAAGGAGTCAGAACTTTCTGAACAATGACGAAGTTGAACTTCATATCGTCAATCACGAGAACCGATTTGTCTTTGTTGATCATTTGCGATTCAAGTTTCATACTTCAATTGGATCGGCTTTTTGGATCCGAAACCCAACGGCTGGTTTGCCACTTTGCAGGTTTTCGAGGTCTGGTTCTCAAACTGGCGAATTAAGATTCAGTTTAGCTTTTGGCTGTTCGGTTGAGCGACACGATATCTCAAATGCCATTTTTTCAAATGCCGGCGTGCAAGTCTTTGAATCTTTTGCGATACGCTGAGGCCGATAATATTTTTCTTGCGCCCCCAGAACAGAGTCCTGTCGGAATTGGCCCAGCATCTTCTCCGTTGCCTCATTTTGAATCAAAGGCAATTGGCCGACCCGAAGACTGTGAAAAAAGCTCAGTGGCAATTCGACATCCGCACGGCGGTCATCCGCCAGACCCTCAAGATCAACTGCGCCCCTCGACCACAGAATGTTCTTTAAATAGGAATCCGCGTAGTAGAAAAGTCGCGGATTGACGTCGACAAACGCCCAATTTCGCAGGTCCGCCTCGGCAATTTGGTGCAGAGACACCACTTCACCGAACTGTTGAAATCGAGTCTGAAAAAATGTCATCTGCTGGAGTCCTCGGGCTTGCATTTCGTTGTGGACCTCCCAAGAGTCCAAAGTCTCAGCGGTGTTCAGAAGAAAATGGATTGGCAGCTTTTGGGCCCCGTCGATTGCGGCCACCCGCTGGTAGATCTTTTCAAGCTCCTCTGACTGACAGTGCCAGGGACCAAGGTCTGAAAGGACAAAAAGAAGTTTCTGAGGCTTCCAACCGTCCTGAACAGCGCGGCTTTGCAGTCTTGAAAACAGAACATTGTCCTGCCAAGCCTTTGGCACACAGAAGGCCAGTCGCTGATCAAGCAGCAACATCACGCCCTCATTGGGCTGGGGATTGCGGAAGAAGAAATGCAAAAGAGTCATCACTCCGTCCCGAACCAGGAGAGGTGAAAAATAGGCGACTGCTTCGAGGCTTTTGTATTCAAAAAGAAAACTGGCGTGCAATGGAGAAAAATAGTCTTTGCCGTGCAAACCCAGCTGGGCCAGGGCATCGGCCGTGACTTGGTCGTTGACGGACCAGTTTGAACGTTTGCGATGTTCACGCATCAATTCGGGGGACTTGATACTTTCGAGAATCAGATGACGTTCAGTTTGCGTCATATTCACCTGTGGCGTAAACAGAGTACAATTTTCGATAAAGGTCAGAGGGGCCCTCTTTCCCAGAAAATGGAGCCCACGGTTTCACATTGAAACTGTATACGACTTTTTTAAAATTCTCGTTCCAGCCCTGAAAAACAACTCGTTCGGGATGCGACAGAAGTTCTGTCAACTTCTGGGCGACGGCTTCACATGACAGCACGGCTGCCGCTTGCGCGCTCTTGTCCTGGCGACGGCTTGTGCTGGCATTCAGAAAACCTGCAAAAAGAGCCTTGCGGACTCGATTGAGGTTGAAAATTTCAGGTGCGGCGAAATCCGTTGGAATCAAGGAACAGGACTCCGGCAGAAGGTCATGAAAATCAGAATAGCCCCCCCAGTCGGTCAGGACACCTGGACAGCCCGTCGCAAAGGCCTCAGCGGGAGCCATTCCGTAATCCTCGTCGTTGTGTGTGCTGAGGGAGACGAACAGATCTGCGGCAGTGTAAGCCAGCAGCAACTCCTCGGCGGCCAAATTTCCCCAGTACTCGACGGAATCGACAAGTGAGCTGCGAATCACATCTTGCAACCGATAGGACATCAGTCCTTCGGGATGAATTTTGCCAAAATAAGGGCTGCCCAAATCATCGACGGGACCAGCAAGAGCCAAGACGAGTTTTCGCTCGGTGAGCTGACGCAGACCCTGAAAAGCCTGGATCAACTGAATGACATTTTTCTGTGAACTCAAACGACCCGAATAGAAAAATACAAATGCGTCACCAGCAAGTCCAAAATGCTTTCGCCCGCGTTCGCGAACTTCAGCCGCATATCGAAAGTGACTGACGTCAACTGGAAACGGCACGACAGTCACGGTCCCTCTGGGATCAACCAACATTTGCTCAACAAGTCGCTTCTGCCGAGTCGAGGCGCAAATCCAAAGTATCGAAAACTGCTTGAGGGCAGGTTCACTTTGCAACCATTCCGCACACTGCAGAACAAAGTCGCCAAAGATGTGCACGAGAAGCCGCGGCAGTGGACCTTGGTTCCAAACCCGTGCGAGAGCTTGGATCAATCCGCCCGGACAAGGTTGATGATCGATGAAAACGATTTGGTCCGGCTGCCACGAGCTGATTTTTTGCGCCAACTGCCAGATGTCATAATTGGTTTCTCCTTCAGGCAGGCGGAAAACCTGTCGGTCAAGATGGGGCGCTGCAAGATAGCTGCCGAGCAGATTTGCCGTAATTGTGCGGCAACTGCGCCATTCCGCTAAAGAAGATCGTGTGACAAGCGCCACCTTTTGCATGCCCCAAGGCTATTCGGCGCCCCGCAAAACGCAAGGATTTTCAGCTGGGCAGAGGCGTTTCAAGAATCAATCCGGTGACTGAACACAAAGAATATTGACAAACCAAAGTGGGTCTTGAACGATTGCACCATGAAAGCAAATTTACAGATCGCCAAAAGTGTCGTGGCCCGCAAAAATCAAGATGGCTCTTTTATCCTCATGAAAATGGATGAATCCTCGGTTTTTTATCGGATCGAAGGTCTGGCATCTGAGGTTTGGAATGGACTGACTGAAAACAAAACAAAAGCCGAAGTTTTGCATCAGTTGACAAGCAAATATCCCCAGTTTGAATCAGCCCTGCAGACGGACATTCCCCATTTTTTCAACGAATTGATGAGCAAAAATCTGGTGGCAGAAGTTTAACTCTGAGCCAAATTTTCCAGCGAAGCAGTCTCTTTTCCCAATGACTGCAAATGCAAAAAATACTGTGCTTTGTAAATTTTTGGCAGGCTGTCCAAAATTGGCAGAATGATATTGAGAGTTGTATCTTCAGGACTCAACTCCTTCCGGTAGGTCTCAATAATTTGGATTCTTTCGGCCTCAGAGAGACTCAACAAAGAGAGATGTGAAGGCTCATAAAGAAACGTGCGGAAAATTTGCACGCCGTATTCTTTTTGGAACGCCGCAATTTCCTTCAGCTCTGACCAATTGGCTTTTTGAATCAAAAAATTGACTTGAATCTGCAAACCACTGAGGCCCCGCTCGAGGCGGCTCTTTTCATAATCAAGAAGATCACGCAAAGTCTGCAGCGCCAGGGCCAGATTGCCTTTCTTCCGGATCAGCGGATAAGTCACAGGATTGACGCTGTCCAAACTGACAATCACATTGCGAATTTTGATCTGATCCAAGTGTGAACGAATCACTGCGTTCATTTTCCAATTGTTGTTGGTGGTCAGAGTCCATTTGCAGTCTGGTCGTCGTTTGGAAATAAAATCAATCAAGCGATAAGTGTCTTTTTGAATAAAAGGTTCTCCCGAAAGAAGCTCCACCTCTTCAAGGTCAACGATCAAGTCATCCAATTGGTCCCAAAATCCATTTGTGTCATAGAAGCCATTGGGTTTCTGCCAAATCTCGCACATGATACAAGACAGATTGCACTTCCCATTCAAATTGAAAGCAATCCGTCGCGGCATTCGAGTCTGAATGACAGTGGCGTCAGACTTGGGAATCTTCATGTTCTGCAACGTGCACTTGTGACACTGTCGGTGCCGCATTTCGCGCTGACATGTCGTTGGATTTCCGTCCAAAAACTCTTGGCGCCAAGCCTGCACAACAGCGCCGTTCCAAATTTCAAGAAGTGACTGGTGATGGAGATTGCCGGCAGCAAACTCGCTGCCCTTCATTCGACAGAAGCCAACTTTGCCATCGGGCTCAATCATAAGCCCCGTAAATGGCACGGAACAAAATTGCTCCTGGGAAAATGGCATTCGCTAATTTTTGGTGCTGAGCAGTTTTTCCAGATTGGACACTCGTTGCGTCAGTTCGTCATGGCTCGCACGCATCTCTTTCAAAGCTGAAACAAGATGGACGCTGAGCTTGGCATAATTGACAGCTAGAAAACCAGTCGTGGTGTCTTTGCGAACAAGTTCAGGAAACTCCGTTGCAACTTGCTGCGCAATCAATCCAATGTGAGTGGCCTCATCGGGAACAAAGTCCTTCACTGAATTTTCATTCCATTTGTAACGAATAGTTTCCAATCGACAGATGGCCTCCAAAGCAGGTCCGGTGTTTTGAATGTCTTTTTTGAGCGCCAGATCAGAGCCAGCAAAGACGTCGACGTAAATACTCTCACTCAACACTTCAGACTCGATTTGCTCCAAATTGAATTCCTTGATCCCGCCAAAAAAATAGCCGTCTCGAGAGGGTGCCGCACTTGGTTCGACTGACTTGTGTTCGGCCTTACTGACTTGTGCGAAGTCTGTCGGTTGATTTTGCGAAGTCGATTTTTTTTGCGAATCCATTGCGGAACTCCTTTGCAAACGAAAATATTCATCTGTCACTCCAAAAGAGTAGGGGATGTCGCAGGGCTTGGCCAGGAAAACGCGGCGCTTCTTAATCCGCGGCTGAGCCAACCCCACTGGCTGAGTCCAATGGAGGGGGGGTGAGAAGGTCCAAACAACTGCTCTTGCAGGCCCTGAGGAGCCCTGCATACTCAGGATGGGCCTGGTCAAACTTCCGGCCTTGTCTGCGAGCGAATTCATGAATGAATTTGTAAAAGGTGACTCGCAATCTGCCAATGTCAGACCGGCCTTCTTGCGCACAAATCCATGTCAAAAGAGTTTCAACTTTCTCAATTTCATAATCAGCAAAAGCCTGACGGTCCTGACGCATGAACGACAAGGACGTTCGGAGCTGATCAACAAGATCTGGAGTTGCAAAAGCGGCCGACAGGTAGTCCGGATTTTTGAGGATCGAGACATCAAGCTTCAATGGCATGGATTTTTTGAGCTCCACTAGATCGGCCAGAAAGGATTCAAACCCGCCGAATGAAAGAATTCCGAATGTGCACATGATGACAATCTGTGCGCTGGGCACCAAGCTGGAAAATTTTCTCAGATTCTCAAGAACCTTTCCATATTGAAGTCCTTGGCGAATATACTCGGCGGCCAGTCCGGACGTGTCCAAGCTGACAAAAAGTTCGAACTTTTCGATTTTCTTTTCACGCAACAGACCCGTCACTTGATCCGCCAAACGCAAAATGAGTGCGTGTGGGTGAGAAAAGTGACTGTTGATCGAAAGTGTCAGTTGGGGATGACCCAGTTCGAGAAGACTGTCCAGCGACCGCCAAGTTTCTGCGCTCAAAAGGGGTTCGCCACCCGTCAACCGGTAGATTTTCAAGTCCTTCACAATCGTCGGAAACCAGGCCTGAAAAGCTTCAGCATAGAGGCTTTTCTCGCGTGAACGGTCGGCGAATTCAGCGCTTCTGCTATTTTGAGTCTCGAAACTGTAAGGTCCATGTCGACGGAGTTCAGCCGCAACACCTGTGCTCACATCAGCCGTGCAATAAACACAGGAAAAATTGCAGATGTTGTCAAGCATGACCTCAAGATAGAAAGGTGCCACGTCTTGTTGCCAAGGCAGTTGGGCCAAATTCTCCAAGTCTGGATCTGCCCATGAGCTAAAAGACTTGTGAATGCGGTCCGAAATTCCTTTGTGCAAATCCTCGACGTCCCAGCAGTACGAGCATTCCGGTGGGCGCCGACCGTCTTGCATCAATCGCCGTTGCTCTTTTTTAAACTCGGTGTTGTGGAGTGCTGCTGGATTCTTTCGCAGTTCGGTAAGAGGAACGGCATGCCGCTTGGGATGATGACAGCTGTGGGTTGTTCCGTGCACGAGGTCAATGGTCACTTGTCTCCACTTGGCAGCACAGAAGCTTGGAGAAATCCGATCGAGCCGTTGTTTTTGCTCACTCTTGCGGTCACTCATTGAGAGGCTCCACATAAAGCATCTCAAAATGCTCAGGAAAGTGCTTCACAAAGCTCTCCTCCCTTTTTCGATCCAGCGCAAAGGTGACATAGCGAAATTGTTTTCGCAAATCGGAGTGGAGCTCCTCAGCGAAGGATTGCAAAAGAAAGTCAATCTGCGGCAAAAGCTTGTGCGCCAAATCTGAACTCACTTCGGCTTGCAACCAGAGTCGCAAACTTGCAAATCTTTGATTCACAAGTTCTCGTTCTTTAGGATTCAAAATGTTCAAACTGAGGTATGCGGGTTTAAACAAAATATTGAACTGCAAATCCATGTCACAGGTCAGAAGACCGGTGGCAATCCAGTTGCGAATCGCATCAGGCAAATGGAAAATATTCATCGCTGAGACCGTCGGATTCAAGATCAGCTGCACGTGTGGAGCCTCGGTCTTCAACGTTCGAATGTTGTCGACGATTTCAGTCCACACCGTCCCTTTCCGTAAAACTTCAGCCTGCGGACCGGCTCCATCGACACTGATTCCCAGGCGAACTGAAGGCAGCTGGCGCAGGTCTTCAAGCCAAGAGTGATTTCGCAAACTAAGTTTGGAAAGGTTTGAATTGTAGGCGACATGAATATCTTTGCGACCTTTTGCAATGAGGCGCTTGAGAAACTCAAAGTGATCCGAATCAAGACTGGGTTCGCCTCCCGCAATGTAAAGATGCTGGAGCTGAGGAATAAGGGAGTCCATCAAAGGCCAAAAATGATCAACCTTGGAAAGCTGCACGTGCCGTGATCCGGTGCCACTGGCTTCCCAGCTTGAGCTGTATTCGGGACCACACGAGCGGCATTTGAAATTGCACAGATTTGAAAAACGAATATCCAAGCTCGTGAGGTCTTTGACACTGACAACTTCACTGCGTTCCGCCAAGACTTGTACGACGGCAACGGGATGATATTTCAATGAATCGGTGCGAAGACTGGGAGTGCCGGCACGATCCAAGGCTTTGCACTCCCGACAAACAGCAGGACTTTTTCCAGCCAGAAGTTCTCGCCGCATCTCCACGGCCCCTGGCGAATTCAGCGCCGCTTGCAAGTCGGATTCTTTCAGATTCCCATAGGCAAAATCATTTACGACTTTGCAACAGGGGGCCACGGCACCCGATTGATTGAGGTGCGCTTGCACCCACGGCAGGATGCAAAAATTTTCGAGCTGACTGAGGTCTTGCGGATCATCCATCTCTGCCTTAAAAAAAGCATCCTTCAGTTTGGATTGCAAAGGTTCATTTGTTCACACAGTCCCACAGATCCAAACAAATGGGCCGCCCCTCTTTCACCACAAGATCCATTTGGTTGAGACTTTCCAAATTTCTGAGCGGATCTCCCTGCACGGCAATCAAGTCAGCCGGACCCCCCTCGCGCAAAACACCAGAGTCAGGGCGCATGAGCAGCTGCCCGGCATTCACTCCGGCGGCCTGCAGGACTTGAAAAGGCGAAAGTCCTTCGTTTTGAAGCGCCACAAGGGCCTGTTTTGCGCCACTTCCCCGGCTGCGGCCATTGCCATAATAATCAGAGCCAAAAGCGATTCGCATATGATGCTGCAACGCCCACTGCGTTCGCATCCTGTTGCGTCCCTGCTCCGCCTGACACCGTGCTTTTTTTTCGGCTGCACTGTCGGTTGAAACAGTCTGAAGGCAGTCTTCCTCCGTTTCATCAGTTAGCACAACAACCGTTCCGGCAACGTCCTCGGCCTTGAATTCCACGTCGGGAATCTGCCAAAAATGTTCAATGCTATCGACTTTTCCCTGAAGAGCAATTCGAGCCGACCATGCCTGTGTCACATGGGCCGCCACACGCAAATCTGCGGCATGCGCAAGTTCGACGATTTTTTTGACTCCAGGGACCCCAAGGCCACCAGATTCGGAATCGTTATCGATATAAATCTTGATCCATTTGGCACCGTATTTGAAATGCTGCGCCAACTCGGTTTGCAAAAACTTGTCCAGCTCCTGATAGGGCGGCAACAGAATGTAGTCGAAGGGCGCAAGTTTCAGGAGCTGACCTCCCAACTGGGTCGGCCACCGGGCAAAGCCTGGCCCCGAATAAACAATTCGTGGCCCCTCGCGGACATCTCTGGCCGCGGCATCCGCCAGAAGTCGATCCAAGTAGTAACCCGAATTGCCCAAGTCACGACTCAATGTAAATCCAGCCAAAAGCTGGGTGCGAGCATTCATCAGCCCCTGGGCATAGCGCTCCTCTACCGACTGACCCGCTGTGAAGCGAAATGCGGACTGCGGACCATTTGTCTGAGGATCGGGATTCAACAAGAGGTGCGTGTGGGCATCAATCAGCCCCGGCATGACGACGGCCTTGGATCGGTCAATGAAACTGCAATTTTGGTCAGCTTTCGGAAGTCCATCGTCAATTCGGATAATTTTGTGATTTTTTATAAATATATTTTTATTTGTTTGATATTCACTGTTCAACCCATCAAAAATGCGGCCCGCCTTGAGGACCAAACACTCTGAGTCTGTGTTCAGCAGCCAAGCACGATGGACAAATCTCCAAGCGAAAAACGACAAGCCTGCGCAAGCCAAAACAACCAGTACAATTGGTTTTGAATAAAATTTGGCAGGTGGGAGAGATGCTTTTGGCATGCGATGTTCTTCATTGATTAGAATCCGAGTCCCGTGTAGAGATCAACTGAAACACTCACCCCACAGAAGATGCGCATGGCGTTAACAGCGAGAGAAATTTTCACACTTCAGTCCCGGAAAGCCTTGGGTTTTTTCGGCGAAGCACCTTACCAAATGTCATTTGCCTTTTGCAAAATCCTCGCTGCGATTTTTATTCCGAAGGCGGAGCTCAAGGCTCGTAATAGTTTTGCTTTGGGTTATCTGCAGCCAGGTTTTAGTGATCTCGATCTGAGCCTTTTTCTACCCGTGAAATTTTCCAAATTTGGTCTGCGACTCTTCCTGCAGGCGCACTCCTTTGCTCGGCGGCTCTTGCCCCTTTTCGGTGAAATGAATGTCTATTCGGCAGACTCGATTGCGCTGCTCAGCCGCCTGCACAATCCCTTTGAATTGAAACGGAATCCAGCTCTTGCTCACACAGGCCGTCAAGTGCAAACGGCACATGCGGCTGCTTTTGTCCTGCGCCAGCTCAAATCGGATTATCACAATCTGAAAAAAAATCCCGAATACCGGATGAAAAAATGGCTCTACCATTGGCGCCAGATCAACCAGTCACTCAATCTGGAATTCACCCACACTCCGCCTGGTAACAGTTCCGAATTGAAAGATTGGATTTTGGCTTTTGCCGTCGAACTGAGCGGCATTCACAATCCGGTTCTTCACAAAGACATGACCCAACAGCTTGAATTTTTCCTTGAGTTGACGATTCTTCGGTTTGATTTCTCAAAGGCAAAATCGCTCTTTGCCGCGGAACCCTGGTTGATCGCTTGGTGGCCCCAGGTCTTCGCACAGTGGGATGTCAAATACGTCAAGTTGTCAGCTGCGCAGCTTCCGGTTTTTCAAGCCCAAATCGAGTGGGAACTTGCGGGTCTTGTGACTCAGGCGACACTCAATGCAGGGACACTCTGCGATCATGTGATGCAGCTGCAACGGCTGACAGAAGCCGTCATCGAGTATTCAGGGGCCGTCCCCGAGAGGGACTGGCTTGAAAGCACGTTCAGTCTGCGTGAACACTTCCAAGCCGAAGCTTGAATCTTAATTTTTCGGAAGTGCCGGTTGGTGCAGCGGAAGTCGCAACTGAAAGCACGTATGCCCGTCGACCAGTTCATAACTCAAATCACCGTGGTGTTCCTCAGCAATGCGCTTGGAGATGCTCAGCCCCAGGCCCGTACCTGCCCCGACGGGTTTGGTCGTAAAAAAGGGTTCCATTATTCGCTGCACTTTTTCAGCCTCAATTCCATTGCCTGAATCGACGACTCGAATCAGCGCATCTTGCTGAAGAACTTCGACCCGAATCTCCACCCACCGCGACGAACTGTGATCTTGAACCGCATCGACGGCATTCCCTATCAGGTTCACAAGAATCTGAGAAATTTCAGACCCCCGGCATTCAATTTGGAGATCAGGCGGAAGACTTTCGTGCCGAAGTTCGACATTGTGTTGGGTCAACTTGTCGACGCAAAAGACCAACGTGTCCTCAATCAGTTCAAACACCAACACTTCGCGCATGGG
>Ga0209067_10001717_pt1 | contig 13316 bp, 4 predicted proteins | sample ColStrG_CSR_2013_FD_187199 | JGI IMG/M metagenome (GOLD analysis project Ga0209067, IMG submission 187199) | Freshwater sediment microbial communities in response to fracking from Pennsylvania, USA - Cold Stream Run_MetaG_CSR_2013 (SPAdes)... | ecosystem: Environmental > Aquatic > Freshwater >... | reverse complement strand
AAAAAATTTATATCTTTATCTTTTGATTGACACATTATTCGTTTCTCCTAAATAAAAACTATTCATTACAGTTTCTCTTATTATAAAAAACGTGAAAACTTCTTTGATTGACTTTTAATTTCAATACTTTTTAATTAGAGTTATTTATCTCTAATCTTCTTTAGATTTCTCTAAAGGTCAGACTATGTCTTATCTCAAAAAATCATTTGAGTTTTGGGTGCTCGTGGAGCAAAAAGCTCTAGCCGTTGAACGTTCTTATCTTTTAAATTTCTTCCATTTTTCTTGTTATAGGCGTTTCTTTGCCTTCCTAGCGTAGCTAAGCCTATGGCAAGGAGGCAAGAAGGAAGGAAAAAGTATGTTGCTTTGCTAGAAAAAGAAAATAGAAAAAAACTAATAAAATTTTATTAGTTTGTTTTAAGAATAAGTTTCGCTGCAAGTTAACATAGATTGTTCTATAAATAAAAAATCTTTAGCGTTCTTGAACAATTCACCCAATTATGAGTTAATCTTTACAAATTAATGAGGCCCATGCTAACCTCGGAAATCCCAAAAACGCATTGTTTCACCACCAAAGATAATTTCTCCTGTAGGTGAACGCATTAAATATTTTCCTAGACCGGTCGGCCCTTGAGCGGAAGCTACATTAGCTCCCAGACGTTGATCACGAACTAAGAAAGTAAAAGCTTGAGATTGAGAAGCTTCCGGACCTGTCGGTCCATAGAATTCACTTGGATAGGCAGTATTATTAAACCAGGAAAAACAGCAAGCTGTAAATGACATAAGGGCAATAGCTCCTAAACTATAAGATAAATAAGCTTCACCGGACCAAACAAATGCACGTCGTGCCCAAGGCCATGGTGTTGTATAAATGTGCCAAATACCTCCTAAGATTTCCAGAGTACCAATCCAAATGTGCCCACCAATAATATCTTCAAGGTTGTCAACACTACAAATCCATCCATCTCCACCAAAGGGAGATTTTAAAAGATAGCCAAAAATGATCCCTGCATTTATTGTAGGATTACTGATAATTCGAACGTCCCCACCGCCTGGCGCCCATGTGTCATACACTCCGCCAAAATAAAGTGCTTTCCAAACAAGTAACCATGCTCCAAAACCAAGGATAATAAGATGATATCCAAGAATAGTAGTCATTTTATTTTTATCTTTCCACACGTATCCGAAAAAAGGAAAAGATTCTTCTAAAGTTTCAGGGCCAATAAGAGAGTGATAAACTCCACCAAACCCTAGAACCGCAGAAGAAATCAAATGTAGAACACCTGATACAAAATAAGGGAATGTATCAAGAATTTCTCCACCAGGACCTACACCATAACCTAAAGATGCAATATGTGGAAGTAAAATTAACCCTTGCTCGTACATTGGTTTTTCTGGGACAAAATGAGCTACTTCAAAAAGGTTCATAGCACCTGCCCAAAAAACGATTAAGCCTGCATGAGCAACATGAGCTCCTAAAAGTTTTCCTGAAAGATTAATTAATCGAGCATTACCAGCCCACCAAGCAAAACCAGTAGATTCTTGGTCACGACCACCAACACTAAGTGTTCCATTAAAGAGTGTTTCCACTTATATCTCCTATATAGTAATAAATGAGTAAGCAGTAACAATGTGCTTATTCGCGTAAAAATCTAAAGAAACAAAAGTTATCCTTCACAACAGGTGAAAGAATCCTTCGAAGTTAAATCTTTAATACGAACACTTCTTTTTTTTATCTTTGGCTTTAAATATAAACGGTAAACTTTAAACAAAATTATTGTCATTATAAGTTTTCTTTCAGAAAACTCTTTTTGGATTTTGGTACCCCCGGTCTTCCAAAACTCCACCCATATTGATTCTCGGCAATTCCGCTAGAAAAAAATATCTTCTCTAATACAGAGTAGTTGGTTAATTATTTTTTGTTTCCTTCCCATTTCCATTGCGTTTTTTTCACCAGAGGTAAAGGAAGGCAAAGAAGCAAGCCATGTCCCTTGCGTTTCCTAGCTTTGCCTTCCATTGCCTTAGGCAAAGTAGCTAAGCCTATGGCAAGGAGGCATGCAAACCAGAGGTAAAGGAAGGAAAACGGGTTTCTCTGCTAGAAAACGCAAGGTAAACAAAGAGTGGAGGAAAGTATCTGCATTTCTTTTCTTTTTTTCTTTTAACATGAGTTTGACCAAAGTTAACTAAGTGTTTTTGGGAAACTCTGTAACTCTTCTCTTGCCATAGGTAATGAAGCTAACATTCCGTTTGGGAAAAAGGGTTGCTTCATTTCCCTAGCGAAGCAACCTTTGCCTTTCATTGCCTATGGCAAGAAGGCAAAGGTTGCTTCGCTAGGGAAGGAAACGCGTTAGTGAAGGGATGCAAAGGTAAGTCATGTAAAAAGTGTAATAAGGAATGCCATGGAGATTTATAGATCCACTTTTTTTTTATTGGGACGCCATATTATTTGCCCAAGTTAGTAAAAAAGTGGAAAAAGAAAATTTGTAGGTAAGGGGGACCCCTTGGGTTAATGAATGAAAGGTTCCTTGCTTCATAAAATTCTCTCTTTTTTGCTTAATTTCTAGTGATTTTTCACGAGTTTTTTCATGAGAGACTTTTGTTTGATAGTGTTACACGGTACTGGATTGAAGCGCTCATCTAAAGCGTTAAGATATTTGGTAATATACCGTGTAACACTATCAAACAAACGAAAAAAAAGGCCTTAATAAAATAGTGGAAAACTAGAAAACGATTACGTGATACTGCGATTTTTTACGTTTGCATTATAAGGAGAAAGTTCATCCAAACAACTTTTTTTGTGCTTGCATTCTCCACGGTCTCTTACCCAAAATCTAACTTCTTAAATTAGATTTTGGGTAAGAGACCGTGGAGAATGCAAGCACAAAAAAAACATTACGGGCACTAAATAAACATTTCGACTGGCAGAAATTGAAAATTGTTAATTGGTTAGGGTGTCGTCTGTGTTGGTAATTGTGGAACTAAGTTCACGTTCAGAATTTTCTTCAGAATTTTTACTTAAAATATATTTTGCCAAAAATAAAGCTCGAGTTACTTGTTTTGATACATTTTTTTTCCAAATCGTTTTTCGCATATTTTTTTTTGATTTTGACATTTTTTTTTGTTAACCTAAAATCATAACAAAAATTTTCAGTAAGTTCTAGTAATTTTTTTTTATCATTTACTCGAAGTTTTGACTAATATTCGTTTTAATGAATAATTTTTGTGAAATCATTTGGCTTTTGAACCTTAAATGAAAATTTCTAAATCTGAAGGCTCGTCTTACTATATATTTATTTATTCTTGTAGTTATCTCCGGTTTAATCCTTTGACTTCTGTAAAAGACCCTTCTCTAAGAAAAATCTTAGACAAAGAATTTATCAAAGTCAAAGAAGGGCCTTTGACTTTTGATATAGACCCATTTTTCAAAAAAAAAATACCTCCTTTCCCTCTAGGAAAGGTTTGCTTCATTTTCCTTCCCTTGCCATAGGCAAAGAAGCAACCCTTACTAGAGGTAAAGGAAGGCAAAGGAAGGAAACAGAAGAGGTTGTTTATCAAGGTCAAAGAAGGGCCTTTGACTTCTATGTAGAGTGCCTTATATAACAATAAAAAAATTTTGATTAACAAAATCTTGGGACGAAAGTTAACTTATAACTATTTTTGTTAACTCGTTTTTTTTTTTATGAAAAACCTATTCAAATAATTTTCCCCAATCTTTTAGGAAGACCTAGTAAAATCTATTAAGAACTAATTTGTATCTTTTCTCGTGCTGTAAAATTCCATATGTAACTAAAACTTTTCGGATCACATATAGATAATTGAGCAAGAACTTTTCGATTCAGAATGATTGACGAAAGTTTTAATGAATATATGAAGTAACTATAACTAGACCCATATTGTCGTACGGCAGAGTTTAATCGAGCAATCCAAAGACGACGGAAATCTCTTTTTTTTTTACGCCGGTCAACATAAGAATATCGTAATGCTTTCATATTTTGTTGATTTGCTGCTCGAAATAAGACGGAAGAAGATCCCCTAAAACCTTTTACCAAATTTAAAATTTTTTTATGGCGTTTTCGAGAAACATTTCCTCGTTTGACTCTAGTCATTTGTTTAGTTATTTGTTTACTAAAACTGGTTTTTTTAACTTCTTTTGAAAAATATACCCAGAAGATCCTAAATTTTCTTTACTACATAAAAATATTAGTTCGCGCAACGTGGATTTTTATAATTTTCCCTTTAACTTTTTTGAAGGGGTTCCATAATACAGCATTTAGAAAAGAGTTACTTACTTTTTTCATCCATTTTCCTTCTTTCTTAGCTAAACTAACCCTCGTTTCTCTTCCCTCTTTCCTATCGTGAAGCTAAGCCTTTCCTAGCTTTGCCTTCCATTGCCTTAGGCAAAGTAGCTAAGCCGCAAGGGCATGCAAACCAGAGGTAAAGGAAGCAAAGAAGCAACCTTTACCATAGGTAAAGGAAGGAAAACGGGGGTTAGCTTAGTTAGGAACAGTTATGTTCAAAAAAACAACAAATGAAAAAAGAAAAGGTCTTAGCTACCAATATTCAGTTTTAGATTTTTAAAGAAGAGCGTACAAAAACAAAGAAGGAAATTTTGTCGGTTAGCGATTTGAAAAATTTTTGTCTAAAGCTCATTAATCCAAAACGTTAAAATTGGTGGAAAAAGTCGTGCTAGTGGGCAGCTAGAAAAACCAATTTTTTTGGTTTACTTATGTCATATAAGGCAACGGAGGTACTAAGAAATTGAAAAACAGAAATTACATTCCCATTATTTGCTTAATTTTGGTAACCTATTACTTTACATATCCACAGGGTTCGTTTCTTTAGTAATCGTTTGAAGTAAAAGACGCTTACTTTTAGTAAGAGAAAAGCTGTTCGAAGGATGAGGGATTACTATATATATATAAATAGTCGTTACTACTTAAGTGGAAGCGGAATTTTTCAAAGAAAGGAAATAAAATAAAATAGATAATCAAAAGAAAGAAGGTGTTATAGGTATAATATAGTTATAGTTAGGGTCGAAATTACAGATGGGGATAAATGAATCTATCAAAATTGTTGGAATTAGATCAAAAACTCTTAAAATTGAGTTTAAAAAAGCCAGATGTTTTAGGAAGTTTGGTATAAATTAAAACTACTTTTTTTATGGCTTTATTATAATTTAAATTCCTTGAAAAAAATAAGGGAGACGTTTCTATTTTTGCCTTTCGTTAGAATTTATTGAAATTTTTTTAGAACTTTAGGTGATTTTAAAAATTTAAGTTAAAATATAGATATATATTTCAACTTCTTTGTTCAAAAAATAAAACAATACCTAATTTCAATCGTCATCTTTACGTCAAGTTTTTTAACCTTTTCTTTTTAGAAAGTCTAAAGAATGAAAAAGTTAGTATGACTTGTCAATTGAACAGCGGCAACTGTTTCTAACTGTTGCATTTTAAAAACTAGGAAAAAAGTTTTTTCTTTTACAATTTTGTTGTAACTGGTACCCCTCCCTCGAACTTTTTGAACCTAAGAGGGCCTGTAGCTCAGTGGACTAGAGCACGTGGCTACGAACCACGGTGTCGGGGGTTCGAATCCCTCCTCGCTCAAATTCGTCTTTCCACTCTCTTTTTACTGCCACTAGAAATTTTGATATGCATTTTTTTATCCATTAAGGGTAATGGTTTCTAAAATTTTATAGGGCCAGATAACAAATTTTGTCTCTCTTACTTTAAGAAAGGTAAGCAATGCAGAACGTTGTTTGTTAAACTTTTGCTAAATAAACCAGATGACCATACAAGAGGAGTAAAAATGAAAACAAATATGGTTAATGTTTACAAATTTTCTTGTTGAGATGCAAGAAAGTGTCTACTTTGTTCCAGTTGCTTAAAATTTTGCTTCCTATCAACTATTGGCTAATGATTTTATGTTTATTTTTTTTCCTACTTCTTTTTTTATATCCTACAGGTATTTTCTAGCGTAGCAATCCCGCTTCCCTACCCTCTGGATTTAGCTTCTTTGTCTTCCCTTACCTATGGTAAGCGAAGCAACCAGAGGGTTGTTTTGCTAGGAAACGCAATGGGTTAGCCTCATTTTCCATGTCATAGGCAAAGAAAGTAACTAAACTAAGCAAGTGAACTTTTAAAGATATGCAATTTTGTGGCTACCTTAAGGCATAAGAAGAAATTTTAGTCAGAAGAGTCAGTTCTTAACTTTTATTCTGTTTTCGTTTTTCTAGTTGAGAGCTGAAGAATTGATAGGTCTAAACTGCTTCGTTGTTATATAGACAATTTTTTGATTTATGTGGGGTGTAAGGCTAGCAATTTTGTAAACTCAACAAGGACGCGGAGACAATTAGTGTTGTAAAACAAAGTTTATTTAATAAAAAGTATTTTTTAAAATGAAGTTCTCCGACTTATTATCTGGAAAGGTGGCAGAGCGGTTGAATGCACTGGTTTTGAAAACCAGCGTGGCTGAAAAGTCACCGAGGGTTCAAATCCCTCCCTTTCCGAATTTAAAAGGTTTTTTTATGTCCTTAATTCTTCATGTAATTTCAACATGCTCTATTCATAATTAGTTTTCTTAAACTTTTAAATCTCGAAATGTTGCTCTTTACTGGAGTTTTGACTCTTGTGATTTTCAAAATCACAGAACAAAAACTAAAAACTATTTTTTGTTCTAGTGTCCTTCGTTTTAGGAGGATCGCCAAATTTTATTTTATGAGATTTTTCAAATGAAAAATTTTTACGGGTAAATTTAAATTCACCTCTATTTACAACTGCTTCCTTTTGGAATATTTGAGAGTGCAACAAAAAGTTTTCTTCCTTTCCCTCAGGGTTAATCTCTTTGCCTTTCCCAGTAGAGAAACCCTATGGAAAATGGGAAGAAACGCTTGCTTTGCAAGGAAAGAGATAAGGATCCGTTTTGTTTTGGAGAACGTTGTTCAGATGTTTCGATTTTCTAGTGGTTTGGGATCTAATATGTTTGAAAATTACAGAAACCACTTTTTCCAATTTTGTTTTGATAGTTTATTGTAAACCCCCCACTTTCTAATCTAAATTATTATGAGTGCGTATAAAACAAGGTTACTGGTCACTAGCTTTCCATTAGTTTTTTCTTTTTGTATGATCGTATCTAGAAATTTAGAATCCAAAAACTGAAGATCTGTAGATAAAATCTTTTATTTTTTTTGTTGTATTACACGGCCTCCCCCAAAAGATCATAATGTTTTATTTTAGATGAGATCATCTTTTGGGAGAGGCCGTGTAATACAACAAAAAAAAATAAAAAAGCTTGTCTACAGATTTCTTATCCAAAAAGTTAAGATTTGGAAATCAGATCGTGCTGTTATTGGAAAGTTAATTAAAATTCAAAGCAAAGGTTGATATTTTTTCAAATAATGATTTCGATAAAATTAGATATAGTAGATATTGAGTGATAGTTCATAAGCAGAGAGACTCTGCGAGGCCCCGAAAATGTTTTAGTTTGACGGCTTAACAACCAAAAATTTTTTCAACTTTACAATTATGAAATTTTTCCCCACGAAAAAATTGTCATTAAATCGAGAGGTGTACATAACCCGTTATTTAAATACTGATACGTAAGCGAGTCTAAGATTTCCCGATTTTCATTCAAAATTTGATAGGCTTCGTTAAAACATTGAAGTGCAAAATGCGAATAAATTTCTTGATAATTCTTTTTTTCTAATGCGTACCAATCCGCCCAATACCCGGATTGAAGAATCCATCGTCGATTCCTAGGATTATAGTGTTGCTGAGCATCAGGAAAATCTATCATAATATCACCAATATTTTTTACAAAAAGATAACGCCAATCAACATCGCTACTAAATGTTGTTTCGGTATTATGTTCGGCTAAATGTCCATTCCACCATAAATTGGTTAAATAAAATTTATGTCGAGATAAAATACGGTTTCGGTAATAGTTTTGAATCGAAGAAGGATTACCAATTTCAGCTCTTTCTTGCGTCAAATCTTGATTTTTGCCCTTTTTATTTGGTTGAGCACTATTTATTGGGTGTGAATTAAGAGGATTCTCTTGTCGGTTTAACTGTTTGTTTGAAGCTCGAGGACTTAATAGGTTATAACGTCTTTTATAAAGTTCTTTAATTCGATTTTGTTGTTGATGTAATTGAATTTTTTCATGCATTTTTAATGTGCATTTGCTTTGAAAATCTTTTTCAGTTCGTTTAAAATTTTCAAAAAATTTTGCGGGATTAATCCTTGAAACAGTTTGGCTAGACGTCGATTCAAAAATCCCATCCCCTTTAAGAGATTGGTAATTTTGAATGTCTATTAATTGAAAAAGAAGAGAATTTTTTTGATATAAATGTCTTTTTTGAAAAATCGACAAAACTAAAGAATGGACAGATCGCCAAAGATAATCAATCCCTTCTAAATTTCCCCCGAGTTTTCGTTTTCGGTTCTGTGTATCACTTTTTTGATTTGAATTTGTCAAATAATAAGATTGATATGATTGAGTTCCAGCATAAGCAAAAAATTCACCAATTTTTCCGGCTAATAATTGAACAATTTGAAGTTTTAAATCAAAATTCGAAGAGTATAAATTTTTGAAAACTTTTGCACTGTTTTTTTCTAAATAATTGTGTTGGTTATCAGAAAATTTAGTTAAGTTTATACTTTTTGAGTCAAAAATTTGGAAACCTTCCGGCCATAAATGCATTGCAGTTGAAAGTTTCAAAGGTTTCCAGATTGTTTTATTCATTTGGAGTTGCATCAATCTTAGTTTTAACCTAATACTTGCTGTATTTATAATGCTTTTTTCAGTTCTAATTTTCTTAGTTCTACCTGATCGTTTTTCGGTAAAATTTTTTGTAAAAAGTTCTAAATTAGGCTTATTTTTTTGAATATATTGTGATGACAGGTTTATTTGTTTTAATTTTGGCTTATTTTGTGTCAAGGAGTAGGGAGTAACCGAAGGTAAAGTTGTTGAACTGCTTTCTAAATTTTGGAAAGATTTAGAAAAATAGAAATTATTTTTTGATTTTCTGGTTTCATACTTCGTCAAAATTAAACTATTAATAATAAATTTACCTACTTGAAAAAAAGCTAGTGAGCGAATATTAGAAAAAGCAGTTTCTACTTTTGTTGCTTGTTTGTGGATTATTTCCTTAGTTTTTTTTCCAAAGGTATTGCCAGAATTTAGAAGGCAAAATTTCGTTCTTGGATCTCGGTGAAACAATTCTTTTTGGTATAAATTATAGAAGGAAGTTCTGCTTTGTAAATTTTTTTCATTAGCACCTAAGGTACTACCAGATAGCTTATCACTAGGATTAAGGGAAATAGTAAGTGAATTAAAGCAAGAAATTTGTTTATTTTTGCTTTCGTTTAAATGAGGTGAATAATTTAGAGTTCGATTGTTTTTTACTGAAGTTAGTAAATTTCCAGTCCAGCTAAAGATGTATTTTGTAAAAATTAATGATTGAAGAGACTTATGTTGCCATTTTTGACTTGATTGCTTGCTCCACTTCCCTTGCTTGCCTCCTTCCCATTTCCCTTCCCCCTGGGAAATGGGAAGGGAACAAGTAGGCAATGCAAAGGCTAATTTTGAGACGAGTTTTGGGTTAGGTAGCGTAAATAAGAGTAGTTTTTGGTAATGAATAAGTTCTTTTATTTTTGTTTCATCTAAATTTTCTAAAACAAGAGAATAATTAAGAAAATCAAAGGTAAAAGGATTATGTTTTGAAAGAAATTTTGTTTTAAGAATTTCAAATCGCTGAACGATATCGGGTAGAGTAGGAAGGTATAGTGTTTCGTCTAAACGCCCAGGTCTTCTCAACGCAGGGTCGAGAACAAAAGGAATATGAGTTGTCGCAAAAACAACAAATCCACGTTGTGATCGAACACTATCCATAATAACTAATAAATCGGTGATTCGATCTAATTTTGCTGATAAATTTGAAAGAGCCAGATCTGCAAGTAATGAAACTTTTGCGCGAATTGAAGATTGAAATTTAGGACTGTCGGTCTGACTGTCTACTCGTAGATTTGATCCTTGTCCTATTTTGCCTGGATCATTACCAACGCTTCCTCCTAGTCCTCCCCATGAAATTTCTGGGATAATTTTTCGCGGTTTTAGTTTTTTTTGTTCTTTCAGTAGTGAAACTGTAAACGGTGATGTAGCTGGCGTAGCAATTGGTTGTTGTGTTTTTAACTGTAATTTTGTTATTGGAAACGAAGAGTGTAAAGTTTGTATGGAAGATTGTTTTTGTTGTGTAGCAAGGGATTTCCCCTTTTCAGTGTTTTTTTCAATTTCTGTTTCTAAATAAGCGATAGGTAATGGACTTTTTGGGGTCAATTGGTATCTTCGGTTTTTATTTCCGCCTAAAAATAATTCAAAACAAAAGTGATTGGTTGGAATTAAAAGTGAAAAATCACCTTTATAGGGCTTTTTATAATGTGAGATTGAGTGTTTATTTAATTGATAAATGATTTGATTTTTTTCATGAACTTCTTCTCTTTCAAAACCAAGATTTCCTCCACCAGATTCCGCAGCTTTTGCATTTTCATCATCGGCAATTAACATTGGTCGTCTTTCTCCGATCAAATGGATTTCTTCAAGAAGAAAAAGGCAGGGTGAATGTAGCGCTAATGCTTCAAAAACTTCTCTAAGTAATTTCATTCCTACCGCAATACCTCTTGAAACGGTAGCATAGCGCTGTGCGTGATCCGAGATTAATTTCAATTCGGTTTCGCCTGCCAAAGCTTGGATAAGTAAACTTTTGGCATAGCTAGACGATCCAACCACTAAAAGATTTTTTGATACTTGTTTGAAAAAAATTCCGGAATAAATTTCACAGACAATTTTTGCGACAGGTTGTAACTCGGAAGTGGTTACAGATTTTTTAAAAATATGAAAATGGTGAAAAGATTTTGGTGGGTGAATATCTAGAAATAAATCAGTTTCACGACTTTCGTAAGAAAGCGATTGATTTATAGACCAACGTTGCCATTTGCTTTTTCGACTTTTTTCTGGCACTTTTTGTAGCTCATTTAAAAAATAAGCGTTTTGAATCTTTGCATTTATGCTACGCTCAACCCTTGTACTAAAAGTACTGTTTTCTTCAAATTTTTCTAATAATAAATCTTGTTCTTCTTTTAAAGTTGTCAAGGAAGGAATGTTTATATGATAATTATCTGCCGTTTGAATAAGAATATCGGCCCAATTTCCCCAAAATAATACACCTTGTTTTTGTCGCATCAAAATATCTTTATCGGGTTTCATAAGATTCTCTGCTAAAAGTTCTACCAATGAGAAAAGACGTTTTTGATAAAGGGATCCAATGAATGGATAACCAATCATCAAACATATTCCTTTGAGTCCTCGCGTTAATTTTTGGAAAGAAAATCCAATCAGTAAATCAAAAGTATCGGGGATATAAAATAATATATCGGAAGACCATTCTAAAAGAAAAATTTCAGCTAACCAGGCAATCATAAATTTTGTTGGTTTTTCTAAAAATTTAAAAATACTTTGTCCCCATAGTTGTCCGAGTGAAATCATAATTGTTTCACTAAAATCAATAACTTTAACAAAGAATTGGGGTAACAAGAGATTTTTAATAGTTTGATTGAAATAGATAAAACGTTTCAATTCAATTGATGTGTTTTCTTTGATTGCTTGCAAGAAAATACTTAGTTTTCTCTTTCTATTACTTATTCCTAACAATTTCTGACTTGGCTTGTATAACGTTTCTTTACCCTTGCCTTCTCTTCCCATTTCCCTTTCCCTTCTCTCTGGGAAATGGAAAGGGAAATGGGAAGGGAAACGGGAAACGACAAAGGAAGCTGAGTGATCTCTTTTTTTGTCCATTCCAAAAAAAGTTTGGGAAGACATAGGAGCAAAGAAATAGGAAAACAAATCAACAAAACCACTGAATGGAGGAAGTAATAAAAAAGAGAACTTGTTGTTTGTTGTTTTAAAAAAGATTGTTTTCCAGAAAGTTGAAGGTTTAGCAAGAAAAATCTTAAAAATTTTTCGATTTTTTGTAAGAAAAATAGCTATATAACATTCAATTGACTTTATGATTTCTAAGATATGATAATTAGCCCGGTAATTATTTTTTGTAAGTAATGGGTAAAATTTTTTGTTTTCCTTAATTTCAAAAGAAGATAAGAGAGATTTGGTCACTAAGTTAGTATGTACAGTGTGGAATTTTGTTCGTTTTTTTTCAAAGTAAAAACTTTGGAATGTATATTCAATTCTTTGATATAAAATCTTTTTTCCTTTTTCTGTTAAGTTAGATTGTTGGATTTGATTTTCTTTGACTTCTGTGATAAGCCCGTGTTTGTTTTTTTGCCGTTTCCCTTGCGAAGCAACCCATTTCCTTGGTTGCTTTGCAATGCAACCCGTTTCCCTAGCGGAGCTAAATCCGTTTCCCTTCCCTCTGGGAAATGGGAAGAGAAGGGAAATGGGAAGGGTAGCTTCATTTTTATTTTTGATCAAAGTTAAAGCAGGACTTTTGACCGAGGCTTGTTTTTTACCCTCAACGTTTTTGAAAATTTTTGCTAAGAAGTTGTTCTGACAATTTACTTGCAGTTCAATATTTGAATGATTTGGCGGATTTTTAGATATGAAAGTATTAAAAAAAGTTTTTTCAGTTATTAATTTGTTGAATCGCAAAGAGGTCTGAATAAACAAATCCGTTAAAAGATAGATAACTATCAAATAGCTATTTGATAGTTTTGAAAGAATTAAAAAATGAAATTTTAGAAAACTTCGAACTTCGGAAATATGAAGAAGCGATATCAAATTACTCAAATGAATAAAAAAACAACAAAACCAAAAACTAAGAGTAGAGATAAAGGGAGAAAATGCAAGGGATTTTTGTTTATTCGAGTTTGAAGATAAAACAACTCCTTTTTTTCCATACTTAGAATGCTTATTTTGTTGGATCTCGTCTATGGACGTATGTGAGAAAGCTGTAAAATCTAGAAAAGTTTGACTGTTACTCCATAAAGGGACAGTAGCTTCGTTTCCTAACGAAGCTAACCCAGTTTCCAGAGGAAAGGAAAATGGGAAGAAATGAAGTGATTTTTTTGACCACCATAAATTTAGTGATTTTGCTAAATGATTGGTTAAACTTGTAGTCTTTTGCAGAACAAATTTATACCTTTTTACTCGTGTTGGAGAAACAATAGGAAAAACCTTCAATTTTTCTTTTCGATTTTTTGAAGAAGTCGAAAAACCTAAGGAGTGTGCTCGCGTGTGAAAAATATTTTGTTTATTTTGGAATTTTAAAAAAATCTTACTTTTTTTTGTCATTAAAAGATTTTTTGGAC
>Ga0209067_10001712_pt1 | contig 13337 bp, 10 predicted proteins | sample ColStrG_CSR_2013_FD_187199 | JGI IMG/M metagenome (GOLD analysis project Ga0209067, IMG submission 187199) | Freshwater sediment microbial communities in response to fracking from Pennsylvania, USA - Cold Stream Run_MetaG_CSR_2013 (SPAdes)... | ecosystem: Environmental > Aquatic > Freshwater >... | reverse complement strand
GGATGGGGATCAGCGCGACCCTGGGAAATTCCAGCGTGAGTTCAGGCAGATCCAGCGGCAAACCCGCACCAACCACGACAGCATCAATGCCGCTGGCGCAGGCCTGTCTGATATAAGCAGCGTATTCGGAAACCGCCTTCATGACATTCACAGCAATCATGCCGCTGCCTTTTGCCAGCTGCTGCGCCAACCGGATTTCCCGATCCAATGCCAGCAGATTGGCCCGATTGATGACTTCTTTATCCCGCGACTTGCCGGTCTGTTCCATCAGATCTTCATGATGACGTCGCAGATCGACACTGGATATCGTGCCGACCGCACCAAATCCTGCCACCGTGCCGGCCAGACGGTGCGCAGAAATGCCGACGCCCATACCGCCCTGCACAATGGGCAACAGGCTTTTGCCTTTAAGTTTTAATAATGGAAATGAAGAGGTCAGCAAGGCGATTCTTTCAACAGATCAAAGTCAGAGGACTGTAACAAACAAATTTTGACGCCACTTTGATCTTGCACAAGAACCGTAGATTGGATCTGGATTAACGACTTTGACCATAAAAAACGGGCACGCAGTGCCCGTTGTGTTCGACTTATTCAAACGTGAGTTGCCCGCCCTGGACACCAACCCGCACCTCCTGTTTCGGTGCATATTTCCCTTCAAGAATCAACTTGGACAGCGGGTTCTCTATCAATTGCTGAATGGCCCGTTTCAACGGCCTTGCCCCGTACACAGGATCAAATCCGGCCTCGGCAATTTTTTCCAGAGCCGCATTGCTGACGTGCAGTCCAATTTCCAGTTTCGCCAGACGGCCCTGCAATATGCCCAGCTGCAGCTTGGCAATTGCGCCGATGTTTTTCGCATCCAGAGCATGGAACACCACGATTTCATCTATCCGGTTAATAAATTCAGGCCGGAAATGCTCACGCACCTCGGCCATCACGGCCATTTTCACTACCGATGGTTCACTGTCCTCCATCGCCTGAATACGGTGCGACCCAAGATTCGATGTCATAACGATGACGGTATTTTTAAAGTCAACGGTACGACCCTGCCCGTCAGTCATGCGTCCATCGTCCAGAACCTGCAGCAACACATTAAACACATCGTGGTGCGCTTTCTCGACCTCATCAAGCAGGATTACCGCATATGGTTTGCGGCGAACGGCTTCGGTCAGATAACCACCTTCTTCATAGCCGACATAACCCGGTGGCGCGCCGATCAGGCGTGAGACCGAATGCTTTTCCATGAACTCGCTCATATCGATACGGATCAGCGCATCTTCACTGTCAAACAGAAAACCTGCGAGCGCCTTGCATAATTCAGTCTTACCCACGCCAGTCGGTCCGAGAAACAGAAATGAACCATAAGGCCGACTGGTGTCCGACAGACCGGCACGTGAACGGCGTATCGCATCAGACACGGCGACCACTGCTTCATCCTGACCGATCAGACGCTGATGCAGACGCTCTTCCATGTGGATGAGTTTTTCGCGCTCTCCGGTCATCATGCGTGAAACCGGAATCCCTGTAGCGCGCGATACCACTTCTGCAATTTCTTCCGCGCCGACCTGGGTACGCAGCAGGCGCATTTTTGGCACCTTGCCGGAAGCCAGATCCTCCGCGTCGCCCTTGTCGACCTGCTTCTGCCGCGCTTCCAGTTCAGGCAGGCGACCGTACTGCAGTTCTGACATGGTCTGCCAGTCGCCCTTACGTCGCGCTTCTTCCATTTGCAGTCGGATTTTTTCTATCTCTTCCTTGATATGGGTACTGCCCTGCACCGACGCTTTCTCTGCTTTCCAGATTTCTTCCAGATCGGCGTATTCGCGTTCCAGTTTGACGATCTCTTCGTTCAACAGCGCAAGTCGTTTGATCGATCCCTCATCTTTTTCTTTTTTAATCGCTTCCCGTTCGATTTTCAGCTGTATCGTGCGACGATCCAGTTTGTCCATGACCTCGGGGCGCGAATCAATTTCGATTTTGATTTTTGATGCAGCCTCGTCGATCAGATCAATCGCCTTGTCGGGCAAAAACCGGTCAGTGATATAGCGATGCGACAATTCCGCGGCAGCGATAATTGCCGGGTCGGTAATGTCGACGCCGTGATGGACTTCATATTTTTCCTGCAGACCGCGCAGAATCGCAATCGTATCTTCGACGCTGGGTTCTTCCACCAGTACTTTTTGGAAACGACGTTCGAGTGCAGCGTCTTTTTCAACATATTTGCGGTATTCATCCAGCGTGGTCGCACCAACGCAATGCAGTTCACCGCGCGCCAGGGCCGGCTTGAGCATATTGCCGGCATCGATGGCACCTTCGGCCTTGCCAGCGCCCACCATGGTGTGCAGTTCGTCAATGAAGACGATGGTCTGGCCTTCATCAAGCGCAATTTCTTTCAGTACCGATTTGAGTCGTTCTTCAAATTCGCCACGATATTTTGCACCGGCCAGCAGTGAGGCCATGTCCAGTGACAGAACCCGTTTGGATTTCAGGCTGTCAGGCACTTCGCCATTCACAATGCGCTGCGCCAGACCTTCGACTATCGCGGTCTTGCCGACGCCAGGCTCACCGATCAGCACAGGATTATTTTTACTGCGCCGCTGCAAAATTTGGATAGTGCGCCGGATTTCATCATCGCGTCCAATTACCGGATCGAGCTTGCCTTTGCGTGCCAGGGCAGTGATATCGACAGTATATTTTTTCAACGCTTCACGCTGGTCTTCGGCTTCCGGCGCATCGACACTGGCACCACCGCGCACTGCCTGAATGGCCGCTTCCATGGATGTTTTGTTCAGACCATGCTGACGCGCGAGCTGGCCGGCTTCCGATTTATCGTCGCACAACGCCCAGAGCACCATTTCTGAAGCCAGAAACTGGTCGCCACGTTTTTGTGATTCTTTTTCAGCCAGATTGAATAATGCTGACGATTCGCGACTTAACTGCACTTCCCCGCCGTTGCCGGATACTTTGGCAAACCTTCCGACGGCGGCATTCAACGCAGCCGTTAAAGCGGCAACATTGACACCGGCGCGTTGCAAAAGCGAATTGGCCGACATATCATCGTCGTCCAGCAATGCCAGTAGAATGTGGACCGGCTCGATGTAAGGATTGTCATGGCGCACGGCCAGACTTTGAGCATTGGCCAGGGCAGTCTGTAGTTTTGTAGTCAGTTTATCAAAGCGCATCTTGTCCTCCTGAATCAGTGTAGCTCCCTAAATTAGGTGCATATTTTATTTTACAAGCTCCCGATTCAAATCTAAGTGAACCCATTGCAGGCTGTTTGATCGGTATCAAGCAAACCGGCATGGCGGGCATTGAAAGCAGCCTAATCGCAGCCATAGAGATCAGATGACCAAATCTACAACGCCATCCCAGAGTGATTTGTTGCAGGCCGCCGTGCTGCTGCACCAGAAGGGGCAGCTGGCCGAAGCAAACAGGATGTACCGGCAAATTCTGCGCACCGTGCCGCATCATTTTGAAGCGCTGCATTTTTCCGGTGTCATCGCCAAACAGACGGGTGATCCGGAACGTGCCATTTTATTGATCAGCACGGCCCTTGAATCGGTGGGCACAGGCATCAATGTCCATCACGCCAGTGCGCTTTGCAATCTGGGTGCGTGTTATCAGGAATTGCAACAACCTGAACAGGCCATGCAGTGCTATCAGCGTGCGATTGAATTGAAACCCGATTATGCAATCGCACACAACAATCTGGGTAACGCCTTCAAACATCTGGAAAGATATCAGGAGGCGCTTAATGCCTACCGGCAGGCGATCAATCTGACGCCAGATAATGCCGAAGCGTTTTACAACGCCGGACTGGTGTTGCATCTCACCGGAGAATTCGATACAGCACTGAACCATTTTGATCGTGCCCTTTCTTTCAGGCCGCACCACGCGCAGACATGGTTCGCCCGTGGACTGAGCCTGCAGCAGAGTGCCAGGTTTGAAATCGCCATAGACAGTTATAACCGGGCGATTGATTTGAAGCCGGATTACGCTGAAGCCTTTTTCAACCTCGGCATTCTCCATAACCGGGTCATGCAGTATGAACGCGCCGTGGCCAGTTTCGCACTGGCCATTCAATATCGACCCGATTATGCCAAAGCATATTTCTATTCGGGCAATGCATACCGGCAGCTTCTGCAGCATGAGGCCGCTATCGCTGCCTATCAACGCGCCGGTGAGCTCGGTGTCGATGCAGACAGCGTCCGATTTGCTTTGGCGACCCTTGGTATCGGCGAGACTCCCATGGCGCCGCCGGCGAACTACATCAGGGAATTATTTGATCAGTACGCCGATCATTTTGATGAACATCTGACCAAGGTTCTGCGCTATGCCATTCCGGAACAGATCGCCCAGGCTGTCAGTCCTTACCTGTTGCATGCTCAGCTCGACAGCCTTGATCTTGGCTGCGGTACCGGACTTTGTGCCGGCTGGTTGCGGTCCTGCTCACGCGAACTGACCGGCGTCGACCTGTCGCAAAACATGTTGAACCAGGCAGCCAGACTGAATCTGTACGACCACCTGATCTGTGCAGAAATAACAGCATTTTTATTCGCAGAGGAACGCCAGACGGATCTGATTATTGCCGCTGATGTGCTGGTGTACCTCGGCGATCTGAAACCGGTGGTTCAGGGCGTTGAGCGGGTATTGCGACCTGGAGGTCTGTTCTGTTTTTCGGTAGAAGACAGCAGGTATCTCAATCTGGCGGGTGATTTCATCCTCCAGACCTCCAACCGGTACGCTCATTCGCAGTCCTATATTGAAACACTGGCACAGCAATGTGGATTCAGGATTCTGAGCCTCAGCCAGCAAACCGGCAGAGAGGAAAATCAAATCAGTTCGGCGGCGCTCATCGTTTTGTTACAGAAAGTTTCGTGACAGCAATTTTTCTCCGTCTATACTGTACTGCAAGGCGTTTAGCTCCATTCACTCTGACAGGTTGAACAACATGACAAAATTACCAAGCTATTTCATTTCACATGGCGGCGGACCATGGCCATTCATGAAAGATGAATATCGCCGGACCTATGACAAACTGAAAGCGGCACTGCAGGATATGCCGCGCCAGATCGGCATCACGCCGAAAGCGATTCTGATGATTTCGGCCCACTGGCAGGAGGAAGAGTTTACTGTCATGACCAATTCGGCGCCGGGGATGATTTACGACTATTCAGGATTCCCTGATTACACCTACCAGATCAGCTACCCTGCGCCAGGATCCCCGGAGCTGGCGAAACAGGTGCAGCAGTTGCTGTCGCAGGCTGGCATACCGGTCAGAGCCGACGAGCAGCGTGGCTTTGATCATGGCATGTACTCTGCCCTGTTCCCGATTTACCCCCATGCCGATGTGCCGGTCGTGCAGTTGTCGCTGAAAAAAAATCTCGACCCGGCAGCGCATATCGCTCTGGGCCGAGCTCTGGCGCCGCTGCGCGAACAAGGGATACTGATCATCGGCAGCGGATTGAGTTTCCACAATCTGCGCAAGTTCGGACCTGCCGGCAGCACCGCATCGATTGAATTTGACGCCTGGCTGCAATCGACTCTGCTCAATACCGATCATGCAGAGCGCATCAGACTGTTAAACAACTGGAGCCTGGCGCCCTCTGCACGCGAAGCACATAAACACGAAGAACATTTGATTCCGCTGATGGTGGCTTTGGGTGCAGCCGAAAATGATGTTGCCAGCTGCGTCTATCATGAAACCTCGTTCTTTGGCTGGCTGACCGTGTCGAGTTTCAAGTTTGGGCAGGAGTCACCAAACGTCGTACTTTAAAGCTTGTAATTGATTGTAAGCCCGGTCAGCGCACGGCATTGTGCCTGCGTTTCATGCTCATACCAACTCACCACAAAGGGAATGATCATGAAACCAGGTAAAACAGCCCGCTCAGTCATTTTTACCATTGCAGCATTGCTTGCGCTGTCCAGTCTGACCGGATGCGTAGTCGTCCCGGCACGGGGTTATTACGGTGGACCTGTGGTAGTGCATGCATGGGTGCGTTAAACCGTTACACAAAACAGATAACCTGCAAAAATCCCCTTTGCAGGTTTTTTTGATTTTTCCGCTCTAAAGCTGCCTGCCGGCCAATTCGCTTTTCACCGGGTAATGTTGCATAATCCGTTTCAAATCTGTTGCACACTATCCCAACCTGAAACGCGCTGACGCATGATTCCCCATCAAAACGATAAACCGGTCATCTGGACCGTATCGATCTCCCGTCTGTTTGACCTGTTCCGCGACATCATGCTGGAATTCAGCGACGTGGCGCTGATCGAACCGATACAGCTGGGATTTGAAGACGCCGTCAAAGTACTGCGCGAACGCATGCAGAGCGAGCGTTGTGACGCCATCATCGCCGGCGGCTCCAACGCTGCTTACCTGAAAAGCCGGCTTCCGGTTCCGGTCATCATCGCCAAGGCCACCGGTTTCGACGTCATGCAGGCGCTGGCACGAGCCCGTCAGGTCAGCGATGCGATCGGCATCATTACTTACCAGTTAACCATGCCAGAGCTGGCTGAATTTAAAACAGCGTTTGGATTTGAACTGGTGCAGCGTACCTACACGACCGAAGAAGATGCGCGGGCCCAGATCAATGAAATGAAATCGCTGGACATCAAGGCTATTGTGGGTGCCGGTCTGATCTCGGATCTGGCCGAGGAAGCCGGGCTGACCGGCATTTTTTTGTACTCGGCCAATTCAATCCGCCAGGCATTTAACGACGCAATTGAAATCGCCCGGTTCTCGCGACTGGAAGCCGGACCGACTTTGGCCAGCCGTGACACACTGCGCGCACGCCATGGCGTGGAACATCTGCGCGGGGATTCAGTTCAGATGAAGCAGGTCAGAAATACCATCACGCTGTTCGCCCGCTCAGGCGCCAGTGTTTTGATCCAGGGAGAGACCGGCAGCGGCAAGGAATTGGCAGCGCAGGCGATACACCAGGCCAGCAGCCGGGCGCGCGCGCCGTTCGTCGCGGTGAATTGCGGCGCAATTGCCGAATCTCTGCTGGAAGCGGAATTGTTCGGTTATCAGGACAGTGCGTTTACCGGTGCGCGTCGCGGCGGACATGCCGGACTGATTGAAACCGCCCATCGCGGCACACTGTTTCTGGATGAAATCGGCGAGATGCCGCTAGCGCTGCAGACCAGACTGCTGCGCGTGCTGGAAGAGCGCCAGGTAGTCAGAGTCGGCGCAACCCGTCCGGTGGCTGTGGATGTGCGCATCATCAGCGCGACACACTGCAATCTGCAGCAGAAAATGCTGGCATCCCAGTTCCGCCGTGACTTGTATTATCGGCTGGCGGTCCTGCAGATCGAGCTGCCTGCATTGCGTGACAGACTGGACGATGTACCGAATCTGGCCGAGTGGTGGTTGAAACATGCCCTGGCCAATCTGGCCGTGAAACCGCAAGCCAATCTGCATGCGGAAATAATGGCCTGTCAACATTTGTTGTGCAGCTATGACTGGCCGGGCAATGTGCGCGAATTACGCAATATCTGCGAGCGACTGGCGCTGTCCCTGCTGGCCGAGCCCCTGCAGGCGCTGACACCAAAATTATTGATGCAGGCCATGCCGGAACTCGCTGCAACGCCTGCCCGCCGTGAGCCGGACACCAGTCCGTTTGCAACTGACGCTGCTTTGACAAAACAGCAATTAAACCAGGTCTTGCAGAAATTCAGGGGCAACCGGGCCGCTGCCGCGGACGAACTGGGGATTAGCCGCACGACGCTGTGGCGCCGCCTGAAAGAATAGCTGCCGATGTGAAATAGACCTGGAAATTGTCCACTTTATGAACAATACTTCAGGCCAGATTCAGTGCGGCGCACTTCATTGATTATTGATCATTCAGGCAACTATGACCTCCATCCCTCAGCACCCCAACCTATTGATTGTCGACGACAGTCGGGTCTCGCGCATGATGATCCGGGCCTTTGTACTGGACAAGCATCCCGACTGGCAAATCACCGAAGCCGTATCCGGGGACGAAGCAATCCAGATGGTGGATCAGCAGACTTTCAATTTCTGCACCATGGATATCAACATGCCCGGAACATTGGGCATCGCGGCAGCCGAACAGATACTGGAAAAATTTCCCACCATCCGTATTGCCATATTTTCAGCCAATATCCAGGAATGCCTGCGTTCTCGCGCGGCTGAACTCGGCGCCCATTTTGTGGCCAAGCCGGTCACGGAAAAATCGGTAGGCCAGGCCATCACGTTTTTTAAGGGCGAACGTGGATAAGCTCACCGACCTCCACCTCGACGCGCTCTCTGAAGTTTTCAATATCGGCGCCGGACGGGCAGCCGCATCCCTGAGCGAAATCGTTGCCGAGGAAGTGAAGCTGTCCGTGCCGTCGATAGAGTTTCGCAAATGCGCCGAACTGAACGCCAAGGTCCTGTCGCTGGATCAGTCCCAGCTGGGCGTGGTCAAACAGAAGTTCAGCGGCGCATTTACGGCCGATGCCTCGCTGCTGTTTACGGAAGAAAGCGCACTGGAAATCATGCGCGACATGATGGGCTCCCAGATCAGCATTGAAGAATTGGCCGAATTCGAGCAGGAAGCCATGTGCGAACTGGGCAATATCATCCTCAACGCCTGCCTGTCCGCGATGGCCGATATGCTGGAAATTGAACTGGAAAGCTCACTGCCTTCGTACACCGTCAGCAATTCGGACGACTACATCCAGAGCATTATTGGTGGTGAAGACCAGACCTACATCATGATTTTGCATATCGATCTGGAAATCGAACGGCGCCAGGTGAACGGCAGACTGATTTTTTTATTCAGCTCTTCGTCATTGAGCACCCTGCGCCTCCAGATCGACACATTCCTGCAAAAGATATGATGCCGCACAGTGTTGCACCGCAAGGATATGACTGGGCACAATTATTCAACGCGCTCAACACCGGGATCATACTGGTTGACAGCAAGGGACATGTTTTACTCTGGAATGACTGGATGAGCCGCCACAGTGGCGTTAACAGTGAACAGATTCTGAATCATCACCTCTCCGACGCGTTTTCTGAAACACTGCCCAAATCGTTTATTGCCGCAATCAATCGTGCTTTGAGTACCCGGCTGCCGGTGGTGCTGTCGAACGCGCTGCATAAATTTCCCCTGCCCCTGTTCAGCACAGCCGGTTCGGGAGAGCGCATTTCACAATCGATCGTTCTGAGTCCGTTGAAACAGGCACAGGGAGAACTGATCTGCCTGATTCAGGTTACCGATTCCAGCACATCGATCAAACGTGAAAAAATGTTGCGCGACCATTCCGAGCTGCACAAAAAGGACGCCTCCACCGACCCGCTGACCGGACTCTACAACCGACGTTTCTTTGATGCCCAATACGCGATTCAGATGATGCAGGCGCAACAGCAGCACACCACGCTGTCGCTGATCATGCTCGATGTCGATTACTTCAAAAACTACAACGACCATTACGGGCACATCGCTGGTGACAGTGCGATCATTGCGGTGGCGAACTGCATTCGGAGCAAGCTGCAGCGCAGTTCTGACCTGGCAGCGCGTTATGGTGGCGAGGAGTTTGTCATCATGCTGCCGAACTCGACACCCGCAGTGGCACAAAGCATTGCCGAAAATATCAGAAAAGCCGTCACAGATTTAAAAATTGCCCATATCAATTCGATGATAGCCAGCCATATCACGGTCAGTCTGGGGGTTTCCAGTTGCCTGCCGGGCGTCAAAGTGGATACGGTCACGTTTTTAAAAAATACCGATCTGGCGCTGTATGCAGCGAAACAGAAAGGCAGAAATCAGGTGCAATACCTGCCCCTGTAGTCTGTTGCCTGATTCTGCAAAACGTCGCCGATCATTCAGCGCACCGTTGGTATCAGCCGTATTGCATTCGACCTGCATCAATACATCCCGGAATAAAATAGCCGACAGCACGGCGTCGCACGAATTTCTGCCGTACAATTTGCGCACAATTATTTCGGTCCTGCCCTTTTTCAAAGAAAATATCCATGACATCTCCCAGCAGTATCACAACCCTGAGAGGGTTGCTACCCTTTTTGAGTCCCTATAAAAAACAGTTTTTCCTTGCCGGTATTGCGCTAGTGATCGCAGCCTCGGCGACCCTGGCCATCCCATATGCATTTCGCCAGATGATCGATATGGGATTCTCCGGCTCCGGCAGCATTGCCCATGTCGACGCCACTTTCCTCGCTCTGTTTGGTGTGGCCAGCGTTTTGGCAGTGGCTACTGCGGCGCGCTTTTACATGGTCTCGCTGCTCGGTGAACGGGTGACGGCGGACGTGCGCAGTGCAGTCTATGAACATGTGATTCTGCAAAGCCCCGAATTTTTCGAGACCACCCGCTCGGGTGAAGTGTTATCGAGACTGACCACCGATACCACCCTGATTCAAACCATGATAGGCACCAGCATATCCATGGCGCTGCGCAATACACTGCTGTTTATGGGGGGGCTGGTCATGCTGTTCATCACCAGTCCCAAACTGTCATCGATCATTATTCTGGCGCTGGCCGGCGTCGTGATACCGATAGTCCTGTTTGGGCGCAGAGTGCGAACACTGTCGCGCGATTCGCAGGACCGAATCGCCGATGCATCCGCACTGGCCGGTGAGATTCTGAATGCCATGCCGATAGTGCAGTCGTACACCCAGGAGGCACACGAGGCAGCGCGCTTCAAGTTGTCAGTCGAAAATGCGTTTGCCACGGCCATGCGGCGCATACGGGCACGATCACTGCTGACCGTGATCGCGATTCTTCTGGTATTCGGTGCGATCGTCTTTGTTTTGTGGCTGGGTGCCCATGCCGTGATGGACAGGACCATGAGCGGCGGCGAATTAAGCCAGTTTATTCTGTATGCCACCATCGTCGCCGGCGCCGTGGGTGCACTCTCCGAAGTGATGGGAGACGCACAGCGTGCTGCCGGTGCAACCGAGAGATTACTGGAACTGCTGGCAGCAAAGACCAGTATTCTCGAACCGGCAGTGCCGAAAAATCTGCCCGCCCGCTCATCAAATGGTGCAACGCTGTCGTTGCAGGACGTAACGTTTTACTACCCTTCCCGTCCGGACAGTGCCGCGCTGGCGCACCTGAATATTGATATTGCTGCCGGTGAAACCGTCGCTATTGTCGGTTCATCCGGTGCAGGTAAAACCACGCTGTTTCAATTGCTGCTGCGCTTTTATGATCCCCAGCACGGCAACATCCGGCTCGACGGCATCGACATCCGCGAACTGGGCCTGAAAGCGCTCAGAAATACGATAGGCATCGTCCCGCAGGACACGGTGATATTTTCTGCGAATGCGATGGAAAATATCCGTTATGGCCGGATCGACGCGAGCGACGAAGAAGTGATTGCCGCAGCAAAAATGGCAGCTGCGCATGAATTCATTGAACGCCTTCCTGAAGGCTACCATTCTTACCTGGGTGACCGCGGCGTGCGCCTGTCTGGCGGCCAAAGGCAGCGCATTTCCATCGCGCGCGCGTTACTCAAAAATCCGCCGCTGCTGCTGTTGGATGAAGCGACCAGTGCCCTGGATGCCGAGTCTGAACGACTGGTGCAGGGCGCGCTGGAAACGGCGATGCAGGGACGAACCACCCTGGTGATTGCGCATCGTCTGGCAACTGTGCAGCGCGCTGACCGGATACTGGTGATGGAACTGGGACAAATCGTGGAAACCGGCACGCATTCCAGCCTGGTTGCTGAAGGCGGTATCTATGCAAAACTGGCTGCTTTGCAGTTTCATACGATAGATTCGTGATCAAAAAAAACCGCCAAAGCATCAGGCGGTTTTTTTAGATATCCGGTTACCTGGTAACGTTCTTCAGATTCTGATCAAGAAATACTTCAACGTGTTTCCAGAAGTCGATCTTGTTTTCTTGTTGTACCCAGGCGTGCCCTTCGTCCTTGTAAACAATCCATTCAACATGCTCATTATTCTTGGTGACGGCGTTGTGAAACGCCGAAGCCTGGGCAATCGGTACGCGTACATCGAGTCCACCGTGTGCCATCAATAGTGGCTGGGTCAGCCTGTCGGCATGTTTCAACGGCGAATTTTCAGAGAATTGGGCCGCATCAGAGACCGGATCGCCGATAACAGTCCGCATACCGTAATTCAGTTGCTCCTGGGTCGCATCATTTTCTGACAGACTGAACATCATATTGATGTCAGTGACACCGGCCCATTCAACCCCACAGCGAAACAGTTCAGGGTTTTTTATCAATCCCATCAAGGTGGCATATCCTCCGTAGCTGGCGCCCATGATACAGATGCGGTCAGGATCAGCCCACCCTTTCTGAACAGCCCACTTTGCTGCGTCGGCCAAATCGTCCTGCATGGTCAACCCCCACTGCTTCCACCCTGCCTGGTAATGTCCAAAACCGAATCCCAGGCTGCCCCGGAACTCCGGCTGAATCACTACATAACCGCGCGAAGCAAGAAATTGGGCGTCAGCCTCCCACTCCCAGGAAGCACCGCGCATATTCGGACCACCGTGCACCAACACCACCGTCGGTTTTGCCGATGATGATTTGCCAGGCGGAACCGTCACGTATACCGGAATCGACAGACCATCACGTGCAGAAAAATGATAAAAGTCGCGCAGTCCCATCTGTGCAGGCTTGATCCCGGGGTGCGCGCCGCCCAGACCGATAATTTTTCCGTCTGCCAGCGTATAAATCGCGTACTGCAAAGGCTGGCGATCGGAGGATGAAATGACCAGCAGCGCCGGGGAATGCATGCAGTCAGATCCGCAGGTGATGGTATTCACGGTCTGGGTCAGTATGCTGTCCACTTTTTTCTGGATCTCGTTAAATTGGGGCTCCAGCCATGCTGTTGACCGGGCGTCGCTGTCAAAGTGAAATCCGAGAACTTTCCTGCTTACGCGGTCCACCTCGGGTGAACCGTTAAAATCAAATCCTTTGACTGACAAAAATGGTTCATCGGCGATTTTTCTGGTGTTCAGATCATAGCGATACAAGGCCTGATAACCCTGGCTGGACGACGAGACAAATAATGACGTCTCGTTTTCGAATGTCACCGGATCCAGGCGCTGATGGTCATGGCAGTCAAGGTTGGTGATTTCTGACCATGTGCCGGTTTCAGTCGAATAATAGGAGGTAATGCATTTTCCGTTGAACAAAGACAGCGCAAAACGTGGAACGTCATTGGCATCCAGCACCCATCTGTACACATTGCCAGGCTGTTTGCCCTGAATCATTTCAGACAATTTCTTTGTCTTTGTATTTAATCGGTACAGATGAAAAGAATGAGAAGTTCTGTCGACGGCATTAAATACAAACTTCCTGACGATGATATCGCCTGAACCGTCGTGCGTTACCCCCTGCAG
>Ga0209067_10001708_pt1 | contig 13348 bp, 10 predicted proteins | sample ColStrG_CSR_2013_FD_187199 | JGI IMG/M metagenome (GOLD analysis project Ga0209067, IMG submission 187199) | Freshwater sediment microbial communities in response to fracking from Pennsylvania, USA - Cold Stream Run_MetaG_CSR_2013 (SPAdes)... | ecosystem: Environmental > Aquatic > Freshwater >... | reverse complement strand
GCCTTGTTGTTTTGACTGGCCATGATCCCAAGCGACCGTCTTCCAACGGATAGGATACGAGCCTCCGAAGCTCGCAATACAGGTTCGATTCCTGTCGGTCGCACCAATTTCCCCCATCCGCTCCCGCAACAATTTTTGACTCTCGACATATAACAAATACGTGTGCCAACGCACCGATTCAATTACCGCCATCGCATAAAGTGCCCCTGTCGACGCGTTAGTCGCCCTCCGCAACCGGATGTATTGATCTGACCCGACACAGTTCAGTCAGGCAGAAAATGACGCCTGATTTTCAGCCCAATTTAATGAGGATTCCCATGAACCATTTCCTGCTACTGGCTGCACTCTTTGCAGCAACTACCCTTTGTGCCTGTGACAAAACCACCAACACGCCTGCCCCGGCCGCCGCTACGCCGGCTCCGACCACGATCGTTGTTGCAGGACCAGCCGGTCCGGCCGGTGCTGACGGCGCTCCAGGCGCTTCAGGCGCAGCGGGAAATGATGGCGAAAAAGGGGATCCGGGAAAAACCGGTGGTGACACTGTGGTCGTCGTTACGCCACAAAAATGATCGACAACTGCTCTTAAAAAAACGGAATCGATGAATATCTCATCGATTCCTTGTGAAAAACAATAAACCGCAACCTGATTTGAAAAAATCAGTGACCACCGTCATGATCGCCGTGATCGTGATCATGATCATGGTGCTCGCCACCGTCGTGCTCACGCCGGTCACCGTCGCGAAAACCGTCATGCCCTTCCCAAACACAACCTGACAACATGATCGTTGCCACCAGAAATACTGCCAGCGTTACCCATCGTGATTGCTTCATTTGTTGACCTCTTTCAATGTTGGACCAAGATGAATTTATATTCATCTTTTCCAGCATAAACAGGTCAACACGTCACTGTCTGTGCAGTAACAGACAGTCGTGACGGTCGCATCAATGCCTGCAGAAAGACTATCGCCGGTTAATTCCCTGGCGACGATGTCTTTCACGCTCCGGCCGCAACTGCGCCATCATTTCCGTGATATAACCCTGTGCCTGCCCGCGCGTGACAACCTGATGGAACCGGGAGTGGGCAAGGTCATGACCAACCAGATGTGCATGAGCTTTTTTGAGAATATACAGAAACGCCATCAGACTCGATCCCTCGCGCACCATTTCGTCGTCCCGCCGGTCTGGCGTATTGTCTATCGTCATGATCCTATCCTTTGTATGCAGTCGGTCCGCAAAGTATCCGTGACCAGTCCAAGCAGGTCTGCGGCATGACGGTCACGTTCTGTCAGTGGCTGCAGACCGAACAGTCGTTCCACGGTAGCCAGAACGGAAGTATGGTCATACACGGTATGACTCACCTGCCCCTGCGCCACCCATGGTGACACAACGATTGCCGGCACACGAACACCGTAGACATCAAAACCAAAGCCGTTCCGGTTCAGTTTTGAACCTGCACCGTCATCCGGCGCAACGGCCGCACCTGGCGTAACCGAATCGTAGAAGCCACCGTGTTCGTCATACAGAATGACGAACAGGCTTTTATCCCAAAGCGGTGAATTGCGAATCGCGTTGTACACGCGCGCGGCCAGCTGATCGCCGCCTGACAGGTTATCCATCGGGTGTTGTGAACTGCCGCCTTCGTAGGTATCGTGCACCACATCGCCATAGCTGGGTTCGATAAAGGTATACGGAGCTGTATACCCATTGGCCAGATCAGCCTCGAACTCTGCCAGGGTATCGATATCCAGATAGCTGATTCCCTTTAATGACGCAACTTGCGGTACATGTCCGAGTTCAGGGCCGGCTTCATCGCGATACAGGCGGTAGTTTCCTTTGCCAAGCCGCTCAAAGATCGATCCGTTCGGATAACAAAATCCATCAAGCGCCTCCCACCACCCATTTCCGGCCGAAGTCGGAGAGTGATCCAGACCGGCAGAGGATGCACCATGCAGAAAGTAGCGGTTCGGCCAGGTTGGCCCGGGCAGCGAGGAATGCCATGCATCGCACAGGACGAATTCCTTTGCGAGCTGATACAGTGCCGGTGCCTGCACGCTGGTATTGATGCCCATCATGATCTTGCCAACGTCTTCCGGCTGGGGCGGCGTGCCTTCGGTTTTGGTGGTGGCGTAGTTGCTGGCAAAGCCGGAGTTGTTCATTGAAGGATACGGCTTGCCGGGCTGGAACTGTATCCCGGGGCCGCACAACTGTTCAACCACATCCTGGAATTCATGACCGGGATCGGTCGACATCTGAGCGGGCGCACCACCGGCAAACGGATAGACTTTGCCATTCCAGCTGTTGAAATTGGCCGATGTCGCGACCTCAATACCCGGCAGTCCGGACAGGCCAAACAGATGGTCGAACGAACGATTTTCCAGCATCAGTACAAACACATGCTGAATTTTTGGCAGTGCCGAAACCAGTCTCGCCGCTGAAGTTTCATCCATGTAGTCCTCCGCATTGTCGAATCAGTTGTCGGTCAGCTTTCCATAAACAGCGCAATGGCATTCAGGTTGACTTTGTTGATCATGTCGACGAAATTCAAACCGACCCGAAAACCTTCCCGGCACGCCACGCAATAAGTCACTTTTGCAACCGCGGCGATATCGTATTGACTGCCTCTGGCAATGAGCACAAGATCGATATGGCAGCGCTGCCCGATATTGATCGGACTGGCAACGACAACGCAGACACCATTGGTGCCAATATCCTGTGCGGCAAACGGAATGGTGTGGCTGCCAGCCACCAACGTACCGCGCGTGTTGAGCGGTTTGCGCACTGAGGTGCGCTGATTCTGTGCTAGGTTTGACATTGCATCCCGACCATACCATTCCTTTCGCTGTTCATATCCTGCACAGTCAACCTGCCGCAGGATTGGCCACGCTTTTTGCCATTGCTGCACGCAATTCAACGAGCTTGAGATAACTCGGATTCAGGTCCAACGCGGCCAGACTGGTTGTGATGACTTCGGCATCGACATTGAGTATCTTCTGGACACCGGCAGCACTTTGCGGGTCTTTTGCAGCAGCAACGAAGGTAAAAATATCGCGCAATCCTGCAGCGCGCAATGCTTTGGTCAGGTTATCTTCAAACAGTATGCACAGCTGTGCCTGCGCGACCCAATCCATAATCAGATCCATGTTGTAGGGGAGTTTTAACCACAGCAGTATCGGGTTTTCGGTGGCAAGCTTTTGTGCGTTATCGACGTCAATTTCATTGACGCGTTCGATGCGTTCACCGGTCAGACCCTGTATCAGAGTCAGCGACAAATTGCCGGGTAAATTGTCCGGGTTCGGTGATTTCTGACGGCCATCGCCGATGCCCAGTTTCTGATACCCCCAGGACAGCGTCTCGTCAATAAACAATGTCGGACTCCAGCCTATCATGAAGCCCAGCACAGCCAGCCCCATTGGTCCGTTGCCACCCTGATTTTCCATGGTGTCGGCCAGCGGCAGGATGTTGACCAGATGACGTACCACACATGCCATCAGCAAGGCGGTAATGATGCGCAGGGTCAGGGAGAAATAGGTTGCGGGCGTCACGTCGTCATTGGCCTGACGGGTCAGCAAGGTGCTGACGGTCCAGATATAGGCGCCAATAAACGCCATGACCATCGTAAACACCGTGGTCGCCTGGTAATCCTGTAACTTGGCAATTTCGGCCGGGTCGGCATGCTTGGCCGGGTAGTCCGCCGCCAAACCGCCACCGAGTAAAAAATTGGGCGTGGAGGTATCTTTGATCCACTCGCCGCCAAAACAGGTAATCAGCGCTCCGCAGGCCACGACGAAAAACAGAAACCACATCGCGATAGTTCTGGCGCCAATCAGACCGGCATGCGTGCGCGGTGGCACGCGGCGTTGAATATAGTCTTTGGCAGTGCTGTAAAACGCCGTGTCCTGAACCGGCGCGGGAAGAGTTGCCAGAATGGCGATGCGGTGCACCTGTTTTTTGGTGTGCAGTACTACCGCGGCAAACAGCATGCCGACCAGTGCCAGAAAGATACCCGTGGAGATCAGATGAATCGCATTAATCCATTGCATGCTTGCTCCAATTGTCTGTTTTTATTTACCTGCCTGTGCTGCGCATTTTATAAGTTGCAATGGCAATAAAGTCAATTCCACACAGGAGAAGATACTTGCAATGCATTCGGTCCGCAACAATTCGTAGCAATAATGCAATTATTATGAGCATTCCGCTATCGTTTCCCGGATATGCACTACCCGGCATCCCCACCTGACCATGCCAAGGCAAACAAAATCGATCGTCCAGCCGATAAGTTCATTGCGAATTTGCAAAATTTACCTATGATGATTCTCAGAGAATCTGATCGGTTCACGATAGCGTTGGGACGCGATCTGCCACATCAATTCACGATAATAAAAACCAAACTCAAAAAAATGGCCAATTGACAGTCATGCATACTCTACTTGAACGCGTTGCGCGACTGGAGCGGCGCCATCCGACATTGGCCATTAATCTGTGCCTGAAACTGGAGCAGGCCTTTCAGGAGCACAATGAAGTTGCGCATCAACTTGATGCGCTGTATTTGCGTTTTTTTATTCTGGAACATCTCGGCGAAGCACAAAACGTTGCGGACTCGATTTACAACGGCCTGCATATAGCACAGCAATCCAACCTGCCCGCGCAGGCCGCAAAAATGCTATTGGCGCTGGGTCGCATCAGCTATACCCGGGGCGTGTATCGCGAATCGATCCGCTTCTGGACCAATTGCATTGATGTCTGCAAATTCACCGACGACATTGACACCATCGTCGAAGCGCGTATCGGGCTGGGTCAGATCTATGATGCCTTGGGCGACTGGGAAACCGGAGCGCGCTTTCACTTCGATGCCGGCAGCCTGCTGGCCAATCTGGACAAGCCGTACCTGCAAAGCAAACAGGCCATCAATCTGGGCGTCAATCAGTTCAACAACGGTCGACTCGACATAGCACAAACTGCCTTTGCCCACGGGCTTCAGGAAGCCGAGCGCGGCGGCATACGCGAATATGTTGCAGAAGCTTATTGGCATTTAGGTCTGATCGACAAGGCAAAACTGCAGTATGCCGACGCACTCGACAAGGTACAGACCGCACTCCGGTTGGGCCATGCCTGCGGCTATCTCTGGCTGGAAGGTGTGGCACTGCAGACCCTGGCTGAATTGTATGTCCTGCAAGGCAAAGCCGGTGAGGCCATCACCGCCTATCAAACCGCGCTGGAACATGCCAATAAAATAGGCTCACGCCACCAGCAATCGACCAGCATGGGCGCGCTGTCCGAACTGAGCGAACAGGCCGGCCAGCTGGAACAGGCGCTGCGGTATGCCCGGGAGCACCAGCGGATTCAGTCCGAACTGAACCGTCTGAATACCGAAGACCGCTTCCGCGACATCAGCACCTACGACCTGTCCAAAAAGCCGCCGATCGAACAGCTGCTGGACCTGTCATCCGACCGCCGGCTGGAAGAAAACGACGTCGATTCCTCGTTGCAGTTTATTGCCGAATCCGCGTTGCAGGCCTTGCGTATCGACTTCGTTGGCATCTACCTGATTGATCCGGCAGGTACCGACATTGCGATGCGCGCACAGATTTTTTCCGACAGCGCAGCGCCAGCGGTACCGGATATCAACAAGCAAGCCAACCCGGCCTGGTTTGCAACCCTGACCCACACCAGCGGCCCGCATACCATTCACGATGTACGACTGCATGGCGCGGCTGCCGATGTGACCCGCTACTTTGCGGCATTTCCCATCCGCTCGTTACTGGAAATCCCGTTGCGCCTCAACGGCAGTTACACCGGCAATGTACTGTTTGCGCAAACCGGTCAGCAGCGCAACTGGTCGCGTGATGATGTGCTGTTTGGCAGTCACATCGGCCATCTGGTGCAGCAGGTGCTGGCGCAGCAACAGAACTATCTGGCCAAACTGGAACTGGAGGGACGCGTAGCGCACCGCACGAAAGAATTAAGCGAAAGAACCCGTGATCTGCAACTGGCGCAAAAAAATATTGCCCGACTCAACGAGATCGGACGTGAAATTACCTCCAGCCTGAATTTGGAAACCATCATCCCGGTGCTGAGAACGCGCATTCAGGAATTCGTGGAGGTGGATTTTTTCAGCCTGGCCATCTATCACCCGGCAAAAGAACAGATTGAATTCCGCTACACCTATGTGGATGGCCGACGCATTGATGACACCCGGATCGGTGTCAGTGATGACGACAGTCTTGCTGCGTACTGTCTGCAACACGCTACCGATATCATCGTCAATGACACAGAAGAGGATTTGCAGCTTTACGCACCGGTCGGCAACACCGGAAAAATGCATTTTACCGATCCGGCAACCAACAGGCCGGTTTTGTTCAATTCACAAATCTGGATTCCGCTGATCATAAAAAAGCAGGCAATCGGCTTGCTGTGCGTACAGAACCGAGCGTCGCACAGCTTTGAAAAAAAGCATGTCGACGTGTTGAAAACGCTCGCCTCCTACACCAGCATCGCCGTCGACAATGCCAACACGCTGATGCAGCTTGCCCAGGCAGAAAAAAATCTGATCACGCAGGAAAAGCTCGCCTCACTCGGCTCGATGGTAGCTGGCGTTGCGCACGAATTGAACACGCCGATCGGCAATTGCATTATGACTGCGAGTATGTTGCACGACAGTTCCGACCTGTACCTGAAAAAGGTTGCCGCCGGCTCGCTGGTCAAGTCTGAATTCAAAGATTTTTTGCATACCATACGCGAATCCAACGAACTGCTGATGCGCAATCTGAAGTCGGCCACCGACCTGATCGCCAGTTTCAAACAGGTCTCAGCCGATCAGGCCAGCGAGCAGCAGCGCGTATTCAACCTGCTGCAAACCACGCGGGAAGTGGTGCGCACCTTGCAGCACCAGATCAAAAAGACCGGGCACAGAATCGAAATCGACATTGCCGACGACATCAGCCTGGACAGCTTTCCCGGACCTTACGGACAGATCATTACCAACTTCATCAACAATTCGCTGCTGCATGCCTTTGATGACAAACTGCGCGGCACCATGTGGATCAAGGCGCGACGGATCGGCACCGATCAGGTTGAGATCGTATTCAGTGACGATGGCGTCGGCATCAGTCCGCAATATCTGGGAAGGGTTTTCGACCCGTTTTTTACTACCAAACTGGGACAGGGCGGCAGCGGACTTGGCATGTCGATCGTTCACAATCTGGTCACCCATCTGATGCAGGGTTCGATTGTGCTGAAAAGCATACCGGCAAACGGGACGCAGATTACGATGACGCTGCCGCTTAAAATCTGACAGGTGAATTCAATGACACGTAGACTGGTGCGCGCATTCCATTTTCAACCCAACCGGCACATCAGGGTGTTGCTGGTCGCGGTTATACTGGGATTGACAGCCACGACGACAATGGCTGAATCGGATCCGGATGATCTGACCCTGCTCTCGATTGAACAGCTGCTTGCCGTACAAATTACCGGTGCCTCCAAGTACAGCCAAAAGCAAACCGATGTCGCTGCCGCAGTCAGCGTGATTACCCGCGAGGAGATTATTGACAACGGCTGGCGCAACCTGACCGAGGCCATCAACAGTCTGCCCGGCGTTTATTCAACCTATGACCGTCAATACACCTATATCGGCGTGCGCGGCTTCGGCTTGCCCGGGGACTACAATACCCGGGTTTTGATCACCATTAATGGCAATCGCATCAACGACAGCGTGTACGATCAGGCACTGATGGGCAATGGCTTCCCGGTAGATATCGATCTCATCGAGCGCATCGAATTTATCCCCGGTCCGGGTGGCGCAATTTACGGCCAGAACGCGATGTTGGGGGTGATTAATGTGGTGACACGCAAGGGAACGAATTTGCATGGCACCGAGCTCGCTGTGAGCTACCAGAGTCCGCAGAATGCCGGCACTGCACGTGTCAGCTGGGGACAACCTTTGAACAATGGTGGAGCAATCCTGCTTTCGGCGAGCACCCTGACGTCTCAGGGGCAAGACCTGCATTACCAGTTTCCCGGATCGCAAACCGGCGTCACTGAAGGCATCGCCAAAGGCTTGGACGGCGAACATAACAGCAGGTTGTATACCCGGATCGAACAGGGCCCCTGGATGGCCGATGCAACTTACATGGACCGATCCAAACCCGATCCGGTGGCCACCTATTTTGCAGATCCGCTGGTCGCCGGCCAGTATGAGCGGGATCGTGATTTGTTTGCTCAACTGACCTACAACGATGCTGTCGCAAACAATGTGACACTTTCGGCACGGCTGTTTTATGGACAGACACGGTATACCGGCCAGTACTTTTTTAGTTCCGTGCCTTATCAGTACGGATCGAACAGCGAGTGGGTCGGCACCGAACTGAATCTGCTGTTCACGCAATGGCAACATCACAAGGTGATGGTCGGCATGGAGTATCAGGACAATCTGCATCAGGATCAGACCGTCGTCAGCGTGACCGACTACAACTTTTTGGAAACAAGTCATCGGATCGGTGCATTTGCGCAAGACGAATGGATGCTCTCTGAAACCCTGAGCACCACATTGGGTGTGCGTATCGACCAGAACAGTGCGGCAGACACGGAAACCAACCCGCGCGTCGGACTGATCTGGCAGGCCGATCCTGCGACGACACTGAAGGCCCTGTATGGCAGCGCCTACCGCGCACCCAACGCGTACGAACAGTATTATCAGTCCAGCAGCACAATAACCAATCCCTCCTTGCAGGACGAGCAGATCCACACGCTGGAGTTCACCGGCGAACACCGCTTTGCTCCCGACCTGAAAGCAACCGTATCGCTATACCAGTGGGACCTGAAGGACCTTCTGGCCTATCAGATCGACCCAGTTTCGGGTCTGTCCCAAATGCAGAATGTCGGCAATGTACAGGCACGCGGCGTTGAAATTTCTGCCGATAAAACCTGGGACTGGGGCGCCCGGCTGCGCGGCAGCGTGTCGATTCAGCACAGTTCCTTCGTCAACCCCGATCATTCGCTGGATAACTCGCCCAATCCACTGGCAAAACTCAATTTCACGATTCCCTGGGACACGGCAGGTCTCAAACTCGGTGGCGACCTGCAATACAACGGCGACCGGCTCGATCTGACAGGAGGCACTGTCAAAGGCTACTGGCTGTCGACCCTGAATCTGACGGCGGACAATTGGGTAAACGGCCTGCAGGTTTCTCTCGGTCTGTACAATCTGTTTAACACGCAATATGCGCAGCCTGCCGGACCCAGCAACTGGCAGAACACTTTGCAGCAGGATGGTCGCCAGATCCGTATTAAAGCCGTTTTCGCGTTTTGAATCCATGAATAAAACGGCCCTCCTTCTTTGTAAACAGATCACGGCAATCAGCCTGCTGCTGTGTGGCACAGCACATGCCGAGGGTGGCGTAACTGAGGCCGGATTGAAGGCAGCACTGGTTTTCAATTTTGCCGGCTATACCGGCTGGCCGGTTGACGGGCGCGATCACTTTTCGATTTGCGTGTTTAACGAATCGGCCATGTTTGACGCAATGAAATCACTGGAACGCAAAGAAATCGGCGGCGTGCGCGTCAGTGTCATTCGTGCCGATGAAAAATATCCGCTGACTGATTGCCGCATTATTTATGTCGGCAAAACCGGTCAGAACAGTTTCACAAAAATTGACAAACAGCCCCTGAACAATGCGTCGGTGTTGATCGTCACCGACAGTGTGGATTTGCCTGCCGCGGACTTCATGATTCAGTTGCAGACTGAAAATGACCATCTGGGCTTTATCGTTAATCTGAAAACAGTCAAAGCGGCCGGACTGACCATCAGCTCCAAGGTATTGCGACTTGCGAAGGCGGTGCTGCAATGATCGAGCAAAACACCTGGCTGAACAATCTGCGACTGCGTCAGAAGTTAATGCTGATTAACCTGGCCACCATGAGCGTTGCGATGGTGCTGATTATGATACTGATCGCCGCCATTCTGATTTTTTCCGAACGCAGCAAGCTCGCCGATGAAACGCGTGTGCAGGCGATGATGATTTCTGAAAACATCGGCGCGACACTGGAGTTCGATGATCCTGCCTCTGCCAACGCCCTCCTCGCCACGCTGAAAAACTCCCCTTATTTTGATAAAGCGGAAGTGTATAACGCACAGGGCAAACTGTTTGCGCACTATGACCGCAAACAGAAACTGGACAACACAGGCCAACTTGCGCAATTCCGGCAGAACAATCAGGGTACAGAAATGTTCGAATACGGATGGCTTGCCTTGACATATCGGCGCGAAATTGCAGCCCGCGACAAAAATGTCGGAACGCTGCTTCTGGAAACCAATCTGGAACCGGTGTACCGGCAAATGTTGTCGTTTATGGCACTGACTGTCATGGCGACATTGATTGCGGCCACTTTCGGCTTGCTGTTATTGAGTCGCCTGCAAAAAACCATTACCGGACCCATATTGAGGTTGACCCGGGTCATGAAAATTGTCTCGACAAAGAATGACTACTCCCAGCGTTTCACCTTGGACACGCAGGATGAAATTGGCGAACTGGCAAGCGGGTTTAATGAAATGCTGCGCCAGATTGAGCGCCGTGACGCATCGCTTGACCAGGAACTCGGCGAGAGAAAAAAAGCCGAAGTGCGCCTCGACAGATTGGCCCACTATGACACCGTCACCCTGTTACCGAATCGCCATTACTTCAATCGACGTCTTGCCGATGAAGTGTCGGACTTCCGGATATACGGCAACGAATTTGGACTGATGTTCATCGATCTGGACAACTTCAAGATGGTCAACGATACGCTCGGCCACCATGTTGGTGACGACCTGCTGCGAGAAGTGTCGGCCAGATTCAAATCGGTGACCCGTTCCGGTGACACCGTAGCCCGGATCGGGGGCGACGAGTTTGGCATCATACTGGCCAATTTGGCACAGCCGCAGGACGCCACCATCGTCGCCGGAAAAATCATCGAAAAACTTTCGGAACATTTTCTGCTCAAAGGCCATGAGGTCGTAATCGGCGCCAGTGTCGGGATCAGTCTGTTCCCGCAAGACGCGGACGATACCGACACGCTGATGCAGAATGCCGACACGGCGATGTACTATGCCAAGGACAAAGGCAAAAACAACTACCAGTTCTTTTCCGAAGCGTTGCGCGGCCACGCCCACCATCGCATGGTAATGGAATCTCACCTGCGTCAGGCGATACAGGAAGACCAGCTGTTTTTGCGCTACCAGCCGCAGTTCGACCTCGCTTCGCGGAAAATTATTGGTGTCGAAGGACTGCTGCGCTGGCACCACGCTGAACTGGGCAATATCAACCCGGGCGAGTTTATTCCGATTGCCGAAGACAGCGGATTGATCGTCCCGATCGGAGAATGGGTCTTCAAAACGGCCTGCCAGCAATCGCGCATCTGGCAAAACGCCGGACTGGAACTGACCGTGGCCGTCAACGTCAGCGGCCGGCAGTTCAGGGAGGACAATCTGGTCAGACGCTTTGAGCGCATTCTCATGGAAACCGGTGCCGACGCGCGACTGATCGAACTTGAACTGACTGAAAGTTCACTGATGGATGCGTCCGAGGCAACCATACGAAAACTCGACGAACTGACCACCATGGGCTTCAGGCTGTCGATCGATGATTTCGGCACGGGCTACAGCTCGATGAGCTATCTGAAGCGCTACCCGATCAGCAAACTCAAAATTGACCGCTCGTTCGTGAAAGGCATCGCCATCGACCTTGAAGACCAGGCAATTGCCAGAGCCATCATCGCACTCGGATCGAGTCTGCAGATGCAGGTGATTGCCGAGGGCATTGAAACCGAAGCACAACTGACGCAATTGCATCTGTCCGGTTGCCATCATGGGCAGGGCTTTTTGGTCTCTCCCGCAATTGCTCCGGAAGACATTCCGGAAATCTGCCGGAAATACGACATCCAGATCGAGTATCCGCAGCAGCAGATCAAATTTTCCTGACACTGCCAGCCGAATCGGATTCGCGGTGCGCGGAATGATTTGCCTTTTGCCCGAAATTTATATATGCTTGCTGCATACATGAATGGAGCCAGCATGAAAACAATGAACCGGAACAAACTGAAATCGGTCGCGTCGTCCGAACTTGTGGCATTTAATGCAAGGACTGCAAAGTCGATCGCCTTACTCGAACGCGGCAACAAATCCCTGATCAAGGGCGTACCGATGTCATGGATGTACGGACTGTATCGTCACCACAGTCTCTATGTATCCCATGGCACAGGTCCCGCTTTTTTTGACGTCGACGGCAATCGTTACCTCGATTTCAATGTGGTCGACCTGGCCGTGACGATGGGTTTCAACAACCCGCATATTGACAATGCGGTACAGGAGGCGATGCGACGCGGATCACATTTTCTGTTGCCGATCGAAGAAGCAATCGACGTCAGCGAAAACCTGGCCGAACGCACCGGCGTGCCCTTCTGGCAATTCACGCTCAGCGCCAGTGGCGCCAATGCCGAAGTGATCCGGATTGCCAGAACCATGACCAAGCGGAATAAAATTCTGGTGTTCGAAGGACATTATCACGGCCATCTCGACGACACCATGCTGGATAAAATTGAAGGTCAGGTCACGCCGTATGCGCTGGGCCTGCCACCCGGCGTGGCCAAGGGTATAGAGATCGTACCGTTCAACGATCTGACTGCGCTGGAAGAAAAACTCAAGGCCGGCGATATTGCACTGGTTATCACTGAACCGGCGCTGAGCAACTGCACGCTGGTCCTGCCGGAACCCGGTTATCTGGACGGCGTCTATGCGCTGTGTCAGCGCTACGGTACCCTGTTCTGTCTGGACGAAGCCCACAATTTTTCTTTCGCCTATGGCGGTCTGACCCGGGCCTGGCAATTGAAATCTGACTTTCTGGTATTGGGCAAGGGCTTGGGAACGGGGATTCCGTTTGCTTTGTACGGCATGACTGCCGAGTTGGCGCAATTTGTGGATGCGCATACGCAAATTGATTTGGGTGAGCCGGGCATTGCCGCCGGCGGAACAACCTATGCCAATACCCTGTCGGTGCTGGCGGCCAAGGCGGCGCTGGAACAGGTACTGACTCCGGAGAACTATGCACGCACCAACCAGCTGGGTCTGCACATGGCGCAAGGTCTGCAACAGCATTTTGACGAACTCGGTCTGGGATGGACTGCGCTGCATCTGGGTCCGCGCGGAGGCTATTGTTTGCAACCGGAACTTCCCAAAAATGGCGAACAGGCGTACGCTTCGATCGACATCGAATTCATCTCGGCGCGCAAACTGTTTATGGCCAACCGCGGTATCTGGGATGCCATGGCGACCGCCGGTCCGCAGGTGTCGTTTGTGCACTCGGAAGCCGATGTGAAC
>Ga0209067_10001707_pt1 | contig 13350 bp, 10 predicted proteins | sample ColStrG_CSR_2013_FD_187199 | JGI IMG/M metagenome (GOLD analysis project Ga0209067, IMG submission 187199) | Freshwater sediment microbial communities in response to fracking from Pennsylvania, USA - Cold Stream Run_MetaG_CSR_2013 (SPAdes)... | ecosystem: Environmental > Aquatic > Freshwater >... | reverse complement strand
CCCTTACAAGTATCGCAGGTGACAAAAACGTCAGGAAGAAAGTGCATCTCAATGCGCTTAAGTCCACCGCCCTCACAACTCTCACATCTTCCGCTCTTCACATTGAATGAAAAGCGCCCAGGTTTGTAGCCTCTGATTTGGGCTTCAGGAAGGCTAGCGAAAATATCACGAATAAACTTGAACAGCCCAGTGTAGGTAGCTGGATTAGAGCGTGGTGTCCTGCCAATGGGTGATTGATCAATGTCGATGACTTTATCTACTTTTTCGTGCCCTTCAAACTTTTCATAGGCAATCTCACCCACTTCGGTTTTATAAATTTTATTAAGTAACAGTGGATAAAGCGTATCTAAAATAAGCGAGCTCTTACCACTGCCCGAAACCCCCGTGATGCAGGTAAAAAGACCTAGCGGAATCTCAAGACGAACATTTTTAAGATTGTTTCCTTTAGCACCAGAAATAGAGAGCACGTTTTCTTTTTGAAATACGCGTCTTTGTTTAGGCACTGCGATTTCATCAGTTCCTGAGAGATAGCGCCCCGTTGTACTTTTCTTGTTGGCTAAGATTTCTTTGTACTCGCCCTCAGCCATGATGATGCCGCCTTCAACGCCAGCACCTGGGCCAAGATCGACAATCCAATCAGCACTTTCCATGGTGTCGCGATCATGTTCGACAACTAAAACGGTATTACCGATATCGCGTAGTTTTGAGAGAGTTTGAATGAGTTTGGTGTTGTCTCTTGGATGTAAACCAATACTAGGCTCATCTAATACATAGGTCACACCCACGAGCCTACTCCCGATTTGAGAGGCTAAGCGAATTCTTTGAGCTTCACCACCAGAGAGGGTCTTAGCGCTTCTTGAAAGCGAAAGATAACTCACACCCACATCCATCAAAAACGAAAGTCGGTCTTGAATTTCTTTTAAAATTCTCTGAGAGATCGTTTTTTCTCGAGCGGTTAGATTAACTTTATCAAAGAAGGAATGCAGGCCATTAATAGGTAGAGATACTAAGTCGTTAATGTTTTTTGTGTCGATAAAAAAGTGAAGGCTCTCTTTTCTAAGTCTTGCTCCATTACAGAGTGAACAAACAGTATCACGATGAAATGAGGCGGGTTCGTCATCACTCACCTCTTCTGCTAGCTCTTCTTGATCTTCTTCTCTGTTAAGCACACCCAAACCATCACAAAGTTTACAGGCACCGAGTGGGCTATTAAAAGAAAAGGCGCGTGGTTCTGGCTCTGGATAACTAATTCCACAATCGATACAGGCAAATTTCTCAGAAAAAAGCATCTCTTCAGGCTTTGATTTTCCTGGAGCGGTTGTTTCTAAAATAAGAGATCCAAGCCCCATTTTAAGAGCTAAATCCACTGATTCACTCAGGCGTGACTGAACGTTGTCGCGATCTCTTAAGATGAATCGATCGACGTAAACCTCGATATTGTGTTTTTTCGATTTTTCTATAGAGATATCTTCGGCTAAATCAAAAATTTCTCCATCAATACGAACCCTGACAAAGCCCTTCATTCTTAATTCATAAAGCTCTTTTTGATGCTCCCCTTTTCTTTCTCTTAAAATGGGCGCAAGCAGAGCGATCTTCGTTTGATCAGGAAAAGATAAAATTTGATCAACAATTTGCTGCGGGGTCTGTGAACGAATAGGTTTATGGCAATTGTAACAAATAGGTTTTGCTACTCTGGCAAATAAAAGCCTTAAATGATCGTAAACCTCAGTAACAGTGCCGACTGTGGATCTTGGATTGTAGCTCACCGTCTTTTGGTCAATTGAGATAGTGGGGCTTAAGCCCGTGATCGACTCTACTTCGGGTTTTTCCATCTGATCTAAGAACTGGCGAGCATAAACAGATAGGCTTTCAATGTAGCGGCGTTGACCTTCTGCATAGATCGTATCAAAGGCAAGCGAGGACTTCCCTGAGCCCGAAGGCCCGGTGAGAACAACAAGTTTTTCTCTGGGTAGAGAAAGACTGATGTTTTTCAAATTATGAGCTTTAGCACCCTTAATTTGAATGAAGTCGTCGTTAAGACTCATATTGTACTTATCCGTTCTTAGCTTGTTCGAGCGCGCGATCTACCATGGCGCGAAGCTCGTTAAGACGTTTTTCAGTAGTAGCTTCAAATCTCAAAACTAAAACCGGCTGAGTGTTTGAGGCTCTTACTAAACACCAGCCGTCGGGGGTTTCAAGTCTAACACCGTCAATGTCATTGACCTTAAAATCTTTAGTCAAAATGTTTTTTACTTTCTCTACTATTAAGAACTTCTGGTCATCTGGACAGTCAACTCTAATTTCTGGCGTTGCTACTGTAGGAGAGAGATCAGCTATTAAGCTAGAAACTTTTCCTGAGTGATTCTGTGCAATTTCATAAAGTCTAGCGCCTGCATAAATGGCGTCATCATACCCATAATAGCGATCAGCAAAGAAGATGTGACCTGACATTTCACCAGCTAAGGCAGCTTTCGTCTCTTTCATCTTAGATTTAATCAGAGAGTGTCCGGTCTTCCACATGATACCATTACCGCCTTTGGCTTTGATGTCGTTGTAGAGTCTATGGCTCGACTTCACCTCAGAGATGATGGTGGCGCCTGGCTTTGCTTTAAGAACATCGCGCGCGTAGATGACCATGAGCTCATCACCGAAGATGACTCGTCCATTCTCATCAACTACACCAATACGATCAGAGTCACCGTCAAAGCCGATACCAAAATCAGCTTTTTCTTTTTTTACAGTTTCAATAAGAACTTTTAGGTTTTCAGGAACCGTAGGGTCGGGATGATGGTTAGGAAACCTTCCATCAAGAGTGCAGTAAAGAGGAATGATATCTGCGCCTAACTTTGTAAAAAGCTCGGGTGCAACAGTTGCCGCCGTTCCATTGCCTGCGTCTAAAACAATTTTCTTCCTCTTTAAACCAGGAAACATTCCTACAAGAGCCTTGATGTAAGCAGGAATGATAGCAAACTCAGTGAGAGAGCCTTTTTCAGGGGCATGTTTTGGATGAGTTTCCATTATTTTTTTAAGCTCTTGAATTTGCACGCCGTGGAGGGTGTCTTTTCCAACACAAATCTTAAAGCCGTTATAATCAGCGGGATTGTGTGAGCCCGTGATCATAATGGCGCCATCTAGCTCCAAGTGAAAAACACTGAAATAGGTTAAAGGGGTTGGACAGGTTCCAATTGAGATAACATCCACCCCCGCATTCATTAAGCCTTGAATCACTGCGTTCGCATACGAATCACTGCTCAGGCGGCAATCCCTACCAACAGACACTGTAAGTTTTTTTCTTCCCGCTACTGGAGTCTTGCCTTTTAAAAAACTCACGTAGCTTCTGCCTAGAAGCTCAGCAAATTCTGGGGTGAGATCTTTACCAGCGATACCTCTAACGTCGTATTCTCTAAACACATGGCTTGGTATATTCATGAGTAGGTCCTCTTTTCATTTTTTGAAAATAAAATAGCAGCCTCTATGGCCGCGATCATGCTACTTGGATCAGCTTTGTTTTTACCAGCGATATCAAACGCTGTTCCATGATCCACCGATGTTCTAATGATCGGCAAACCCAAAGTGATATTAACTGTCTTAAAAAAATCGATGAGCTTCACAGGGGCAAGGGCTTGGTCGTGATACATTCCCACTACTGCGTCAAATCTGTCTTTGGGTTTCTTGGACATCTCAAGCGCGAAGAAAGTATCTGCAGGAAAAGGCCCTGATGCTCCCATATTTTTGATGGCGGGTGCAATCATTTCTCTTTCTTCATTACCAAATAGGCCACCGTCACTGGCGTGGGGATTCAGTCCAAGAACAGCTACCTTAGGTTTTTTAATTCCATAGAGCTTCTTAATTCCTTCTTGAGTCTGTAAAAGCGTTGCTTCAATAGAGTCTTGAGTAATCTGTGAGGCCACTTTTTTAAGAGCGGTGTGAGTTGTCACTAAAGTCACCCTCATTTGATTGTTGGCTAGCATCATTGTGACTTTTGGGGTTTTGCAAAGTGAAGCTAAAAGCTCAGTATGACCTGAAAAGTAATACCCACCTTTTTGAAGGTTTTCTTTTGAGATGGGTCCTGTAACCATGGCGTTCGCTTCTCCACTTAGAAGCAACTTGCAAGCAACTTCAATGGACCACCCCGACTGATAGCCCGCTAGTTGCAAGTGAGACTCAAGCGGAGCAGGAAAAATAGATGCAAATTTTTTAGACGTACGATTTTTAAACTCATCGCCAATAACAACAAATCGAACCTGCTTGGAGTACTTTTTGTAAAGGCTCTTAAGAGCTTTAAAAGTAATCTCTGGACCTATTCCCCCTGGATCACCAGGAGTAATAAGGATGGTGATGGACTTAGATTTTTTTTGTTTCATTTTGTTCGTTAGCAAGATGAATGAATGAGTTCTGACGCTGTCTTTGAATCCAAAGACTAATCTGATGCTGAAATTCAACGACCATCATCTGGTTGCGGATCTCGTCCTTAACCTTGTTGAAGTGATCTTCTTGTCCAGACTTCACATCAGCAAGTCGTAGGATAAAAAAGGATGTCTTTTCATCACCAAGAACCGCACTGATCTCTCCAATTTTTAATTTTTTAATTTGCTCTTTAATTTGTGGAGCCATCTCATCTTCAGTGAAAGTGCCGAGCTCCCCACCGTTAGCAGCGCTTGGATCATCACTAAAGCGTTTAGCTACTTCTGGAAAATGATCGCCAGCCTTAAGTGCTTGATAAGCGCGGAGTGCAGTTTCTTTGGCTGCTGAGGGCTGTTGAAAGTTTTTAGTAGAAACTGAGATAATCTGAATTTTGTAAGAAAAGCCAGATCCACCCGACTTTGCTAAGTACTCATTTAAGAATTTATTTTTAGCATCGTCTTCTGAAATGAAGACTTTAGAGCGAATCTCACGATCGATGAGGTTTTTCTTTGAGAGACTCACTTTAATGAGGCGGTAGTAGTCATCAAAGTCATAGCCCTGCTCTTTGAGTGAGTTTTTAAGTACAGCTCGAGTAATTTTATTGTTGGACTGAATAGTTGAAATTTCTTGTTCAACCTCAGCATCGGTGACTGGAAAGGCTTCGGCAATGATGAGTTCATCAATTAGAAATTGAGAGATTTCAGACTGGGTAGACGACTTTCCTTTTGCAGCCAGGGTGGTTCCTGAAAAAAGTGGGTCAAGTTGTGCGCGTAGCGCGAGTGTTTTTCTAAACTGCGTAATATCCGAACTTAAGATGAGGCTTTTGTTGACTGAGGCCTCGATTTTATCGAGTAAAAGAGTCTGAGCATGCGACTGAGTCAGAAGTGCTAGTAGAGCTAAGAGCATCCTCTATTCATCGCTCAAAAAGCGATGAATTACAGCAAGAAACTGAAAGAAGGTGACTTTATGACGCTTATAGTAAAAACTATTTTATCAGTAACGCTTCGTTAACAGTGATCTTAGCTTTTTTCTTGAGCTGATCCATGAATTGCTCAAAAAGCTTTTGTCTTTTCTCTTCAAAGACAATGCGCTTGATCTTAGGCTTGTCGGTCTCATCCCAGGAATGAATCGAAGTGAGTTTGATAATATAAAGCCCTGTGGGGGTTCTTACGATATCACTCACTTTGCCAGGAGATCTAAGCTTGAGTGCTTCGTCATAGTATTTAGTATCGAGACGATCACGCGTTTGAAAGTCGATGTCTCCACCCATAGGAGCTGAGATGCCCTCAGAGAATTTTTGAGCCACTTCTGCAAAGCTCATGCTTTCGTCTTTCAGGGCCTTTTGAATTGACTTCATTTTTTCTGTAGCGGTTTTAACTTCTTCAGAAGAAGCGTTACCTGGCAAGGTTACAAATATATGGCTAGTACGAATTTCTGGGTATTTTTCGTAGTAAGACTTAGCGTCATCGTCAGAAATATGAATTTTTTCTACATCTTTCCCGAGTTTTCTCTCAACTAGAGACTGAAATAGTACTGAATTAATCCTGTCTTGAATTTCTGGATCTTTATCTAACCCTTGAGACTTAGCTTCCTGTACGGCGAGTTCTCTTTTGATGAGATCATCTAAAACTTCTTTTTTTGAAGGAACACGGAACTGAAAAAATTTCATGTTCTCTTGATAGCGCTTATTAAAAGATTCAGCAGTGATCACCGTGTTATTGATCTTAGCTAATTCAGTTGAATGAGCGGAGGAGGATAAAACTATGGAGGCACAGGTACATACCAAGATTGATAATTTCGTCTTCATATTATGAGTTTATCAGTGATTTCAATGTCTCTTCAATATGAAAGTAGAGGCGCTGCATATTAGGTGTCGGAATTTTGACGACCATTTTGGAATCGGGCATGAGCTGAAAGAGACTTGGATTTTTTGCCATGAGCTGAATCGCCTTACTTGGCTCGAGTAAACAAGCCTTTCCAGGAGTCATGGTGGCCTTTTCTCGCGAGGCCACAAAAGTATCAACGCCAAGTTTTTTTAAGAAAATTTTAAGACGAATGACCCAAAGAAGATTTTGTGTTTCTTCTGGTAATGTTCCGTATCGATCTCTTAAATCTTCTTCAAACTGTAAGAGTTCGGACTCGTTTTTAGCTGAAGAAATTCTACGATAAAGTGAGAGCCTTTGATGGACATCGGCGATGTAGGATTCGTCCAAATAAGCCGAAAAAGGCACCTTAATTTCAGGGTCCTTCCTACTCTCTTCTTCTGTAGGGACTTGGCCACGAAGCTCAGCAACCGCCTCTTCTAAGAGCTGGGTGTAGAGCTCAAACCCAACAGCAGCGATTTGGCCGGACTGCTCTGCGCCTAAAAGATTTCCACCCCCACGAATTTCTAAGTCATAAGAAGCGATATTGAATCCACTTCCTAACTCGACGAATCTTTGAATCACATCCAACCTCATTCGCGCCTCTTCTGTTAGTTGAGCAGTAGATGAGACTAAAAGGTAGGCATAGGCACGAGAGGAGCTTCTACCCACACGACCCCTGAGTTGGTAGAGTTGAGCTAGGCCCAGTGCGTCAGCCCGGTTGATGATGATGGTATTAGCCGAAGGAACGTCTAAGCCTGACTCGACAATGGTCGTACAAACAAGAACGTTGGTTCTCTTTTCAAAAAAATCGAGCATGGTTTTTTCTAAAGCACCCTCTTCCATCTGCGCATGCCCGACACCAATTTTGGCCTGAGGAACAAGCGCCGCAATACTGGAAGCGATTTCATGAATGGCTTGAACGCGGTTATGAATGAAAAAAACCTGTCCTCCACGAGAAAGTTCGAACTCGATCGCCTTCTTAATAACCTCCTCATCAAACTTAGAGACGAAAGTTCTTATGGGAAGTCGGTCTACAGGAGGTGTGCTCATGATGCTAATATCTCTTAGGCCCGACATCGTCATTTGCATAGTCCGTGGTATTGGTGTGGCAGTCATGGCGAGTACGTGAGTATTGAGTTTAAGTGTTTTTAATTTTTCTTTGTGCTCAACACCAAAGCGATGTTCTTCATCGACAATGACAAGACCAAGATCTTTAAATTTTACATCACGGGATAGAAGTCGATGAGTGCCAATGATGATGTCGACCTTGCCATCAGCTAACCCACGTAAAGCCTCTTTTTGTTGAGCGGCGGTTTTAAATCTAGAGAGTGATTCAATTCTAATTGCAAAGTCCTTCATTCTAGAACGAAACGAAAGTTCATGTTGGTGACAAAGAACGGTGGTTGGAACTAAAACAGCGACTTGTTTACCCGATGAAACAGCTAAAAAGGCTGCGCGCATAGCCACTTCGGTTTTTCCAAAGCCGACGTCACCACAGATCAATCGATCCATGAGGCGGCCTGAAGAAAGGTCGTCAATACAGTCATCGATAGCGCGCTGTTGATCAGTTGTTTCTTCAAAAATAAATTTATTTTGAAAGAGTTGAAAGTTTTCATCATGAGGTATGAGTTTAGTACCCACTTGAAGACTTCTTTTGGCATAAAGATCGATGAGATCAATTGCCATTTTTCTTAAGGAGTCTTTTACTTTTTGTTTGGTTTTCTCAAATTGACTATTTCCAAGACGATCTAACGAAACATGGTCAGATCCGCCGTGATGCTTTTGAATGAGGTTAAGTCTGTAAACCGGAAGGTAAAGCTTATCTCTTCCCGCATATTCTAGAATTAAAAACTCACTGTAGTTTTCGCCGGACTGAATGCGGGTTAGCCCTTGATAAACGCCAATGCCGTGATCAATGTGAACAACCGCATCACCCACTGAAAGGTCAGAAAGAGACTTTAGTCCGCTCCAGTTCTTTTTACTTCCATGGTCACTCGATTTATTTTTTTGTTTATGAGTTCCTAAAACTTCTTCTGCTTTAAGTAAAATCAGCCCTTCGGCAGGCCATCTCAGTGAAGAGGAGGGATCGGCAATGGAATATTGAATTAGGGGGTTGGTCCAACCTCGCTCTGAAAAAATAAAAGAGACCCGCTGGAGCGTACTTTCAGCACGACCATAGACTTGAATTTTCCATCTTTGCTCAAGCCATGAAGGTATTTTGGATGTGAGCTCGTCTAGTCCATTAATTCCATTTTCAACCCAAATGCGGTGGCTTTCACTAATCTGTTTGGCAGTTTCTTGAGCTTCTTCTAGCGAAGGCGCTGTCTGAGTAAACTCAAGAGAGTCAAAAAAAAGCTTTCCAGATTGAATTGAAATATCGTCAAGATCAGAAGAGGATGCGTAAATTTCAACTGGCTTTGGAGCGATCACTCCAGAAGAAGAGAGCGAAGATTCTTGTTTTTTTAATTCTGAAAAGTGCTGATCTAGATTTTGTTTACAGAAAAGCTCGTCTGACCAAATGAGATCGGCTTCATGCTTGAAGTAATCAAATAAGGTGGAAGTTTCTGAGTATGCGTAGTGAACCCAAAGATCCGAGTGATCAGTGTAATAACCAGACTCAACAGACTCTAAAATGGGATCGCGAATGGATCGAGGTATTCCTAATTCATCGGCGCGTAGCTTTAGATTTTTTCTTAAAAGAGGGGCAGTTTCATTATTAATAATCGTTTCGCGCGCTGGGATAATTTGGATGGTTTTAGGTTCAGGGTCTTTAAGTGTTTTTTGAGAGTCTGGATCAAAAAAACGAATTTTTTCTATCTCATTATCAAAAAACTCAATTCTGTAAGGAACTTCTTGATGAGGAGAATAGACATCGACGATTTCTCCTCTGACAGAAAAGGTGCCAGGGTCTTCAACCGGCTCAACTCGGAGATAGCCGCAACGAGTTAATTGCGAAATAAGTTCCTCTCTAGAAGTTAGGGCTTGTCCGACAGACAAGGTAATAGAGAGTTTTTTAAAAACCTCAAAAGGAAGCGTTCTTTGAAGTGAAGCAGTAGGAGTTGTTAAAAACAAAGAGGGCTCAGTATTTTGAGTTTGATACAGGCAATTTAAACGAGACAGTCTTGGTTTAATTCCAAGAGAGAGTGAAGAGTAAGGCGAGTTTTCCCAGGTTGTAAAAATATGAGCGCTTTGGTTAAGTGACTTTAGGTCTTCATAAAGCAAGTCAATCTTCTCTTCATTAGGGCAAAGAACGATAACAGAGCGCTGCTTTTTTTCGATCCAGGCCTTCAAAATCAAGGCCTGTGCAAGTGGCGATGTCCCCAAAACATGAATGGGTTTACCTAGAGCCGCAGATGATTCGAGAATACTTGCTATAGAACTTGACGTCATGATTGACACCGTATTCCAACTTCAGTAGCCTTTTTGAGATGATAGATCATTGGAGTGGGCTTTCGTTACAGATCGTTTCGGGGCTCTTAGTTGCAATATTATTTTTAGTTCTTTCAAGAGTCATCCGACTTTTGAAGGGTCCTAAAAAGTACATACAAGAAAACAGAGAAAAAAAGACCCAAGAACTTCAATACCACTCTAATTATCATCTTGGGTTTAATCTAGGTGCGGGCTTTTTTGTTCTTTTGCTGATTATTTTGCCGCTCATCAGAGTTATGGGACCTTTTGAGCCAGGAATTGACTCTTGGTTAAGACTAAAAGCGTTAATATTGATGGTGTCAGTCTGCTTTTTTCTCTTAACGGCCTTGCTTTATAGTCTAAAGAAGGCTGATTTGAGCTGGAGAAGACGTTTATGAGAAACGTTTTAAAAGAAAGCAATCAGAAGCTTGAGGGTTGGGCTCGATCACAATCGCTCTGGTTTTTTCTAATGCCCGCCTCCTGTTGTGCAGACGAAGTGACTCAAACAATGAGTTGTCGATACGACTTAGAGAGATTTGGCTCGAAGCAGGTCGATACACCTGAGGAAGCAGATCTCTTGATTGTTCAAGGTTCGATCAACGAAAAAATGGCTGCTGCACTCAAAGAGATCTACTCGGCTATGCCAGGCCCAAAATATGTGATGGCTGTGGGAAGTTGCGCTTGTGGTGATGTTGATCAGCATATTCCCGTAGATATTTATGTGCCGGGTTGTCCGCCTAGACCCGAAGCTATTATGAGCGGAATCATTAAGCTTCAAGAAAAAATTAAGAAAACCGAAGGCAGAGGTCTCAATGCTTGACCCCAGACTGCCAGGCCCCATGGAGATGAACTTAACCTTTGAGGGAGACTGGGTTCAGACAAGTACGGTTGATTTTGGATTCACAACCAGAAATCTAGAGAACAAGATTCAAAAGGCAAGATGGGATGCAGGACCGTTATTTGCTTCTAAAATAGACCCAGAAGCAGGTTTTTTTGGTGAACAGGCATTTGTTATGGCCTTAGAAAATGTAATGGGAATTACTTGTGACCCAAGCACCGAGTTTGTTCGAACTATTTTTTCTGAACTCTCAAGAGTCTCTGCCCATTTAAGAAGTGTTGCCTATTTGTCTAGGGTCGTGAGTATTGATACAGCATTTCACTACCTTCTAAGAGAGCGAGAAAAAATATTAGATCTTTTTGAGCTTGCAACAGGATCTAGATTTACATGTAACATTTGTAGACCTGGAGGAATGAACTTAGAAGTAACGCAAGGTTTTTTAGAGAGAGTTTTATTCTTTTCAGAAAATCTTCTGAAGAGTCTTCCTGAGTATCACCTTCTCTTGACAGAGAATCGAAGCTTTAAAAAAAGGACACAAAATAAAGGTGTGCTAAGTGTTGCAGAGATTAATGAGCTTGGCTTGAATGGGCTTATTCCTCGCTCAGCAGGAGTTGTTTCAGACCTAAGAATTTCGAAACCCTACTCGGCCTACCGAGAGGTTAAGCCTACATCGGTAATTTGTCCTGAGTCGATATGTCCACAAGGCAGCGACACTTATTCAAGGTTTTGGATTAAGATGGTCGAAATTCAAGACAGTCTTGAACTATTGATTCAGCTAGTTGAGAAGTCACCGAGACAGCAGGAAAAAAGAGTAACTTTCTTACAAGATCTTTTGGTTCATTCAGGAAGTGGAATGGCTGAAGTCGAAACTCAGCGAGGAGTGCTCAAAGTTGAGGTGTCTTCGCGTGGAGAGTCAACACCACTTACAATAAAAATCAATACACCCTCACAACTCATTGCTAAAGCAATTCCAGTTGTATTAAAAAACACCAGAGAAGAAGATCTTAGTCTAATATTACAAGGATTAGATTTTTCAGTTTTGGAGATCGATTTATGATCTCCAATTGGCTTGAATTCACTAAGAATAATTTTGGAACGGCCTTTTGGGCAGAACCACTCACAATGGTTTTGATGACAACAGCTTTGCTTCTATGTGTTTACGCACCGTACTTTGCTATCAATTATTATGTGAAAAGTAAGTGGTTAGCCGATGCTCAGGCGCGAGTTGGGCCCAGTAGAAGTGGAAAAAATGGATTTCTTCAACCTCTTGTTAATGTTTTAAAACTCAACCAAAAGCATGGCTACCAACCACCTGACACAACAGTGGGTCTATTATCTATTGTTTCAATTATAATTATATTTTCATTAGCTCCTTCCATGCCACTTTCTCAGAATTTATTATTAATCGACAGCGACTACTCACTCTTGTATGGGGTTTTAGTTCCTATTTTATATGGACTCATTTTATTTTGGATTGCTCAAAGCAGAAAAGACTACAGAGATTTTACAACTCATATGAGATGGTTATCCTTACTGTTTGTATCTTCATTTTGTATGCTTGCAGTGGCACTCATGGCAGGAATTAATACGGGCTCGCTTAGTTGGGTTGCTCAAGTGCAGTCGCAAGAGGCTGATTTTTTAGGTCTAGGTATTTTTAGGAACCCACCCTTCGGACTAGTAGCTCCCGTTATTTACACGGTTGTAGGCGTTAATCTTTTCTTTGTGAGAGAGGGCTATCTATTTTTAGAAAATAAAATCTGGTCTGGTGTCGAACTTATGATTTTCAATCTTACCCGAGCATTTTTAGAAACTGTTTTTAGTATCACTGCTGTCGGATTGTTTTTCGGAGGGTGGAACCTTCCGTTTGGATTGGAAAGTATTATTCCAGCTGTAGGAATGGTCACTAGCCTACAAGTGATTTGGGTTCTTTTGAAAAGTTTTTTGTTTTATCAAACGGTTCAACTGCTTTTACAACCTGTTTCAAAAATGGATGTTGAACAACTTTTAGCTTTGTACTGGAAATACACAGTGCCCGCATCACTTTGCTGCCTTTTGGGAACTGGGGGTTATATATGGATAAAAGCCCATCTATGAGTTTTTGGAGAGCGGACGCAAAAAAAGCTAAGCAAGAGTTGTTCTCTTCAATTTTTGCGTACGTTTCTTCGCTGAAGGTTGTCATCCCCTATTTTTTTGGAATAGGAGAACATAGAAAAGTAGTGACAGAACAATATCCAGATCCCGTATCCTCTCGAACTGACGAAGACTTGCCTGCTAAAACCAGGGGAAGATTAGAAAATGATATTGACCTTTGTACGGGTTGTGGGGTCTGTGCAGAGAGATGCCCGGCACAATGTATTCAGCTTAAAGTAGAGCCAGGTCCAGAACCAGAAAAAAAGTGGGTATCTGTTTTTAATATAGACCTCAGTCGCTGTTTTTATTGTGGTCTTTGCACCGAGGTTTGTGAGCCCACGTCACTTACTCATATAAAAAAGTTTACTACCGCAGAAGACGATAAAGAGCTTTTTATAGCTAAGTTTGGCCGAGGTGAGATCACGTTTGAGCAACGACAGAAGTGGAACAAGATTAAGCAGCAAGAGGAGGGTATGTGGTAATTGACTTCTTTTTGATACCCGTAGTTTTATTTTCATTTCTCTCTGCTTTATCTAAAAAAAGTAAGAGCACCATTACTTGGAATTGGTTAGGTGCGGTTTTTGTAGGGTTTCATTTTATTTCTGTATCGTCAGAATTTTTGGGACTGCTTATTATTTTAATATCCTCGTTGACAGCTCTGCTAATGGTTTTTGTGTCACTTCCCTTTATAGATGAGAATAACAA
>Ga0209067_10001706_pt1 | contig 13357 bp, 13 predicted proteins | sample ColStrG_CSR_2013_FD_187199 | JGI IMG/M metagenome (GOLD analysis project Ga0209067, IMG submission 187199) | Freshwater sediment microbial communities in response to fracking from Pennsylvania, USA - Cold Stream Run_MetaG_CSR_2013 (SPAdes)... | ecosystem: Environmental > Aquatic > Freshwater >... | reverse complement strand
TTCAATCAATTCTAACTAAAGCAGGTTATTCAATTACAGATGACCCTTCATGCTTTGATTTTATAACCTTGCTTGAATTCAGCAGAAAGGATAGATATTCAGTTCTTAAAGATTATATCAAGGATCAAAAATCCTCTGCAGGGGGTACGCCGTTATTTATCGTTTTAGATGTTGTTACGGATTGCGTTGAAGATTTTAATAGAGTTGATAAGAGCTTGGAGCTAATCGACTTATTAAATCAGTCCGTAAATGAATTTGATGTAACCTTCCTTTGCCTTATCCATGAGAACCCCGGTTCGGAAAAAGCCAGGGGTCATTTAGGTTCTGAATTGATGAATAAGTCCAGTACTTTTTTAAAGCTGGGATTCGAAAAGGATTCTTCACAAAATGATACCGATTTAATCAAGGTTAAGTACCTGAAATTAAGAAGTACTAAAAAACCTCTGCCTTTCTACATTAAATATTGTCAAATCGAAAAAGGTCTTGTTTTAGCATCGCTGGAAGATATTCAAGAATCTGAAAATGGAAGGAAATATAAAGGGCGATTGTCTGAAATAATAGATTTATTAGAAGTGGTTTTTTCTGATACCGATTCAATTTTCAAAACCGATTTAGATAAATTTTTTAATGAACAAATCGGGATCAGCAACAAAACACTTTCAGATAGACTAAAGGAAATAATAGAAAACAAAGCACCTATTACCGACCGGGAAGGGGTGGAATGCCTATTGTTAAGTCGATTGAATGACAAGAAAAAGGAATTCTATTTGGAGCCTATTAAGGATGAGGCTAAGTAATTGAAAAACAATGCTTTGTAAATTTGTAATTGTCCTTTTAACCCTATTTTACAAACCTGTAAACCAACTTTGAAGTTTGTAAACCCCTATATAGGCATTTACAAACTTCAAAGTTGAAATTGATTTAGGTAATGGGAAATTTTAAATACATTCTTGATCCAGGAAGCAGAAAATTTGAATGTCCTGAATGCGGTAAGAAAACTTTTGTAAGGTATTTGGATGAGGATTCAAAAGAGTACTTACCCTACAATTTGGGCAGGTGTGATCGGCAGGATAAATGTGGATATTATAGGAAACCTGAAATTAAAAACGATTCTTACAGGGCGACTGAATTTCGAAATGCAAAACCATTTACTAGGGAACCCGAAAAGCAGACTTCCTATTTATCCATTCATCAGGTTAAACCAACCATAGGTAATTATGAAACTAACAATTTACTCATTTTTTTAAAAATGAAATTTGGGGATAGGGCGGTTAATTCCATTCTTGAAAAATACTTGATTGGAACTTCTGATCAGTACGGAGGAGGATCCACCATTTATTACCAAGTGGATTATAATAAAAGGATCCGATCAGGAAAGATTATTCAATATAACCCTACTACCGGAAAAAGGAGAAAGGACTTATTACCTCCGGTTCGTTGGGTTCATAAAGAGGTTATTCCTGAATTCAATTTAAAACAATGCCTATTTGGTGAGCATTTATTGAACGGAAATTCTTCACCAGTTGCACTTTTTGAATCTGAGAAAACAAGCCTTATAGCGAGCCTTTTTATGACGGACTACATTTGTTTAGCCACCGGCGGAAAGGAGAACTTAACCCCTGAAAAGTGTCAAATTTTAAAAAATAGAAAGGGATTGATTTATCCGGATCTTTCAATTAATCCGGATCCAAATAAATCATGGGAAAATAGAGCTCAATCAATTCAATGTCTTTCAGGCTTTAAGGTTTCAAAGCTTTTAGAAGAAATTGCCACCGACCAAGATAGGGAGTCTGGTCTAGATTTAGCCGATTACTTGTTAGGGCTTGATTTAAGCCATTCAAATACCAAAGAGGGCGAAACTATACTTAAGCCTGAGATTGAGCCTATAGACCTTCATAAAGAAGAAGAGGTTTTAATAAAGCCAATACAATTAAATCGGAATATAGAAATTAAAGAAAATTGGATTACTGAAATTGAAGAAATTCAAAGCCTAATACAATCCGCAATAATTCCAAAAAACCTAATTGCTTTTAACGTCTATATAACGGACGTAAAACTTTTTCTTGAAAGCCATATTTCCTATTGCCGGTCTAATCAAGGTAATCAAGCATACTTTCCATACCTAGAAAGATTGAGAGTAGTAAAGAACTTGTTATCACAAACCATTAATTAAGATGAATCCTATAATAATTATGCATGGCAAAATAATTCCCCAGGTAGACGGGTACTACAGTATGGATGACATATTTAAAGCCAATAAAAAAAAGTCAAAATATGATTGCATTACCCCTATGCTTTTCTTTACTGAAATGGTTGAGGATTTGGATTTTATCAAGGACTTGTTAAAAAGTAAGGATATAGAGATTGAAATGGATCCTAAAAGGCCAACTGTCTCCCCAAAGGTATTGGTTACCTATCCAGTTGCCCTCTATTACGCTAGGGCCATTAACCCGGATTATGATAAAGGGATTAATGAACATTTCAGCAAAAATTGACTAGGGTAAATCTAATGGATAGGACCTCATCGAGACGATAGGCCTTTTATTGAAATTGAATAAATCTTAAAAGATATGGCTAGGACTAACAAAGAATTAATTACGGAAGAACTATTCAAACAAATTGAATTAGGGATCACCTTCTCGGAAGCTTTGGCAACAATTGGCGCAAAATGGCATTTACCCAAAAGGACCTTTAGCCGATATTGGGCCGAGGCAAAAACTAAATTCAAAGCCGTACGTGAAATAGTTAAAATCGGGATACTAGAAAAAGAAATTGAATTACGGACGTACGAAAACCAAAACCATATTTTAACTACCATTCAGAAAAAGACGATTTTATCTCAAATTGGTTCCGGCGTACGCTCCATAAAAAAAACCGTAATTCAAGAGGGGGAACCTGTTACGTACGAGGAATTTCCTAGCTTTTCAGATATGGTTAAAGCTATTGGGGAATTAAATAAAATGGAAAACGATTACCAAGAAGATCCAATCTCCAAAGATCAGGCGGAATTTATAATCATTGGGCCCGTTCCAGAAGATATTCCGCAAATAGATATTGAATGATCAAAACACGCTGATACTATTTTAGACCTAATAAGGAGTGGAAGATTAGTTTTAATTACTTAAATTATTCTTCCAGTAGACCAAGTATCATTCTTATGTTATTAAATAGTGTTGAAGAAGTGTTTTTTAATCAAACTTTTGAAAGGTACGGAGGAATTTATCCCTTGAACTCAGAAACTAACTTCTCAAATTTTTTTGACTTGACTTTAGTTAAGAATCTAATTCACTTTACCAGGGTAAAATATCCTAAAACCCCTAAAATTATTCCTGGGTTCATTAGCAACTCAGATTTAAACGCATATTCCGTAAAAAAAGTAGATGATTATTATCTAGGTATTAATATTGGTACTTATACAATAATCTATGATTTATTTACCTCCTTGCTATCCTCAAGGAATGTTTTATCAGAAATTGGCGATTCTAATAAGGAAACCCAACTAGAAAAAAAGGTCTGCATTCTTTCAAATAATGGATATACTTCTTTCGATGTTGAAAATTGTAAGGAATACAAACGGGTTTTGGATCCTACAAGACAAAAGATTTCTAGTTTATACAATGAGTGGGTAAGGACATTTTTGATATTTCATGAAATTTGCCACATTTTAAGGGGTCATAACGGTTATCTTTCATCAATTTCCTCAAAGTTTGAATGGTCAGAATTCAACTTGTATGACAAACCCGCTTTTTTTAGCTCCTTAGATTCTCAAACCTTTGAAATGGATGCTGATAGCTTTGCGACTAATTGCGCTTTTAATCAGGGTAGACATTTCTTAATAACCCCTAATGAAAGGCCCAAAGGAATTGAATTTGTGTTTGAAAGCTATAAGTCTTTTTTGTCTCATTGGGTGTATGCGATTTATTCCTTTTTTAGAATCAGTGGTTTACAATCGTTTAAAGTTTTATTTGATGAAAGTAAATGTTACAATTATAGCCATCCCCCTGCTCCGGTTAGGTTGTCCATGATTTTTTCTAACTTGATTCCGTTACTCCAAAATAATAGAGTTGAAGATATCTCGGGCATTACAAATGAAATATTAAAATCAATTCAAAAAGCTGAGGATAATTTCACACAAGTTTCATATTCCCAACCGGCATCCCTAAACTTCTTTCAAACATTTGTAGACTCTCAGAGCTATGTGGGGAATATTTTTAATAATTGGAATAAAGTACGCCCTCTAATAGAACCTTTTTCTTTTGGAGAATTACCCCCTTTGGTAAACAACTAGGTTTAATGAACTAACAACAATTAACTTTTACCAATTGTAGATAATTGTCCTACAAAAACGGAACCAGTGAATCCTAATTCCAGTTAAAACTCCTATTCATTCTAAACTCAAGGTACTCCTCCAAAAACTCTAAGATTGAAGCTGAGGTATAAAGGTTCCACCAAAGCAATAGATCTTTTAACAAAATGAACTTTTGCCCCCTACCTATATAATCCTCAATTGTATTAGATTCGGAAATACCCCTAATGAGTAAATACTCCCAAACTTCCTCTATCTCGATGAGGTGAACAAATTTTCTAGGTTCCGACCAACCGTTAAAGCCCAGCTCTAAATATTTATTTTTCTCTAGGGTTTTGTAGTATCTAAGATCCATTGCGTTTATTTTTTGAATTGGTTTTATTAACTATGGACCTCATCAAAGATCCTTTTGAAATTTTGAACTCAATTTTCCTTTTTGGCCTTGGCCCGGATGGTTTGGAGTAAAAAGATCCTTGGGTTTGATGGAAGACCTCATCCCGAATATGAACTATTTTCATGATCGGAAAAGTTTAGAAAAGTGACGGATTTTGAAAATACTGTCAGTTAAACTGTTAGTATGATGAAAATATAAGTAATGTAACTTGTTGAAAACAAGTAGTTTAATATATTTTGTTTGTGACCCCTCAGGGGATCGAACCCTGGACCCACAGATTAAGAGTCTGTTGCTCTACCAGCTGAGCTAAGAAGTCATTTATATTTATAAAAACAATTAAACCCTGTAAGGTTTTTAATGATTGGACGACAAAAGATCAAAATCATTTCAAATAATTTAAAATTTTTATTCTTATGAAAAAATTCGGTTGGGCCATTTTAGCCACCATAATGTTTTTAGTATTCAGTATTTCTTTAATGAGTCATGGAACCGCCAAGGCATGGCCAGGTGGGGGAGGCGTGAGAAAAGTAAATCTAGTGGCTCCCAAAGGTAAAGCCATTGCGGCTTTTGCTGAGGGATGCTTTTGGACTTCTCAACATATTTTTGAAGCCATCGTTGGAGTGGACTCGGCCGTTTCGGGTTATGCCGGAGGCACTAAAGTTTTACCTACCTATGAAGAAGTTTGCTCGGGGGGAACCGGACATGCTGAAACCGTATTGGTTTATTATGATCCTAAAGTGATTTCTTATTCTGATTTGATTAAAGCCTTTTTTGCCTCTCATGATGCTACAACTTTAAATCGTCAGGGCCCTGATGTTGGTGATGATTATCGTTCAGTAATCTATTATTCAAATGCCAACGAAAAGGCCTTGGCAGAAACCTCAAAGGCTTTGATTAATAAATCCCATGTTTTTTCTGCTCCGGTAGTTACTGAAATTTTACCCCTTACGGCCTTTTATCGTGCAGAGGATTACCATCAGCATTATGCTATTTTGCATCCTGATCAGCCCTATGTGGCAAGTGTATCCAATGCCCGATTTGAGCGATTTGTAAAAAACTTTAAATCCAGGATCAAAGCCGGGGCTCATTAATTTTAATCTTTAAAAATCCAAAGTTTTTGGCCTCCCGTAAATAAGGATGCAAAAACCATAAAACCCTTAACAATGAAAACGAATCTATTAGTATTATTAAGCTTTCTGCCCTTTGCAGTGGCTTGTTCCCAAAATATTCAAACAAAAAAAACAAATCCCAAACCCCAATTTCCGGAGGCCCATGATGCTGCCTATTGGAAAGCCAGATTAAGCCCAAATGCCTATGCTATCATGGTTCAAAGAGGTACTGAACCCCCATTTAGAAATGAGTATTTCAACAACCATGTGCCTGGAGTATATGTTAGCAGAGCCACCGGAGATACCTTGTTTACATCAGAAACCAAATTTGAATCTGGAACCGGTTGGCCAAGTTTTTATGATGTAAAAAAAGCTGGTAGGGTTAAAATTGTCAAGGACGATAGCTATGGTATGGATAGAGATGAGGTTGTAGAGGCTAAAACCGGATTACACCTGGGCCATGTATTTGATGATGGTCCTCAACCTACTGGTAAACGCTATTGTATGAATTCGGGAGCTTTAAAATTTATTCCCTATTCGGATAAAAAAAGCGCAAAATCCCATTAAAGCTTCAGTCTTAATTTTCTTTTCTCCAGCCATCCCACCAGGGTGATAATCAATAAGGAAAATAGCATGGACTTAATTAGCCCAGGAACTCCGGTTCTTAAAATCAACGGTAATCGAATATGGAGTTTCCAGGGGTTAGCTAAGGCTAGGGAAAATAAGCCATAGTAGATATAGGGCATTAAATAACAGGTAAGGGTACTGGTTCCGGCAGGTAGAATGATTCGGAACCAGTCCTTTTTTTGTTTAATATCTACCAGATAAATAATAAAAGCATAAACAACCAGGCTTATGGAAAGGGAAATACAAACCCAGGAAGGGGTATCATAGATTTTTGATATTCCTCCAATGGGGCGAATGAAAAAACCAAAGGCCGCTACAGCCAATGCCGAAGCCATTAAAACCCAAATCATCCGATATTCATGGTTTTTCTGGGATAATCGAGAATAAATTAACGAAAGAATAACCCCTGCCATAACCAGGGCAGGTTCGGCACCTTCACCAATTAGCCAGAAATATTTATGAATAGTATCCAGGAAATCCAGCATATCCAAATGGTCCAATATGCAAAAGCTTATCAAAAAAATAAATGAAAGAAATATAGCCCATATATTTCCTTTGAAAACCACATAAACGGTTGAACAGAGTAAATAGGACCATCCGATCAAGCCTAAGATACCCCACCAATAAGGCTTTAATCCAATTATATGATGCCGGTCTCCACCCTTGTATAAAAAGGCTAAAACGATTAGAAGAATTATTCCACTAAACTGACCCAGTATTTTATAGTATTTTTTTAAATCCTTAGGGTAATCCAGCCAGATTAGAAAAAATGAAAGGGTTAATAAAAGGGAAAAAACGGTTCGGTTTAGGATGGCCAATCGGCTATACTCTTCCATGTTTACCTGAAAAAACCCTATGGTGATCAAGGAGAAACTTCGGATACATACATGGTAAAAAATAAGGGCTCTCGAATCACCGGCTTTTTCGCGGTTTTTAATCGCAAGCGGTAAGGAGAGCCCTACTATAAATAGAAATGCAGGAAAAATAGTGTCTGCAAAACCCAATCCGTCTACATCAGCATCTACATGATCCAGCCAGGACGGAATATGATTTAAAGTCCATAGATCATTCACAAAAATCATGAAGAACATGGTTAATGCACGGAATACGTCAATGGAGGCTAGACGTTTCGGCATAACCTAGGGTTCTTGATCAATGGATTAATAGGTATTAATGCTTCTGATTGCCCTGTGACTGTAATAATTTAAAGAATTGGTCTAATTGAGGTAGAATTACAATTCGGGTCCGGCGATTGGTTGCTCTACCCTCTGGGGTATCATTGGAAGTAACCGGCAAAAATTCCCCACGACCTGAAGCGGCCATTCTTTGAGGGGGTATACCATATTCTTTCTGTAAGATACGTACTATGGTGGTGGCCCTTTTCACACTCAAATCCCAATTATCCAATAATAAACCTTGATGAAAGGCCTCATTATCAGTATGACCCTCTACCAAGAATTCAATTTCTTTTTGGTTTAATAGAACCTTGGCTACTTTACCCAAAACCAGTTTGGCCTGGTCGGTGATATCAAAGCTTCCGCTTTTAAATAAAAGTTTATCCGAAATATCAATATAAACTACCCCCTTATCCACCTTTACATTGATATCCTTATCATCCAGGTTTCCAATAGCGCCTTTTAAGTTCATTACTAAATTCATATTCAAGGAGTCTTTTCTAGACATAGCCGATTGTAAGCCCTGGATATAATTGTCCTTTGAACTTAAATTATCCAGTGATTTTTTTATGCTCTCCGCTTGAGAATTGGTAATGACCGATAAATCCTTAAGTTGGGAAACAAAAACATTATTGTTCGCTTTTTGCTGAGATAATTGTTCGTTTAATAAGCTTAAACGAGAGTTTAAAGCCCTTGAAGAATCCTTGCAAATGGTTAAGTTTTGCTGGGATATTTTATACATACTATCCAGGCGGGCCAGATTAATGGCATCAATTTGTAATTGTTTATTGGTACCGCAGGAACTAAATAATAAAATGGCGAAAAGAAAGGGTAATAGGTTTTTCATTAGGGGTTAAAATTTGTAGGGTAAAAATACTATAGATATAAACGGAAATGCATGGCATTAGAAATTTCCACTCCAAATTATCATTTATTTTACAAAAAAGGGATTTTTGACCTCATAGGGCCTTAGGGAAATTTAATTTCTTCTTCCAAGGTCTTGCTTTGTCCTGTTGGGCTTCCCTTCCAAACAGGACCATTTAATAGAATTTTCTTTGCCTTATTGTTTAGCTTTTTGTTGGAGGAATTGATCACCTTAATATGATCAATTTTGCCATTAGGTAAAACTTCGAATTCTAAGGTAACGCTTCCATGAAAATCAGTATCTTTTTTTATTTCGGTTAAAACATATTGATGAAAATGATCAATTCCTCCTTCCGGAATAGGGAAGGTGGTATCTTCATTTTTATCTAAAGGGGCTCCATTCATGGTTATGACCACCTCGGATAAGTCCTTTGAGGAATCTGAACCTAAGCGGGATTTCCGAAGGATCCCATTGGTTTCAGTGATTGATAATCCTTTGGTTTTTGCGGACAATAAACCATTTGCATTATTTGAAGCAGCAGAAGCTGATGGAACCCGTATCAAAGTCCTGGATACTAAAATGGGAGCCTTTTTCTCCTCCTCCTGGGCATTTTGTTTAGAGGTTTTTAAGGCCAGAGCTTTATCTGCCATAGTATTGGATGTATCGGGCAATTCCCTTGGAATAACACGGGCCACCGCTCCGGGAAAATCCACTTTTGCTTCATCCGAAGCATATTTTTTTAAATCTTCCTTAACCGGCTCGTTAGGTATGGAAGCCTTTTTTTCGGTACTGGATTGGGCTATTAGGCTAGGGCTGGGTTTGGATTTTTTAAAAATGGATCCAGATTCAGGGTTCGGAGGATTCAACACTATATGGGTGGAAGGCTTTTTTTGAATCTTCGATAAGGGAATAATTGGCGGCTTTGTGGGGCCTTTGAAGAAATAATATAAGCCGAAGCCAACTATCAAAAGAACACTGGCTGCTATACTGATCGGCCTCCAAATAATCCAAAGAACTTTAGCTTTATTTTCCGTGCGTTTCTGAATTAAGGAATCAATATTTTTGACCTCGGTTGGCCAACTCGGCAAAGCTTCGAGGCCCTCCAGGGCATCCAAAAGGAAAGGATCGTCGAGAGACTCTTTTTCAAGGGCATAGCGCTCCTCAGGGCTCATTTTTCCCTCAAGATAATCCTTGATTTTATTTATTTCGTCCTTATTCACCTTTCTGGAGTGTTTCTATGCAAATTTTCAAATTCCTTTTCCCATTTTGGATATAGGATTTAACCTCTTTTAATGAAAAACCGGTGTTTTCCGATATTTCTAAATAACAGAGTTTTCGTTCAAAAAATAATTCGATGCTAAGCCTCTGTTCTACAACTAGTTTTTGTTTACATAATTCCAGGTTCTTTAAATTGGATTCCAATTCCATTTTCTCAGGATGCAAATCCTCCTCGAATTCCATAAAATCGGATAAAGGTTCTACCGATATTTTTTTTTCTCTTCTTAATTGCATCAGGCAATAGTTACGACTCAATACATAAAGCCAGGGTCTGAAATTTTTAATATCCGGGTTTTTGGCCTTTACGATAATTTCTTCAAAAATTCCCATTACGGCATCCTTTGCCATTTCCCTATCCGATAAATATTTTAAACAAACCCCAAAAACAAGACCGGTATAACGCATATATATCTCAGAAAGAGAATCTAAGCTCCCTCCCGAACGATATTCGGCTAGAAGTGATTCATCATCCCGAGTATCTCTTTTTTTTTGAGTTTTTGAGAATTGCATCCACAGTTAAAATAAATCTATTATCTGATTTATGGAAATCCAATCCTTATTGCATCCTACTGAAAAAACAAGGATATGAAAACCATAAAATTTAAAATCGACCCAATACATCGGGTGGCAGGAATTTCAAGACTATTAGCCATGACCACTATTCTATTCATTAGCTTGGGGCTTTTAGGATTTAAAACCCATAAACAATCCTTCAGGATATTAAGAGGAGAAGTATTTAGTAGTTTGGATAATAGTCCCTTACCAGGAGTTATCATAACTATGAGGGGTTATTCTCAATTTACCAGCTCCAATAAAAACGGAGTTTTTGAATATAAAATTCCAGATTCAGTAAAAGAGGACAGTATTTCTTTCAAGTCCATTGGGTATAAAACAAAATATATAAAAGCGAATTATTCAAAAGCCATTAAGGTTTTTTTGGATGAAGATGAAAATAGGCTTGGTGAAGTGGTGGTAACCGGTTATAGTGGTGAAGAAAAAGTAGATATATCCGGATCGGTATCGGAGGTTCGTCCAAAAAAATATGTTGATAATTATAATAATGTTGCTCCGAACACCGGTGTTCTCTATTTAAGAGGAACAGCAAGAGGCATACCTCTTCCCAATAAAACGGGGTATAACCCGGGCTTTTATAACCGAAAAGCCCAGGATAATTCCTATGAATCCTATCAGGAAATCAAAGAGAATGGTTTTCTGGATCCTATCGAAAAGCCGCTTTCTACTTTCGCGGTTCATGTCGATGGCACTTCCTATAGTAACCTTCGTCGTTTTTTAAACCAGGGGCAAATCCCTCCCAAGGATGCCATTCGAATCGAAGAAATGATGAATTATTTCCATTATAATACTCCAGGGCCCGAAAATGGGGATCCGGTAGCCATCCATACCGAGGTTTCAGAGGCCCCCTGGAATCTAAATCATCCTTTGGTGCGAATTAGCTTAAAATCAAAATCCATTAAAACAGAATCTTTACCCGCCGCCCGATTGGTTTTTTTATTGGATGTTTCCGGTTCCATGGGAGAACCTAATAAGCTGGACCTTGTAAAAGCTTCAATGAACTTGTTGGTAGATCAATTGAGGCCTATCGATGAAGTAGCCATTGTAGTTTATGCAGGAGAGGCTGGATTAAAATTACCGATGACATCAGGCGATCAAAAAAATAAAATAAAGGATGTCATAAATAGCTTAAATGCAAATGGATCCACAGCCGGAGGTGCAGGACTTAGGATGGCCTATGATATTGCAAGAAAAAGCGAAATCAAAAATAGCAATACCCGAATTATTTTGGCCACAGATGGTGATTTTAATGTGGGAGAGAGCAGTGATAAGGATATGGAACAATTGATAGAGGAAGAAGATAAATCTGGGGTTAAAATTTCTATCCTGGGTTTTGGAATGGGTAATTTAAAAGATAGCAAAATGGAAAGAATGGCCTATAAAGGTCATGGAAACTATGCCTATATCGATAATATTTTGGAGGCGGAGAAATCGATGGTTAACGAATTTGGGGGAACTTTATTTACCCTGGCCAAAGATGTAAAAATGCAGGTTGAATTCAATCCGGATAAGGTTCAGGCTTACCGCTTAATAGGATACGAGAATAGAATGCTGGCTAAGGAGGATTTTAATAATGACCAAAAAATCGGAGGGGATATGGGCCCGGGACAGGAAACAATGGCACTTTATGAAATAATCCCGGTAGGACAAAGCAATCCTTTTAATTCGGTGGATTCGTTGAAGTATCAATCCAATTTCCAAAGAAAAATTAAAGGTGGATCAAATGAACTTATGACCGTTAAGTTTCGATACAAAGACCCCCAAGCGAAAACCAGCAAAATGATTAAAGCAGAGGTTTCCAATGAAAGAAAACCTTTAATTCAAAGCTCTGAAGATTTTCGGTTTTCAGCAGCGGTGGCTGAATTGGGCTTATTACTACGAGATTCCCCGTATAAACAGAAATCTAGTTTCTCTAACCTAATCCAGTTGGCAAAAAGTGCTAAAGGCAAGGACGATGAAGGATATAGATCTGAATTTATCCGGCTTGCCCAATCGGCTCAATTACTTACCTCATCGGGAGCCGGAAACAATGCTGATTCAGGGAACAATTAATAGCGGGTCATTATAATTGAAAAAGGGGAATTGGAGGATGAAAACCCACCAATTCCCCTTTTTTATTAGGAAACCAGATTTAAACAACCGTATCCAATTTCTCAAGATCCTCGGGGCTTAAATGAATATCCAAGGCTCTCATATTATCTTCCAAATGTTGAGCAGAGGAGGTTCCGGCGATTGGTAGCATAATGGGTGAATGTTGTAAAAGCCAGGCTAGGGCAATTTGATAAGATGATGCTGAATATTTGGTTTCTAATGTTTTTAAAACCTCATTAGCATGATCCTTTCCCGCTGAAAGAGGATACCAGGGAATAAAGGGTACCTTATTCCGTTCACACCAAGCCAAGGTTTTATCCCATTTTCTTTCACTTAGGTTGTACATATTTTGAACGGATTCCACCTTGATATACTGGCTGGCCGCTTCTATTTCTTCTACACTCACTTCGGATAATCCAATATGTCGAATTAAACCCTTGGTTTGCATTTCTTTTAAAAAGCCCAAGGATTCACCCATAGGAACTTTGGGATCCAATCGATGCAATTGATAGAGATCAATTCTTTCTAATTTTAATCTTTTTAAACTTCCCTCAAGGGCTTCTTTTAAATGGGACGGATGACCGTTTACCGGCCATTGATTGGGTCCGGTTCTTTCTAATCCACCTTTGGTTGCAATAATCAAATCCTTGGGATAGGGATAAAGAGCTTCGGCAATTAATTCCTCAGAAACATAAGGACCGTATGAATCGGCCGTATCAATGAAATTTATACCCAAATCAATGGCCTTTTTAAGTACTTTCAAAGCAGATCCATGATCTTTGGGCGGACCCCAGATTCCCTCGCCGGTAATGCGCATAGCACCATATCCAAAACGATGAACGGTTAAATCCCCTCCCAGGGTTATATTTCCTGATTTAGATGCGTTTAGTATAGTATCCATAATTAATGTTTAATGTCATTTTAGATTATCCATCAAAT
>Ga0209067_10001705_pt1 | contig 13357 bp, 17 predicted proteins | sample ColStrG_CSR_2013_FD_187199 | JGI IMG/M metagenome (GOLD analysis project Ga0209067, IMG submission 187199) | Freshwater sediment microbial communities in response to fracking from Pennsylvania, USA - Cold Stream Run_MetaG_CSR_2013 (SPAdes)... | ecosystem: Environmental > Aquatic > Freshwater >... | reverse complement strand
GTACTCGATCATCAGCTGGGCCGCCGAGGCGGCCCAGCTGATGATCGAGTACGACCCCCAGCCCCACATCCACTCCGGCTCGGTGGCGGCGGCCAGCGACAACACCATGACCCGCGTCATCGAGTACGCGTCGGCGGGCCGGGTCTGATCGCAGCCGGGTTCCGGGTGCTCAGTCCTGCCAGTCGGGGTCGGGCTCGCAGTAGAACTCCACCAGGCTGTTCATGGTGATGGCGAGCTGGGTCCACTCGACCTCGGTCCCGTCCAGCCCGGACGCCAGCGGCACGGGCCGGAAGGCGTCAGGGACGACGAGCTGGTGGAGGAGGAGGCCCTCGGCCAGTGCGGACAGCAGCGCCGCCACGTCGCGCAGCGTGTAGGGCGAGCGCACCCGGAAGCCGCAGGCGGACAGGCCGAGGTCGTACAGCTCGGTGTAGCCGTCGGTCAGGCGGTCGTTGCTCCGGCGGAACGACTCGATCAGCGGGTTGTCCGGATCGGGGGTCTGGCTGGCGGCGACGTAGGTGACCAGCGCCATCTGGATGGCCGACGCCGACGTGGTGGCCGCCGCCATGTACTCGGCGCACGTCACCCGGATCAGCTCACCCAGCGAGGCCCGGCGCAGCTCCGGTGTGGACACGTCGAGGCGACCCAGCACGGCGGCCAGTGCTTCGACGGTGACCGCCGCCTCTTCGTCGCCCTGGGCATCGGCCATGGACCGGACCACGTCGAGCTGGAACTGCTCCTGGTTGTCCCAGATGCGTCCGATGACCGAGGCGTTGGTCACCCGGATGCCACGTGAGTCCTCGACGTGGGACAGCACCCGTTTGAACGACAGGTGGTCGGCGCCGTTTCCCAGGCCCTCGGACAGGAGGATCTCACGTCCCGCAGCCAGGATCATCTCCCGCAGCTCCTCACGCGAGCGGCGGGAGCGGTGCGCCGGGGCGCCGGCCGCGACGACACCGGTCGCGGCCGTCGGAGGGGTGGGTGCAGCCGCCATCACGTCACCCAGCGTACCGGTGGCGGTGGCCCGAAGTGATCAGTGTGCACACCGCACGGTCCGACCCGACACTTTCTGAACGTACAATCAAATGGTGCAGGAGTCCTCCAGGAAGACCGTCGAGGCCCTGGAGCAGATGCGTCAGGCCGCCCGGGCCGCCGCGCAGGCCATGATCGAGACGGAACGACTGGCCACCCTGGGCATCGAACGCCTGGAGGCCGGACTCGACGTGGCCGACCTGATCCGCCAGTCCACCGCCAGTCAGGATCGCCAGACGGTGCAGGACGCCATCGACGGCATCGTCGACGCCCGGCACCGGTTCCGCCTGGCGGCCATCACCGCATGTGTGGATGACGGCATGGCCCCACGGGAGATCGCCGAGGCGTGGGGGATCTCCCGCCAACGGGTCGACCAGTTCATCCAGGAGGCCCGCAAGGGCGCTGCCGGCTGACGCTGCCTCACCGTGTGGTCCGGGCCGGGGGTGTGTGCCCGGGTTGCGTCTCCCCGGCGAGCCGGGACCAGGTGCCGCAGCGGCCTCAAGCGCTGCAACCGTTCGGTCGATGGTGTATGCGGTGGCCGACGCGCAGGGGTGCGCCGGTGCCGTCACGGCGGGAACGACAGGAAGAGGGCCGATGCACCAGCGAGATCCCCAGCAGGCCCACCCGCACCGCTACCGGGACGCCCTGACCGGCCTCTGGACCGGCCACACGTTCCGCGGAGCGCTGCAGGAGGCTCTGGCCAGGGAGCCGGCGCCGGCGGGAACGATCGCCGTCTGCCTGGTCTGCCTGAGGAACTTCCGGGACGTCAACGAGGACGAGGGCTTCGAGGCCGGGGACGCGGCCCTGCAGGCGGTGGCGCGCCGCCTGGTGGATGCGGTCGGCTCCGACGGATTCGTGGCCCGGATCGGTGGTGACCAGTTCGGCGTCCTCCTCGAGCCCATTGCGGACGACGGGGATGCTGCTGACGTCGCCGGCATCCTGCTCGCCGTCGTGGAGACCCCGTTGTCCGCGGCCGAACTCCCGCCGTCGCAGCTGCGGCTGCGGGGTCGGTCCCTCCTGGCCTCGGTGGGGGCGGCGGTCAGCGCCCCGGGCCTGTCGGCCGAGGAACTGTGGAGGCGGGCCGACGAGGCGACCTGCCCGGCCGAGCGCGGCGTCGGCGGCCGGCGATCCGTCCTGTACGGCGAAGTGGTACCGGGAGCGGGTCAGGCCTGACCGGCTGCCGGGCGGGCGGGATCCGGAGACTCCGCAGGCAGGATCAGGCGGACCAGTCGTCAGGCGAGTCGCGGGAGGGCGTCCACAGCTGTCGTCGCCGTGGATACGCTGGGGTCCGGAACGGGCTCCCGCCGGCCGGCTCGTCCAGGCTCGGCGCAGGGGTGGTCGCGTGGAACATCGGTGACGAGGGGTGCTCCGACGTCGGTCCCTGCCCCCCGTCCTCGTCCTCGGGTGGGAGGGCGAGACCGAGCAGGAGATTGATGCGCTTGCCCAATTGGTGCGTCATGGGAGCCTCGGTGCTGCACGGCGTCACCGTGATCTGGAGTGACGTGCCTCGGTCTCATGCCTCCGTGGACGGGGGGGGACCGGGCTCTCCGTGCACGGTACACCCGACGCCGACGGCGCGCTCGGGTGGTCGCCGGTGCGGGCGCCGACGGGGGAGCAGCACCGGTTCGGACCATCGGGCCGCTGCGAGTAGTGTCTGCCTGGGTCAGTTGGGGCGTCCGTGTGCCGGGCGTCGACGATTGGCCCACGTGCGTCAGGATCTCATTCGCAGAATGGGCGCCTGACCTGCCACGGGCTGTGGCGCAGCTTGGTTAGCGCGCCTGACTGGGGGTCAGGAGGTCCCGGGTTCAAATCCCGGCAGCCCGACCAGCGACTGCGTACGTGGGGGGCCTCCGGGCCTCCCACGTACGCGTGGGCCCGAGGGCTAGGCGTCCACGGGTCGTCGTCCGCCGGGGCCGCGCGTGACCCGGGCCGCGTAGCGTCGGCCGACGAGCCGGTGGTCGAGGGCGGCGTCGACTTCGGCCGTCACCTCGAGGCGGACGACGCACGGCAGGCACAGGGCGTCACCCAGGCTCCACACCGGGATCACCACCAGCCCGACGGTCCCGCAGTCGGTGCAGGTGGTGGGGAGCATCCACCCGATGCCGGTGTCGCTCGCCGTATCGGTGCCGGGTGCAGCGTCGAGGATCGGGTCGACGCGGATCTTGTCGGGGGTCACGACGGTTCCTTTCGAATCGGTGTGACCCACCGTAGAGAGACCGCCTAACGCGACGGTGAGAGCGGCGTAAGGGTTCGCTAAAACGCACCCCGGGCGCGACCCCACCCCGGGGGGAGGGATGGGGCGGGGTCCCAAGCAGGGGCGGTGCGTCGGCCAGCTGGTGGTCCGCCCCTGCTCGACCACCGGCCAGCCGTCGCTCCTGCCCGTCCTGCACGGTGTCCCGGGGGAGAGGTTGCGCCCGTTCCCCAGGACCACCCACGTTCTACCAACGGCGATCTGAACGTCGGGTCACGGTTGGGGGAAGGATCGGCGAACGTTTGGTGACAACGGGCGGTGCCCGGTGGCGAACCTGGCGAGCCGGTCCCGTCGACCACCTAATCTGACCGGGTCCGCACCGCGGACCGGCACACCGGCGCCGTGCCGGTGCTCCCCGGGGAACGAACGGAGAACGCACAGCCATGATCATCTGGGCACTGCTCGCGATCGGACTGGTGGTCATCGTGGCCGGCGGCTTCGTCGAACGAAGCCGCCGGGCCCGTGCCTCCGAGCGCACGGCGCGTAACGCCGGGCACAAGACCACCCACCACGGCAAGGGCGCGCACAACTCCCGGGGTCGGGGCCGGGGCTGACCGTCCCGTCCGGCCGGTCAGGTCGGACGGAGCGTCAGCAGCTCGGTGACGTTGTCGAGCAGGATCTGCCTGGTCTCGGTCGGGTCGAACTCCTTCAGCTCCCGCACGTAGTCGACCGGCTCGGGCAGCGCCTCGATGTGCGGCCAGTCCGAGCCGAAGATCACGCGCTCGGGCCCGACGCAGTCGGCCACCTGGTTGACGTCGTCCTCCCAGAACGGGTTGATCCACACGTGGCGCCGGAGCGTGTCGACCGGGTCGTGCGTCCAGTAGCCGGGCATCTTGTTGGAGGTCGACCGGATCTTGGCGATGACGTCGGGCAGGTACTGGGCACCGTTCTCGATCGAGGCGATCCGCAGGTTGGGGAAGCGCTCGAACATGTTCTCGAAGATCAACGACAGGAGGTAGTCGCGGATCGCCTGCTCGATGGCGAACGACTTGATCGACGGCTTCCATCCACCGCTGAAGGTGGCGGCGAATCCGTCGACCGCATACCCGTTGGACGAGATCCCGCTGTCGGCGGCATGGACCACCACGGTGATCCCCGCATCGTTGGCCAGCTGCCAGAAGCCGTCGAACATGGCGTCGAACGGGGAACGTCGCCCGAGCGCGGTGGTCGGTGCCGCCGGGCGCATCACGATGGTCCGGGCGCCGTTGTCGAGCGCCCAGGTGAGCTCCTCGACGGCCCACGCCGGATCGGCCAGCGTCAGGTAGGGAGCCGCGAAGATCCGGTCCCGGTAGTTGAAGGTCCAGTCCTCGACCAACCAGCGGTTGAACGCCCGGAACAGGAGGCACACCGCGTCGGGGTCGTGGGCGAGGGGCTCCTCGTAGATCATGCCCAGTGTGGGGAAGAGCAGGCAGCCGGCGAGTCCCTGCGCATCGAGGGTCTCGAGCCGGGCGGCCGGATCGCGGTAGGCGGGGCGGATGGCCTCGCGCCGGGCCAGGAACTCCATCGGGTTCCGGTTGTCGGGATTGCCCCGGAAGTAGTCGTACATGGCGCCGGGCATGGCGATGGGGTCGAAGGTGGGATTGGTGACCGCCCGGCTCACCCGTCCGCCGATCACGTGGTACCTGCGCCCGTTGATCTCCGACCACTGGATGACCCGCGGCCCGAGCGTCGGGTCGAGGTGGCGGGTGAAGGCGTCGATGGCCTCGTAGTAGTGGTTGTCGGCATCGAACACCGGGTGGCCGAGTGCTTCGTGATCGCTCATGGTCGGTCTCCTCGTGGCGGGCCCGGGCGGGCCAGTCGAGTGTAGGTCCGCACCGTGCCGACCGCATCCCCCGCCAACGGTTCCCGCCTCTCGGTTCCGGACCCCGTACGATCCCCCCATGCCGATCTACCAACTGGGCGACCTGGTGCCCGATGTCCATCCGGAGGCCTACGTCCATCCCGAGGCGGTCCTCATCGGGGACGTGACCGTAGGTGCGGAGTCCACCATCTGGCCGGGCGCGGTCCTCCGGGGCGACTACGGGACCATCGTGATCGGCGCCCGCACCTCGGTGCAGGACGGCACGGTGATCCATGCCGGACCCGGGTTCCCCACCGTGGTGGGGGACGGCTGCGTCATCGGCCACCTGGCCCACCTCGAGGGCTGCACCATGGAGGACGAGTCCCTGGTCGGATCGGGCTCGGTTGTCCTGCACCACGCGGTGGTGGGCACCGGTGCCACCGTGGGCGCCAACGCCGTGGTCCCGAACCGCATGCAGGTGCCCGCCGGCGCCCTGGCCGTCGGCGTACCCGCCCAGATCCGCGAGGGGAAGTCGAGCCTCCGGATGATCCAGCTCTCGGCCGAGCAGTACGTGGCCAACGGCCACCGCTACCGGACGGACCTCCGCCGGCTCGACGACCGGTAGGCCAGCCGGCCACCGCGGCCCCGGTAGGACAGCACCGACCACAGCGACGCGGCCGACAGTGCCGACGCCACGCTGACGGCGCTCCCGAACGAGGCGAGCGACAGGATCGACCCGACCGAACCCACCGAGGCGATCGAGCCCACCGATCCGATGGACAGGATCGAGCCGGTGGAGTTGATCGACAGGATCGAACCGGTCGAATTGCGCGACCACAGCGAACCGCTGTGTGCTCGCCGCGCCGGTGACCCGGAAGACGGGACCACCCGGGGGGCGTCGCGCGGAGGAAGCGGGTCGGGGAGCACCGGGGTCATCCGCCCATCCTGCCCGGTGCCGGCCGCCCCGTCACGAGCGCTCAGGCCGCAGGGGTGACCACCGGCCTGCCGGCAGGCGTCAGCACGTACCAGAGTCCGCCGGCGTTGGTCAGCGCCTGGCCGGTGGCCATGCCGGGCGCCCGGTCCGGGGGCCACAGGTAGAGCGGCCACCCGTTGTAGGTGACCTGGGTGGTCCCGTCGGTGCGGGGCGCGGTGCCCACCAGCGCCGGCACCGCGCCGGGACCGGCCACCGGTGCGCGCACCTCCGGCGGCAGGACCACCGGCGGCCACTGGACCGCGCAGAGGTCGTAGCACCGGGACGGGCGTCCACGGACATCAGTGGCGTACATGTACAGCGTGATGCCCCTGCCGTCGATGAGCACGGTGCCGAGTCCGGCGATCCGGCCGGTGGTCACCTCGTACTCCGGACCGTGCCGCAACACCGCCGGGGTGGTGACAAACGGCGTGGTGACCGACGTGCCGTTGCCGCAGGCGGCGGCCAGGACCCCGGACGCAGCCAGGACGGCGGTGCTGAGCAGTCGGGCGGTCGGGCGCCTCACGGGTGTTCGCCCCGCTCGCGGAACGTCACCACGGCCGGGGCCGGGTAGGGACCCACCCCCGGTCGCCAGCCGAGCGCGAGCTTCTGGTCGGCCGGTCCGCCCTCGGCCCAGATGTGGCACGAGTCGCGGGCCCAGGGGCTCCCCGAGTTGCCGGCCCCGGCGAGCAGGTCCTCGGACTCACCCTGACTCACCGCCAGCGCCCGGCGCGAGGTGACGGCCTGGATCACCACCGGCCCGAGGGCGCGGGCGAGCTGTTCGAGGTGGGTACACCCCCGGGGTCCGCCGAAACGGGTCTGGACGGCCCGCGTGTACCCGCGGGAGACACTGAGGCCGACCAGTCCGGCGAAGGACTCCTCGATCACCGGACACTCGGTGTGGGGGAAGGCATGCATCTCGGCGGTGGCACCCACGATGGTCAGGTCGGTCGGTCGGACCCGCACCCGCAGCTCCATGTCGTGCACGGTGGCGACGGCCGACCCGTCCTCGGCCCACGGTCGGGAGTCACGGAGCCGTGCCACCACCACCAGGTCGTCGTCGACGCCGAACACGTCGAACGCCATCGACCTCCGGTGGAGGTGCACGTGGTCGGGGCCGGGACGGGGGACCGCGGTCACGTCGGACGGCGCCGGACGGCGGTGGGGGAGGGAGGCACGGAACGATCATGGCCCGACGCGGCGGTGCCGCCAAATCCGGGTCCTGCGCCACGGTCACACCCACGTAATTACGGCGGTGTGATACCGTTAAACCCCAGGTTGACCGTGAGGTCGAGGTCACCGTGAACCTTTGATCGAGGTGGAGGATCCCCATGGCGCGAAGCACCGAGGAGACATCCGGGTCGGGCACGGCGCCGACCGTGGTCGGACCCGTCGAGGGCTTCCGTGGCGCACAGGTGTGCACGGTGGTCGGCATCACGTACCGCCAGCTCGACTACTGGGCCCGCACCGGCCTGCTCCGCCCCTCCATCACCGATGCCACCGGTTCGGGCTCGAAGCGCCGGTACTCCTACAACGACGTCGTCGAACTCAAGGTGATCAAGCGCCTGCTCGACGCCGGGCTGAAACTGCAGCAGGCCCGTCAGGCGGTGGAGTGCCTCCGCGGCGACCTGGGCGTGGACCTCGCATCGGCACAGCTGGTGCTGGCCGACGGGCGGTCGATCCTCGCCACCACCGACGGCCAGCTGGTCGACCTGCTGGCCGGCGGCCAGGGTGTGTTCAACGTGCTGCCGCTGTCCGGGGTGGTGTCCGAACTCGAAGCCGCCATCGTCGAGCTCACCCGTTCGGAGCCTGCGGCGTCCGTCCCCGACGAACGGCACCCGGCCGGCGCCTACCTGGCCGCAGGCGGAGCTGCCCGCAGTTGACGCCCGACGTCACCCGCCTCGAACCGGGCGTCCGGCGGGCCGGGGTGCGGTTCGCCCACGAGTCCGAGCAGCGGTTCGCCCGCATCCTCGACTTCTACGGGGTCGAGTGGGAGTACGAGCCGGTGGAGTTCGTCCTGGAGTGGGGGGTGGACCAGCGTCCGACGTCGGGGTTCCGCCCGGACTTCTGGCTTCCCCGGCCCGGCCTGTTCGTCGAGGTGACCACGCTCAACCAGCGTCTGGTCACGAAGAAGAACGGCAAGGTGCGCCGGATGGCGGTGCTGTACCCGGACGTGCGGGTCACCCTGCTCTACCAGCGGGACACGCTGGCCCTCCTGGGCAAGTACGGGCTGGCCGGCGACGGTGACGGCGGCGGGCGCGGCGTGGTGGCCCGATCCGCCTGATCCACCCGATCCGCACCGGCGATAGCCTGCCTGGGTGACCAACACTCCTCCGACCGACGCCGGGCCCGACGGCGCGCTCCGTCACACCGCGCTGATCGACGTCCACCGGGCCCTGGGGGCCAAGCTGGTGGGATTCGGCGGTTGGGAGATGCCCCTCGCCTACACCCAGGGCACGATCGCCGAGCACCGGGCCTGCCGTCAGGACGCCGTGGCCTTCGACGTCAGCCACCTGGGCACCGTGCGGGTCCAGGGCCCCGACGCCTACGACCGCCTGCAGGCGGCGCTCACCAACGACCTGGCCAAGATCCGGCCGGGCCGGGCGCAGTACACCCACCTGCTCGACGAGTCCGATGCCTCGGTGGTGGACGACATCATCGTCTGGTGGGTGGACGCCGACGTCTTCGACGTGATGCCGAACGCCTCCAACACCGACCGGGTCGTGGCCGCCCTCGGCGGTGCGGACACCACTGCCACCCGCGCGGTCATCGCCGTGCAGGGCCCCCACGCCCGTGCCCGGGCGGCCGCGGTCCTGCCCGAAGCCGCCGCCGTCCCCCGGTTCAGGGTGGAGCGGTTCACCTGGCAGGGTGCCGAGTGCATCGCCGCCGGCACCGGGTACACCGGTGAGGACGGCTTCGAGGTCGCCGTCCCCGTGGCCGTCGCACCGCTGGTGTGGGAGGCGGTGGCGTCCACCGGTGTCGTACCCGCCGGACTCGGGGCCCGGGACACGCTCCGCCTCGAGGCCGCCCTGCCCCTCCACGGGCACGAGCTGGGCCCGGGGATCACGCCGCTCCAGGCCGGGCTCGGCTGGGTGGTCGGGTGGGACAAGGCCGACTTCCGGGGTAGGGCCGCCCTGGCCGCCGAACGCGACCGGGGGGTGGCCCGACGACTGGTCGGACTCACCACCGAGGGCCGCCAGCCGCCCCGCGAGGGTGCCGACGTGCTGATCGGCGACACTGTGGTCGGCACGGTCACCAGCGGCAATTTCTCGCCCATGCTGGGGCACGGCATCGCGCTGGCCCTGGTCGACGCCTCCGCCGAGGCCGAGCCGGGACAGGTCCTCGTGCTCGAGCAACGGGGCCGGACCCGCGACGCCGTCGTCACGGCCACACCGTTCACCAAGGCGGGCCAGTGGGCGGACCCGTCGTGACCCGTTCCGGCCGACCGGTCCCCCTGCACTACCGTTCACCGTCCGAGTACCGCTGAAGGAGCATGTTGGGCACGTACATCCCCCACACCGATGACGAGATCGAGGGCATGCTGGGCTTCCTAGGCCTGTCCACCCTGGACGAGCTGTTCGCCGCCGTACCCGAGGCCGTCAAATTGCAGCACGCCCTCGAATTGGCCGACGGCGCGGGCGAGCCCGACGTCCTCGACCGCATGGAGGGACTGGCCGACGCCAACCGCGCCCGCACCGACCGCATGGTGTGCTTCGCCGGGGGCGGTGCCTACGACCACGAGACCCCGTCGGTGACCCGCGCCCTGGCCGGTCGGAGCGAGTTCGTGACCTCCTACACGCCCTATCAGCCCGAGGTGGCCCAGGGCGTGCTGCAGGCCGTCTTCGAGTTCCAGACCATGGTGGCCCGCATCGCCGGGCTCCCGGTCTCCAACGCCTCGCTCTACGACGGCGGGAGCGCCGCCGTCGAGGCGGTCAACCTCGGCACGGCCGCCACCGGGCGCCAGACCGTCTGGGTGTCGGAGGGGATCCACCCGCACTGGCGCCAGATGCTGGCCACCTTCGCCGTCGGAACCGGGCACCGGATCCGGACCGTCCCGTTGATCGACGGCGTCACCGCCTGGCCGGAGCCGACCGGGGGCGACGACGCTCCCGGCGTGGTGCTCGTCGGCTACCCGAACTACCTCGGCTGCCTCGAGGACCTGGGCGCGGTGCGGTCGCTGTGCGATGCCACCGGGGCCCTGATGGTGGTCGGCGCCGACCCGCTGGCCGCCGGCCTGCTGCGGTCGGCCGGCTCCTGGGGCGCCGACGTCATGGTGGGGGAGGGCCAGATGTTCGGCACCTCCCTCGGCTTCGGCGGGCCCTATCTGGGACTGTTCGCCTGCAGCTCAGCCCACATCCGCCGCCTGCCCGGCCGGCTGGTCGGCCAGACCGTCGACGTCGAGGGGCGCACCGCCTACGTCACCACGCTGCGGGCGCGCGAGCAGGACATCCGCCGGGAGAAGGCCACGTCCAACGTCTGCACCAACCAGACCCTGATGGCGGTGACCGCCGCCGTCCAGCTCGGGTGGCTCGGCACGTCGGGACTGGTCGAGGTGGCCACCCGTTGCGCCGCCGCCACCCGGTACACGCGTGACGCGGTGCTGGCCATCGACGGGGTGACCCCGTGGGCCGACGCCCCGGTGCTGCGCGAGTTCGCTGTGCGCCTGCCGCTCGACGCGAGCACCGTGATCGAACGGATGGCCGATGCCGGCTTCCTGGCCGGGATCTCCCTCGACGGCGCCGTGTCCGACGGGGCAGACGGGCTGCTGATCGCCGTCACCGAGCGGCGCACCGCCGCGCAGATCGACGCCTACGCCGCCGCCCTGGCCAAGGCGGTGGCCTGATGAGCGAGGACACGATGACCAGCACCAGCACCGGCACCATCACCGGCGCGCCGGGCGGCAAGGCCTCGTCCGCCCCGCTCCTCGGACGCGACACCGAGCCGACCCTGTTCGAGCTGTCCCACCCCGGGCGCCGGGCCTGGAACTTCCGCACCACCGGCATCCCCGACGTGGCGGTCGACGACCTGGTCCCGGTCGCGCACCGACGCGAGTCCACGGTGGCGCTGGCCGAGGTGTCCGAACGCGACCTGGTGGCCCACTTCACCCGTCTGTCCCACCGCCAGTTCTGCGTCGACCTCGGCGCCTACCCGCTCGGGTCGTGCACCATGAAGTACAACCCGAAGATGTGCGACACCGTCGCCGGGCTGCCCGGACTGGCCGGCGTCCACCCCGCGGCACCGGCGTCGCTCACCCAGGGCTGGCTCGAGCTGATGGTGGAGCTCGAGGAGACCCTGTGCGAGATCACCGGGATGGCCGCCGCCACCCTGCAGCCGGCCGCCGGCGCCGCCGGCGAGCTCACCGGACTGCTGTTGATGCGTGCCTGGCACCAGGCCCAGGGCCGGCCGCGGTCGAAGGTGATCATCCCCGACTCCGCCCACGGGACGAATCCGGCGTCGGTCACCCTCGGCGGCTACGACGTCGTGACCGTGCCCAGCGACGACCGCGGCTGCGTCGACATGGCCGCGCTGCGGTCCGTGCTCGACGATGACGTGGCCGGCATCATGCTGACCAACCCGAACACGCTGGGCCTGTTCGAGGAGGACATCGCTGAGATCGCAGCGGCGGTACACGAGGTCGGCGGGCTCCTGTACTACGACGGCGCCAACCTGAACGCCATCCTGGGCGTGGTCCGTCCGGGCGACATGGGGTTCGACATCGTCCACATGAACCTCCACAAGACGTTCGCCACCCCGCACGGCGGTGGCGGCCCCGGGGCTGGACCGGTGGCGGTGTCCGAGCGTCTGGTGCCGTTCCTGCCGGGCCCGAGGCCGGTGCGGACACCCGGTGGGGAGTTCGACTGGGCCACGCCCGAGCGGTCGATCGGTCGGGTGCACACCTGGCACGGCAACACGCTGGTCCTCGCCCGTGCGCTGGCGTACATCCTGGCCAACGGCGGTGACGGGCTGAAGCAGATCGCCCAGATCGCCGTGCTGAACGCCAACTGGATGCGCATCCGGCTCCACGGCGCCTACGACGTCCCGTTCGACCGCCCGTGCATGCACGAGGTCGTGCTGTCGACCCGGACGCTCAAGGCCGAACACGGGGTGCGTGCGCTCGACGTGGCCAAGCGGCTGCTCGAGGAAGGATTCCACGCCCCGACCGTCTACTTCCCCCTCATCGTCGACGAGGCGCTCATGATCGAGCCGACCGAGACCGAGAGCCCCCAGACCCTGGAGGCGCTGGCCACGTCGTTGGAACTGATCGCCGCCGAGGCGCGTGCGACCGGGGAGGGGCCGATGGCCGAGTACCCCCACGGTACGCCGGTCCGCCGAGTCGACGAGGCCCGCGCCGCCCGCACGCTCGTCCCGACCTTCGACGCCCGGCCCTGATCGGCGGCGACCGGTGGACGGCATCTTCACCACCCGGTTCGTCGGGCCCTATCTCAAGGCTCACAAGTACGTCTACGAACGGTCCGGCGGCCGGGTCGGCAAGCACTCGAACCGTATTCCGGCGCTCTTGCTCACCACCACCGGCCGCAAGTCGGGCCTGGCCCGCACCAACGGACTGACCTACTGCCGCGACCGGGGCGACCTGATCGTGGTGGCCTCCAACGGGGGCAGCGACCGTCCGCCGGCGTGGCTACTCAACGTCCAGGCCGACCCGAGGGTCACCGTCCGGGTCGGCCGTTCGGTGTTCGGCGCCTCGGCGAGGGTGGCCACCGACGAGGAGCAGGGCTACCTGTGGCCACTGGTCAACCGCACCAACCGGGGGATGTCCCGGATCTTCCACCCCGGGGTCACCGGCCGCTACGACGTCTACCAGCGCCACACGGCGCGGCGGATCCCGGTGGTGGTCATCACCCCGGACCGGCCGGCGACCTGAACCGGGTCGCCGCGGCGTCGGTCCGCGGTCACGCCGAGGGCGGCTCGGCGGCCAGCGGGTTGTGGGCGGTCTGGGGCGACGGGGGAGCGGTGGCCAGCCAGGACCCGAACAGGATGAGCGGGAACCCGAGCACGATGCCCCAGGTGAGCGGTTCGCCGAGTACCAGGACCCCCAACAGGATGGCCACGCCCGGATTGACGTAGGTGACCACCGTGCTGCGGGCGGGACCGACCTCGACGATGAGATCGAAGAAGAGCACGAAGGCCAACGCCGTGCACACCAGGGCCAGGCCGATCACCGAGAGGACGACCTCGGACGACACCGACGACGGCAGGTGGGTGAGGGCATAGGGGGCGTAGGCCACCGAGGCCATGGCCAGCGACACCGTGATCACGCCGATGCCCGGCAGATCGTCGAGTCTGCGCGACACGATCAGCGGACCGA
>Ga0209067_10001704_pt1 | contig 13360 bp, 11 predicted proteins | sample ColStrG_CSR_2013_FD_187199 | JGI IMG/M metagenome (GOLD analysis project Ga0209067, IMG submission 187199) | Freshwater sediment microbial communities in response to fracking from Pennsylvania, USA - Cold Stream Run_MetaG_CSR_2013 (SPAdes)... | ecosystem: Environmental > Aquatic > Freshwater >... | reverse complement strand
CGCCCTCGCCGCCGCAGATGCGATGGTGAAGGCCGCGAACGTCATCATCGTCAGCAAGGACACGGTCGGGGACGGCCTTGTCGCGATCACCGTCGTCGGCGACGTCGGCGCGGTGAAGGCGGCCACCGAGGCGGGTGCGGAGACCGCGTCGAGCCTGGGCGAGCTGGTCTCGGTGCACGTGATCCCGCGCCCGCACGCGGAGCTGGCCAAGTTCTTCAAGGTGAGCGCGGAGGCGTGAGCGCGGGCGCTCCCGCGTCCGCTCCGGGTCCTGAGCTGCGGGTCTACCTGCTGCTGGAGGACCTGCAGCGGCAGTTCGCGGCGTACCTGTCGACGCCCACCCGCGCGCGGGGCTACCCGCCCTACGCGGGCCAGCACGCGCTCATCGTCGAGGTGGCCCCCGGGCTGGCGATCCACCGGGTGGTGGACCTCGCGCTGAAGTCGGTGCCGGAGGTGGAGCCGGGCATCTTGTTCGTCGAGCGTCAGTTCGGGGTCCTGGAGGTGCACGGCGACGACCTGGACCAGGTGCAGGCGGCCGGCGCCGCGATCCTGGCGGGCCTGGGTGCCGCCGCGACGGACCAGCTGGCGCCGCGGGTCCTCTACAGCGATGTCATCGCCGACGTCACCGACCAGCACGCGGTCATCATCAACCGCACGCGCGAGGCGTCGATGCTGCTGCCGGGCGCGACGCTGCTGGTGTACGAGATGACCCCGGCCCTGTTCGCCGCGGTGGCGGCCAACGAGGCCGAGAAGGCGGCGCCGGATGCCACCCTGGTGGACGTGTCCATGATCGGCGCCGCCGGACGGGTGTACATGTCCGGCACGCCCGACGCCGTGGCCCGCGCCCGGGACGCGATCACCGCGGTGCTGGCGTCCGTGCAGGGGCGCGAACACTGAGCGGGGCGGGGGAATGATGGACACGGGCCGGGACCCTCGCGAGGGGCGCGACACCGCCCCGGCGCCGCAGGCGGCGTCGCTGGCGCGCCTGGAGCTGATCGCCCGCAGCGCGCTGCCCCGCTACGGCATCGCCGCGCAGTCCGCCCTCACCCTGCTGAACATCTCCGAGAACGCCACCTACCGCGTGCAGGACGCCGAGACGGGACAGTTCTCGGTGCTGCGGGTGAACCGGCCCGGGTACCACACCCGCGAGGCGATCGCGTCGGAGCTGGCGTGGGTGGCGGCCCTGCGCGAGGCCGACGTCGTGCACACCGCGCGCGTGCTGCCCGCCCGGGACGGGTCGCTGGTAGCCAGCGGGAGCCACCCCGACGGTGAGACCCGCAACGTGGTGCTGTTTGAGTGGCTGCCGGGCAGCGAGCCCGCCGAGGACGACCTGGTCGAGCAGTTCCAGCGCCTGGGTGCGGTCACCGCCGCGATGCACGCCCACGCTCGGGCCTGGCCGCGCCCGGCGGGGTTCACCCGCCTGCGCTGGGACTTTCCCGGCAGCCTCGGCCCGCAGGGCAACTGGGGCAGCTGGCGCGACGGCATGGGGGTGGGCCCCGCGGAGGCGGCGCAGCTGGGCGCGCTCGCCGCCCGCCTGCAGCAGCGGCTCGCCGCCTTCGGCGACGGGCCGGAGCGCTTTGGCCTGATCCACGCCGACATGCGCCTGGCGAACCTTCTCGTCCACGACGGCGCCGTGTCCGTCATCGACTTCGACGACTGCGGCTTCTCCTGGTACCTGTACGACCTGGGGTCCTCGCTGTCGTTCATCGAGCACCTGCCGGTCGTCCCGGCGCTGATCGACTCCTGGGCTGCCGGGTACCGCAGCGTCGCCCCGCTGTCGGCGGAGGAGGAGCACGAGCTCGCGACGTTCGTGATGATGCGCCGTCTGCTCCTCGTGGCGTGGATCGGCTCGCACGCCGACACTGACCTCGCGCGCTCCATGGGCGTGGAGTACACGGCTGTGAGCTGCGACCTCGCCGAGAACTACCTCAGCCGCTACCGCTGACCGCCGGGGACACCGGCCAGGAGGGAAGAGCCATGTTCGCCTCGATCGCGGGACGCTCGGTGGTCGTCACCGGTGGCACACGAGGGATCGGCAAGGGGATCGCCCGGGTCTTCGCCCAGGCCGGCGCGCAGGTCCTGGTCAGTGGCCGTGACGAGGCGGCGGCGCAGGCGGCGGTGGAGTCCCTGGCGGGGCTGGCGGGTCCGGTCAGCTTCGTGCTCGCCGACGTGGCCAGTCCCGAAGACTGCGAGCGGGTCGCGGCTACCGCGCTCGCGCGTCACGGAGGGATAGATGTGCTGTGCGCCAACGCGGGGATCTTCCCCGACGTGCCTCTGGCCCGGATGACCCCGCAGGACCTGGAGACGGTGCTCGCCACCAACGTCAAGGGCACCATCTTCGCGGTTCAGGCGTGTCTGGACGCGCTGACCGCGTCCGGGCACGGGCGCATCATCCTCACCTCCTCGATCACCGGGCCGATCACCGGCTTCCCCGGCTGGTCCCACTACGGCGCGAGCAAAGCAGCGCAGCTGGGGTTCATGCGCACGGCAGCGGTCGAGCTGGCACCCCGCCGGATCACCGTGAACGCGGTGCTTCCCGGCAACGTCGCCACCGAGGGGCTGGCCGACCTGGGCGAGGAGTACCGCGCCTCCATGGAGGCGTCCGTGCCGCTGGGCCGGCTGGGTGAGGTGGACGAGATCGGGTATGCCGCGCTGTTCTTCGCCACCGACGAGGCGTCCTACGTCACCGGCCAGGCGCTCGCGGTCGACGGCGGGCAGGTGCTGCCCGAGTCGCTGGCCGCGTTGACCGCCATGGACGCCGGATGAGGGCGCCGCGACGGCCCTGCCGTGGCTAGGCGTATCGCGGACCCGGTGCCGATCGGGCGGACCGCCGAGGACGTCCGCGGGCAGCTCGCCGAGATGATCCTGTCCGGAAGCCTGCAGCCGGGGCAGCGGTTGGGCGGGGAGCGCGAGCTCGCGGAGCGCTTCGGGGTGAGCCGGTCGTCGCTGCGCCAGGCGCTGGGCGTCCTCGAGGCGTCCGGGGCGATCCGCCGTGTCCCCGGGCGCGGCGGTGGGACGTTCGTGTCGGCGGAGAAGGTGGACCGCGACCTCTCGCGCATCGTCGGCGTGCCCGCCCTGCTGCGCGACCAGGGGTTCACCGCCGGCACCCGCGTGGTCAGTGCCGCGGTACGCGTCGCGGACCCGGCGACCGCGGCGGCGTTGGGGCTTGCCCCGGACACCCTGGTCGTGGACATCGTGCGGATCCGGCTGGCTGACGGCTCCCCCATCTCCCTCGAGCGTGTCCGGCTGCCGGCGGACCGTGTGCCCGGCCTGCTGGAGGAGTCGCTGGGCGGCTCCCTGTACGAGGTGGTGGGGGCCCGCTACGGGATCACACCGTCGCAGGCAGAGGAGCGGATCGAGGTGGTCACCGCCGAGGAGTCCGAGGCTGCGATCCTGGGGGTGGCACCGGGGGCTCCGCTGCTGTCGATCACCCGCACCACGACGGACCAGGACGGGGCGGCGTTTGAGTACTCCCACGACCTGTTCCGGGCCGACCGCACCCGGATCACCGTGCGCAGCCAGGGTCGCGGCGGCACCGCCGGGTCGGTGCACACCCGCGGCCGGGTGGTCGAGCTGCGCGCCCGCAGCTCCAGCTGACCTCAGGCGACCAGCGCTGCGGCGCGCCGGCGGGCCTGGTCACGCGCGTAGGCGGCAGTCGAGGGGTCGGCTTCGCCCGTGGCTCGCGCCAGCCACAGCCAGTTGTGCGGGCTGGTCGGCTTCAGCGCCAGCCGCTCACGCAGCAGGGCGCGGGCCAGAGGGACGTTCCCCGACCGGGCGGCCGCCTCGATGACCGTCTGGTGGATCAGGTCGCGCTGCGCGTGGCTGCCACCGCCTCGCGCCGCGATGTAGCGGATGGGGAGCAGCAGGTCCAGCGCAGCCTGGTAGTCCTCGCTGCCGAACGCCCACAGGGCCTGGGCGGCCGGGAGGTGGACCTCCCGCGCCATCCGTCCGGTGGTGGTCACGGTCTGCGCGGTCTCCGCCAGGGCGCCCAGCAGGTTCCTGGCGGCTGCAGCGTCCCGGGTGGCCGCGAACGCCATCATGGCGTGCAGGTCGTTGAAGGCGTACCAGCGGTCCTCCGCGAACGCGGACCAGGCTGCCGCGACCTCGGGCCAACGGGCCGCGGTGTCCACGCCGGCGAGGTCCAGCCGCCACAGCAGGGCGGCCGCGTCCACCAGGTCGAGCATGGCGGTGGAGTGTCCCGCCCGGATCTTGTCGTCGTAGATGGCCAGCACCGACGCGGGCTGCTCGGCGTCCAGGTGGTACAGCGACAGGTGCCACCAGTTGTGCACGGCGAAGAAGTTGTCCACCGACCAGTCGTCGGTACGTCCGGCCAGCCAGGCGATGCCGTCCGTGATCCTGCCCTGGCTCTCGTAGGTGTGCGCCACGGCGTGGATGGCCCACGCGTCGCGGGGGAACAGCTGCACGGCGGCCATCCCCGCCTGCTCGGCCGCCGCGTAGTCGCCCATCTCCTCCAGGCCGAACGCGTGCATGCCCAATACGAAGTTGTAGCCGGGGGTGTCGGCGTCCCACGCGGGCAGCACCCGGGCCACCCGGTCGCGCAGCGACGCGCTGGCCCCGAGGAAGAAGTCGCACTGGTGGGCGGCAATGAGTGCGAGGGCGTCGCGGGGGGCGAGCAGCAACGCGTGCTCCCAGGCGTCGGCGGCCTCCTCCATCTGGCCTCGGGTCCACGCGGTCACCGCCGCGACGTGCCAGAGCTCCCGCTCGCTCCCCCCCTCGGCCAGAGCCTGCGCGGCGGCCGTGCTGACCAGCGCCTCGGGCAGGAACTGCCGGTCGGTACCCAGCAGCATCAGTGCGGCGCGCAACGCGTGGCCCATCAGGAATCCCGGGTCCTCGACGAGCGCCGTCTCGATGGTGCCCACCGGGTCACCGGTGAACGACAGCAGCTGGGCGAGGGCGGTGTCGTAGGCAGCGGCAGCCGCTGGGCTGGCGCCGGTCAGCAGCAGGCCTTGCGCGTCGACGGTCATGGATGCTCCCTTCCGCCACCACCGTGCCGACCGAGGGCGTCGCTGGCAAGTGCTGCCGGCCACCGACCGGCTTGGGATGACCTCGGCACCGCCGGTACTGTGTGCCGGCGGTCCCGAGGGGCCGTGGGGAGGCGTCGCCTAGTGGCCTATGGCGCCGCACTGCTAATGCGGTTGGGGTATTGCGCCCCTCGAGGGTTCAAATCCCTCCGCCTCCGCGCTGGCCGCCTGTCCGGGGTCGGGGGCGCCCTGGGACGGCTTCGGCCGTGGGGGCTTCCGGTACTGTGGTGCCGCAAGGCTGGCGCCCGTAGCTCAACGGATAGAGCATCTGACTACGGATCAGAAGGTTAGGGGTTCGAATCCCTTCGGGCGCGCACACATAACCGCAGGTCAGAGCCTTGATCACGACAATCTCTTGCTCAGTCGGACCCCCGGTGAGAACATTGTGAGAACGATTCGTTCTCCCGAGGGGATGCGGGATGCCGGCTCGACCCGAAGGCGTGTACCAAGACCCCAAGGGGGGCTGGTACTTCAAGCTGTCGCTGGGAACCGATCCGTTGACCGGGCGTCGTGTGCAGGTCACCCGGCGTGGCTTCCGCACCGCTACGGAGGCGGGGCGCGCTCGTCGGGAGTTGGTCACCAGGGCGGATGCGGGACTGGTCCGTCCTTCGTCGTCGCTGCTGTCCGTGGACGAGCTGCTGGACCTCTACCTCGACGGGCTGGACGCGGACCAACGCTTGGCTGCCAAGACCCGCTTCGACTACCGCCACTACGCCGACCAGTACGTGCGCCCGCACCTCGGAGGGAAGAAGGTCCGCGACGTGACCCCTGCGGCGGTCGTCTCATGGCAACGGGGGCTCGCCAAAGGGGGAGGGACGAAGTCGGGGAAGCCGTTGGCACCCAACACCATTCGGCTGGCCCGATCCCCGCTGTCGGGCGCCTTCAAGCTGGCCGTGGAGCTGCGCCTCGTAGCGGTGAACCCTGTCGCCAGCGTGCCGCGACCCCGGGCACCGCGCTCGACACCTCGGCACTGGACGCCGGAGCAGGCGCGGGACTTTCTGGACCTGATGCGTGAGGACCGGACGTACCCGCTGTGGGCGTTCCTGCTCGGATCGGGACTGCGCATCGGCGAGCTTGTGTGGCTGCGCTGGGCCAACGTCGACCTACCGCGCAGGACGGTCCACGTCGTGGACTTTGCCTCGACGCTCGGCCACGACCTTGTTCCGTCGCCCGGCAAGAGCCGGGATGCGGTGCGCAGCATCGAGCTGGACGACGGTCTGGTCAAGGTCCTCAAGATGCAGAGGTCGATGCAGCGGACAGAGCGTCTCGCCGCCGAGAGGTACGAGGACAGCGACTACGTCTTCACCAAGCAGTCCGGAGAGTCCTACCACCCGCAGTACCTGTCGCGGCTGGTGGGGCGGTTCTCCGAGGACCTGCGGCTGCCCCGGCTGAGTGCGCACGGCCTGCGCCACACCAGCGCGACGTTGATGCTGGCGAGTGGTGTCCCCCCGAAGGTCGCGGCCGAGCGGCTCGGCCATGCCGACCCCACGCTGTTCACCAACCTGTACAGCCACGTGACGCCGACGATGCAGCGGGAGGCGGCCGAGAAGATCGGCGCCGCATTGTTCGACTAGGCATCGGTCGACGTGGTGGCGCTCCGCGCGGTCACCACGTTCGGATGCTCGGCCAAACTGTCGAGGATTCGACGCGGGCCTGGGCGATGTAGGTGTCGAGGTCGGCGCGGTGGATGCGGACGTAGCGGCCGATCTTGTGGAAGGGGATGCGTCGTTCGGCGATGAGGCGGCGGGTGAATCGGACGGGGGTCCCGAGGTAGGCGGCTGCGGCGGTGACGTCGAGGAGGTCCCCGCCGCTCGCCGCTGGTCCGCTGGTCGTAGTCGTAGGTGGGTTCACGATCTCTCTCCTTCGTGGTGGTGGGGCTGCCTGCCGGCGGCTCGGCCGATGGGCGGACCCCCTCTCGTGGTCTACAGAAGTAGGTGTGCGAAAAGAGGGGCCAACACGGGTGATCTGCGCCCACGACCTTTCACGTGGCCGCGGTGCGATAGACGAAACGACGGGGCGGGACCAAGAGGAGAATCGCAAGACTGTTCGTGACGGCCGCCTCGCAAGGTGCACCTGCTAGGGCGGGGCATCTTCCGCGCGTGCGATGGACTCCCACCAAGGCCGGGGCGCGCCTCGCGGGACACGACGAAGGCTCGCCGGGGGCTGACGCCCAGCGAATGAGCGCGGAGATGATCGTCCTCGACCCTGGAATGCGTACCCGTGGCTGTCCTCTGGTGGCCGTGGGTGCGGTGACGGTCATCCGGCAATCCCCTTGTGCTAGGGCGCACCACCGTGGCACCGACGGCGATCCCTCCCGAGTGGTCCACGTCCAGCGTCGGCAGGGCTGCTCAGCGCGGGCGCCCCGGGGCGTTGGCCTTGGTGGCTGAGCTCCGGGGAACTGGTAGAACGGAGCTACGCGACGTACTCCGCTTCGCTCACCGGCCGGGCTGCCCCCTTTCCAGCTAGCCCACCGTGGTAGCGCTCCTCGTAGGCGTCAACGAGAGAGCGCGTGTGCCCTTCCCGGACCATCCCGCGCTGGAGGTCCCTGACCGAGCTGCTCCGATAGGACGAGAACGCCCTCCCACTCAGGTAGAACGAGGCACACACTGGTATCTCCATCCCTGCCCGGGATCGAGATACGCGCGCCCTGGGCGTTCGCTCGCGAGCGTCAGCCGGGGAAGCAGGGGAGCGATCGCGGCTGCTCTCGCGCACCGAGCGGTGACAGGACCTACCGGCGGGGCGCCGTCACGCTGGCGGGGCTCGCTGACCGCCGAATCGGAGTCTGCGAGGGTGATCCTTCCCCGGTCTGAAGCGCCAGGCGTGCGCTTTTTCGGCCTGGCGACCCGCCCTCCTTCTGCAAGAGCCAGAGGAGTCAACGCAAATGATCTTCGTTCTGGGCGGTTCCCTCGCGGTCGTCGTCAGTGGCCGAGCGACCGGCCCAGCGACAACCGTTCTTCCCTAGCCGCTGCCCTTGACCTGCCCCGAACCGGACGACGAGCAGACGGGGCCGTGTCGGGCCTCAGAACGGTCCTGGGCGGCTGACAGACTCGACCCCATGACCAGGCCCGGGCCAACCCCGCAGCGGCCCTACCGGGCCGCCAGGGCCGGCCGAGGGTTGCTGGCCGCCCTCGTCGGGCTCCTGCTCGTCATGGCCGCAGTGGTCGTCGGGGCGGTCCCGGCCGCAGCCCAAAACGCCGTCGGGGCCTCAACCCCCGCCGCCGCCAACACCGTCGGGGTCCCGACGGACATCGGTGCAGGTCAGCGACTAGGAAAGGTCCCTCCGCAGCCCCGAATCGTGGTGGCTACCGCTGTTGCGGATTGATCAGTTAAGGAACCTGTTGTCGGGTCAAAACGCCTACCGAGGGCTTAAACTCTGCCCCGAGGATCAGCAGACCGCCGAGGACCTACTTAGCGATCTGGAATTCTCGCGCGCCTACGCTGATGAAGTGATTAACAGTCGCCTTGATGATGCCGCTGCTGTAGCCGAGCAATCGTCCGCCGAAGCATCAACGTTGGCCTCCGAACTCGAAGGAACGGGCCAGGAGCTCTTGGACGACGGGGAATCTCTGGACGAAGAAGTAGGGGGTGTTCTTGGTGAACTCTCATAACCCCGCCGGTCAACCAATCGACGGCGGAGAAAGGCCTCGACAGATCGCTGCCCTCTTACAGCTGGTGCCAAGCCTAGCGGAACTCATCAGCGATTTTGAGCGACCGGATCCAACAGTTGGACTGTACATTTACTGCGATCCTATTTGGTACGACTACGTCAAGCCCCTGCTGGAAGAGGGTAGGGATATTGATCCTGGTTTTTTTACCTGGCTCGAAGAACTGTCGAGTTCGGACGATAATGCAGACAGAAATCTTGCATCTGCGGGCTTCCTTGAAGTGTTCGGCGACTTCCCTGCATGGCTCAAGATTCTTCGTCGATCGATGGGCCCGGCAACGTTGCGGCTCTCGCATGAGACAGAGGTCAACTGGGGGCGAGAACAGTCGCAATAGCCCTAGTGTGCAACTCTAGCCTTGTCCAGGCGGCAACTGACCCAACGCCCCAGCCCCCTCCCGACGCTCGCAGCACGCTACCGCCACTCCGATCGACCAGCGAGAGCCCTCCGGGCAAACGCGCCCTGGAACGGCACCTCGGTGCGGTGCTAGGTGGTGATCGGACCACCACGGCGTCGCCGCCACGCGTAGAGCGGGACGTAGATGATCGGGATAATCAGGACTCCCAGAGCCCAGAGCGTCGGCCCGAGAATCGTGCGCTTGGTTTCACCTCTCGACCACCCCATGCCAAGCCCTCGGGCGTCGATCCAGATGATCACTGCGCACACGCCTACCAGCACCGTCCAGTTGCCGAAAGCGTGGTGTCTCATGGCGACAGGACCTTACGTGAGCGGGGAGAGTGAATCGCACCGATCGGCACCTCGGGGTGGCTAGGCCGAGAGAGCGGTGAACCCAGGCTTGCTTGGAGGTCGGTCCACGACGTGTTCGACCAGCACTAGCCCGACGATGGCTGCAGCGACCAACGCCAGCGAGAGAATGATCAAGCGCCTCGACGGTGGTGGGCCGAAACCTTGGCTGTCCACTTCATCCCCCTTGGGCCAGCGGTCCTGCCCCGATCCTGACAGCCATCACGTCTCCAGACCATGACGCCGATGCGAGCTGGAACGGCACCTCCGTGCAGTCATCGCGGACGTCACAGGTGACGTGGAGTAACCATTGAGCCCTTCGCTGGGGGTGGTCCTGGCGACGACGGTGGCCGCGGTTCCCGGACGCCGGCTCCACCATCTGGTGGTGGACTCCCACCACGGGAGGCAGGAGGTGACCTCCAAGATCGATGCGGCCCGTTATTCCAGGTCACAACCTCCCAACCGCACATCGTCGGCGCAGGGAGGCCCATCTCGACCGCTCGATCCGCCAGATCGGGCGCAAGCGCACGCGCACGCTTCCGCCCGTGAGCGCGTTCGACAGTGAAGGTGACCACGAACCTGAGCGAGGTGTCGAGTGGAGCCACGAAGCCACAGACGCCGCTGCTGACGTCCGCAATCAGCGCGCCCCGCTGCACTTCGGATAGCGCGTGAAGGTCCCAGCCGCGCTCCACCATGAAGTTGCGTCGACGCAGTCCCACGGCTCCAGTATCGGCCTTCCGTTGACACCTCGCGCACCGATCGGCACGTCGGTGCGCGAGGTGTCAGGCAAGTCCCCGCGACGACAGTCGTCGAGCCAGCGTCAGGAGGGGGCCTTGGTCGAGGACATCCGGTCGGAACAGCCGCCGCCAGAGAAGCGATGGAACGATCAAGACTAGCAAGGCCATCCACATCAGGACAGCAACAACCGCAGCCCCGAAGCCGGGCGAAATCCACAGCACGTAGGCAGCGGCAATTGCCGAAGCGAGGATCGCCAGCACGTACCGACCAGCCCCCCTCGGCGGGAGTGCTCTCGCCATGGCCGCGACCCTACCGACATCGCTTTCCGTTAGCCCCTCCCGAGTGCGCGACTGCAGAGCAATCGCGACCAAGAACGGGAGAGCTCCCAACGCCGACAGGACAATGGTCAACACTAAGTAGCCTGCCCCGGATCGAACGAAGTTTCCGATCACCAGCAACGCACTAATGAGGCAGAACGGCAGGAGCCGTCGGACCTGCCTACGTATGGCCAGGTCTGCATATCTGCGCCAGTGGTCGCTCACGACGAACCGCCGGAGGACGGGCTGTAGACCGCCGATCGGCTGGGTCACTTCGCCCTCAGCAGCCACTTGCCTTATGGTGCCCTACTCCCGCCGGCGGGTGCCGGCTATCGGCTTGTCGGTGCACCCAATGCCGCGTCGAGCACCCTCGAACGGCACGTAGGTGCGCGCCGAGCGGCAAGCCTTCTGGCCTCTTCACGCCTGCCAGCACTTGTCGAGGAGCCGCCACACATCCTCATCGTTGTCAGGCAATCCACCGGCCAGCACCCGGCACAGTAGGTGGGTCAACGCAGTGAAGACATCCCGGGAGGAGCCGACCTCACCGTGGGCGGCTTGAGACACCAGTGCGCCTTGCACCTCGTCGTCGAGCGCGGAGACGACAGCGGATCGGTACTCGTCTGGGAGCCCCCACAGCACGGTGTCGGCGTTTGCGGCGAGGGAGTCCCTGAACCTTGCCCCACCTTCGTCGGCTATCGCCAACCGAGACGTGTCTGACCGGGCACCGGTCAGCATGCCGTACGACGATGGGTGGCCAGCCAGACCGACCCATTCGACCGTGGCAAAACTCGGCAGCGAGGAACCCCTGGCCTTGGGACCGAGGCGAACGCGCAGAGTCATTGCGGGTCGGTCGCGCACGAGGAGCCGCTCCACGGTGACCATTATGGCCGTCCAAGATCCCCACCGATTGCCGGATCGCCCCGCTCCCCGGGGGCGCCCTGGAACGGCACCTCGGTGCGGGCGTCGGGTGGCTAGGTCAATCCGGCTCGAACAGGACCGCGGTCCCCGGTACACCGCCGTTGAGCTAGCGCGGAGGCACTCAAGCGCCGAGGCTGTACCGACAGCATGCTCGGAAGGTGCCTCGCTCCACGAGCCGAAGTAGTCGAAGATCAGCGCCTGCCCTTCCTCTCCTCCCACGTAGTGGAAGTGCCCGCCCAGGCTAACTGTGGGATGACGAACAGGTGGTCCATCCTGGTGGATGATCTTCGCACCGCTGGTGTCACCAGTCCGTCGACAGCAGGGGGGTGCTGGCGCTGGCTCGACGAACGTCGATCAGCTCAGCTGGCCAACGCAGCAGCGGCGAGAAGCGCGGCGACGCCGATCGTGATGAACACCCAGGTCAGCCATCTGTCAGACAACCATCTCCCGCGAGCCTGCGCATACCTTCCGTTGTCTGGCGGCTTGAGCCGTCGACTTCCCATAAGTGCGGTTACACCCGCGATGGCAAACATCACCAAGGCGAACAGCAGGGCCTGGTGCGTGGGCGAGGCCGACTCGGCCGTAATCACTGCCGCGCGCAATCGCCGGCTGCTTTCCCTGTCGTGCCGAACGGATTTGGATAATCGGACAAGAGACCGATGACAGACCCCGGGAAGCCGCCGGGCCACAAACCCGAACCCCAGCCAACGATGCCGGTAGCGGCGTCCCATGCGCAATCGGACCAACTCGAGTCCGATGGAGCAGCGCCACCGCAGCTGGCGGCACCGTTGGCCGCGGCTGCGGCGTTCCCTACCTGTCCGGCGAACGTCGTCAACGCCTCGGCCTCAGTGTCGATCCCCACCGCGTCAGCAACAAGGACAGCCTCGACGACGGCGTCGTCGTCAACGCCCAGATGAAGCTCGACTACCTGGGCACCTAGGCCTGACCAACGCAGCTTGGCCATGGCCGTGCGCGGGGCACTGGCCGCGGGGTCTACTCCCACCGTGATCACGATTTGAGGCTAGCCCAGCATCAGGCGCTCGTCTTCGCACCCAGAGTTGTGTGCCAGCGTTCTTGCCAGTGCCGCCGACCGAGTCGCGACCTGAACACCGTTCGGGCCGGCGACGACGGCCTCTTCGCCCGTCTCGGGGATCGGGATGCTGACCGGGGCACTCGAGTCCCAGAGCAGCGCCTGGGCGTAGTACGGCACGACTTCGGCGCCTACTAGCAGTGTCACACCGGACAGGGTGCCGCACGGGGTGGCGGCCCGCCCGCGATCGGCACTTCGGCGTCTACCGGGTGATCTCCGGGTAGCGGGCGATGGTCAGTGAGTCGTCGCGCTCCTCCACGACAATGTGGTCCGCCCTGGCCCGCAGTCGGGCGACAACTTCGTCGTGACGTCCTCGTAGCCACGCTGGCACGGCCCGGTCCCACGTCTCAGCGTCAGGGACGATGGTCACCGGAGGGTCAACGCCCCAGCCACCTGGGAAGACGCAGCCCCGCTTCCCCTCCCAGTAGATGACTTGTTCCTTCCAGCGGAACTCGATCTCGAAGTCCGTGTCCATCCCCGGCATACCCGGATCATGCCGCAAGGAGCCGCACCGATTGCCGGATCGCCCCGCTCCCCGGGGGCGCCCTGGAACGGCACCTCGGTGCGCTGCGACTGCTTGGTCAACTGGGGCTGACGGGCGATAACCGCGGTCGCCTGCAGCTCAAACATCCCGCAGCAAGGACCACGCCGAACACTGTGAAGAGCCCATCGCCTCGAATGAACTTCGCCTCCCACCTTTGGTACTGGCTTGGCGTCACTGTGGTCCAGTTGCCGTCGTTTAGGTAGCCGGTGGACACCTGGTACGTGGGTCCTGCAAGGACCTGGACAGTCCCCTTCGACGCTCCTCGCGCGAGTCCTCCTCCCGCTACGGCGAGGGCCAGCAGGAAGGCG
>Ga0209067_10001703_pt1 | contig 13367 bp, 19 predicted proteins | sample ColStrG_CSR_2013_FD_187199 | JGI IMG/M metagenome (GOLD analysis project Ga0209067, IMG submission 187199) | Freshwater sediment microbial communities in response to fracking from Pennsylvania, USA - Cold Stream Run_MetaG_CSR_2013 (SPAdes)... | ecosystem: Environmental > Aquatic > Freshwater >... | reverse complement strand
GTACAGGCCCCGAAACATTATCACGGGCGGCGTCCTCATCATCGAGGGAACAGGTGATAGCAACTTTGACGGTTCGGTCACGGTGGCGTCCTCGATCACGGTTCAAGGCTCTACGTTCACTGTGGGTGGTTCGAGCTTCACTATCTACGGCGGTTCGGCCACGGTGGCGTACAGCTTGACGGCAGGGTCATTTGTCGGCAACGGAAAAGGTATTACCGGGCTGACTGATTTTGGGCCTTCTACCGCAACTCTCTCGGTTTCTACCGCTTCAATTTACACCGCGCTAAATAGCACAGCTTCGGCCCTAACCATACTTCAGACCAGCGTGGCAAATAGTACAACGACACTTGCTCTAAATGTCGGGTCATCTACAAATACGCATCAGGTAATGATTACCGCTCTTGGTGCATCTACTCAGACATTACAAGTTGAAATAACCGCCGTCGGTGGCTCGACACAATCTTTGGCGGGAACCATCGGAGCGTCAACTCAAACCCTGTTCAACGTCCGAGCTTCAAGCGGTATAAATGCCGATCAGTCACAATGGTTGGGGGCTGGTAGAGGGATTACGTTCTCGACAGGTGTCGTTATCACTTCGACACTTACCGTCCAGGGAAACGCTTTCAGTGTTGGTGGCTCTACCTTCCAGGTCACGGGTGGCCTTGTGAAATACGGAGGGCCGAAAGGAATCGGTCTTTCCCCCGGCATACCTGTCATTGTGGCGTCGGGTACGTTCAGCGGTGTCACGTCGGCCTCGATGACTTGGACTTCAACTGCGACCTATACCTCCTACATGATTCAAGGCTACATCAAGAATCCCCTTGGTTCAGCCGATACTCTCTACCTTCGAATCGGGACCGACACAGCGGGGGCGTATGGCTACACGCAATTGGGCGGCTCCAACTCGGGTTCTTACAACTCGACAGGGTGCCAAATCTCTAGCGCGGTGGCGGTCAGCTATTCGAACTCGAACGGGAACACTTCATTCAACGGTCCTTGGCAAAGTTTCCAAATCAGAATGAACTATCCCGCTTTGAATACCGTCATAGCCGATTACAATTGGGGAGTCGCTACAGCCAACGGAGTGTCAAACGGATATGCGCTTACCGGGACATTTAATTACTCGGGAGCGTCAACCTACGGGATTGATTTCTTTGAGGGCACTCAGACAGCTTGCGGGAGTATAACCCAGGTGGCAAGTGGTATCACGGGCACAATTTACGTCTTTGCTTTGCCGTTCTAAACAAAGGAGGAGTTATGGCAGAACATGGAAGCGTTGCGGAATCGACGGACCCGATCACGGTTAGCTCTGGACAATCAATCCAGATTCAGGTCTTGAACGCCGACGGGACGGTGGCCTCGACCATCGGACCGATTGCTTTGCCTATTCCCTCGGGGCAAACGCTCTCGGTGATTGCTTCGTTCAGCGGTACGCTCTAATGAAGAATACAGTCATCGGGATTTTAATTGGACTGGGGATGGGAGCAGTTGTGTCATGGGCCGCGAGTAATTGGGCGGGCGGCGGGAACTTCAGCGCAACTGCCGGGCAGGTGGTATCTTGTAGCGTGGACTCGGTTGTCGCCGTGAGCTACACCGTTCCCGCTGGCAAGACTTACGCCGGACGGTTCTCAATTAACGGGACTTTGACGCCGTAAGAGGTCTAAATGATTCAGCCACCTACAGCCGTATCGGTGACGGTTTCCGGGGGTTCTGGAAATCAGGCTTTCAGTCTCCAGCCCAACGGATATATAAAGCGATACGCCTTCGTCCCGCCGTCCGGTTCGGCGTCGTATAACTGGCAGATTCTTGATTATCTGGGCCTCGGCGTCAATGGAAGCGTGACTACTCAAACCGGGACTTTTATCGTGTCGGCGAACGATCTTATTATTTACAAAAACACTCTATACATCACCGGAGCAAGTCAGGATGGGGTGTATCAAGTAGTTTTATATTACGACTCTCAATATTAAATATGATCCAAAATAACAAGATGCTTCGCTTTCCAGATCAGTCCAGTAAACCCTGGACACTTCAAAGTCAAATGGGTCCGGTCTATTTCAAGTCCCCAAAACTGAAACCCGGCTTGTTTATTCGTTTTAAGCTTTGGCTCTACGGTGTTTTATTTGGTGAGGTGATCTAGTGCAAACTGTCAGCGCTGCGTTCACGACGGCAGAAACAACCGACATCGCCCAGGTGGCCGCGAAGGTTTATCTTTATCGAGGAAACTATGCAAGCGCGGCGTTCGGGTCTACGGCCACGGCCTCGGATTATTATTCGGGAGATTACCCGCCGTCGGGTGTTATCGACGGGGACAGAACGGAGTTGAATATCGGAAATGCCGGAGGAGCCGATAACGGTGTCGGTCAGTCATCCTGGCGTTCGTTGCAATGGCCGATCAATGTCTACCCGGCGTGGGTGCAAATATATTTCGGGCAGACGCGAAAATTCAATTACGTTAAAGTGTATAACCTTTCCAGCAATCCTCTAACAACGTACACGCTTCAATGGTCAAATGATGGTTTTAGCTGGACCACTTTTGCCGGATCGGCGTATTCAGGTTATACCGGAACACTGGACATATACGATTTTTCGGGCGTCGGTACGGTATTCACAGCTAAATATATTCGCTTGTATGCAACGGCGTCATCTAATAGTTATGCGGATGTTGTCGAAATCGAAGTCTACTACAAATACGACATTACAAGCAGATGCACATCAATAAAAACTAATAGACAGCGCGACTGGAAACAGATTAACCCGATGGCGTCGTCTGTTGAATTGACATTCTCAAACAGCGACCAATTCTTTTCGCCGTATTACTCCCCAACGCTCCATCAGCTTCTTTTGGGGTATTTCAACAGCGAGCTAGACACAGGCCTTAAAATTCAGGTTCAGATGGGTTTTTGGCAAGCCGGAACGCCGTATTATGCTTTGGGTTACGGTCTCGGGGGTTATGGGACAGGACCCTACGGCGGTAGCGGTACAGCTACTAATTCAGCCCCGGAGCTGGTCAATGTGTTTGTGGGGACAATCGACTCAATCGTATTAAATTCAAAAAACGGATTGTGCCAAATTTCCGCACGCGACGGGATGAAAGACGTTATCAATCAGACTTGGTCAAGTAAGCTTCAATACAATTTTGACATCGGCTCTTGCGTTCAGTATATGTTGAATATTTGCAACATCTCGAATTATGAGATGAACATAAATTCAACGGGTCTTATCGAGACTTACTTTTTTTCGTATGAATCAAGCGCCTATACAGTGATTCAGCAACTTGTTCAGGCCGCCGGACAGGCTCAATTTTGGTTTGATGAAAACGGGATAGCCCAATTTGAAAATTTGCTTGCTTCTTCCGGTTCTTCATATACCGATTTCGTTTATAATCCGGTAAGCCTCTCCGGTTTTTCGGCAATAATAAACGAGGGGTCTTATTCCAATACCGGAGCGACCGTTACATGCACGTCAACGGAAGTCGAAACGGCGGGGCAGAATTATACGATTGCTTCTCAAGTTTCTACCGAGATGTCGGCGTGGCAATTCACCGTGAATACGAATTATCACGCAAGTACTGGATGGTATTCAGGAGTAATTTTTGCCGCCCAGGCCGCCGGAGGTCCTTATCTACCGCCCGCCGGATACGCAATAGTCCTGGCCGACAATAGCGGATCGCCCGCTATATATTTTACTCACAATACATCTAATCCAACTTCATCGCCTATTGGAGATGCGGCGTTTTCTTTTTCGGGCGTCAATATCACATTCAACATTTTCAGGGTTGTTATTTCGGGAAGTCCAACGTGGTATATATACGCAAATAACGTGTTAATCATCGGCCCGGTTGTTGATTCAACTTACACAACATCGGCATACACGTCCGTATTTTCTTACGGAACAAATGTTTATCCAATTTCTATCGCTTACAGCGCTTCATCCGTTATTAACCCAAATCTGTCACTTTCTGCTTCCGGTGGGAATCTTTATTTTACTTCCCAGGCAATAAGCCAGACATCAATATCGTCAGAAGGAAACTTGTCGGCAGGTTTCAGCCCAACGACGGCACCAATCACTTATCAGACTCAAACAGCAAATAATTCATCAATGACGGGGGCAAGCGGATTTGCTTCCGTCACTCTAAACTCAACAACTCTGACCGGGCCAATTCCTTCGGCAACGAATACCTATATTCAATATAGGTTCTATTTTGCTATCGGCTCCTCAACTCCGTTATGGACGCCGTATTATACGTCGGTGAATTGGAATTTATCCGTGGCTCCCAACGCCATAAGGTCCCTAACCTACAATTCATCGGTATGTGATGTTACCCAACAATTATCCGACAGCCTTGGCGGTGACTCATCTATCCTCAATTATATTGAGGTAATTTCTTCGCCTTTGGTTTTAAGCGGGACAACTTCAACGGTTCAATGGACGGCGACGACCGGGAATCCACCTCAAAATGTTTCGGTATCAAACCCGCTGACCGTCCCCGTCGGGACAACTGTAATTCAGGCGGTAATTCCAAGCGGGATGGATACATCTTATATGTACTTGTCCATAACCGGAACGGCCGGAAATTCCTACGGCGCGGCGGGATCAACTGCGTTCCTTGTCACGTTTGGAACAGCGGCAGGAACTATACTAATAACTTATATTCATCCCACAAAACCCATTATAAGCATAACGGCAACGACTGCCGGGACAATAACAAACCTTCAGCTAATAGGCCAGTCATTCTCATCCGGGGCAAACCCTATTGATATAGTCACTCAATCGGCTTCCTCTCAAGCTAAATACAAAAAAAGAACAACTCAGATTTCAAATAATTTTATAACGAATATAGCCGTTGCTCAGCTAGTCGCAAATAATCAGCTCATCCTTTACGAAGCCCCGGCGGCGCTCATTACCGGGATGGAGATATTGTTGACTCCCAGTATGCAGCTCACTGACCAGATTCAGGTCACAGATCCATTCCTGGGGATATCTTCCGCGCAAACGTGGGACGTTTCGGGGATATCCCACGAAATCACATCAAACGGCGATAGTGCGACCATTAAAACAAGTGTCACGGCTATCATCCCGTAAATATCGCTCGGCGCGGGGACGATCCCCCCTGCGTCGGGCCAAATCTAAAACGTCAGAAAAGACCGAGCTTTTGAAATGGGCGGGTTATTGCTCTTTATGGGCGGCGCTCACCTGCTCGCCGGAGCAAGCAAGAACGATATCGGACAGGCTGAGAAGTCTTTGCGTTAAGAGAAAACGAAGAAAATGATCATCCCGGCCAACGGGGTTTTGCACGGGGTATTCTGACTTTATCGTTTTTGGGCATAAAGTAGGGCTTTTGTTGGGCTTTGTGTTTTGGTCTGTCGATATCGGGAGGTGGGAGAAGTCGCTTCATTTCCATGAGGGCAACCTTGTTTTTTCTCACAAGCATTTGACAAGTCCCGTTGCACAAATGATGACATTCTTCACAATAAATGCAGATAGACGTATCCCGCTCATTTCCTCTGAAACAATCTAAACATATAGGCATATCACTTTTTAACCCTCCAAAATACTACCGATTCGTCACATGAATAGTATAGACCAAAAGGCCTATTGATCTATATCATAATATCGGGAAAAGATGAAACAAGAATTTAGCGATACAGCTAAAGTCCTTTTCATAGACCATGAATCGTCCTATAACATTGGTTGTTTTTTCCAGAATCGACAATACGAAGTTTCCATTCTAAAGATCCTAAAGCATAAGCAGATAATCTCGACGGCGTGGAGTTGGCTCGGATCCAGCAAGGTCGAGGTCCTGGCCCTGCCTATGCTCAAGACCTACCGCAAAGACCCCGAGAATAACCGGGAGCTAGTCGATAAGATCAAAGAGCTTTACGACCAGGCTGATATCATCATCGGCCACAACATAAACAACTTCGACGATAAGATGTCGAACACTGAGTTTATAAAGTACGGTCTATGCCCTAGCCCCCACAAGACGGTGGACACCCTCAAGATAGCCCGCGACAAGTTTTGCTTTCCGGGCAACCGACTAGACGACCTCGGGGAGTTTTTGAAAGTCGGCAAAAAGGTCAAACACGACGGTTTTACGATGTGGGAGCAGTGTATGAACGGCGACCAGAAGGCCTGGAAAGAAATGCTCCGCTATAACGTGGGTGACGTTGTTCTCCTCAAAAAGATCTACTACAAGTTTCTCCCCTTCATAACCAATCACCCAGCCATGCGCGTCCGTGGCGATGTCATGTGTGATAAGTGCGGAAGCCGCAATCTGATAAGCCGAGGAACAAGATTAAACCGAACGGGCAGAATCCCGCAGTATCAGTGCAAAGATTGCCGTGGCTGGAATTACGGAATCAGGATTAAAGATGTCGTCTCGGGCCGTAAAAAGTGGGTAATAAAATAGGGCAATAGCAAATTGCTATTACCCCATTTTAATTAAGCCTCTTGCGGCGGGAACAGTATCGTCCAGGTCATTATCAAGGCCGATACGACGGTGATCCAAGGGGTATATTCTTGCGGAATCATACAGCCCACAGACATCATGACCAGAATACCCAGGCAAAGTCCCGAGGCGAAATGTCGCTTGCTCATCTCATAGCCTCCATCGGAATCGAATAGGCTATCTTGTCCCCGCAATACAGGACCGGGATTGACCGGGAAGTTTCCAAGGTATAGCAGTCAGTCCCGTTCTTCAGTCTAGCAATAGTCCTTTTCTGCGGAGCTTCAGCGCATCCCATTAAAAGACCCATTACGGCAACTAACGCAATAACAGTCATTGACCCTACGTTCACTTATTTATCCCCCTTGGTAATATGCGTCATCATTGTCGAGTCCGGCTTGTCCATGCAGATAAGACAGAAGCCCCCGTGTTGTGTTTTTACTTCGATGATGCGCGCCCCGCAAGCCGACGACATCCCCGCCATTAACGCTAGTGCTACAGCTTTCATTGTCCGTGCCTCCGTGCCTTGAATTTCGACAACATCCCTGCAAAGAGAATTTACCAGAAGCGTGTTACGGATTTATTACAGATTGCCCAAAGGACCTAAATTAAAATTGGGTCAAAAGACTATTGACAAATGGCGATAACGGGTATATAATCCTACTCATGACCAGGCACGGTTATCAAAGGCACGGACAACCGAACAATTCCGGCTACACGTCTGCTCCCTACCGTGCCTGGTTGAGACGGGCGTGTAGCCCTAGATTTGATGTTAACTTCGGGCACGGGAAGGTAAATCAAATGGACAACAAAACATTCGGATCGTTGGGACGTTTGGATCATCCGGTATTTGAGGACGACGTGATCGAGGTCGATGAGGACTACAACGACCCCGAGCTGTTCGCCTACAAAGACAGCAACGACGTGGCTCACTATTATAAGGACAAATGGGAGAAGATCGAGGACAACCATTATCCTGAATGTATGATGGCAATCGCCGCGAAAGAAAAAAGACTATCAACGGCCTGTCAGTGTCGTGAGATTCGCATCGCAGAAGAAACCATCCTTGACGAAGCGAGGGGTGAATAATATGTGGGGCATAGACCGACGTTCCTTCCTGGTCTTGCTTGGGATGTACACAGGCGTCATGTGCCTGATGTATGTCTTTATTTCCCTGATGTCGGGGGTCAGATGAACGACCAGTGGAAGGACCTGGCTGGACTGGTGTTCGTTCTTATGTTCCTGACCTACTTGCTTATGATTCCTGGGTCGGTGCTACGATGACGGCCAAGGACGATATACTCAGGTCGCTCTCGTTGTCTCCGAAGCCATTGGCTCTGCATGAGTTTTTCATACCGCATAGCCAGACGTCAATCTCGGCGAGGCTTAGAGAATTGAAGCGGGAAGGCAAGGTTAGATCGGTCCCGGTCGAAGGTAAACGCTATACGGCTTGGGTACTGAATTATTCGGATGAATTGTTTACGGAGGCATAGAGTTATGGAAAAAGAAGCCGCGTTGTATTCGTTCCTTAAAGCATTAGTCAAGGTGCAGGGGTTGATTGAGCCGACGAAGACTGATTCGACTAACCCCCATTTCAAAAGCAAGTATGCCTCACTGACAGCAGTAAACGCCTCGGTGATGGGTATCCTTAACGAAAACGGTTTCGCCTTGGTGTCTGGCGGTACTGACATCGGCGGGAAGCCTTACCTCCGCACGACGCTATACCATGAGGCGGGACACTCGGAGACTTTCGTTTATCCATTAGTGGTTAGCGATAACCCTCAGCATACGGCCTCATCGTTGACGTACGCTCGTAGATATAGCATATGCGCTCTACTCAACCTGAGTGTTGAGGAGGACGACGGCGAAGCTGTTGCGACAGTGAAAAGGGCGGCGGCGAGTGTGACCCCTGCGGTGGCAAAGGTGTTCGCTCCAAAGAAACCGGAAGAGTCAGGCTTCGAGGTTTCCAGGTTTGTTCCTTCATTTATTGAAATGAAACCTGGGAAGGGGAAAGGCGAGGGAAAGATGTTTTCTGAGATTCACCGATCGGACGGTGCTGTGTTTGGTGGAAACGAAATGCAAGGTGAATTAGCTCAGTCAGCACTTAATCAGCACAAGGAAATTATCGTATACTTCGAGAGAAACGGTAAGTGGCTTAATGCCAAAAAGGTTCTACTTGCCGAGCCTGTAAAGGAAACGGTGCCGCCGTCGGAGGACATTAGCGACGTTGGATTCTGACCCGAATGGGTTGCTCCTTGGCATGAGGATAAACTGCCTAACAATTTAATGAAAACATTTACTGAATGGCTGGAAGAAACTGATAAAGAAAGAAGAGAGCTTGACCAGTATGGCGAGACTGGATCTGATTTAGGAATGGATCAGGGTATGGCTATTGGTAAGGTTCACCGAGCCCAGAAATTGCGAGATCAAGCGGAGCAATGGGTTATTGCTCAACGCCGTATAATAATGTTCAACGTGAAGCAAGAACACGAAAAAGAAAATAGCCGTGAGCGTGAAATTATCGAGAAAGACGAGATGCGAAAATATCAAACAATCCTTAATGATTGCGAAACAACACTAGCAAGTTGTGTGAAAAGATATTTTTCTTACGGAAGCCGCAAATGATCGTACAACTCATCGGCGGTCGCTACGACGGAGCCGAGACAATCGTAGACGATAACCTAGCCCCAACAGGCGAGATCGTCGTTGAGGATGGGGACATCTGCGCTTGCCAGAAATACAAATACGTCGGCGCAAAGAAAGCCTACTACATCAATCACGGCAGAATAATCAGCATCGGTCAAAGATCGGAGCGTTATGCGAAATGGTTGCTTCGATGGATTAAATTAGTTGACATGATCTACTACACTTTGTTTTAATTCAATCAATGTCCCCGCTAATCGTCCAAACATATTTGGTGCCTCGGCAAACCTCTAGCGGGGACGGCCGGGGCATCACGATTTTATACCGCCTCAGTCAGAAATCAGCGGTCCCAGTCGTAAGAAGAACTGACACCGTTTCCTTGACGGTCGAAAGCAAAGGTTCGTGCAGGACGAAATAAATCCACAAGAGTTGTTTCTGGCCTAGAAGCGGTGAATAGGCGCTTGATCTGGAAACGCGCGGCTCTCTTTGGTGGGCGATGACATACCGGAATAGACGGTAGACGTAACCTGCAGAAGTACGGATTGATGACGGCGGTAGAATATATCGCCCAATCAAAATGTCGCTTTATGTTCGGGTATGTCAGTAAAAATACTGAAAGGATTTGGTCGGTAAAACTACGCATAAGGCAAGGCACGGAGAAATTAAAATGTCATTAGAGAATGTTTGGAAGTCATTACAGAAGATTACTCAAGAAATCGACAAGCTGGACTTAGATACTAAAGTAGAAGTTATCAACCAAGTAAAAAGAGAGCTTCACAAAATAAGTCCCATGAAGTCGGAGCCTGTTGATTGCGTGTTATGGGTTAGATCGGATGATGTGACGGCAAATGATTATAACCCCAACTCGGTTGCCCCGCCCGAGATGGAGCTTTTGAAGGTGTCCATTCTTGAGGATGGATACACTCAACCAATAGTGACGTTTAGCACAAATGGCAAGCGCGAAGTGGTTGACGGATTCCATCGCAATCGTGTTGGTAAAGAGTGCGAAGAAGTCAAAACTCGAATTAAAGGGTACCTCCCGGTCGTTACGATAAATGATGAGAAGTCCGACAAGGGAGATCGGATAGCTTCCACGATTCGCCACAATCGCGCCAGAGGCAAGCACCGGGTCGAGGCCATGTCTGATATCGTCATCGAGTTAAAACGACGGAATTGGTCGGATGCCAAGATATCTAAAAACCTTGGGATGGACGAGGACGAGGTTTTGCGTCTTTGTCAGATTACCGGGATGGCAGAAGCGTTTGCCGATGCTGATTTCTCAAAGTCTTGGGATATTGGGTTTGAGGAAAACATAGATGATATTCAATTTGAGGATGCCGAGGCCGTATCATGAAAAGGATTTATCATACTTGGGACAAATGGGAATGTTACCCTGCGGGATTTTATGAGGGTCAGTTGACGGGTAAAACTGATGATGAATGTAAAGAAATGTATCGTGCTTTCCTGTCCGATGATAATGCATTCAAGTCGGCGCTCGAGCGTGTATTGAGTGAGTGGGGAAATTCATGTGAACATTACTTGACTAACGAAGCCATGAATAGGATTGCTTGGCTTGGTCAGGCTTCCGCTTGTATCGCTCTCGGGCTTCCTTCGCGTTTTAGGTCAGGCTATTTTCTTTTGACTGACGAACAGCAAAAAAAGGCCGACCTGATAGCTTTGGAATATCTAAATTCATGGCTTGTTGGTCATGGTCACGAAAAAGTTGATCTAGAATCTGCTGGCGTTAAAACCAAGGTAAACCTTTACTAACATGAAAAAATACAGAGAGATAAACGTGTTGGGCGCGGCAAACGAAAGAATCGGATACGTCTTTGACCGCTTTGAAAGAGTAATTTTGTCTTTCAGCGGAGGTAAAGACTCGACTGTTATGTTTCACTTAGTCGCAGATGAGGCAAGGCGGCGCGGCCGCAAATTTGCCGTGATGTCGATAGACTTCGAGGCTCAATATAAATTGACGGCAGAAAATATGGCCAGGATGTTTGAGATGTATAAAGACGTTGTGGAGCCTTATTGGATTTGTTTGCCGATGCACCTGAGAAACGGAGCAAGCAATTTTGAGCCTTGGTGGATCTGTTGGGATATTGACCGCAAAGAAGCCTGGGTTAGGGAGATGCCAAAGCAAGCGATATCGGATGTCAATTATTTCCCATTCTTCCACAAAGGCATGGAGTTTGAGGAGTTTTGCCCTTTGTTCGCAGAATGGTATAGCCAGGGCAAGGATACCGCTGTGTTTGTTGGTATTCGAGCAGACGAGAGCTTGAATCGTTATCGGACTGTTGCTAGTCCGGCGTTCCTTCGCAACAAGGAAATGTTTAACGGTAAACCATGGTCAACCAAAATAACCGAATCAACGTATAACGTCTATCCGATATACGACTGGAAAGTTTCCGACATTTGGGTCTATCATCGGAAGAACAAAGACAAGCCCCACAATGCGATATATGACCTGATGCATCAAGCCGGGGTGACGCCAGCACAGCAAAGACTTTGCCAGCCATACGGAGACGATCAAAGGCGCGGTCTATGGCTTTACCATCTGCTCGAGCCGGAGACCTGGAGCAAAGTGGTCGCCCGCGTAAATGGTGCAAATGGGATGGCTTTATACGTCGAGGAGTCGGGTAACATTACCGGATACCGGACCACCTCAAAGCCAGAAGGACATACCTATAAGAGTTTTTGCCACCTGCTTTTGACGACACTTCCAAAGAAATCTAGAGATCATTTCCTGTCGAGGTTCAAAGTATTTATTCGTGGGTGGAGAAAACGCGGATACACAAACGACATCCCAGACGAAGCTCCAAGGGTTCTCGAGAACGCGCATTGGGCTCCATCGTATCGTCGTCTTTGCAAGGTTTTGCTTAGAAATGATTACTGGTGCAAGGGCCTTGGTTTAACTCAGCCTATGAGTGAGGCGTACGGCAAATACATGGAAATCAAAAAGAATCGGGCGGTGACAAATGGATAAGTTTGTCCGCAACTGTCCTCACTGCAAATGTGAAATAGAAATGGACTTTGACGCCGTGAGCCATGATCTTTACATACTGCCGATCAAATTAAAGAATAAAGCCGTAAGTGTTAATAAGCCTGAAGTTGTTGAAGTAAAGGTTAATAAGCCGCGTTGCGTGGTGTGCGGAGAGAGCTTCCAGGGTCCTATGGATATGCCTTTCTGCCATCGACACGTTGATGAGGGTGCGCGATGCTAAATGCCACCACGTTCCACGATGCCCTAAAACAGGCCCAGGAAGCCCGTATACGGGCCGATAAGCGGGCTGAGAAGGCCAAGACGCTATGGACCAAGGTTAAGCGGGTAAAACGAAAGAAACTGCCCTCAATGGCCAGAATGAAGAAAATGGCATGGGAAGCCCTTAGTTTGTTCGTCCGGGCTAGGGATGCCGTCAGATTCAACGGTAAATGCGCTATATGCCGCGTAAACCACATTGAGTGCGCTTATCACCTCATTCCAGCCAGTGAAGGCGCGGGCGTCAAATGGGACGCCGAGAACATAGTAGGGGCTTGTTTCCGGTGCAATTACATGGAGCATAGGTTCAGGATGTCTTACACCTTAAAGCACATGAGCCTTTTTGGGGCGGACAAGATCATGGCCATACACAACAGGCGAAACGACATCGTTCAATACAAACGCCATCACTACGCAGAGATGATCGTGAAGTACACGCAAATGCGCCTGGACATCGAACGCGGAATAATTAAACCTTGCATTTAATTTGTTCTTGTGCAATAATAGCGTTAACGACATTATGATAAAGAAAACAAAAGGCGTGTGCGAGGAGTGCGGTAAAACTTTCGTATTCGGTCGCTGGTGGCAGAAATTCTGTTCGGAGAAATGCGGCAGGACATACCGACTCAGGAATTACTGGCGTCGGAAGATGTACGAGGATCTGTCGCGGGAAAAATAAAATGGATGACCCTAAAAAGAAAGAGGAAATCAAGATCGTTGACGTGCCGGAAGTCATGTTTGGACCATCGGACAAGATCGGCGGGACTGATAACTCGGGGGCGAAATGAAAACTAAAGAAGTCGTTAAAGGCATGGACACTTTGATTACTGCGGATTGGTTGCGAGACCATTCCGCGTGTTCGGATGGGTACAAGTGGGCCTTATCCGTCATCGGAGAAGGGATGACGCTTGAAAAGCTATTGCCAAAGTTTGAGCGTGCGGACTGGATGCTGTGGACGCTTAAACGAGCGGCCACTTTGGATAAAATCACTTACGTAAAAATAGCAATCAAGTGCGC
>Ga0209067_10001702_pt1 | contig 13368 bp, 15 predicted proteins | sample ColStrG_CSR_2013_FD_187199 | JGI IMG/M metagenome (GOLD analysis project Ga0209067, IMG submission 187199) | Freshwater sediment microbial communities in response to fracking from Pennsylvania, USA - Cold Stream Run_MetaG_CSR_2013 (SPAdes)... | ecosystem: Environmental > Aquatic > Freshwater >... | reverse complement strand
AGCCGCTCCTTGCTCGCCGCCGACGTGTCGAACGCCGCGTCGTGCTCGAGCAGACACTGCAAGTCGTACGCCGCCGAGCCACTCGGCCGGCGCCCGGGCGCCGTCAGACACGCGTCGGCCGGCGCCGCGTCGAGGAGTTTCATGAAGCCGTTGACGACGTGCGCGCGGTAGTGCTCGAGGAAGCGCGCGCCGCTGCTCGCCAGACTCTCGTCGGTGCGCACCTTGCCGGCAACGAAGTAGCGCACAAACGCCGACAGTGGATGCAGTTGCGGCGAGATGACCTCGCCCATCACATTGGTGCGCGTCACGAGGCCCGAATTGTTCACGAACGTGTCGGCCACCTCCAGCACACTATTGCGCAGCTGACTCCCGGTAACTTCGACCACCGACGGTTCTGCGTGCGGTGGTGGTGGTGGTGGTGGTGGTGCCGCAGCTGCTGCTGACTCACCGCTGGAAGTTGGTTCGTTGAGCGGTGGTGTTGCAGAGACGGTAGTGTCGTCACCACCTGCGACGGTTGTGCCGTTTAGTAGTGCGTTGGCGTCGGCGACGAGCGACGTGGTGAGTGCGAGCGAGCGTTTCTTGCCGACGCGGCGCACGGCGGTGAACGAGTGCTGCACGGCAGCTTCGTCGGCCGACGGCGCGGAGAGGTCGATGTGCGTGTCCTCGAACTCCTCGACGAGCGCCTTCGTCGCGGCGTCCTTCGACGCGTGCAGCGTCGCCTTGATGACGGCGTCGGGCGCGTTGCCATTCCACTGCAGACGCGTCTTCTTGTTCTGCGCCTTCAACTCGTTGCGTGCGCGCGTGCGCACAGCCGGCTCGGGCAGCGTCGGATGCGCGGCACGCACGCGGTCCTCAATGGCGCGCAGCGTCGAGCCACTGTCGACGCCGATGACTTTTTTGAATTTCTTGTGTAGAGGTGCGGTGGCGGCGAACGCGTCGAGCGCCGCCGACTCGACGGCATCGGCGGCGCTCGACATGCTCTGCGCGAGCAGGTGCGCTGCGTTCAGTCGCTGCGCCTCCTCGTCGCTGTTGCGCTGATCGGCGTCGAGCAGGCCGCGCTCGATGAGCACGCTCGCCGGCACCGGTCGCTTCACGCCGCGCCGCCTCACGTGCGCCGCGCCGCGCACAATATCCGGCTCGTCGGCCGCCGCGTGTAAAATGGATTCTGTAACATCACTCATTGTTTCTCACTTCGGTTGTGTGTGTGGTGAGTCGGGCAAAAAAAGGGAAATGAAATAATCAACAGAAGAAGATTTGTCATCGACTCGCAAGCGCGCACACGCAATAATACAAATTTCAATGGATATACGCACGAGAGGAGAAAAGCGTCAAACGAGACACTCAACAACGATGATGATGTCGTCGTCGTCGTCGTCAACTTTGCCACGCCACTGGCAGCACCACGAGCGGCTTCACGCGACGCTGACGAGCGCCAACAGCACGCAGCGTATGCGCAACTCCTACCCCGGCTGTGCAATGCTGGCCGCGCACGCCAAGTCAACAGCAGCGCCGACGACGGCAACGCCGCTCAACGTCGGCATTGTTGTCGACGACGACGAGGGCACGATGCTCGACGTCAACGCACAGGCGTCGCAGCCGGCAACGGCGCGCATGTTGGAGGTGAAGACGAAGGCGTCGGAGGACTTCATCAAGGAGTTCGCCGAGAGCGTGCACGCGCGCAACTCAGTCAGCGCGCAACTGGCGTTCGGACGCTTCTCACCGCGACCCGGCGAGTCGATTATGAGCATCTTCGCCGCGTACAGCGGTGCGGCGCAGTAAACACCTGCGCCTCTGAGAAACGAACGGCCCGTCGCTGCAGTAAACATTATGAACGAAGTTTCTGACAACCGACAGTTGATCGACGATGTCGCGAAAGATTACAATCTGTGTGTAGCATGGACGATTGCGTCGTTCACCTTCTGTTGTATTTCTATTGGCTGGGGCTCTATGTTGATTAACGACGCTCTTTCCGGCACAAACATTCTCTTTCTGTCCTACAGCGACGCTTTGCTTATCGTTGGATTTGTCTTTGTTACGATGGGCCTGCTAGGCCTTTCGGTGCCGGCGTTCTTCCTGACAATGGCTGTCAACTCATCCAACCGTCTCCGCAGCGCACGGAACGCAAAAGCACTCTGAAATGAAGTCTCTCTGGGCGTGTTCATTCTTCGCACTCGGTGTGCAGTCTGTGCGACGCAACTGCGGCGTACCACCATGCATTGCTAAAGTTACAATACGTCAGGAAGTCCCATGGTTCATCTTGTTGCGACGTAATAAACAACATCTCGTCGCGCGCAGTAGGATCGAGAACGAACCACCGAAACGATGCCGGGTAGCAATCTTTGACTGCGGAGTGGAGAAAGACGCACTCCCTAACAGCATCGGGACTGTCGTAGAACACGCCCTTGCATTTACCCGGTGTGTCCGAGTTGGCGTCGGGCGCCTCGTTCAACATGAAGAATAAGTAGCGCTTGGCGCCCTCCTTCCAGGTACCGTCCTCGCCAGGCACAAACGCGCGTTCAATCTCCAGCGCGCGCGTTCGTGCTGCACCGCCGACGTCGTCGCGGACGGTGACGGTAGCGCCTCGTAGACCGAGGTGTGAAATTTGTCCGCGAATGACTTTTGCGTAAACGGGCACAATCCAAAACTCATCCTTTACGTTTTTGAACGATGCGCGTCCATATCTACTGACCTATGTGTGCAAGTTGCAAATGGCGAGCAGAAGTTCATCAACATCGTCGTCGTCGTCGACATCAACGCACCAGGCGACTCCAGCAGTGCCTCCAGTGAGAAAACTTGGTCGCTTCACGCAAACCACCAAGTCGACGCAGCGCTGCACGGCGCTCGTGTTGCTCAACTTGATTGAGAAGGTGCAGAAGGAGTGCGGGCAGATTGTCGTCAAGTACAACAACACCTACCCGTCGGTGCGTGCGCTGGAGGCGTCTTTCGATATCGACCGTGGCATTGTGCTGAGCATCAACGTCGGCAATGGCACGATCGAGGAGGTGATGCCCATCACGTCAACGACGGTGCTGGAGCACCGTGTGCATCGTGCCGACAGCATGCGCGCGCGCTTCGGCCTTCCCGAAAAGGACGCTGGCGAGTTGTGCATGCGGCTTGTCAACGGCGAAGTGCGCTCTGTGTTTACGTTCTACATCGACCCGGGCACGTCGCGTTCCATCTCGGCGTTCGCCGCCAGCGCCTACGATGTCGAAGAGATGTTAATGAGATACGAAGAGGAGGCAGAGCACGAGGAGAAGATGCAGCAGCTTGATAAGCAGAAAAAAGACGAAGCCGTCAAACCAGTCGCAAAGAGAAAGGGTGCTTTATTATCTGCCAGTGACGACGACGACGACGACGACGAAGACGACGACATTAACGAGAAGGAGTTCATATCGCCACGCAAACCAACTACTCAGTCAATAACCGGTCATCTGCGATTTATTGAAGTAAAATGACGTTGATGCTGCTGCTGCTGCTGCTACTGCTACTGCTTGACGTGCTCACTCAATGCCACGCACGCAACGTGTTGCGAGGTCGGAGCGCGCCAACTCGCGCACAGTGTGGTCGATCTGCTTCTCGAACGCGGCAATGTAGAAACGCGACGGATGCGCGCGAATGGCATGTATCTTGTGCGCCGCAACGAACGCCACACCGGCCAGGTTGAGTTGCGCGTTGCGTTGCGCGCCCAACTGCACGTAGAGCGGCGCCGTGTGCGGCGCGGAGTCGGTTAGTGGACCGTGAATCGAGAGCGAATGTGCGTCGACGCCCAATGAGTCGTCCAGGCGCCACTCGACGCTCTCCGCACGCTCGTCGAACAGCAGCCAGCCGAACGAGAACGGCTCAAACTCGCCGCCCAGTTCGCTATCGATCGCCGGTGTTATTGGCTGCACGGCGTGTCGGTGCAACGAGACGCAGATGCGGTCGTCGTACAGCCTCAAATGCTCGACAGACTTGCGCACCAGGCCGCGCGCACGCACGGCGAACAGAACCACGAGCAGCAGCACAATGGCGTACGCCAACGTGACACACACGCACGACGCCACTCGTCGTCGTATCGTCCTCCTCTTCACCGTGCTCGTCGACGGCGGCGGTGGTATCGGAGGACCACTTGCTAAAAACTCTTCCGACGCTGAAATGCTACTGCTACTGCTACTGCTGCTGCTGTTTCTATTATCAGACGTTTTTACTGTCATGGCGAATAATTCACGGTCTCGCGCCGCGTGATGTGTCATTTCCAAAACGTGTGTGTGTGTGTGCGCTACATCCCATCTCTTCAACGCACACCGAGATATAAATGAGCGAAAGCAATTTATTATCAACGCCAATGCCGATTGCAGAAGGCAGCGCGACGACGACGACGAGCGAACTTGAACTGAGTGCCGAGGAGACAGAGAGGCGGCGGCTTCTGTTCGCCGAGGTCGACAAGTACCCGGTGCCGCGCAACTTCGTCGCGTGTTTGCCCAACATGATGCGCAGCGCGTTCGCGCGGCTGGCGGACGAGACGGTGAACGGCGCGACGCTCGACACGTCGCAGGCGCCCGACGACGTTGCGAAGGCGGAGAAGATTGCGCAGCAGATGATTGTCAAGCGGCACTCGCCGTACACGCTCTTCTTCTCGGCCAAGCCGCTGCCGGTGCCGGCGGCGCCCGACATTACAATGGACGACTGGGTGCCGCTGCACGTGCCGAACATGCACGGCGTGGCGAAGTTCGTGCTCGTGCACCGCGAGTCGTGGGCGCGCTTCGAGCACACGAGTTACGTCGTGCGCCACCATCCGTCGTTCACGCACGCCGACCGCTCCGAGGTCTACGAGATCTACGTCATGACGCGCGCCGGCGCCGAACTCGAGTTCCTGCGCGAGACGCGCTGCTCGGCGTGCGCGCGGCAGCCGGCGCCCGTCAAGTGCGCGACGTGCGACACGCGCTACTGCTCGCTGCAGTGTCGCGCCGACGCCGCGCCCGCGCACGACGCCGCGTGCATCACCGCGCTGATGAACACCATGAAGCTGACGGCGCAGGTCAAGCGTGCCGAGGTCAACGCGCGCCTCGCCGCGTGGCACAAGGAGCAAGCCGACGCCACCGAGCGCAACAAGGGCAAACTCGTCACCGTGCGTCACATCGACAAGGGCGTCGTCACCGAGACGAAAGCCGTCGTCGTGCCAGCAGCAGACAATCCGGCGCCAGTCGTCGCAATGAACGTTGATAAGAATTAGTCTCACGTTGCAGCGGCTTTAATCAAGCGCACCGAGTTTCTCGGCGATAATCTTCTCCGCGCGCCGACGTTCGGTGTTCGCCTCACGCACGGCGTCGCGCACCACTTTCGTTGCAGCCTTGAGTTGCGGCGCTACTTTTGCAGGTGGCGCCGCCGTCACCGCCGGTTTTGCGCTCTCCTTACGCTTGCGACGACGACGCTCTCTACGGCGAACCTCACTGGCAGTCGATGATGACGACGACGACGACGACGATGATGATGATGATGACGACTCTTTCTCTTCAGAAAACGAAGATGATTGTGCCGTCTCTTCGCTATTACCTTCTTCTTCTTCTTCTTCGCCGTCGTCGTCGCTGTCACCATCTTTATAATTACTCTCTTCATCGTCGTCGTCGTCGACAGTAAGATCGATTGGCGGCTGCGGTGCTGCAGGAAGCGTCCAAACGCGCTCACCCTTGACGGTGCGGAGAACGCACTTCTTGCCGTCGATGTGACACCCTGCGCCCGTTGCCTGAATGATCGACGCGCGGCGGTAGCGCGGATCGATCGGGTAGCCATTGATTAGCGAAATCGTGCCGCGAGCGGTGCCACCAAAGTAATTCTGCTGCTTAGCCGTGCCCGAGAAACTGGAGCGCTGTTTCTTGAACGCGCGACTCATTCAATCTTAAATTTTATTTCACTCAACCTCTTTTGCAAACGAAAGTGAGGTTCGCTGTCACGTACGCGCCCGCTCTTCTCCGAACAAAAAAAGAAGTAGAGAATGGCTTCGTCGTCCTTATTTCTAGCAGACGTTGTTGCGAACGCTTGGCGCACAAATACCTTTCCGCAGCGCAAGAAGCGTGTCACGCCACACAACTACGCTGCAGCGTGTGGACCGCACGCCGAGATTGGTCGCGAGCAGCGACAGAAACAACACGCCCCGCAGCAACAGCAACGTGCTTCAGTAGAAATTCCGGTCGTCGTCACTGTGCAGCACGTGCATCGACACGAGTTCCTCGGCAGCGCACCCGAGAACATCGAGGTCAACAGACAGGCCGACAATCTCATTCGAATTGCCGAATCGATGGGTCCACCGCCACCGCCGCAGCAGCAGCAGCAGCGACAATCCAGCGATGCGCTGCGTGCAGTCAACACACTTGCTATTGCCGCGACTTTTCGCAACATTGGTGACACACATCATACAACGACAACGACGACGTTTGCAAACGCACAGCAACTTGCCGCCAGAGCGTTGCGCAACGCGCCGGTATTTAACGACGACGTCGACGGCGACGTCGACCTAAGTCGACCGGCACAACGCGCACCGGTGTTCGAGTCGTCGCACGACAACGACGCGTTGTTCAACGATCTGAACTGGGCGCCTACCGGCCTGCCGGCCGAGCAGCGCACAACGGGACGCGCGTCGCGTCAAGTGTCGGCGCCCGCGCGGCACGAGGCTGTCGCGGCGCACAACGAGTTCAACCTCCGCACGCTTCGTCGCAACAACGGCACACTGCGCACGCGCAGCCTTGGGCAGAAAGCGCTGCGCGTCGACGTGCGCTCGCTCGGCCGCGCGCACGTGAGCGAAATAAACAACCTGGCCAGCGACGAGTCGCTGAGCGCGCGCCAACTCGCCGCCTACTGGCACACGTTGGCGCGCAACAGCACCCGTTCAACATCGCCGCCGAGGTCGACGCCGACGCCGCCACCAATGCCGCCTGTGTTGCATCCCGACGACACGAGCGCCGACCGTGGTCGGTGGCGTGTCATCTACGAGACGCTGCGTCGCGTTGGCAACACGAGTCTCGTCGTCGTGGCGGGCGCCGACGCGTTCGCGAGCACGTCGAGCGTATCGGAGTTGGCCGAGCGGCACGTGCGCGCGTCGCGCTACCGCAAGGCGTACTTCGCGCCGCGCCAGAGCGCCACGTCGACGTCGTCGCACGTCTGGCTATCGGGTTCGATGAGCGTGCTCTCGATGTGCGAGAACTCGTCGCTCTTCCTGCTGCCCAACTCGGCGATGTGGTCGGCCGAGATGGAGCGCACGTTTCGTCACGTCGGCAACGAGGACTTCGACGAGTTCGTGCGGTTCGAGCGCGCACGACATGCGCTGCTCGCGCAGGATCCGTTCGCCACCGACGTCGGCTGGACGGCATGGCGTGGCGCGTTCGCGTGCACGGCGCTGTGCCGCGCCTCAACGCACGCGCAGTGTGTTGAGCGACCGCGCGCTGCCGCCGAGTCGACGCCCAACGTGCGCTACTTCGAGCCTCGAGAGGCGTTGTCGTCGTCGTCGTCGTCGCCGCCGCCGCCGCCGTCGAACGAGTGTGCGTGTGCGCAGAACGGCACGATTGTGCTCTGCAGTCGCGCCACGCACAGGCACACACTACGCGGTCGCGCTTCGCCAACGCCCGGGCAACGCGCGTGCGCCGACAACCAGTGCGTGGTGGCGGCGCGCGTGTTTGGCGCGGCGACGCGCGACCGTTGGCAGGCGCTATGCGTTCTGTGCGAGGCGTTCGTGCCGCGCGCGCCGCACGCGCCGAGTCTCATTCGTGCGTTCCTCAACGCAATGGGCGCCGACGAGCATCTGGCGCAACTGCTGCCGTGTCTACTCGAGTTCGGCGTCGACGACGCCGACGAGAATCGCGTCGGCAAGGAGCACGACCGGCCCGACGAGTTGCTGCGCGGGCTGGTCGGTCGCGAGGCGCTGCTGTCGGGCGACTCGTACGCGCGCGAGCGCTTCTCGCTCGCCGACCCGGTGCAGCTGACGCTGGCGCTGGCGCTGTTCGTTGAGGCGCGCATGACTGCCGGCTGGCTCAACGCGTGGCTGCTCTGGAGCGAGGTGGTGCGCCGACACTGCGAGGCGTGTCCGTTCTGCGCGCGCGCACTTGCCGCCTCGCTGCAGCGCCTCGTCGTCTACAACGCCATGTTGCCTATGCTGCCACTCTCGATGGGCCTCATGCTCGAGGAGTTGCTCGCGCGCACACGGTGCGACATCAAACGCTTTCTCTTCTGAACAGATGCATGTGCGCAATGAACCTTTCAATACTTATGCTTTCGTATCGAGTGTCGTCGCCGCCGCCACGCGCTCCACAGGTTCGATAAGTTCGGCATACGTCGTTCCAGGTGGCGGTTGCGGTGGTGGCTGGTCGGTGCGCTGAACGACGACAATCTTGCGCGCAACGGCGTCTAATAGAAACGCAAGCGCCGCGCGCCGACACGCAGCTGGAATGAACCTATCGACGTACAGCGCCGCAATCTCATCCGTTTTGAGGTGCGCCCACTCGCGACTCTTGCAGACGGCGAGAAAGTTGCCGCACTCGCGTGTGACGAACTCACGACACAGCGTGTGCACAGCGCGCTGCGCCGGCGTCGGTTCGGCGGCGCCCAGCTTACTGGCGCGTTTGGCGATCATCATGCCGCGCAGTGGTGTGACGAGCAGCACACGCTCGAGCGCCACGACGTTGTCGAACAGCCACTCGGCTAGCACAAGGTCGCTAGGCGACGCGTCATGCCGCGCGCTCACGCCGTCGCCGCCATGGAAGCGCCGATATGTGTTCTCGACAAGCGCGACGAGGTTCTCGGCGTCGCGCGACGCGCGTTTGTCGGGTCCGTTGGGCAGTGCTGCGAAGATCTCGTCGGAGATCAGGTTGTCGGTAATGTAGCGCTCGGCCACCTTGAAGTCAGCGGCGGCGGCGACCTGCTTTAGTTTTTTGCTCAGCACGGCAACGGTCCGGTGTGTGTCGCTCATTCTTCGTCAACAATGAGCCGCGCTGGCGTTTTCGCGCTCCTCTGGACAGCGACGTTGCTTGCGTCGATCGTCAACCAACTGCTCGTCACACACCTCCTATCGGGCATCTACGATTCGGCTTGCTGCAACGAGTCGTTCACACTGCCGATCGTCACGTTCGTTCTGTGCACCGGCGCACTACTTCTCCTCGTACTTCTTAACGTGGCGATGCGGCCGAGGAAGCATGAAGACATTCGCGGCGCCAGCGACACACCACAGCGCCGTGTCAGCGGCAACACGCAGATCATCTACGTCGCGTACATGCTGTTCGCGTTCTGGGCGAGCGTCACGATGCACCTTGCGCTTCTACAAACGCAGCGCAGCGAGCGACAGCGGCTCGCTGTCAGCGTGCTACCTGCACCATTTGCCGTGCTGCTCCTTGCGCTCAGCTGCCTCCTCGCCGTCGAGCAGTTTGGTCAGCATGGCCTGCTGCCACTCTCACTGTCGTTGGCGTCGCGACCGCTTCTTCAAATGCTCGGACCCGACAGTGTAGTAATAATGATGCATGACTTACCTTCGTCGTCGTCGTCGTCGTCGTCGTCGCTGGTTATCAACAACAACAACAACAACAACAACTCACACGACGAATAGAAAATGCAATAAACTCGCCGTTTACACACACAGGCAAAGAGATGAATAGAAAGAAAACTGTGCCGCTGTACGCCGAGACGGAGACGGATCGCGCAATGCGTGTTCTGTCGCAGGGTGCGTCGAGCGCGTCGGCCGAGGAGCCGATCGAGCCGGTCGTGCCTATTAAGGCGCTCGAGGAGTTGCTCAAAATGGAGACGCCCATCGACAAGAAGATGGAGTTGCTCGCCACGCTCATCAAGAACGCGTACGCCAACGTCGACACGCGCAAACTCGAGCACGTCATCAAGAAGCAGCAGGCCGAGTTGGCCGAGTTGCGCTCGCGTGGCCTGTCGCACGGACAGCGGCCGTCGTCGGCGCACGTGTCCGACGACATCGATCCGAGTCGCCTACTCGCGCGTCGCCGGCAGCCGTCGGGCTTCGTCATCTCGGCCGAGGACGTGCCGAATCATCCGATGTCGCGCTCGTCGCGCTACGTGCGCATGCTGCTCTGCTTCTTCGCGCTCTACTTCTGCTCGCAGCCGTTCTTCATCTTCCTCACCACCGACACCGTCGTCATGAGCCTCATGCTCTTCGTCATCACGCTGCTCTTCGCCGGCATCATCTCGCGTCAGTACTGGGAGACGAGCGAGCAGGAGTTGCGCTCCTCGCTGCCCGAGCCCGAGATAGCGGAGCAGCCACGCGAGCCGAAACTCAACTACTCGATGGCGATGTTCGGCGTCGCGCTGTTCGTGCAGCTGGTGTTCGCGCTCTACTCGGCGCGCGCCGAGGTGACGACGCTTGTCGTTGGCGGCGTCACCGCGGTAACCATCATCTTTCTCGTACTCGCGTTCTGCTTCATGATTGGTTTCGAGAACGCACACGAACTGCGTGAATGAACAGACACGCACAAAGCAAGGTGCTGAGTTTACGTGCGCGAGCGTGCATTGTTTATTCAATAGTCGTTTGCAAGCATGTATTCGGCTTTCGTTGGCTCTTTTTTGTCTTCTAATTTGCTGTTGTCGGCGTCGGCGGCGGCGGCGGCGTCGTCGTCGACTTCACCCTCTTCAGGTTCATCTGGTTTGCTTTTCTCTGTTGTTTCATCGGCCGCTGCCGCATCTGCCTTTTTTTCTTCAAGATCCTTCGAAGCAGTTTTATTGGCTCTGCCGCCCGCGGTCGGTTTTTTCTTTCTCCCACGAGTCGCCGCAGTTGCCATTGCCTTTTTCTTTCCGTTGGCCGGAGATTTATTTGGTGTAGTTTTAGGCGTTGCTGCTGCTGCTGCTGCTGCTGTAAACAAAGATGTTGTGTAGGGTGCAATGTTTTTTGCGAACCGTTCCGCTGCGCCAGTGCGCACAGCCTGCGCTGCCATTGTCTCGATAACACCGTTGCGCGTGCAGAAGCGCGACAACGCACGCTTGTCGTGCAGCGTGTCGATGAACGCGCGCACGCGTGCCTCGTCGAGCGGCACGCTCTCCTTCGTGAACAGCGGAACGCCGAGAAACGACACCGTCGCTCGCTTGTCGGCGTTGACAAAAATGTGCACCTCGTTGGCAGCGTTGGACGAGCGAACTTTCTCAGTCATTTGGTTGTGTTTTGTTTCGCGCGTTGGAGCGGGGGGTGGGTGCGGTGTCAAATCTGGGGTGGTTTTTTTTGCTTCGCGTCGAGTGAATAAAGCGCATCGGTTTCGGCGTCATCGGCGCTCTCTTACTAATTCTGCAAAGTGAGCAATGAGTCACGTCGCGCGATCCCTCACCACATTCCGCGCAGGAATGACGATCGAGAAAAGGGGAGGGTTCTACGTCCTTTACAATCACGCCGGCACCAAACGCCTAAGCAAACCCGGTTCTCTGGTGGCAATCAAGAAACGCGAACGACAAGTTCAATACTTCAAGCATCACCCCACCACCAAGAAATGAACCAAACGGAGTGGTGATTGAATTGGTACACTAACACTGCAATCAACAATCACAGCATGATCTCGGTCATCTTTTCCAAAAAAAAAACGCCTCAATTCATTCGAATGCGTTCCGCCACCTCGGGCGCGTGCATGCCGGCACTCATTTTACGCAGCGCTGCGAGTATCGTCTCGTCGGGCACCGAGATGAACGGCAGGCACGTCGCATCGGCCGCCAGCACACGCCGTTCGCTCACCATCGCCAGCGGCATCTCAAACCACACGTCTTTCGTTTTGTCGATCGGTCGCCGCAGGCGTACCTCAATGTTCGCGCCGCCGCCGCCGTCGACAACAGGCGGCGGTAGGTACGTCACCTCGAGTAGTCCGTTGTCACTCAGCGCCACGTTGCTAGTGCGCTTTGTCAGCCCACTGTCGATGCCCTCAAACGGCCTGTCGTGCAGATAGATGGCCAGCAGTGTGTGGCTGGTGTTAACAATCTGTGCCGCCGCCGCGGGCACCGACGACGACGACGACGCAGCGGCGGCGGCGGCGGCGGCGACAGCCGGCACCAGTTTGTTCGAAATACGCACTGCTTGATGCCGCACGCTCAGCGAGCCGAAGAAGCTGCGCGTGAACTGCGCCGTGCGCAACTCCGACGAGAAGTGCGCGTGCGCCAGCAACGCCGCCGGGAAGTGATCGAACAGCACCGACTGCACGCGATCGACGAAGAAGCGTCCAGCGCACTTCGACCACGCGTCGCGTTCGACCACCATGTAGTACACGGTGCGTTGCGGTGTGAGTGCACACGACGCGTACGCCACGTCCGAGTAGTCGCTCCGATACGCCTCCTTCAGCGCGAGCAGTTCCGCTGGATCGTCGACGCTGTCGTGGCAACCGTCTGCCACGTCGTCGGGCCAAACAGACGCAACAAGTGAACGAAGAAACTCTGTCATTTTTTAGTGCTTAATGCTTCCGGAGCGGATGCTGTTAATGTGGTGCCGGTGCTAGTATCGACCACCATTTGCTGCTTCGGTGCAGCGACAGCCGCGGCAGCGTTTGCCAGTGCTACTTTCTTCTGTTCCAACTCCTCGAGTGCCTTGTCGAGCGATGGTACGACGAGCAGAGCGAGAGGCGTGACGGCCGACGCGACGACTGCTCGCAGCTGCAAGCGCGGCGTCAGCGCAACAACGACGTCGCGCGTCGTGTCGAGCGCGCGGTACAGGAAGAAGCGCATGGCGCCCGCCGGTACGCGCTCGCACGTCAGATGCATTTCGCCGTCCAGCGTCTCGTTCAGAATGTACTTGGCGCGCCCGGCGTTGCCGAACAGCACGTCGTGATCATGCAACTGCACGGCGAGCAACAGGTGTGTCTTACTCGTAATAAACTCGCGCTCGACGCCGCTCGCGTCCATTACAATCCGCTCGAGTTTGTTGTCACTCTCGGCGTCCGGCGGCGGATGCTCGTACACAAAACTGCTGTCGACTTTCGTCACCTCTACGAGGCGCGTCGCGTCGACGAAGCAGTCGCGCAGCAGCGTGGCACACGGCGACGCAAACATCTCCAGTGCCGGCGGTTCTTTCGTTGTGGTGGTGCCGTCGCTCGACGGCGCCGTCGGTTGTTGGTGTCGTGTTTCCCACGCGTCACGTCGCACGACCGTAAACAGCACACGCCTTGTGCGCGAGAACTGATACGTCATGAGGCAGCGAAAATCGCGCGCCTCGCCCGCGTATCGTTGCATCAACTTCTCCTGCTTTTTTGTGTCCCAACTGCCACCGTTCGCCGACGACGACGACGCAGACGACGACCAACTAAAGAAACTCATTCAATGCGCCACAACGCGTGACCGCGCGCCACGCGTGCGGAACGTCAGTCACACACACACACACACACACACACACACACACACACACACACACACACACACAAACACACA
>Ga0209067_10001700_pt1 | contig 13372 bp, 13 predicted proteins | sample ColStrG_CSR_2013_FD_187199 | JGI IMG/M metagenome (GOLD analysis project Ga0209067, IMG submission 187199) | Freshwater sediment microbial communities in response to fracking from Pennsylvania, USA - Cold Stream Run_MetaG_CSR_2013 (SPAdes)... | ecosystem: Environmental > Aquatic > Freshwater >... | reverse complement strand
GTGCGGGAATCTCCGCCTGCGTACCGACGATCCCAACCGCGGCGTCATCCTGGAAACGGTCACCGGGCGGGGGGAGCGCACCGTGATGGCGCAGCGCTATCTTCCCGAGATCGCGGCGGGCGACAAGCGCATCCTCCTCATCGGCGGGGAGGTCGTGCCCCAGTGCCTCGCGCGCGTGCCCAAGCCGGGCGAATCGCGCGGCAACCTCGCCGCCGGCGGCATCGGGCGCGCCCAGGCCCTCTCCTCGCGCGACCTCGAGATCGCGCGGGCGCTCGCACCCGAGCTCGACCGCCGCGGCCTCCTGCTCGTGGGCCTCGATGTGATCGGCGAGCACCTCACCGAGATCAATGTCACGAGCCCCACCTGCTTTGTCGAGATCGAGCAGCAGAGCGGCGTTCCCGTCGCCGCGCTCTTTGTCGATGCGCTCGAGCGGCGCGTCCGGTCCTAGCCATGGTGCCCATCGTCATCATCGCGCACCGGCCCCTGGCCGGGGCCCTCGTGGAGGCCGCGCGGCACGTCTACAGCCGTTTCTCGCCGGCGGCGGCCCGGGAGATGCGGGCCCTGGACGTCGACCCGGACTGCGACACCGCCAAGGTGCTGGCCCGTGCCCGCGAGATCATCCGCGAGGCGGACCGGGGCGCGGGGGTGCTCGTGCTCGTCGACCTCCTCGGCGCGACGCCCGGAAACATCGCCCGCCAGCTCGCCGATCCGGGTCGCGTCGAGGTCATCTCCGGCGCGAGCATGCCCATGGTGCTGCGTTCGGTCTGCTACAGCGAGGAGCCCCTGGAGAAGCTCGCCGCGCGCGCCTTGGATGGCGGCGTGAAGGGCATCGAGCCGGTGCGGCCCGACGCCCCTCCTGCCGCGCCCGTAGCGCCCTGCGGCCCCGCGGAACCATGATCACCCGCGACTGCACCATCCGCAACAAGCTCGGGCTGCACGCGCGCCCGTCCGCCCAGGTCACCCAGACCGCGGGCCGCTTCCAGAGCGAGGTCTTCCTCTCGCGCGATGGCCGGCGCGTGAACGCCAAGTCGATCATGGGCGTCATGATGCTGGCCGCGGGCCCGGGATCCCGGCTCACGGTCGAGGCGAGCGGCATCGACGAGGAACAGGCCGTGCAGGCCCTGGCCGAGCTCATCGACGGGGGCTTCGGCGAATGAGGCCTGCGCGGTGAGCCGAGAGCTCTCGGGCCACGGCGTCGGCCAGGGCGTCGTCATCGGGCGCGCGCACCTGCTCGCTCCCAGCGAGTTCGAAGTGCGCCAGTTCCACGTCGATCGCGGCGACGTGCTGCACGAGGTCGCGCGCCTGAACCAGGCCTTCGCCCAGGTGCGCGAGGAACTCGAGGAGCTGCGCCGGGAGGTCGCGCACGATGCCCCGGCCGAGGTGCGCGCCTTCCTCGACCTGCACCGGATGATCCTCGACGACTCCCTGCTGTGCGACGCGCCGCGCGACCTCGTGCGCACCCGCCTCATCAATGCCGAATGGGCGCTCACGATCCAGCTCGAGGAGGTCTGCCAGCAGTTCGAGGCGATCGACGACGAGTATTTCCGCAGCCGCTCCCAGGACGTCCGCCAGGTGGTCGAGCGCGTGCTGCGCCGGCTCGCGGGGGCGCGCGCCTCGCCCGTGTCGGCCGTCGCGCCGCGCAGCACCGAGCGCATCGTGCTCGTCGCGCACGACCTCGCCCCGGCCGACATGCTTCACCTGCGCGAGAACGCCGGCGCCCGTCTCGCGGGCTTCGTGACCGAGACGGGAGGCGCCACCTCCCACACCATGATCCTCGCGCGCAGCCTCGGGCTGCCGGCCGTCGTCGGCGTGAGCGGCGCGCGCGAGCTCGTCGACGAGGGGAGCCTGCTCGTCGTCGACTCGGACGCGGGCCGCGTCGTCGTCGATCCCGGCGCGCAGGAGCTCGAGCTCTTTCACGGCCGCATCGAGGCGCAGAGCGCCGCGCGCTCCGAGCTGCGCAAGCTGCGCTCGCGCCTCTCGCGCACGAAAAACGGGGTCCCCATCGACCTCCTGGCCAACATCGAGCTGCCGGGCGACGCGCGCGAGGCGATCGAGGCCGGGGCCGACGGCGTGGGCCTCTTCCGGACCGAGTTCCTGTTCATGAATCGCACCGAGCTCCCGTCGGAGGACGAACAGTTCGAGGCCTACCTCAAGGTCGTGCGCACCATGAAGGGCAAGCCCGTCGTCATCCGCACGCTCGACGTGGGCGCCGACAAGGTGCTCGATCCCGGCGCCGGCGAGTCGCATCCGCCGCGCGCGGAGAGCGACGGCGCGGCGGTCGACCTCAACCCGGCCATGGGGCTGCGCGCGATCCGCTATTGCCTGGCCTATCCCGAGGTCTTCCTCAACCAGCTGCGCGCCATCCTGCGCGCCTCGGCGCACGGCACGGTGCGCATCCTCGTGCCCATGCTGGCGCACGTGCACGAGATCGAGCAGTCGCTCGCCTTCGTGAAGCGCGCGCGCGAGCAGCTTGCCGATCGCCGCCAGAAATGCGACGGCCGCGTCGCGGTCGGCGGGATGATCGAGGTCCCTGCCGCGGCGATCAGCCTCGCGCCCTTCCTCGACCAGCTCAAGTTCCTCTCGATCGGCACCAACGACCTCATCCAGTACACCCTGGCCATCGACCGCGCGGACAGCTCCGTGGCGCGCCTCTACGAGCCGCTCCACCCCGCGGTGCTGCAGCTCATCCAGCGCACCATCCGCATGGGCGAGAAGGCGCGCGTCCCGGTGTCGGTGTGCGGCGAGATGGCCGGCAACCTCGAGTGCGTGCCCCTGCTCCTGGGCATGGGGCTGCGCCGCTTCTCGATGAGTTCCTCGCAGATCCCGATGGTCAAGCAGAGGATCTTCGAGCTCGACAGCCGCATCGTCGCCCGGCTCGCCGCGCGCGTCGCCCGGCTCCACGATCCGGTGCGGATCCGCGAGGCGCTCGCCAAGGCGGCGGCTGCTGCCAGTTCCGCGGCCAGTTCCGCCGCCAGCGGCGCCTCCGCCCCCCGCGCACGCGCGGCGCGGCGCGCGCGTGCCCGGGGCCGCGCGTGAACGCGCCCGGCTCGGTCGGGATCGTCCGGCCGCAGAGCCTGCATTTCGACCGCCCGCTCGAACTCGCCAGCGGGGCGAGGCTCGAGGGCTACGACCTGTGCTTCGAGACCTATGGCGAACTCGACGCCTCGCGCTCCAACGCGGTGCTCGTGTGCCACGCCCTGAACGCCTCGCATCACGTGGCCGGAACCTACGCCGGCCAGGCCCGCAGCGCCGGCTGGTGGGACAACCTCGTGGGCCCGGGCAAGCCGCTCGACACGCGGCGCTTCTTCGTCATCGGCGTCAACAACCTCGGCTCCTGCTTCGGCTCGACCGGGCCGATGAGCCCCGATCCGGCGACGGGACGCCCCTACGGCGCCTCCTTCCCCATGGTCACGGTGGAGGACTGGGTGCGTTCGCAGGCGCGCCTGGCCGACGCCCTGGGCATCGAGCGCTTTGCCGCCGTGATCGGGGGATCCCTGGGCGGCATGCAGGCGCTCTCCTGGGCGATCCAGTTCCCGGCGCGCGTGCGCAACTGCCTCGCCATCGCCACGACGGCGCGGCTCTCGGCGCAGAACATCGCCTTCAACGACGTCGCCCGCAGCGCGATCCAGGCCGACCCCGACTTCCACGGCGGGGATTTCTATTCGCACGGCGTCGTTCCGCGCCGCGGACTGCGCGTCGCCCGCATGATCGGCCACATCACCTACCTCTCTGGCGACGACATGAGCGAGCGCTTCGGCCGCAGCCTGAGCAAGGAGGGCTACGGCTACGGTTTTGGCGCCGAATTCGAGGTCGAGTCCTACCTGCGCTACCAGGGCGACAAGTTCTCCGAATACTTCGACGCCAACACCTACCTCCTCATCACGCGCGCGCTCGACTACTTCGACCCCGCGCGCGACACGGGCGGCGACCTCGTGCGCGCGCTCGCGCCCGCCACCGCGCGCTTTCTCCTCGTCTCGTTCACGACCGACTGGCGCTTCTCGCCCGAGCGGGGGCGCGAGCTCGCTCAGGCCCTGGTCGCCAACGGCCGCGAGGTGGTGTACGCCGAGATCGACGCGCCGCACGGGCACGACGCTTTCCTCCTCGACGACGCCCGCTACCACCGGCTGGTCGGCGCCTATTTCGACCGCATCGCCTCCGGGGCCGCCTGATGCTCCGCCGCGACCTCGCGCTCATCGCCCAGTGGATCGAGCCCGGTGCGCGGGTGCTCGACCTCGGTTGCGGCGACGGCACCCTCCTGGCGCACCTGCGCGACACGCAGCGCTGCAGCGGCTACGGCATCGAGATCTCGGATTCCGAGGTGCTGGCCTGCACGCGCCGCGGCGTGAGCGTGATGCAGGCCGACCTCGAATCGGGCCTGCGCATGTTCGCCGACGACATGTTCGACACCGTGGTCCTCTCGCAGACCCTGCAGGCCATGCGCCACGTCGAGCTCGTCCTCGCCGAGATGGTGCGCGTCGCCCGGCGCGGCATCGTGAGCTTCCCCAATTTCGGCCACTGGCGCCACGCCGTCTCGCTCCTGGGCGGGCGCATGCCGGTGACCCCCGAGATTCCCTACCAGTGGTACGACACGCCCAACATCCACCTGTGCACGCCGCGCGACTTCGAGCTCCTCGCGGCGCGCCTCGGGCTGCGCATCACCGACCGGACCCTGCTGGCGCGCGCCCGTCCCGTCGCGGTGCTGCCCTCGCTGCGCGCGACCGTCGCCCTCTACCGCTTCGAGAAGCGCTGATCGGGCACGGTGCGCAGGACGATCGCCACCAGCACCAGGGCGACGAGCCCGCTCGCGGCACAGGCGTTGAAGAACGCGGCGTAGCCGATGCGCTCGACGATGAGGCCCGAGAAGCCGGCGACGAGCTTGGGCAGGAGGACCGCCGCCGAGGAGAGGGCGGCGTACTGCGTGGCGGTGAACCCCTGGCGCGTGAGCCCCGAGAGATAGGTGATGAACACCGTGCCCCCCACCCCTTCGGCGAAGTTGTCGACCGAGATCGCGAGGCCCAGCAGCAGCAGGCTCGCACCGCGCTCCGCGATGAGGGAGTAGAGCAGGATCGAGGCCGGTGACACGATCGCCGCGGCATAGAGCATCCGCGCCAGCCCGAGCCGCGGGATGAGGAAGCCCCCGGCGGCAAGGCCCGCCAGGGTCATGGCAAAGCCGTAGAACTTGCTGATCGTCGCCACCTCGGCCTTCGTGAAGCCGACGTCGAAATAGAACGTATTGGCCATCACGCCCATCACGATGTTGGCAAAGCGATAGGTCGAGACGAGGGCCAGCAGGGTGATGGCATGCCAGCGGTAGCGCCGGAAGAAATCCGCCAGCGGGTCCAGGACCGAGCGCACGATCTCGTCCACGAGGCCCGACGGGGCGGAGCCGCGGGCGCGCCCGGCGGGGCCGGTATCGGGGCAGAGCAGCACCGCGGCGGTGCCGGCCAGCATCGAGGCCGCCATGACGCCATAGGCGATCGACCAGGAACGCGCGTCGTAGCCGGTCGCCGATCCTGCGGCGAGCTCCGCGATCCAGAGCGCCCCCGCGCCTGCCCACAGAAGCCCGATCCGGTATCCCGCCTGGTAGGCGGCGGCGAGCGGCGCCTGGCGCTCGGGCTCGGGGGCAACCGATTCGACCCGGTAGGCATCGAGCGCGATGTCCTGCGTGGCCGAGGCGATCGCTGTGGCGAGCGCGCACACGGCCAGCGCCGTCGCCCCGGTTTGCGCGTCAAAGAACGCCATGCCGGCCAGGCCGCAGATCACCACCGCCTGGGCGAGCACGAGCCAGGAGCGGCGCTGTCCGAGGCGCTGCGCGAGGTAGGGGATGCGGGCGCGGTCGACGAGCGGCGCCCAGGCGAACTTGAAGGCATAGGCGAGCAGGATCCAGCTCAGGAAGCCGATCGTCGCCCGGTCGATTCCCGCCTCGCGCAGGCGGCGCGAGAGCGTGGCGAAAACGAGGGCCAGGGGGACGGCCGCGGCAAACCCCAGCACGCCCATGCGAAACTTCACTGCGACTCCCGTCCCGTCAACGGCCTTTGCCGGGCGGACGCAGAGTACTGTCTTTGCAACCAAAGCCGCAATCCCCGCGGGGGTCGGGAAGGGTTCACATGCGGGCGTTCCGCAGCAGCATCGTCGGGGACCCGGGCGCGATCGACCCGGCCGCCTGGGACGCCCTCGTGGCGGCCGACCCCGACAGCAATCCCTTCCTGTGCCACGCCTACCTGCATGCGCTCACCGCGAGCGGCTGCGCCAGCGAGTCGACCGGATGGGCCCCCTGTTTCCTGCTCCTTCACGAAGGCGCGCAGCTTGCGGCCGCGGTTCCGCTCTGGCGCAAGTCGCATTCCTATGGCGAGTACGTCTTCGACTGGGCCTGGGCCGAGGCGCTGCACCGGGTCGGCCGGCCCTACTACCCCAAGACGGTTGCCGCGGTCCCCTTCACCCCGGTCGCGGGGAGCCGGCTCCTCGCCGCGAGCGATGCCGCCCGGGATGCGGCCGGCGAGGCGCTCGCGGGTTTTGCGCGCGAGCAGGGGGGGTCGTCGCTGCACGTCCTCTTTCCTCCCCCCGCCCAGGCGCAGGCCCTGGCGCGGTCGGGATGGCTGCTGCGCGAGGGCGTGCAGTTCCACTGGGTCAACCGCGGCTACCGGGATTTCGAGGATTTCCTGGGGGCGCTCGCGCAGCCCAAGCGCAAGAAGATCCGCGCCGAGCGGCGCAAGGTGCGCGAAGCGGGGGTGGAGCTCGAGCGGCGCGCGGGCGGCGCCATCGCCCCGGGGGACTGGGACTTCTTCGTGCGCTGCTACGAGAACACCTATGCCGAGCACGGCGCTCCGCCCTACCTGGACGCCGGATTCTTCGCGCGCGTCGCGAGGGCCATGCCGGATCACTTCGTGCTCGTCATCGCCCGCCGCGAAGGGCGTCCCGTGGCGAGCGCGCTCGGCGTCCTCGATGCGGCGCGCGGCGCTCTCTACGGTCGCTACTGGGGCGCGCTCGAGCCCGTCCCCTGCCTGCACTTCGAGTGCTGCTATTACCAGATGATCGACTTCGCCATCGAGCGGCGCCTGGCCGTGTTCGAAGGCGGCGCGCAGGGCGCGCACAAGCTCGCGCGCGGGCTCGATCCCGTCCCGACGCAATCGGCGCACTGGATCCGCGACCCCGCCCTGCGGGACGCCGTGGCCCGCTTCCTGGCCCAGGAACGCGAGGCGGTCGGGGCCGCCATCGACGAACTCGCCGAGCACCGGGCGTTTCGACGGGATTGAAGAGCCGGTCTCTGACCCGCGCACGGTCCCGCTCAAGGGGGCGCTCCCGCCCCTAGGGCGACCAGGGCGAGCGGACGAGAAAGCTCACGTCGTCGCTCCAGAGCACAGCAGTGTCCCAGGGATTCGTGCCGTCGCCATTGCCAGCGAGATACACCCTGCCAAAGTAATGGCGGAGGTATCTCCCCGGAAAATTTGCCGAGCGGAACGAATTCCCCTTCGCGTTCTTCCCCGGCTGTGGACAGAATGTTGCCTCCAACCGATTCCGGATCGTGCCGTCGAACGGCTGGATCTGCAGGGCAAAATTCCGGTTGCGCAGGAAATCGCCCGGATGGTTTCTGGACTCCAGGGAGACGCAGGAACTGTCGGCGAGGCCGCGGCGGACGATCCAGGTCGCATCGGCCTTGTCCTGCTCCGGGCTGCTCGACGTGATCGCTGCGATGACAGCGATGCCGTTCTGGTTGCGAACAAAGTCTCCCGTGCAGCATGCCGTGGTCGCTTGCAGCGAGATTTCCGATCCCGGCGCCAGCGTTCCGGATTGGCCGCTGGACGCGCCATAGCCGACCGCGACAATGTTGGACTGGATGGCGTCATCCGCGCGGTCGGTCGGGAAGCCGGCGGTCATCACGCCTTCGAAAAAGGAGCCTGCGGAGGCATGGCTGTTGTCGCCTCCAATGCCGAGGATGATCGCTCCTTCCTGCCGCATCGGTGCATATCCGGCGGGAAGGGCACCCGAATAGATGGTGTTGAGGCGGCCCGACTGTGCGTCGCCCCACTTCAGCGCAAACCTCTTTTGACCATCATTCTTCAACCAGGCTGTTATGAAAGGATGCGGCCCGCCGCTGACATTCGCGGAAGCATTGCAGCTTCTCCTGTTCCAGTGAAACAGCCCGTTCTCCAGGTCGGCCTGCACTCCGAGCCCCGGCCTTTCGCGACAGTCGGCCCAGGACAGATCCCTCGTTACATTGACCGCATCCATGTGGCCGGCACCGGTGTCCGTGCCGCTCGTCTCCGCATTGCCGTAGTCGAAACAGCACCCCGAATTGAAATGTGTTGCGGAGGAAACCATGTACATGCCTTCCGGTTGTCCATGGACCGCAACGCCCGAGGTCCGGTTGTTGCGATATCCCATGCCCGGCGAAATCGAGACGCCATAGACCTGGTGACCGCCCGCAGTGACCGGCAGCGCGTCCGCCGCCGCCCCGAGGTCGGAACCGTTGGGGCCCGGACCTTTGTAATGTCCGGCGGAGGCAACGGCGAGGTCGTTTTTCCCTGGCGACTGATCGTAGATTTTCGTGATGGTGCAGGTGGTGTTCGCGCAGAACGCATCCTGCGTCGCAGCGTTCGCATAGCCGTCCGGGAGCAGACCGACGTCCTGGGTGGCGTCGTCCGAAGCCCTTCTCACCTGATATAACGCGCCCGAATAGTCGGCGTAGAGCGATCGGACCGTGCTGTGCGCGGCAACGCAGGGCGTATGTCCGGCCGCGTAGATGTCGCAGGGTCTTCGTTCGGCCGTCTCGGAATGCGTGGCACGAAAGCCGGCAAGGCTCTCAACCATCAGGCCGGCAGTGATCGCCAACGCAGCGCGCACTGGCTTGCGCCTCAACGGAAACATACCGCCATGGGCCGGGATGAGGGATTCATCGATGATCCTTCGCTAGAGGCGTCCCGAGTACTCGACGATCAGCGGCGCGTGGTCGCTGAAGCGCTGCCGGGTATAGATGCTCGTCGCCTTCGCTTTCCTCGCAAGGCCCGGCGTGGCGAACTGGTAGTCGATGCGCCAGCCGACGTTGTTCTCCCGCGCCGCGCCCCGGCTGCTCCACCAGGTGTACTGGTCGGGCCGCGCATCGAGGGTGCGAAAGACATCGACCCAGCCGCGGCGGCCGAGGAAGTCGTCGAGCCAGGCGCGCTCCTCGGGCGTGAAGCCCGAATTCTTCCGGTTCGCGCGCCAGTTCCGGATGTCGATCTCCTTGTGCGCGATGTTGACGTCGCCGCACAGGAGGATCTCCCGGCCCTCCTCGCGCAGTCGGTCGAGGTGGCCGCCAAAGCGCTCCAGGTAGCGGAACTTCGCGGCGTGGCGCTCTGGCGAACTCGAACCCGAGGGGAAGTAGGCGCAGAGGACGGTCGTGCCCGCATAGTCGAGCTGCACGCAGCGCCCCTCGGCGTCGAACTCCGGATCGCCAAAGCCGATCCGCACGCCGGCGGGGCGCTTTTTCGCGTAGATGGCCGTGCCGCTGTACCCCTTGACCTGGGCGTGATGGAAATGGGCATGCAGGCCCGGGGGATGGAGGAGCTCATCGGGCAGGTCGGCGGCATGCGCCTTGACCTCCTGCAGGCACACGATATCGGGGTCGACCCGCTGCAGCCAGCGCATGAGGCCCTTGCCCGCGGCGGATCGAAGGCCGTTGACGTTGATCGTGATCACGCGAAACATGCCTACCCCGCCCTTCCCGTTTGCGCTACGCTCAAAGCCTGCGCGACGAGGGTCGTCCGCGCCCGCAACAGCCTCCTCGCATGCCCACGCCACAGGAAGAATTCCTGCAGTTCGCCCTCGAGTCGGGCGTGCTCACTTTCGGCGACTTCACCACCAAGAGCGGGCGCAGGACCCCGTATTTCTTCAACGCCGGCCGCTTCGACGGGGGTGGTGCCCTGGGGCGGCTCGGGCGATTCTATGCGCAGGCGATCCTGCGCGCGCGTGCGGCGGGGCTCGTGCACTTTGACATGCTCTTCGGCCCCGCCTACAAGGGCATCGCCCTGGCGGCCGCGACCGCGATCGGCCTCGCCGGCGAGGGCCTCGACGTTCCCTTCTCCTACAACCGCAAGGAGGCCAAGGACCACGGCGAGGGCGGCGTGCTCGTGGGCGCGCCGCTGCGCGGGCGCGTCCTGGTGATCGACGATGTCATCACCGACGGAGCGGCCAAGCGCGAGGCCGTGGGCATCATCCGGGCCGCGGGCGCCGAGCCCGCCGGGGTCGTCATCCTGCTCGACCGCCAGGAGCGGCTGGGCGAGGAGGGCGGGTCCGCCCGCGTCTCGGCGGTGCAGGCCTTCGAGAAGGCCACCGGAACGCCCGTCCTCGCCCTGGCGACCCTGGCCGACCTCCTCGCGCTCCTGCGGCGCTCGCCGGGCTCGGTCCCCGGTGCCGATCTGGCCGCCGTGGAACAATACCGTCTCCGATACGGCGTGGAGTAAGTCGATGCGGCCCGGTCGCTGGTTGCCAGGACTCCCGATTGCCTGCCTGCTGCTCCTTGCCCTGCCGGCAAGGGCCGATCTCTACGTCTGCACCACCGGCGACGGCCGCAGGCTGAGCGGCGACCGGCCGCCGCCCGAGTGCAGGGACCGCGAGCTCCGGGTCCTCAATCCCGATGGTTCCGTGCGCCAGGTCATCCCGCCGCCGCTCACGAAAGAGCAGCGCCGGCAGAACGAGGAGAAGGAAAAGGAGCGCGTCCTGGAGGCGGAGCGGGCGCGCATCCAGGCGCAAAAGGACGGGGTGCTGCTCGATACCTACAACAACGCCGGCGAGATCGATGCGGCGCGCAAGCGCACGATCGCCGCGCGCCAGGTCCTGGTCGAGCGGGCCGATGCGCGCCTCAAGCAGTACGCGGACGAGAAGAAGAAGCTCGACGACGAGGCCGAGTTCTATGCCAAACGCAAGCTTCCGCCCCATCTCCAGGATGCCTACGAGGCCAACCGCACGCTGAGCGCGCAGCAGGAAAAGGTCAAGGCCGATGCGCTCGAGGACATCCGCCGCATCAACGAGAAGTTCGACGCCGACCTCGAGAGATTTCGCAAGATCGAGGAGGAAGCCGCCCGCAGGGCGGCGGAAGCGCGCCGCCAGGCCGAGGAACAAGAGGCCCCCCACTGACGGGGTGGGCACGAACGGAGGACCGCAAGGTGATGGACAAGTTCGCTTTCCTGGAAGACCTGCAGCGCAGGCTCTCCGACCTCCTGGCCGAGACCCCGGCGGCCGACCTGCAACGCAATGTCAAGGCGCTCCTGCAGCAGCAGTTCGCGCGCCTGGATCTCGTGACGCGCGAGGATTTCGACGTGCAGTCCGAGATGATCGAGCGGCTGCGCAAGCGGGTCGAGGCGCTGGAAGCCCGCCAGGGCGGCGCTGCGCCCGGTCCCTGAACGCAGGGAACTAGCTGCCCCGGCCGGCGCCGCCGCGGGCCGCCGCCAGCCAGAAGCGCTTGCGCGCGACCGCGATGATCTTGGCGGCGACGCGGATGTCGATGCGTTCGAGTTCGTTGCGGATCGACGACTCGTCGTACTGGCGCAGCCCCTTGTCGGAGAGCTCCGGCGGGAGGCGTGGCGCCTTCTTCGTCTGGACCGCAAGCAGCAGGCGGTCGACCCCCATCGAGCGCGCCCGCTCGCACAGGTCGCGCGCCCGCTCCGCTCCAGGGGGCTCGCGCATCGACACGAAGGCATAGGCGCGCCCGCGATCGCTGCGATGTCGCAGGACGAGCTCGATCGGCGGTACCACCTCGCTCGCGTGCGAGGCGCGATACCCCCGCGCCTCGAACCAGGCCAGGACGAGCTCTCGCACCGGGTAGCCCGCATTGGGTTCCTCGACCGGCGCATCCTCCGCGACGTCGAGCGAGGGATGGCGTGGCTGCTCCACCGCCGAGGGCAGCGGCGGGACGATTGCGCGCGTGAGGTCGGGTCCCGTGACCCGGGGCAGCTCGGGCAGGGGCACGCCCGTCGTCGGCCCCGTGAGCTGGAGGTCGGTGGGCGCCTCGAGTTCGGCGCGGGCCGCTGCCGCGACCGTCGAGGACTCCCCCGATAGCAGGGAGTCGATCTCGACCGTTCGTTCGATCTCGACCGCCTCCTCGATCTTGGGCAGGGGCATGAAGTAGGAGTTTCCGCCCAGGTCCTCCTCCTCGATGTAGCGGCGGACCCGCTCGGCGCGCGCGCGCGCAGCCGACTCCCGGCGGTGGCCCCAGAGCGCGATCGCAAGGAGGAGGACGGCCAGCCCGACCCACAGGGCGATATTGTTGAATTCGATCATCGGGGGCAATTTACCATCGGCATGCGACCGGGGATCCAGGGACCGGCGGCGGTAGCCTCGCGCGCGGGCGCGACGGCCCCCAGGGGTGGCGGACCGGCCTGCACGGCTAGAATCGGCTACCGCGTTTCCGCTTCGACCTCCCGGAGTCCTCCCTTCCCCGATGGCCCTCGCAGTCGTCCACAGCCGTGCCGTCGCAGGAATGTCCGCGCCCGAGGTCACCATCGAGGTGCATCTGGCCAACGGACTGCCCGCCTTCACGCTCGTGGGGCTGCCCGAGGCCGAGGTGCGCGAGGCGCGCGAGCGCGTGCGCGCGGCCCTGCAGAACTGCAAGTTCGATTTTCCGGCGCGGCGCATCACCGTCAACATGGCGCCGGCGGACCTTCCCAAGGAGTCGACCCGCTTCGACCTGCCCATCGCCATCGGCATCCTGGCGGCAAGCGGCCAGGTTCCGTCCCAGGTGCTCAACGATTACGAATTCGCCGGCGAGCTCTCCCTCACCGGCGAACTGCGCCCGGTCCTCGGGGCGCTCGCCACGACGCTGGCGGTCTCGCGCGATCCGCGCGATCGCGTCCGGCGGTCCTTCATCCTTCCCGCCGAAAACGCCGACGAGGCCGCCCTCGTTGGCGATGTCACCATCTATCCCGCCAAGGACCTGCGCCAGGTCGTCTCGCACCTTGCCAGCTGCGCGGGACTGCCCCAGGGCGTTCCCCTGCGCTCGCACTCGGCCCAGGTGCGCCTCACGCCGCCGACCTACCCCGATCTCTTCGACGTCAAGGGACAGGCGCCGGCCAAGCGGGTGCTCGAGATCGCGGCCGCGGGGGGGCACAGCCTGCTCATGGTCGGGCCTCCGGGCACCGGCAAGACGATGCTGGCGCAGCGCTTCCCGGGCATCCTGCCCCCCATGACCGCCGAGGAAGCCCTCGAGTCGGCCGCCGTCCTCAGCCTGGTCGGAAAGTTCGCGCCACAGCGCTGGGCGACCCGCGTCTTTCGTGCCCCGCACCACGGCGCGAGCGCCCCGGCGCTCGTTGGCGGAGGAAGCCAGGCCGCCCCGGGCGAGATCACGCTCGCGCACCATGGCGTCCTCTTCCTCGACGAGCTCCCCGACTTCGACCGCCGC
>Ga0209067_10001695_pt1 | contig 13387 bp, 10 predicted proteins | sample ColStrG_CSR_2013_FD_187199 | JGI IMG/M metagenome (GOLD analysis project Ga0209067, IMG submission 187199) | Freshwater sediment microbial communities in response to fracking from Pennsylvania, USA - Cold Stream Run_MetaG_CSR_2013 (SPAdes)... | ecosystem: Environmental > Aquatic > Freshwater >... | reverse complement strand
CAAGTTACAAAAACACTTGATATTCACGATGCGACTCACCTTGCGACAACTGCAGATATTTTTGGCCGTTGCAGAATCGGGCAGCACGGCTGCCGCTGCGCACCTGGTCCACCTGACACAATCGGCTAGCAGCGCTGCACTGCGTGAACTGGAAAATCTGTTGCAGTGTCGCCTGTTCGACCGCGTCGGAAAGCGCCTGGTGATGAATGACAATGGCCGTCAGTTATTGCCCCAGGCGCGACTGCTGATCGACGCGGCCACCAACATTGAGTTTCAATTTCATCCCGAAGCAGCGACGGATATCAGCGGCCTAAAACTGGGCAGCAGCACTACCATAGGCATCTATCTGTTGCCCGAAATTCTGGCGAAATACAATGCCGCCCGTACTGCGCAGCCATGCAAGATTACCATCGCCAACACCGTCGAGATTGTGAATGCGGTTGCCAATTTCGACGTCGATGCCGGCCTGATTGAAGGTTATTGTCATCACCAGAATTTGCTGGTTGAACCGTGGCTGAAAGATGAATTAATCATCGTCTCCTCACCTGACCATCCGCTGCTGGCCGATAAAGGCGGTGCGAAAATCAGTCTGAAAAAACTGCGCGAGTCCGCCTGGCTACTTCGTGAATCCGGTTCGGGAACCCGTGAAGCCGTTGAGCATGCATTATTGCCGCATTTGCATTATTTAATACCTGCAGCCGAATTCAGCAATTCTGAAGCAATCAAAAATGCAGCCGTCGCCGGATTGGGACTGGCATGTCTGTCGCGTCTGGTGGTGCAGGAACTGATCAATCGGAAGCAGCTCATTGAAATACACTCAACTTTACCGGTGCTGCAAAGACAGCTGTTTTTGATCACCGCCGAAAAGAAAATAATGTCGACGCGGCTTGGTACATTTTTAGAATTTTGTCGCAACTGGAAGCCCGGTTAACTGCCCCAACAACAGGACATTCATCAAAAGGCACATATGAAACCTGAAACAAACCGGATCACAGGATTGCTTTACTGGCTGGCGGCGTGCTTTTGTGCGGCTGCGATTGGCGGTTTTGCATCGGTTCATGCGGATTCGTTTTACCAGCAATTGACTAAACCAGACTGGGCGCCGCCTGGCTGGCTGTTCGGACCTGTCTGGAGTGTACTTTATACAACCATGGCGATCGCTGCCTGGCAGGTCTGGGCGGTTCGCGGCTGGAGGGGCGCAAGCTTTGGTCTGAGCCTGTTTTGCATGCAACTGGGAATCAACGCACTGTGGACCTGGTTGTTTTTCTATTTCCACCTGGGCGCATTTTCTTTTTTTGACATCATTCTGCTCTGGTGGCTGATCCTCGCTGCCATCGTCCAGTTCTGGCGCATCAAACCTGCGGCTGGTGCCCTGTTGATTCCTTACTTGATCTGGGTAACATTTGCGGCTACATTGAATCTTACAATCTGGCAATTAAATTCAAATTTGTTATGACTTAAATAAACAACGAATACGCAGCGCGCAACCACTTTATCCGTAGTTCTTTAATTCATGAAATAGAAACCAATACCATCCCGTTGAATTAACCATCGACGCAGGATACCGTGTCCCCTGAAATGAACCTCAGCCCACATGCATGAAAAGTTAGCTGCATCAACCTCCCTGCAATGCGCATCTTGAACGCTCAGTTTTTTAAGAACGGCGAATCAAAACAGCCAAAACGCAGACAGACGCTCACCGCCAGACTCATGATGGCGGTGATCATTGCGTTCGCCCTGCTCAGCTCTGGCGACTATCTGATCAGCTACCAGACACTGGAGTCGACGGTTTTAAAGAATCTGCTGACTACCGTGAATCAAAGTTCCCAATTGATCAATGTCGCTGTCTCTTCGACCAGTAACGAGACAGAAAGTAATTTGCATTCGCTGCAAAATTTTTTCCGCGAGATGCTGGACCCCCATGGCAGCAGCGGGATTGTCTATATTGTCGTAATGCGCGCCGACGGCACCGTCATCATGAATACCAATGCCCAGCAGACCGAACTGCCCGCGCCCGATATTCCGGAAAAGTATATAACCGCTGCCAAACGCGGCATGATCCACGTTCGCAACTTTGTTCTATTGAGTAAAAATGAAGTCGGTTATATCCAGTATGGGTTGGCAACCAGTGCATTGATGGCAGCGATGGAGCGCAGTCAGCTGAATTCACTGATTTTGACCACCACGGTCATTCTGATTTGTTTCGTCGCACTGAGTTTTTTTGCGCTCAATATCACGCGGCAATTGTCAACGCTTACCGAGGCCACACAAAAAATTGCCGGCGGCAATTATGAACTGAAAATTCCGGAAAAAGGTGAGGATGAGCTTAGCGACCTCGCACACAATTTCAATCTGATGTCAGCTGCAATTGAAATAAAAATACGTGAGATTTCTGCACTCAATCATGAACTGGAATTACGCGTTGAGCAGCGCACCGAAGACCTGTCTCAGGCAAAACTTCGACTGGAAGACAATATCAGAGTCCTGAAAGAAACCCAGGAAAGCCTGGTTAAATCAGAAAAGCTGGCGAGCCTGGGTGCGATCGTCGCTGGCGTGGCACATGAAATCAATACACCGATTGGTAACGCGCTGGTGACTGCGAGCACCATACGTGAGATCGTGAACGAATTTTCGGTGCAGGCACTCAACGGAAAACTGACTCAGAGCGCCCTGTCCAATTTTCTCAAACTGTGCAGGGAAGGCAGCTCACTGGTCGAGTCATCGCTGGTACGCGCCGCTGAACTGGTGCAGAGCTTTAAACAGGTCGCGGTAGATCAGTCGTCAGAGCGCCGGCGCATTTTCAATTTGTCCGCAGTCATGAAAGAAACCATACTGACCCTAAATCATACTTTTAAAAATACGCCCTACAGGCTGGACATATCAGTTGATGAGAAGATAGATCTGGACAGTTTTCCCGGGGCACTCAGCCAGGTGATTACCAATTTAATCAATAATGCGCTGATTCACGGGTTTGAACATCGTGAGTTCGGACAAATAGTGATCAGTGCAGAACCGACCGGCAATGACCGAATCAAAATTCATTTTTCAGATGACGGCAATGGTATTGATGAAGTCAATATCAAACAGATTTTTGATCCGTTCTTTACAACCAAATTTGGACAGGGCGGCAGTGGCTTGGGATTAAATGTGGTCGACAATATCGTTCACCGCATACTTGGCGGATCGATCAATGTTGTTTCAGTTCCAGGGAAGGGTACCGTATTTACGATTGAGATTCCCTTAAAGGCACCTGTCGTATAACCATGACACCGGGTTATTTGCGATCGAAAAATTCCTTCATCATAAAATTTTCCAGCGTGGCGGTGTCTTCAGGCCGGGCCGACAGATTAACGACTCTGCCCAGACGTTGTGATTCCCAGTTGAAGTCCCCCTTGTAATGTTCGCGAATTAACTGAATCATTCGACGAATCAATGCCAATTCAACGTCACCACCAACTCCGGCATCCACTTCATAAGTCTGGCGAGTGCTTTCGCGCGGATCATTGGTCCAGCCACGAAATGAAAATCTGCCGGTCTGCACACCCTTGTCCAGGACCTGGAATATGCCGTTAGTGCCTTTGCGACTGAAATTGGCGGCCTGGATGTTGGCCTTAATCCGCGCCATTGCCAGGTCATTTTCAGATGGCCCCTGACTTGCAGACTGCGCCTCGCTGTTCTGTTGCGCGGCCTGCTGCTCTAACGCACGCCGTTTTTCCCTGGCGGCAATGACCTGGCTCATCGTGTCAACCACAGGTTCTGCCGGGACTGGGGAGTTCGTCCGGATGCTTTCTACTGCCGGATGAGGAAGCGTAATCGCATTGGGACGCGTGACCACCTGACGCTTTTTCTCGGGCTGAGTTTTAGGCGGTTTAGGCCTGTCTGACTGGACTTTCGCCTGCAGATCAAAGAACACCAGCTGGCCATCTTCGGCGCCTTTTTTTATTGGATGCTCTACTTTTTTTGTTAACAGAAGGTAGGCCAGAATCAGATGCACGGCCACCAAAATAGAAATGGCGACTATATTGCGCGAACGTTGATGCGGATAGAGTTCGTCTTCGAAATCGACTACCAGCGGTTTTCTGGTGATCGTGAATCCTAACACCAGTGTGCCCCAGCTCAAATTCAGCAAAACAGTATCTGTATCCGCAGTGCGCTGTTTTATGATGCTAAAACGTGGTAACACTAAACACTCCTGCTCATTGCTGGCGTTCTTTCAAATCGAGTTTAATCAACTAAGTTTTTTAATGAATGGGATTGGTACTTCCGGAAAAACCGATCTGATTGCCGGGCCAGCCTGTTAATTGTCCAGCCCAGCCAAACAGGTCAAAATTATCAACCAAAATTGATTGGGCTGGATAGTTGTTTAGACTGTTTTTGCCTATTTCGTTACAAAAATAGGATGGTTTCCCCGAGACTTATTGGTGAAAACACAAATCTTTTCGATTGGCAGATGATCAGGGGCTCGCCGCAGCACGATGCGCAGGTCTGATCGATAATAGCGCTGGGCAGATTGACGGAGGTAGTGGAGAAAGGATTTATTGCTGCTCAAAGGACTCTTTGCCGCCTTCACAGTTGGGACATTCCCAATCCCAGGGCAAATCATCCCAGTGCGTACCCGCGGCCATCTTGCTTTCCGGGCAGCCTGCCTTTTCATCATAGATATAGCTGCAAATCGTACACTTGTATGATTTATACTCTTGCTTGGGTTTATGTTTAAAAGTAGGAAACATCACATACCTCACCAGGACAGATCAACTATTAAAAAGGTAGTTAAAGATAGACCTTTCATCCGAATCATTCAACAGGCTGATTAAGAAATACAACAATAGATTCGAGAATTCACAATGTAACATTTCAGTAATTCAACTATGCTAATCAGGCACTGTCATCATGCAAATTCGTCTAAAGTAGCCCTTGCCACTCTGATAGAATCACTGGCCGATGAAATCCTTACACCAATTAAAACGCAATCCGAATCTGCAACTGCAAAATAAGATAGCCAACTCGAAAGGTCTGTACCCATGGAGAATAACTCCGATAACGCTGATCAAACCAAACAACAGTTACGTGCTGCTGCCCTGGAATACCACGAACTGCCAGTCCCCGGAAAAATCAGTGTCAATGCCACCAAACAGCTCACCAACCAGCGCGATCTGGCGCTGGCCTACTCGCCAGGCGTCGCAGCACCCTGCGAAGAAATCGTCAAAGACCCGGCAAACGCTTTCAAATACACGGCACGCGGCAATCTGGTCGGGGTCATCACGAACGGCACGGCAGTGCTTGGGTTGGGAAACATCGGACCGCTGGCCGCCAAACCCGTGATGGAAGGTAAAGGCGTGTTGTTCAAGAAATTTGCCGGCATTGATGTCTTCGATATTGAGATCAATGAATCCGATCCGGATAAATTATGCGACATCATCGCCGCACTCGAACCTACCTTCGGCGGGATCAATCTGGAAGATATCAAGGCGCCGGAATGCTTCTACATCGAACGAAAATTACGTGACAGGATGAAGATCCCGGTGTTTCATGATGACCAGCACGGCACGGCCATCATTGTCGGCGCAGCGATCTTGAACGGACTCAAAGTCGTCAACAAGGATTTAAAAAAATGTAAGCTCGTGGTATCCGGTGCGGGAGCCGCTGCACTGGCCTGCCTGGAACTGATCGTCGACCTCGGCTTCCCGATCGAAAACATCTTCGTCACCGATCTGGCCGGTGTAGTCTACAAAGGCCGCACCGAATTGATGGATCCGGATAAAGAACGCTTTGCGCAGGAAACCAGTGCACGCACGCTGGCTGAAATTATCCCGGGTACTGACGTGTTCTTGGGTTTATCCGCTGCCGGTGTACTGAAAAAAGAAATGGTCGGCCAGATGGCAGAACGACCATTGGTGATGGCGCTGGCCAACCCGGTTCCTGAAATTCTGCCTGAAGAAGTCAGAGAAGTGCGCAGCGATGCAATTATCGCGACCGGACGTTCTGATTATCCCAACCAGGTCAATAATGTGCTGTGCTTTCCCTATATTTTCCGCGGAGCGCTGGACTGTGGCGCCACCACCATTACCCGTGAAATGGAAATTGCGGTAGTCCACGCAATTGCCGAGCTGGCGCAGGCGGAACAATCTGACATCGTTGCAACCGTGTACGGCTTCACGAGTCTGAGTTTCGGACCAGAGTATCTGATTCCCAAACCGTTCGATCCGCGTCTGATGATGAAAATTGCGCCGGCAGTCGCCAAGGCGGCATTCGCGTCCGGCGTGGCGACACGCCCGATAGTTGATCTGGAAGCCTATACAGAAAAACTGCAGCAGTTTGTTTATCACAGTGGGTCCTTCATGAAACCGGCATTCCAGATAGCCAAGAATGCTCCAGCAGAGAAAAAGCGCATTGTATTTGCCGAAGGTGAAGAAGAACGCGTGCTGCGTGCCGTGCAGATTATTGTCGATGAACATCTGGCCCGACCTATTCTGGTTGGTCGGCCAACGGTGATCCAGAAACGAATCGAATCATACGGACTGCGTCTGAAAACAGGCGTGGATTTCGACATCATCAATCCCGATTTTGATGAACGTTTTCGCGATTACTGGGAAACTTATTACGAACTCACAGCCCGCAGCGGCGTGACCCAGCAGTATGCAAAAATTGAAATGCGTCGCCGTCACAGCCTGATCGGTGCGATCATGATCAAGAAAGGGCATGCCGACGGCATGATCTGCGGAACGTTCGGCACTACCCATCTGCACCTGGACTACATCGATCAGGTTTTGGGAAAACGCGAAGGCGTCAATGTTTACGCGGCGATGAACGCACTGGTGCTGGCTGACCGGCAGATAATTCTGGTGGACACTCACGTCAACGAAAATCCAACATCAGAACAGATCGCAGAAATTACGATTCTGGCTGCTGAAGAAATGCGCCGCTTTGGCATTACACCGCACGTCGCCCTGCTCTCGCATTCGAATTTCGGTACCAGCGACAGTGAGTCAGCGAAAAAAATGCGCGCCGCCCTGAAAATCATTCAGCGCAAGGCACCCGATCTGGAAGTCGATGGTGAAATGCACGGCGACTCGGCGCTGGACAATGCCTATCTGAAAAAAAGCATGCCCGGCTCCACCTTGAAAAACAGCGCCAATTTGCTGGTCATGCCCAACATCGATGCCGCCAACATTTCCTACAATCTGATCAAGATAGCTGCAGGCAACGGGATCGCAATCGGGCCGATATTATTGGGCTGCGCCAAACCAGTCCATATCCTGACACCCTCAGCGACAGTACGACGCATCGTCAACATGACGGCCTTATGTGTCGTTGACGCCGTGGCGCAACGTTAATGATGTCAATAAGCCGGCCTGCTGGCCGGCGTATTGCGACAGTTGAAATTAGTCCGCTTTATCGAATCAGAGCGAACTGAACCAGGAGATACCACATGGAAGATCTGACTCAATTGGCGATCAAAGTTGGTGCGGCACTGACTGAAAAAAATCTGCTGCTGGCAACAGCGGAATCCTGCTCAGGTGGCGGTGTGGCGCACGCTGTAACTGAAATTTCAGGATCATCGGGCTGGTTTGAATGCGGATTTATCACCTACTCAAATTCATCCAAATCTGAACTGCTCAACATTTCTCCGGCACTGATCGCGCAACACGGTTCAGTCAGCGAAGAAATTGCCGCAGCGATGGCAGAAGGTGCATTAAGCAACTGCGAGGCGCATGTTGCGCTCTCCACTACCGGTATCGCCGGGCCGCTGGGCGCAGTGCCGGGAAAACCTGTTGGTACGGTATGTTTTGCCTGGAGTATGCATGGCAAAACCCATACCGAAAGACTGTTGTTGTCGGGTGACAGGCAATCGGTGCGCGAACAGACTGTGGTGCATGCGCTCAAAGGATTGCTGCAGTTTTTGGCCTGACGCTGTAATTGAGTGCTGTAATTCAGCGTCACACTTCATATTAATAGGCGGCAGGCCGCTTCAAATTCACCAGATCGACCTGCACCGAATTGGTTTCATCAGTCAGCCACAACTGACCATCCTGTATCGTGCACTGCAGTTGCATATTCCGTTGCGCCATTTTCTCCAGTGCCTGGGCTGTCGCTACCGGCACATTCCAGACAGTCAAATTTTTAGCGCGTTCAAGCCGGTTGCCAATGCCTTGCCACCAGATCGCGCTGTTGCTGGCATAGCTGTACACCACAACCTCGGCCGCTTTACCGCAGGCCTTCAACAGCCGGCGTTCATCAGGCTGACCCACCTCGATCCACAACTGAATCGCTCCCGTGTAATCCTTGAACCACAGGTCCGGCTCCTCGATATCTGACAGGCCTTTGGCGAACACCAGGTTTTCATGCGCGTTCAAGGCAAACGCCAGCAGACGCACCATCATGCGCTCATCCGTTTCAGACGGATGACGAGCCAGCGTCAGCGAGTGCGCCGCATAATAATTTCTATCCATATCAGATAGCTGCAATTCCGCTTTATACACGGTGGATTTCAGTGCCATGAAAACTTCCTGAATTCAAATTTCAAATAAGGCGCCAAGTGTAAGTGAATATCAGCGCCGCCTGCCATATTTTTTAACGCGCGCACCGCAGCAGCTTCGCCACAAAAAACATCATCGGGCGTGCATATTATTTTTCAAAAAGGCTACAGAATCGGGTAAGCGGTGTAACTGTGGCTATTTTTGCTTGACTCGATGAGCGATGCTTCCTTACACTCTCACATCCGTGTTTGATTGACAAAAGGGTTACACCTATGCCGCCGTATCGCTCAAAGACCCTGTTGTTCATTCATCTCCTGCTAGCCTCTGCATTCAGTTTCGCTGATCCGGTCATCACCGAAAGTAACGCCAGCCTCCCCGATCAAACGCCCGCCACAACCGAACTTCCCATCATTTCAGCTAACCAGCAGGCAGACTTGTGGGTCAGGATACGCCAGGGTTACGGCATCCCGGATTTAGAAAATCCATTAGTCGATGCCCAATTGAACTGGTACAGTGCGCGCACTGATTATTTACTGCGTACCTCTGAACGCGCCTCGCGTTATCTGTACCACGTGGTGGAAGAACTGGAAAAACGCGGCATGCCGACCGAACTGGCACTGCTGCCGTTTATTGAATCGGCATTTAATCCGCAGGCAATCTCCAGCGCCAAGGCATCCGGCATGTGGCAATTTATTCCCTCCACCGGGCGCGATTTCAATCTCAAACAAAACATGTTTAAGGATGAACGGCGTGGCGTCATTGATTCAACTGACGCGGCCTTAAGCTACCTGCAAAAACTGTATGACATGTTCGGCGACTGGCAACTTGCGCTCGCAGCATACAACTGGGGCGAAGGCTCGGTGCAGCGCGCCATCAAAAAACAGCAGGCACTGGGACTGCCCATCGACTTCAACAGCATGTCGTATTTAATGCCCAAAGAGACGCAGAATTATGTGCCTAAACTGCAGGCCGTCAAAAACATCATCAGCAATCCCGACTATTTTAAAATCGCTTTGCCCAAGGTTGAAAATCAACCCTATTTTGTCTGCGTGGACAAGACTCGGGATATTGACGTGCGCGTTGCAGCGCAGCTGGCGGAACTGACCATCGCTGAATTCAAAGAACTCAACCCGCAATTCAATCGTCCTGTCATTACGGGCAGTGCCAACACGAAAATTCTTCTGCCGGCAGACAACGTCGAAATTTATAAAAACAATTTAAGTAAATGGGAAGGCCCATTGTCTAGCTGGACGGCCTACACGGTAGGAAAAAACGAAAGAATTGAAAATATTGCACGCCGGGTCGGCGCCTCCGCCGGTGTGATCAAGGACGTTAATCAGGTCCCCGCCAACATGATGGTGAAAGCCGGGTCCACGTTGTTGATACCCAAAACCGGACAGACCCAGGATAACGATATTTCACAAATGGTGACCGACCATGCCAGCCTTACTGTGGCACGAGACAATGTCAGAAAAATGAACGTAACAGCATCCAGGAGCGATACATTAAACACCATCGCCAAACGCTACAGGGTGAGCACAGCCCAGTTGAAAGACTGGAACAACTTAAAATCGGATTCCTTAAAAGCCGGGCAGAAGTTGCAGATCGAAGTCGCTGCGGCGCCCGTCAGGCGAACCGGAGCCAGGGTAGCCATCATTTCTGCACCAAGAAAATCCTTGCCGTTAAATAAACGCGTTAAAAGAATGACCGTAGCCCAGACTAAGCTTCCGAAGAAACCAGGTTAAAACGATGACATAAAAAAAGCAGCCTGCGCTGCTTTTTTTATTTAGCCGGGAGCCAGCTTATTTGGCCAGGGGACGGCTGATCTGCATAATCCAGTAGCGGGCAATATCAGCAGTACCGTCTGCCGCTTCAACTGTGGCTAATTGTTTGACGGCATCGTCTTTCCTGCCGGCCCAGTAATACACCAGTCCCAGATGCAACTTGGCTTCTTCTATCCGTGAAACGCCGCCCTTGCTGATACCCTGCTCAATTAAGCTCGCGCCTTTGTCGAACTGGCCGGCAGTCGCATAAGCCATACCAAGGTTGACCAATCCAGATCCGTCTTTACTTTTGCTGGCGCTTGCCTCACCCTGCTGCATGGTTTTCAAATCCTCGGTAGCGCGTTTATTGGCAGCATCGAGCATGGCGGCATACTTTTTGGCATCCGGCCCCTTATCCATCAATCCTGCGGCGAAGCCCTGATCCAACGCCTTTTTGGATTCGGCTGGCAAGCCAGCCAGTTTGGCCAGTTCAGCCATATCCGCATATTCTGCCGCTGTTTTTATTAACGACAGTTCTTGCTTCAGACGAAATATATCCAGAAACAGGTGATCTGAAAAACCTGGCCTGGAATGGATCTGACTGATCAGATAAGTCCAGTTCTTGGTTGACGGGTAGTAGGTGTTCAGGCGTTCCAGTGCTTTAACAGTGCCGTCCTTGTCATTCATCGAATTCATGCAGTTCAATAAAATTTGAAAACTCTGCTCTTCCGGCACACGGCCCGCAGCCAGCTCGTCGGTGACAAACTGATTGATACCTTTATAGGCCTGCGCATAATCCTTGTTCAAAAAATAGGCTTTGTTCAATACGTCTCTGGCGCGCGCATCCGAACCACCATCTTTCAGATAACGCTCGCCCCATGAAATCGTCATCGGGTAGTTCGAGGCCTGGAAATACAGTTGGCTGATGGCCTGAATCAGATTTAACTGGTCGGCGCGTTTCAGGTAGTCCACCGCGACAACGGCTTCGAACGCTTTGGCAGCGCGGGGCTTATCGCCAGCCATGTTGTAATAATCACCGCGGGTACGTTCCACTGCAAAAACTTCGTAGGGCGTTTTATTTGTGACCGCATCTGTTTCTGCAATTTTTGCCAACGCACCAGGAATATCTTTGGCATCGAACAGCGCCTTGGCAGCAATTAACGGCTTGGTAATTTCCGGACGCAATACCTCAGCCGCTTTGGCATCTGCAGATGTTTCAGCTGCATAGACGGGCAACAGGGCTGGTAGCGCAGAAAAACCCAGTACTGCTGCAATCAGGCTTGCGCGTGCATGTCGAAATTTTGTCATTTTTAACTCTTAAGGAGAAATTAATACAGAAATGAATACAAAAATCGGCAGGCCAGCCTACCGATTTCTTGATGAGAGCGATGCACTATTTGTTGTTCATTCAGATAGCGTTTATTTTCCCAGTGGGCGATTGGCCTGGATAATCCAGTACCGCGCCAGATCAGCAGTGCCGTCGGTACCCTGAACTGATTTCAACATTTTGATACCGTCTGCTTTTTTACCGGACCACAGCAGGGCTATACCCAGATGCAGCTTCGCATCATCAGGGTGGCTCAGGCTGCCTTTGGCGATACCTTGCTGAATCAGATCAATACCTTTTGGATACTGACCGGAAGTGACATAGGCAAATCCCAGATTAACCAGGCCAGTACCTTCGGCAGCGCTATTGGCTTCGGCGGTCGTTTGCGGCAGCGCCTTTAAATCAGCCGCTGCATTTTTTGCGGCCAGATCCTTCAGACGCTGATGACGCGCCGCCTCAGGGCCGACACCGAATACACCTGCCTTGTAACCCTGATCAATAATTTTTTGTGCTTCAGCGGGAAATCCTGCCTGCAGAGCCAGTTGGGACATTTCCATATAATCATTCAGCGTCGTAATCTGCCCCAGCTCCTGCTTCAAACGATACAGGTCGAGCAATAAGCGTTCCGAATAACCTGGCCTTGCCGGGAGACGATTCAGCAAATCTTTCCAATATTCTTTCTTGGGGTAGTACGTGGTCAGTTTTTCCATTGCGGCGACATAAGCAGTCTTGTCGTTTTTTGTGCAATTGGCCAGCATCTGTAAATCGCGTTCGGCAGGAACATGGCCGGCTTTTTCTTCCGCTTTGACGTTAGCTGTAATATCTTTGGAAACCTTGGAACAATCACCGCTCTGGAATGATATCTGGGTCATCATGTCCTTGATTTTCTGGTCATCTCCGCCTTCAGACAGATAACGGCCAAACCAGGTTGATGCTTTGGGAAGATTATTCATTCCATAGTAAGTGTCACCAAGTGCTTCATACATTGCCAGTTTCTGCGCGCCGGACAAACGTCCTGAGCTGACCACTGCCTCATACGCTTTCACAGCGGTATCCTTGTCGCCCGAAGCCATCGCGTACGAACCGCGTGTGCTTTCGATTACGTAGCTTTCATATGCCGTTTTGGCGGGAATCGCATCCGCGTCACGCAACTTTGCGAGCGCATCCTTGTATTTTTTAGCCTTCGCCAGGTCACTGGCATCATGCAGCAGCGCACCGATTGACGCCTTCACTGTTTCAGTCGCCTGTGCAAAAGCGGGAGCAGGAGCGATGCTCGAAACTGCGGACAAACCTAAAGCAGCAATGAGCACTCCATAACGGGCATATCGAAATTTGATCATTACTTTTACTCTTTAAAAGAAGTTTATATGCAAAAAATCGGCAGGATAATCCTGCCGATTTTCATTTTTCACTGAAGCAGCAAGTCAGCAGTACCGTATAAGCTAACACTCAACATACTTTGATCCTGCCGCATCACTAATGTGATAATCCTGAATCAGTCTGCCTTTAATCGACAAACTGCTCATTACCGACCATACCGATCTTGGTCACGTTATTTCTTTGCGCTGCAGCCATTACACTGGCAACCGTTTTATAGGCCACCAGCTTGTTGGGACGCAGATGCACTTCCGGCTGATCCGGCACTGCCGCCACACCACGCAGTTTCGATTCCAGTCCTGCATAGTCCGGCACCACTTCACCATTCCACAAAATGGTTCCGTCAAAATCAATGTCAATATTGACCACCGTCGGTGGTGTCGATTGCGGCGGTGGCGCCCCGTTCGGCATGTTCAGATTGACCGCGTGATTTTGAATCGGGA
>Ga0209067_10001694_pt1 | contig 13389 bp, 9 predicted proteins | sample ColStrG_CSR_2013_FD_187199 | JGI IMG/M metagenome (GOLD analysis project Ga0209067, IMG submission 187199) | Freshwater sediment microbial communities in response to fracking from Pennsylvania, USA - Cold Stream Run_MetaG_CSR_2013 (SPAdes)... | ecosystem: Environmental > Aquatic > Freshwater >... | reverse complement strand
CACAAAGTCATGAAATGCTGTTTGATGCGCATACTCGCGCCTTTGCCGTTTTTGGCGGTGTAGCCCGGCGTGGCATCTACGACAATATGAAAACTGCTGTCGACAAGGTCAAGAAAGGCAAAGGGAGACTGAGCATTAGTCGATTCATTAGGCGGACAACATCTCTTGGGTGCCGTATAAGTTTCGATATATGGCTAATTGCCTTTGAATAACTTGAACTTTCAAAAGCGCGCAGCTTTATATTAAGTGAAGACAAAAGCAATTGAACTTGTTGATTCGCAAAATTTTTCAATTGGTAGTCAAATAGCGGAGGAATTGGATATGCTACCTGAACAATCTTTTCCAAATAGGATAAACCTACTTCGACGTTGCCATCACCAAGGGCGGAAGCCACTACAGTACGATCATAAGCGAGAAGGTAAGTTGTCCGTGGAAAATCTGCTACTGCTTTTATAGCTTGAACTATAGTCTTTATTTCATTAGCTGAAAGCCTATCCACGTCATCCACAATCACGACTATCGGCCTATCGAGATCGCGTAGAGCTTCAACAACTTCTGACTTCCTCTTTGCAAGATCGAGATTGGGCAACAACTTCTTTACTTCATCAAGTGCTTCTCGAGCGTCCTTCACACCATTAGCTACACTATCAGTCAGATCAGAAAAACCGGAGGCAATATTGCCTGCAAAAGCTACACCAGGAACATATTTGAGGTATTTTAAATAACCAATCAATCCAACATATCCTAAAAGTTTTTCTCCTACCTTCAACGCTTTATCAGGATCATTAGAATCCAAGTTTATTGCTGCCGCAATTTGCGTAACCAGTGCGTCCACAAGAACTCCTGTGTTACTAACCATCCAAGGGTTGAATTCAACAACTATCGTATTTTCCCCTTCAGGACCACAGTTTGGTAATTCATTTTTTACAAAACCAATTACAGTGCTTTTACCACACCCCCACCCTCCCTCAATTCCAACAACTAACCCATCGCCAGCACTGACAGAAATTAGAGCTCGTGCAAGATGCAACGCAAATTGCCCACGACCTAAGGCATCAGATTCTGCTGGGCGATCAGAAAAATAGATTGGAGTTGTCATATCATTTTCTTTTTTGCTTTTTATTGGGACTGATCGCACGGCAGTAACAAGCCTTTTCCAAAATTGAACAATGCTTCTTATTTTTCCTTTACCCATTTTTAGCGTAATTCAATTATGTTTGGCCAGCACAAGACCTTGATTTCATAAAGCATCAATTAGCATCTATTAAATGTGTCTTGGAAATTTTAAATGCTGCAATTGATTACAACTACACGAAAAAATTAGCAATAAAAACACTAGTCTAGATGATATTTTTTATATTGGATATGACCAAACTTAGATATTTGAAAATACAACCTAAGGGTTATATTGGCCAAATATTGAAAACTGCCAATAATGACCGGATAACTCACGGTTTTTGTTTGAAGTTGGAATGAGGAGTTACAAACCGAGTGATTGATATAGCCTCAATCGTGATTTGAATTTTATTTACGGCACAGTTACGGCACGGAGCGCAAAAAATCAAAAAGGGTTACAGACCGAAATCTGTAACCCCTTGATATTACTGGTGCGGCTGGCAGGAATCGAACCCACGACCCCTTGGTTCGTAGCCAAGTACTCTATCCAGCTGAGCTACAGCCGCGAAAGCGCGAATTATAGCACTGGTTTCTTCATGATTGGAAGCATTATTTAAAACTATTTTTCAATCAGGCCGGCTTCAGACTTGTCAATCCACCCATATAAGGTTGTAACGCTGCCGGAATCGTCACGCTGCCATCGGCCTGCTGATGATTCTCCAGTACCGCGACCAGCGTGCGCCCTACGGCCAGACCAGAACCGTTCAACGTATGCAGATATTCCGGTTTGCCCTGGGCATTACGGAACCGTGCCTGCATGCGGCGCGCCTGAAAATCGTAAATATTCGACAACGAAGAAATTTCACGGTACGTGTTTTGTGCCGGCAGCCAGACGTTGATGTCATAGGTTTTACCGGACGCAAAGCCGATGTCACCGGTACACAGTGCCATTACCTGATACGGCAAGTCCAGACGCTGCAGTATCACTTCAGCCTGCTGCACCATCGTTTCCAGCGTGGCGTCGGATTGGTCCGGATGCACGATCTGCACCAATTCCACTTTATCAAACTGATGCTGACGGATCATGCCGCGTGTGTCACGGCCATAGCTGCCCGCTTCGGAACGGAAACACGGCGTGTGTGCGGTCAGCTTGATCGGCAGGCTTTCGGCCGGCACGATTTCGTCGCGCACCGTGTTGGTCAGCGAAACTTCCGAGGTGGGGATCAGATACAGATTTTCTCCGTCACCGTCCTGGCCGCCTTTTTTGACGCTGAACAGATCATCGGCAAATTTCGGCAGCTGGCCGGTACCGCGCATGGTGGCCGCATTCACAATGTACGGCGTATAGCATTCGGTATAGCCGTGCTCCATGGTGTGCGTGTCCAGCATGAATTGCGCCAATGCGCGATGCAGACGGGCGATGCCACCTTTCAACATCATGAAACGCGAACCGCTCAGTTTTACCGCAGCATCAAAGTCCAGACCGAGTGCGGTGCCGACATCAACGTGGTCGCGCACTGCAAAATCAAACTGGCGCGGTGTACCGTGACGACGCACTTCCACGTTCTGCTCTTCGCTGGTGCCGACAGGCGTGGCGGCGTTTGGCAGATTCGGAATCACTTCCAGAAATGCGGTCAGGGATTGTTGAATTTGTTCGAGGGTGGCAGCAGAACTTTTCAGTTCATCGGCAATACCATTGACCTGCTCCATCAGTGCGGTGGTGTCTTCGCCCTTGCCTTTCATCATGCCGATCTGCTTGGACAGACTGTTGCGCAGACCCTGCAATTCTTCGCTGCGGGTCTGGCATTGCTTGCGCTGGGCTTCCAGTGCATTGAAGCCATCCACATCCAGAATGAATTTGCGCTGTGCCAGACGGGCAGCAACATTGGCGATGTCTTTACGGAGCAGTTGAATATCTATCATGGTGATTCGTCATTGGAAAGGAATTGGGAATGCCGAATTGTAACGTAGCGAGGGGCGTCTGGTCGAATCCTGATCAAATTCGCACCAAATACGACAATAGCGAATATTGTCATTATTGACAGTCCATGCCGTCCGCAGGGAACGGCATGGAACAGGGGGATTAGTTGCCGGAACTGATGCTGCCTATGCCATTGGCCACTTTATTGATGGATTTGGGATTGCCGAAATAGGTCATCGAACCGATACCGTGCACCACCGCATTCAAATGGTTGCTGACATAGATTTCCACACTACCGACACCGCCAAAATCCACATCGGCATTGTCAGCCAGCAGTTTTTTGGTATTGATGCCACCGACGCCATTACCCTTCAGACGCAGCCATTTGGTTTTGCCGGAGGCTTCCAAACTGCCGACACCGTCATAGGACAGGTCAATACGGTCACCGTCAATATTTTTGATCACGATGTCACCGACGCCCTTGCCGCGAAACAGGCGCAGTGTCGGCAGCGTAATGATTATTTTGCTTTCCTTGGAAAAAATCGCATCATGACTGCCCTTCGGGCTGGTAATGACCAGTTCATTGTCAATCACTTCAAATTTTGATTTGGCGATTTCATCATCAGAGCCCTTCACTACAACCGTTTGAGCATTGCCCGCAGTGATATCCACTTCGAACACACCGTCGCAGCGCACGGCATTAAACGAAGGTAACTGCAAAGTCTGATCGGCAAAAGCCAATGGACTGAACACAAACAGGGAAAGAATGATAAAGCGGTGCATGACGGTCTCCTTAAATGGGTGGTTCCAACAACGGATGCCGAACTGTATTTCAATCCTGTTCAGTTCTGGTGAAGATTGCGACGAACTGCACTTTCACTGGCCCATACTGCAAAATCACGCTATTTTTTAGATTTTTTGGCTGCCGCATCGAGGCTGCGCAGGTGTGCCATTTTATCGGCAATCTTGATTTCCAGCCCGCGACCAACCGGCACATACCAGCCCGGCTCCGGCATACCGTCAGGCAGATAGGTTTCCCCGGCCGCATAGGCTTCCGGTTCATCATGCGCGTAGCGATAGTCATGGCCATAACCAAGTTCCTTCATCAGTTTGGTCGGCGCATTGCGCAGATGGACCGGCACTTCGCGTGACTTGTCGTTTTTGATAAAGGCCATGGCCTGATTGAATGCGTTATAACCGGCGTTACTTTTGGCAGCAACGGCCAGATAAATTACAGCCTGCCCCAACGCCAACTCCCCCTCCGGCGAACCAAGTCGTTCATAGGTGGCAGCGGCATCGTTGGCAATCTGCATGGCACGCGGATCGGCGATACCGATATCCTCCCAGGCCATGCGCACGATGCGGCGCGATAAATATTTGGGATCGGCACCGCCATCGAGCATGCGGCACAGCCAGTACAGTGCTGCATCCGGATTGGAACCGCGCACCGATTTGTGCAGCGCCGAGATCTGATCGTAGAAATTATCGCCGCCCTTGTCGAAACGGCGCGCATTCAGAGTCAATGCGTTTTGTAAAAATTCCGGAGTAATCTGCGACACGCCCGCCGAACTGGCAGCGCTGTGCGACTGCTCGAGCAGATTTAAAAGACGCCGCGCATCACCGTCGGCATAGCCGATCAGCGTATCGATGGCTGCCGGATCGATCTGCACATCGGTTAGCAATTCAAGTTGCGCACGATTGACCAGCTGTTTCAGTTCTTCTTCCGACAGCGATTGCAATACATACACCTGCGCACGGGACAGCAGCGCCGAATTGACTTCGAAGGACGGGTTTTCTGTGGTGGCACCAATGAATGTCACCAGACCTGATTCGGCATACGGCAGCAGTGCATCCTGCTGCGACTTGTTAAAGCGGTGGATTTCGTCGACAAACAGTATCGTGTGTTTGCCCATCGCCAGATTCTGCTCGGCCTGCTCCATTGCGGCACGGATATCCTTGACACCGGAAAACACTGCCGATAACGCAATGAATTCACAATCAAACGCATTCGCGGTCAACCGTGCCAGCGTGGTCTTACCGACCCCGGGCGGGCCCCATAAAATCATGGAATGCGGTTTGCCGGATTCGAACGCCAGTCGCAGCGGTTTGCCAGGGCCCAGCAAATGACTTTGCCCGATCACCTGATCCAGCGTGGCCGGGCGCAGGGCCTCGGCCAGCGGCGGTGTCGGTGCCACTTTAAATAAATCGCTCATTGCGGGTTGAATACATCGGCGCCGGCTGGAATGACAAACTTGAACTGATCCGCTTTCAGTGCCGGATTTTTTTCTACATTCTGCAGCAGGATGATGGTGGTTTTACCGAAGGTATCGCGCAGATCCATTTCACGCGGCAGTCCATTCTGCATGCCGATCGAAATCAGGGTGAAGGTACTGTCCTTGTCTTTCGGGGTAGCCTGCAGCCAGTCCATGCCGTCTTTGGCGCCGGCTTCTTTCAGCGAAAAATTGGTTTCCAGATCGTTGCTGCCAAACAGAATGGCGGCCGGGCTGGAACTGAGAGCCGAGCCGAGCAGTTTGGTGGTGACCTGGTTCAGGTCCTTGTCATACATGTAGAGTTTTTCACCGTCGGCCTGCAGCAACTGGTCATACGGTTTTTGGTACAGCCAGATAAATTTGCCGGGTCGCGCAAACAAGAACGTGCCGCTGGCCTGATTCGACAGTTTGGTTTCACCGTTGGTGACTTTCACCTGACGCTGGATAAATTCGCCCTTGGCGGCGTGGGTACTGGAAACAAACGATTTGAACTGATCGAGCGCGCCCGCCTCGGCCTGCACTGACAACAGCACCAGAAGGGCCGCAATCGCGGATTTTAAAACTGCATTCATATTTGCCACTTTTCTATTCGGGCGCCTGAGTCGGCACCAGTATTTCACGGTTGCCATTGGTCTGCATGGCACTGACAATGCCGCTCTGCTCCATTTGTTCCAGCAGGCGTGCAGCGCGATTGTAACCGATACGCAGATTGCGCTGTACCAGCGAGATCGAGGCACGGCGATTCTTCAGCACCACGGCGACCGCAGAGTCGTACAGTTCGTCGGCTTCACTACCGCTAGCTGCGGCCACACCATCGAGCGACAGTTGCACCCCGTCTTCACTCACGCCACCTTCCAGTATGCCTTCAACATAATTCGGCTCGCCCTGCTTCTTCAGAAATTCCACTACCCGGTGCACTTCTTCATCCGATACAAAGGCACCGTGGACCCGTACCGGAAAACCGGTGCCGGGCGGCATGTACAGCATGTCACCCATACCGAGCAGGGATTCAGCGCCCATCTGATCCAGAATCGTGCGCGAGTCGATTTTACTGCTGACCTGGAACGCAATCCGGGTCGGGATATTGGCCTTGATCAGACCGGTAATCACATCGACCGACGGACGCTGGGTGGCCAGAATCAGATGCAGGCCGGCGGCGCGCGCCTTCTGCGCAATGCGGGCGATCAGTTCTTCGACCTTCTTACCGACCACCATCATCAGATCAGCCAGCTCATCGATAATGATGACGATGGTTGGCAACTCTTCCAGCGGTTCCGGACTGTCCGGCGTCAGGCTGAACGGGTTGGGTATATGTTTTTCATTGCGCGCTGCTTCTTCAATCTTGTGATTGTAGCCGGCCAAATTGCGCACGCCGAGTTTGGACATCAGACGATAGCGGCGTTCCATTTCATTGACGGCCCAGTTCAGGGCATGACCGGCCTGACGCATGTCGGTGACCACCGGAGCGAGCAGATGCGGAATGCCTTCATAGACCGACATTTCCAGCATTTTCGGATCAATCAGTATCATCCTGACCTGTTTCGGATCGGACTTGTACAACAGCGACAGCAAGGTGGCATTGATACCAACCGATTTACCGGAACCGGTAGTACCGGCCACCAGCAAATGCGGCATTTTGGCCAGATCCGCCACCACCGGATTGCCCGCAATATCCTTGCCGAGCGCAATGGTCAGCGAAGATGAACTGTCGTTATACAACTGGGAACCGAGGATTTCGGTCAGGCGCACAATCTGGCGTTTCGGGTTCGGCAGTTCCAGACCCATGTAGGTTTTGCCGGGGATGGTTTCCACCACGCGAATCGAGGTAATGGACAGTGATCGGGCCAGATCACGCGCCAACCCGACAATCTGGCTGCCTTTGACACCGGTGGCCGGATCGATTTCGTAACGGGTAATCACCGGGCCCGGATAGGCTGCCACCACTTTGACTTCAACACCGAAGTCGGAGAGCTTTTTCTCGATCAGGCGACTGGTGAATTCCAGCGTTTCCACACTCACTGTTTCCTGCGCGGCCTTGGCTTCATCCAGCAGCGCCAGCGGCGGCAACGGATTGTCGCTCAGTTCGGAAAACAGCGTGGCCTGCTTTTCTTTTTCGACCCGCTCGGAACGCACCACTGCGACCACTTGTTGTTCGATGCGCACCGGTGGCGCTTCAACATGTTTGGCACGTTCCTGCACCACCACGACTTCGCGCTGACTGGCAGCGACCTGTCCTACCAACCGGTCCTGACGCGCGGTATAGGTTTTGATAACCCATTGCACCGCCAGTTCGAGCCAGGTGCCGATATGTTCAGCAACTGTTAACCAAGAAACCTGAAACAGCACGCTGATGCCCAAGCCGATCAATACCAGAAACACCAGCGTGGCGCCGGTGAAACCAAAAGTATGGAACGCGGCATTGCCGATCACCTCACCCAACACCCCGCCGGGTGCGCGTGGCAATTGAAATCGATAGGAATACATGCGCAGAAATTCGATGCCCATACTGCCCGAGAGCAGCATTGCAAAACCGATGCCACGCAGCCAACCCATGAACCGGTGCTCCGGTTCCCAGTTTTCCATGTGGTTTAACTGGTTGTACGATCGTGACACATTGATAACCAGCAGCAGAAACCACCACCATGCTGACTTGCCAAAAACATACAACAACAAGTCCGCCGTCCAGGCACCGATCCGGCCACCCCAGTTGGCGATATGGTCCACCTGGGTCGACTGTGACCAGGCCGGGTCGGCATTGGAGTAGGTCAGCAGGATCATGGCCAAAAATGCGGTGATCGCCAATAGAATCAACCACCTGGCTTCGCTGAGCAACATCACCATGCGCCCTGGTTTGTCGTTGGCGCGGCTTTTTTCGGGGGCTCTGGTATAGGCGGCTTTGCTCATAAATCCTGGGGAGAAACGTTGTCTTTGGTAAAATAATCTATAATCTTAACCAGTTTTGAAAAAGGTGCAATCCAATTGCACCTTCAATTTTGTCAATTGCCGTTGTTTAGTCAAATATCCCACAGGAATCCATCATGTCTAGCCCCAAACACGCCCACGTTCTCATTCTCGGTTCCGGTCCTGCCGGATACAGCGCCGCAGTCTATGCCGCGCGCGCCAATTTAAAACCGGTGTTGATCACCGGCGTGGAACAAGGTGGCCAGCTGATGACAACGACCGATGTGGAGAACTGGCCGGCTGATCCGATGGGTGTGCAGGGTCCGGAACTGATGCAGCGTTTTCAGCAGCATGCCGAACGCTTCAACACCGAAATCATTTTTGATTACATCCACACTGCCAAACTGAATGAAAAGCCTTTACGCCTGATCGGCGACCACGGTGAATACACCTGTGACTCTCTGATCATCGCCACCGGTGCTTCGGCACAGTATCTGGGTCTGCCTTCCGAACAGGGTTTCATGGGTAAGGGCGTGTCAGCCTGCGCTACCTGTGACGGCTTTTTTTACCGCGGCAAGGAAGTCGCCGTGGTCGGCGGCGGCAATACCGCAGTAGAAGAAGCGCTGTATTTATCCAATATCGCCAGCAAGGTCACCGTAGTACACCGGCGCGACAAGTTCCGTGCCGAAGCGATTCTGATCGACCGCCTGATGGCCAAGGTGGCCGAAGGCAAAGTGGAAATCAAATGGAATCACACACTCGATGAAGTAACCGGCGACGCATCGGGCGTAACCGGTATCAACGTTAAAGCGGCGGACGGGAAAATTACTGCAGTACCGCTGCACGGCGTCTTCATCGCCATCGGCCACAAACCGAACACGTCGATCTTTGAAGGTCAGCTCGACATGCACAACGGTTACATCAAAACCAAAACCGGTCTCGAGGGCATGGCTACCGCCACCAGCGTGCCAGGTGTGTTTGCCGCCGGTGACGTGCAGGATCACGTTTACCGTCAGGCCATCACCAGCGCCGGCACCGGCTGCATGGCCGCACTGGATGCACAACGCTATCTGGAAGGTTAACAGTGGCGAAGCGCGCACCGATCAAAGATCTGAACGAACTGAGTGCTTTAAAACAGCAACTCAAGGTGCGCGCTGAAGCTGAAAAAATCGCTGAACAGCAACGACAGGCTGCAGAACTGGCGGTGCAAAAAGAAGCGGGACTGTTCAGAAAAAACATCGGCGACATCACGCCACTTAAAGCGCCCGATACCTACCAGCATCCGCGCCCCACTTTCCTGCAACAAATGGCCAAAACCAAATCGGTCGACATCACCAGCATGGCACAGGCGATGGAGAATATCGAGCAGTGGTCGGATGAGTTTGATGCCAGTCAGGAAGATGAGGAAGAAGGTGTCAGCTACGCCGCCAAAGGCAGCAGTCCGGAGCTGTTGGCCAAACTGAAAAAAGGCCAGTGGCCGGTGCAGGCGTTTCTGGATCTGCACGGTATGCAGCGCGATCAGGCGCGCACCGCTTTGGCCGAATTCTTAAAACGTTCCAAACTCGCGCGCCTGCGCTGCGTGTGTGTCATTCATGGCAAGGGATACAGTTCGCGTGAACCGGCCGTGTTGCCCGGCAAAGTGCGCATCTGGCTCAGCCAGTCAGAACTGGTGCAGGCTTTCTGCCCTGCCCTTCCCAAGGATGGCGGGGATGGCGCGGTGCAGGTTTTGTTGGCCGGTGAGCGGTAACTGACGATTCGCAACGCTTATTCACTGAGCAGCATCAGAAAATGCGCTGCCGACCAGCTGAAATTGGGTGCATGCATGCCGGTTCCCGTCAGGGGATCATAGACTTCATGAAATGGCGTTTGTGCCGTCAGTCCCTGTGCATTGAGAACCAACTTCAAGGCCATGGCATTGGCCTGCTGATCCAAACCATAACGATGTAATCCGGCGATGGCGAAATAAGCCTGATCAATCCATACCGAGCCGCGCCAGTAACCGGTCACCGGTGAAAAGCGCGCATCATCGGCTGCCAGCGTTGGAAATGGCATGCGCGTGGCAAATTTTTTGGTATCGTTCAGCACCGCTGCAACCCGCAGCGCCTGTTCGTTGCTGGCCACGCCGGCCCACAGTGGCAGCCAGCCTTCCGGACCGAACACGTGCAGCGCGCTACCGTCTTTCAGTTTGCGGTCAAAAAAGTAACCGCTGTCGGCATCAAACATATTTTTCTGGATCAGTACTTTCAACTTTTCCGCTTCGGCCTGCCATTGCAGGCGATCGGCATCCTTGCCGAGGATGCCGGCGATTTCAGCCAGGTCACGTTTTTCGTCATACAGATACGCGTTCAGATCCACCGATTCCTGATCCGCTGACCAGGCCGTACTGCTGTTTTTTAGCATCGCCGTGTCGTCAAAGCGTACCGCATTATCCATCCCGCTTTCCCAGGCCGCCGCGATCAGCGTGCCGTCGGTCGAGCCATATTCCGCCAGACCATTATGATCATGGTCACGCTCCAAAGACCACCAGCGGTGATAGCGCTGCAGCCGGTCGTAAATGGCTGCCAGAAATTCCCGGTCACCGGTGGCCTGAAACAGTTTCAGCGCGGCCCAGCCGGCCAGCGGCGGTTTGCTGTCACGATTATTGTTATCCGCTTTCTGCATAAAAATGCAGTCGGGCACCATACCGCTGTCGGTTTGATAGTCAAACATCGCCAACATTTGAGAACGGGCCAATTCCGGCGCAAAACGTGCGAGTGCAACGACGTGCTTCCATGAATCCCAGGCCCAGAAGCCGTTGTAATTGACGTCGGAATACGACGGCACCACGCCGTCGTGCAGCAGGTCACCTCTGGCTGCGCGCCAGTTGCCCAGCAGGGTTACCACTGCTTTGGCTGCGACATGACGCGCATCCGGATCGGGCAGTCCGGCCAGATGCGACTTGGTCATCGCCGCCATATATCCGGTCCAACGTGCGCGGTTGTCATTCCAGGCGTTGGTGTAATTGATCGCAGGAGGACGTTCGATGGTCGTGTCAGTGACCAGAGTCTGTTCCAACACCACCACTGCCGGATGGACACCGTCCAGCACCAGCGGCCGGTCCAGCGCAAACAACACATCGGCCGGGGAAGTTTCAATGACTTTGCCGGTAAAGCCGTCAGCAACCAGTCGGGTGCTCAAGACGGACCTGGTACCGGAAAATTTTTGATTGTAATGATCCCCGACTGCTGCACCCTTCACATTTGCAGCACGAAACATCTGCGCGCCACTCGCAAAAGCAATATGCGTGCTGCGATTACTGCTTAGTTCGGTGCGCAGCACCGAATGCCATGAATCCGGGAAGTAGAGTGTCTGTTCGACAGTCAGTTCGTCACCTTTGAAAGTGCGACGCAAATAACCGGGTGCAGCAAAACTCGACGTCGCCGTCAGCAACAGATCGTGCTGGGTCTCGGCATCGCGCAGTTTCAGGCGGCCGGTAATGTTACCAACCCATTGACCTTTACCCAGACTGTGTACAAAAGGACCGACAAAACCGCTGCCGGCCTCACTTTCGGGCGGGAGACTGTAACCGTGCCATGCACCGGCATCGAAGAAAATATTGAAACTGTGGTCATTACTGGAACCCGGCGCGCCGTGATAGTTCAGCAGATCCCGGAATTCGTCAGACTGCTGCTGCGACTCTGCCCACACGGGCTGAAACAGAACCGGTGCGCTCAGCAGGCAGATCAAAACCGGTCGCACCAGTTTTACACAGACAGCGATGGTCAAGCGCATTGCTTTTTTTATCGTAACAGGTCCGGCATCCATTGCCTCCGTCGATGTAATAAAGGCGCGAGGTTTCATGGTGCGGCTCCAGATATTTTTGTGTGGACATTATTTTAAATTCACTTGATGGTTGCCGGGAGAGTTTTTATGTAGCGGTTCCAAAGCTTCGCCATGGCGACCCAGTCAGCCGCATCCGGTTGCTCGCCGGTTGATTCGGTGCGATGCACAAAATACAGTGCCGGAATACCAATAGCGGGTTGTGCCTTCATATAGTCACGCCAGGTATCCAACGTGGTGGAACCGGCATTGTCGGTATCCACCAGTTCCCAGCCTGACATATGCGCAATGTCAGCACGTTCACGCATGGTCTGAACAATATTTCTGGTAGCGAACCAGACATCGTTGAGGCGCAGCACGTCGGAAGAATTGCGAAACGCCGCATTCGGTGTCTGCGTTTCCACCAGCGCATCGGGATGCCAGCGATGAGTTTCCGAATACAGAATTTCCTGAAAATGACGTACCGCTTCCAAACCGGCCAGTTGCGGCGGCACCGGCAGGCCGGCCCGGTTCGGCGCCCACACCCAGTCTTCCTTGAAGCCATCGATACCGATACCGTCCACCAGAGCGCGGATTTGCGCGCGCAGATAAATTTCGTATTCCGGATTGGCGAGATCGGGAGCCAGACATTGTTGATCGGCGTCATTGATGCACAGTGCAGCAGGCAAACCATCCACATGGGCAACCGGCACCCACAGCAAGACGTGCCGGCCCAAGGCATGCTGGCGCGCCACAAAACCTTTCAGATCCGGCCACTTGTCGGTATCCACATCGAAACTGCCATAGCCCTTTTGCCATTTGTCGTCGATCACGACGGTACCGACCGGCAGCTTTCTTTGCGCCAGTTCGGCCAGCCAGGTTTCGTAGTTTTTCTGGGTGGCTTCGGCATTCGGTGCGCGTCCAAACGGGATGGCCTGTGACGTCTGTTCGGCCCAGCCGCAGAACAGTGGCAAATGATGCCAGGCCACATCGGGGAATTGCGCTTTGGTCGCAAATCCGTTCGTATTCAACCAGGCGGTGTAGCTGCGCAGGGTCGCTTTTGCGCTGTGTCCAAAATGCAGCGCGACTACCGGTGCATCAAAGCGCTGACCAGCTTCGACGGTCTGATAGCCGAGATAATCGACCCACCACGCCGCGCCGGTATAGCGCGAGCCCGAATAATCGAGCGCGGGAAACAGATAACGTCCCGGTTGCGTACCGATACCGACACTGGCCCATTGGCCATTGCGATGGAACGCCAGCATCAGCGGTGGCGGTGCGAACAGATCACCCATCTGAGCCGGGCGGAAATCGTCTTCCGAGCCGGACCGTTCCGGATTGCCAAAACCGAGAGTCTGCGGTTCGGCGATGGAAAATTCAAAC
>Ga0209067_10001693_pt1 | contig 13389 bp, 10 predicted proteins | sample ColStrG_CSR_2013_FD_187199 | JGI IMG/M metagenome (GOLD analysis project Ga0209067, IMG submission 187199) | Freshwater sediment microbial communities in response to fracking from Pennsylvania, USA - Cold Stream Run_MetaG_CSR_2013 (SPAdes)... | ecosystem: Environmental > Aquatic > Freshwater >... | reverse complement strand
AATATCACGGTCTTTCCGGTTCGCGTCACGGCCACCATTGGTTACGCCGGCGGGTTGGCGCGCGAAGCCACTGCCTGGATCACGGCGGAGCGCGAACTGCGGCGCACCGTATTGGGCGCGCTCAAGGCCCAGGAGTTTGAGCGTTCCATGGTGGCCAAGTTTCTCCACGACTCCGTAGGACAAACTCTCACCGCGCTGGGCCTGCAACTCGACTTAGTGCGGATGGACCTGGAGAACGCCTCACCGGAAACCTGCACCCGGATCACGGAGATTCAGCAGTTGCTCGGTGGGATGATGGAACAAGTCCGCGAGTATAGTTATGAACTCAACCCGTCTGCGGTGGAACGCGCCGGTCTGCGCTCGGCTCTGGACCGCTTGGCGCAGCGCCTGCGCGCCCGTTTTCCAGGCACGCTGCGGGTCAACGTGGACCCCTCCCTGAAGCTCGATCCGCAGATATCGCGGGCTATGTTCCAGATCGCTCAGGAGGCGGTAGCGAATTCAGTGCAACATTCCAGTTGCTCTACAATTGAAATCGCGGTAAAGTCCACACGTACCGGTACAGTTTTGGAAATCCGGGATAACGGGCGGGGATTCGACCCGGCGGACCCAATGGGAGGCTGCCGCGGTTTGGGTCTGCTCAGCATGGAGCATTACGCGGCTGAGGCGGGGCTGGAACTTGGTATCTCCAGTAACCTGAAAACCGGAACCTTAGTGAGGGCCGCCGCGCAGGAAGGCGCGTAAGAGACAACTTATGGCATTCGACATTGTTCTTGTCGATGATCACAAACTGGTGCGGGATGGCGTGAAGACGATCCTGGAGCGCGGGAACGAATTTCGCGTAGTCGGAGAGGCCGAGAACGGCGCCGATGCCGTTCAAATCTGTAAGAAGGGCGCGCCGGATTTGGTCCTGATGGATATTGGCCTGCCCGGAATGAACGGCATCGAGGCCACGACGGAACTCCTGCGGCACTGTCCGAACGTCAGGGTCGTGATTCTGTCGATGTACGACGACGAAAACTCCGTGATCAGCGCCATCCGTTCGGGGGCGCGAGCCTTCGTGCTGAAAAAGGCATCGTCGGGCGAGTTGCTGGACGCGCTTAGAACCGTTGCCCGGGGCGGGTCCTACCTGAGTTCGCAGGTTTCCGACCGCCTGCTGGCCCGCATCCAGCGCGGCGATCTGGAAACGCACGACCGGAGCCCGCTCGAATCGCTCTCACCACGCGAGTTACAGGTATTGCGGCTTGTGGCCGAAGGCAAGACCAGCAAAGATATCGCCGTGCTCCTGGACTTGGGGTTGCAAACGGTGCGCAGTTACCGCAAGACCATGATGAAGAAACTCGGCGTGAATAATGTGGCCGGCTTGACTCAACTGGCGCTGGCGGCTGGAATCACACACTGGAACAAACCGGATGCAAACTCCCTGGGGTGACATCCCCGTCTGCGACGCGCACGTTCACCTTTTCTCGCGGCGCTTTTTTGAAACTCTCGGTGGCCAAGCCGGCCGCACGGCGGAGCAGATAGCCTCCGCAACCGGCTGGGATCTTCCGCCCGAGGACCCCGCGGAACTGGCCCAGAGTTGGGCGGCGGCGCTGGAAGCTCACGGCATCGCGCGCGCGTCGTTGATCTCCAGCGTTCCGGGCGACGAGGCCTCCGTGGCCGCTGCCGTGGCCGTCCGTCCGGACCGGTTCTTCGGGTACTTCATGCTAAATCCGACGGACGAAGGCGCTCTGGACCGCGCCCAGGTCGCCTTCCGCTGCGGCCTGCATGCCGTCTGCCTGTTTCCCGCCATGCACCGCTACTCGGTGCAGGATGACAAGGTGCTGGCGGTGCTGGACGTAGCCGCAGGGCGCCCTGGGCGGGCGGTCTTCGTTCATTGCGGCGTACTCATGGTGGGGGTGCGCAAGAAGCTGTCGCTACCTTCCCCGTTTGACATGCGGTACTCGAACCCCATCGACTTGCATGCCGTTGCGCTTCGCTACCCGGGGCTGGCGTTCGTCATTCCGCACTTCGGCGCCGGCTATCTTCGGGAGGCGTTGATGGTGGCCGATTTGTGCCCCAATGTCTATCTCGACACCTCCAGCAGCAATTCCTGGATGAAGTACGAAGGGCTCGATCTGAAAACCGTCTACCGCCGCGCCCTGGACGTCGCGGGCGCCCGGCGGCTGCTGTTCGGCACGGACTCCTCGTTTTTCCCGCGCGGCTGGAACTATGAAATCTTCGAGGCGCAGGCCCGCGCGCTGCTCGACATGGGCATCAGCGGATCAGATGCGCGGCTGATTCTGGGCGAGAACCTGCCACGGTTGTTTGTATAACCTTCTCGGGCAGGTCAAGAAGGCTACCCTACTGGATGGCGATTTGCACTGAGTTGCTGGCTGAGTCCGGGAGGACCAGGCTCAGATTGACGATGCCGTGTGGCACGTTGTCAGGGATGGTCACGTTGACCTGGTAAAGACCGGCGTACGTCGGCGTCAGTCCTGCGAAGAGGGGAGTCACCAGGGTTCCCCCGATTCCGCCGCCGATATTTACAACCGCTGTATCGACCAAACGGGCCAGCGGTTCGGATGCGGGTGCGGGTTGTCCGGAGGCCGCCGAAGGACTCGTGGGACCTAGGCCGATCGCATACATCGTCAGCGTATCGCCCACCTGGGCCGGATGGGTGTTCAAACCGGGAAATGAACCGGTGGGCATCGGAATGCTGCCGTCCGTGTTGACGATGGCTCCGTAACTTCCCTCGCCGATCAGCAGCAACCGGGGCGCACTGTCCGCCACCTGCACCGAAACCACGTTGCCGGACATGCCGTCGCGTTGCACCTGCACCAACGCCGTTCCCACAGGGGTCTCGTAGGGCATCTGAAACGCCAGTTGCCCATAGGATGAGTAATACATCGGCGCGGGCGCTCCGTTTACCATCACCTGAGCACCGCCAACCTTCGTCGCCAGCGGCGGCGGCTGGCCGACCGTTAGGGGAGAGAAAGAGAGCTGCTCTCCGAGCACGACGGTGACATCGCCGCGCGCTACCGGATCGCCGGCGCCGAACGTCGCGTTATCCACGACCCCCTGAAAGGCGATCAGAGGCGCGCCTTTGGCCACGACCTCGAAATCCACCGGAACCGTCACCGCTCCATTCACGGCATTGGAATTCATGGTGACCGAACCTGAGTAGACACCGGGATCGAGCGTGCCCGCATCGAGCGTGAGCGCAGCCCCACCGGGATAGGCGGTGGCCTTCAGCCAGGCGCCGCCGGAGGCTGTCACGCTTTGCACAGTCAGGCTTCCCAATCCCGCATCGGTGAGCGGGATCGCGCTGGAAAGCGGCGGCGCGCCTTGCGCCAGCCGTGCGCGGAAGTGGTCCGTCGGACCTAGCGCGATGGCCTGATCGGTCACCCGCATTGTCACCGGGATGGTCTTGTTGTCCGCGGCGAAACTGGATCCGCTGGTGACCAACTGCCCGCTATAGGTCCCCAACGCCATCGTGGCTGCGGGCGCGACGTGGATGTGGTACGGATAAAGGAACCGGAAGGTGCCGCTGCCATCCAGCGACAGCGAAAGCCACGTGCCGCCATCTTGCGTGGTGGCGGTCCCGGCGATCTGGCTGTTGGTGATGAAGGCGACTTCGCGGGATCCGCCGGGCGCCACGTACAGGTCTACACTGGACGGCACCGAACCGCCAACCTGAATGATCACGGTGATGGTCTGTGGGGCATCGATCGTATTCGGGTCTTTGTCCGTGACGGTGACGATGCCTGTGGAATTGCCTGCCGGCACTCCGGCGCTCGTCAATTTGAAAAGCAGCGGGGTGCAGAGGCCGGGCCGGGAGGAACAGGCTTTTTGCGCTCCGACAGATGCGGAAATCCACGAAACAGACGATTTCAGGCTCGGGTTGATGGCTCCATCGCCGCCGTTATAGGCCTCGATGGTTTGGGTGGCGGTAGCGCCGGAGACAACCGAAACCGGGCCAACGGTGCTGCTCACCAGCCGCAACATCGGCGACGCATTTCCAACGGAGGCGAAAGCTAGCCCTAACAGGGCGCAGGCCCAGCGTCGCAGGGGCCCTACACCCACTCCAAGGCCCCCTTCTTATAGGCCCAAATGTAACCGACGGCCAGAATCACCAGGAACACGGCAACCTCCGCTACGCCGAACCATTCCATGTGACGGTACCGCACGGCCCAGGGGAATAAGAAGATGGTCTCAACATCGAAAATCACAAACAGGATGGCGATGATGTAGAACCGCACGGTGTAGCGTCCACGGGAATCGGAAGCGGCCTTGATGCCGCACTCGTAGGCTTCCAGCTTAGTGGTGGACGGCGCCGAGGGGCGGATCAACTTGGCAACCAGGATTGTGATCACCGGAAAGGAAATGGCGAGAGCCAAGAAAATGAATATTGGGAGGTAACCGCTTGGCATGGCATCAATATAACACGAGGATGAATTCGAGGCGCGAATTCTGTTATCCGGCAGGAGCCGCCTGGGTTTTTGGCCCCGCGCGATGCTGTTGGTGGATCCCGTTCGACCGGCCGGGTGTTGCTCACGATATGGCGCCGACGTAGCTGCGTCGGAGCGTCCTCAAAGGTGCCGCATGCTTTAGCTTGTGCCGCGGTCGAGCGAAGCTCACCGCGTGCCGCTCTGCGGCACGACGGCGGTGTCGAGCTACATCCAATCGAAAAAACGGCGCCATCCGGCAGGTCGGAAGGCGCTACTCGCGTGGCTACCGAATCGGCTCCGGCACCGGCGCACTTCGGAACCGATGCCGCCTACTGTTTTGCCGCAGGGGATACACACGGTGTAAGTATACTAGTGTTGGTGGCGGACGATCTGGTTTTCGATTGGAATGAGGCGAATGTCGCGCACATCGCCCGCCACAACGTCACGTCACAGGAGGTCGAACAGGTCTTTGCCAACGATCCGATGGATCTGGGCGTGGAAGTGGTGGAGGGCGAGGAACGGTATACAAGTGTGGGCCATACGAATCGGCTCCGCGTGCTGGTCTTAGCCTGGACGATGCGAGGTGACGCGACCCGCCCGATAACGGCCTTCGATGCGAGTGAGCGGTTGGCAAAGCGATACCTGGCGGAAAGGGGATTCTGATTATGGCGCACAAAGACGAACCGATGGTAGTGCCGAAGTTCAAGACAGAAGCGGAAGAGGCGCTGTGGTGGTACGACAACCGCGACAAGGTCGAGGAAGCCTTGATCAACGCCATAGATAATGGGACCATCCGGCGAGGCACGGCACAACGGTTGACGAGCGAGGCGCGGGCTTCTAGGAACGTCACGATCCGGATGGCGGAAGCGGACCTCCACCTTGCGCGCAAGCAGGCGGAAGAGAAGGGACTGCCATACCAGACCTACATCAAGTCCCTGCTGCATGAAGCGCTGGTGAAACGAGAGCGACGCCGGGCAGGGTAGCTGGCGATGCCTTTGCGAAACACTACACCCGGCAGGCAAGTGCTTAACTTATGCGCTCTCGCTACACGCGGCGCCGGTCCGGCCTGCGGCGCATCTGAAACCAGGCGCCGAACAGAGCGAGGATCGAAGCGGCCAGCAGGTAGAGCGCGGTGCGGACTTCACCGGCGGCGAAATGGTAGCCGCTCAGGAAATATCCCTTCACCAGCAGAACCGTTACCGCCAGGCTCCAGAGAAAGAACAACGGGCGCAGCATGCCCTTGAGCGCCAGGAGGATCGTTACCAACCCAAACAGCGATCCGCAGAAGAGGACGTACGTCAAGGTGGAGCCAGTCCACGGCAGCATGTCCAGGTGCAGCGACCGGGCCCCGCTGGCCATGGCGAAACCAGAAACGGCGAACAAAAAAAGAGCCAGCAGAGTGTGGAACAGATAGCTGAGAAAGCGCATGAGTGCCTTGAATACCTCCACTTCGAACCACCTCCCGATTTTAGAGAAGCGCTATTTTAGCAAGTCTCCGGGAAGGGGGAGCCCGGCTTCGGGCAGGCTGCGTGGGCGGTGCATAATACGCTGCCGAAGCGCGGCGCAGCGGAGGCGGAAGCGGTCCAGATAAAGGTAAACCACGGGCGTGGTGTAGAGCGTGAGGAGTTGGCTAAGCGTCAGCCCGCCCACAATCGCGATACCCAGCGGCCGCCGCAGTTCGGAACCGATGCCGCCGCCGACGGCCAGCGGCAAACCGCCCAGCAGCGCGGCCATGGTGGTCATGATGATCGGCCGGAAACGCAGCAGGCAGGCCTGGAAAATGGCCTCTTCCGGGGTCCGGCGCTCCTTGCGCTCCGTATCCACGGCGAAATCGATCATCATGATCGCGTTCTTCTTCACGATGCCGATCAGCAGAATGATGCCGATCAGCGCAATTACGCTCAAGTCCGTGCGGCAGATCAGCAGCGCCAGCAAAGCCCCGACGCCGGCCGATGGCAGCGTCGAAAGAATCGTGATGGGGTGAATGAAGCTTTCGTACAGCATGCCCAGCACGATGTAAACCGCCACCAGAGCTGCCGCGATCAGCACCGGCTCGTTGGCCAGCGAATCCCGGAACGCCTGGGCGGTGCCGGAAAAGTTGCCGTGGATGGTGGCCGGCATTCCCAAGCTTCGCTGGAGTTCGATGATCTGGTCGACCGCCGGACCGAGCGGCATGCCGGGCGCCAGGTTGAAAGAGATGGTCACCGAGGGGAACTGGCCGGAGTGGTTCACCGCCAGCGGGCTGGTGGTGGCCTCATAATGCGTAATGGCGCTGAGCGGCACCTGGCCGTTGGCGCCCTTCACGTACAAGTACTTCAGGCTGTCGGGATTCTGCCAAAAGCGCGGCTCCACTTCCATCACAACGTGATACTGATTCAACTGCTCGTACATGGTGGAGACCTGGCGCTGCCCGAACGCGTCATATAGCGTGTCGTCGATGGCCTTGGCGGAGATACCCATACGAGCCGCGGTGGCGCGGTCGATCACCAGCGAGGCTTCAAGGCCTTTGTCCTGCTGGTCGCTGTTCAGATCAACCACGCCGGGGATGGCCCGCATGGCCCGCACCATGCGCGGCGCCCACAGGGCGATCTCGGCCAGGTTGTCGCCCTGGAGCGTGTACTGGTATTGGGCGGCGCTGCCCCTGCCGCCGATGCGAAGATCCTGCACCGATTGCAGGAACAGCGTGGCGCCCGGAATATGAGAGGCCTTCCCTCGGCGAATGCGGGCGATGACCTCGTCGGCGGTCAGTTTGCGTCCTTCGCTGCTGAGCGTCACGAACATGCGGCCGGTGTTCAGCGATCCGCCGCCGCCCATGCCGCCGCCGCCCAGGGAACCGATGACGATGGTGACGTCGGGGTCGCTACCCACGGCGCTCACAAACTGGCTGAATCTCCCATCCATCGCCTGGAAGGAGGTCTGCTGGTCGGCCTGAATGGTTCCCGTCAAGCGGCCCGTGTCCTGTTGGGGAAAGAAGCCTTTCGGGATGATGGCGTATAGGTATACGGTGAGCGCGACCGTGCACAGCGTCACCATCATGGTGAGCGGCTGATGGCGCAAGACCCACGAGAGAGTTCGCTCATACACGCCCAGAACGGCGTTGAAGGCGCTCTCGCTCGCGCGGTAAATCCGACCGTGTTTCTCCTGGTCATGCGACCGCAAGAGCCGGGCGCACATCATCGGAGTCGTCGTCAGCGAGACCAGCAGCGAGACCATGATCGCGACTGAAAGCGTGACGGCGAACTCGCGGAAGAGGCGGCCCACAATGCCGGTCATCATCAGGATGGGAATGAAAACCGCAATCAGCGAAAGGCTCATGGTGACCACGGTCGAACCGATTTCTTTCGCGCCCAGAACCGTAGCTTCCATGGGCGTCATCCCGGCCTCCAGGTGGCGGGTGATGTTTTCGATCACCACAATGGCGTCGTCCACTACGAAGCCGGTAGCAATGGTGAGCGCCATGAGCGACAGGTTATCGATGCTGTACCCCAGCAGGTACATCACCCCGCAGGTGCCGATCAGGGACACCGGCACGGCGATGCTGGGGATGATGGTCGTGCGCACGCTCCGCAGAAACACGAAAACCACAAGGATCACCAGCACGATCGAAATCGACATGGTGATCTGGATGTCGCGCACGGACGCCCGGATGGTGGTCGTGCGATCCATGGAGACGTGCAGCTTCATGGACGGCGGGATTTGGGCTTGCAGGGTGGGCAGCACCTTGCGCACGCGGTCGGCGGTTTCGATAATGTTGGCGCCCGGTTGGCGGAAAACCACAAGCTGGACCGCCGGCTTGCCGTCCAGCAGACCACCCGTGCGCACATCCTCGACCGCGTCGGTAACGGTGGCGACATCGGAAAGCAACACGGCGCCGGTCTTCCGGTACGACACTACCAGTGGCCGGTATTGCTCGGCAGTCAGGAGCTGGTCGGTGGTAGCGATGGATTGGCTGCGGCCGCGGTCGGCCAACTGGCCTTTGGGACGGTTGGCGTTGGCTGACGCGAGCACGGTGCGGACATCTTCCAACCCGAGTCCGAAATTATTGAGCAGGGTCGGGTTGACGTCGACCCGGACAGCCGGCAAAGATCCACCACCGACAAACACTTGCCCCACGCCTTCGATCTGCGCCAGTTTCTGTTGGATGATGGAGGCTGAGATATCGTACATGCGGGCCATGCTATAGACTTCCGAAGTCAGCCCCAGAATCAGGATCGGCGCGTCCGCCGGATTGACCTTCCGATAGCCGGGATTGCTCGGCAGGTTGGCGGGCAACTGGCCGCGGGCCGCGTTGATGGCCGCCTGCACGTCGCGTGCCGCGGCGTCGATATTCCGGTTCAGATCGAATTGCAGCGTGATCGACGTAGTGCCCAGGAAACTGGTGGACGTCATTTCCGTGAGTCCGGCAATGCGGCCGAACTGGCGTTCCAGTGGGGTCGCCACGGAAGAAGCCATGGTTTCGGGGCTGGCGCCGGGCAGAGCGGCGTTGACTCCGATGGTCGGAAACTCCACCTGCGGAATCGGCGAGGTGGGTAGGAACTGATAGGCTACGACTCCCGAGAGGGCAACCGCGATGGTCAGCAGCGTGGTGCCAGCGGGCCGGTTGATGAATGGGGAGGAGAGGCTCATGCTAATCTCAAAGACACAGGGCGCCTCTCCATGGCCGAAAAACCAACGACCCAAGAACGTCTCTCGAAACATGACCGCGAAATCGCCGCCATCCGCAAGCTCGTTCTCACGGGCATGAAAATGATTGCCAGCCTTACGGCCGCCCAGCGTAAGACGGACGAGCAACTGCGCAAAACGGACAAGCAACTGGAAGACTTCATCCGCTCCCTGCAGCGAGGAACCAACGGCCACGCCAAACGCAATGTCGACCTCCAATGAGGTCGAATCGGAGAGCAGTGCCCGTCAGCAAGCAGTATCACGGCACCAATACCTCGTGCGCTTCCCTCGCCGTTTCCTTGTGGAAGCGCCGGGCCAGGCTGGCGAAGCCCAGGTAAATCACCGGCGTCGTGTAAAGCGTCAGCAACTGGCTGAAGATCAGACCGCCCACGATGGTGATGCCGAGCGGCCGGCGCAGTTCCTGTCCTGTTCCCGAACCCAGGGCCAGCGGCACGCCGCCCAACAGCGCGGCCATGGTGGTCATGATGATGGGGCGGAAGCGCAGCAGGCACGCCTGGAAAATCGCCTCCCGCGGTTCTTCGCCGTACTTGCGCTCCTTCTCCAGCGCGAAATCGATCATCATGATAGCGTTCTTCTCCACGATGCCGATCAACAGCACGATGCCAATCAGGCCGATGACGCTCAACTCCGCATTGCACAGCATCAGTGCGAGCAGCGCGCCCACGGCCGCGGAAGGCAGCGTGGAAAGGATGGTGATGGGATGGATGTAGCTCTCGTAGAGAACGCCCAGCACGATGTACACCGTTACCACGGCCGCCAGGATCAGTATCGGCTCGTTGGCAAGCGAGGTGATAAAGGCCCGCGCGGTTCCCTGAAAATCGGTTTGCACACTGGCGGGGACGCTGAGATCCTTCTTGGCGGTATCGATTTCGGCCACCGCGTCGCCCAGCGAACTGTTTGGCGCGATGTTGAACGACACAGTGGTTACCGGGAACTGGCCCTGGTGGTTGACTACCAGCGGCACGGTCAACTGCTCGTAGCGCGTGAAAGCGTTTAAGGGGACCTGCCCGCCGGCGGCCGAACGGAGGTAGATTTTGCCCAGGTCTTCCGGAGTGAGTTGAAATTCCGGCTTGATCTCCAGCACCACGCGGTATTGGTTCAACTGCGTGAACATGATGGCCACCTGGCGTTGGCCGAAGGCATCGTAGAGCGTATCGTCAATCACCTGCGGCGTGATGCCGAGACGCGAAGCCGTGGTCCGGTCAATCGTCAGCTTGGTCTGCAGGCCCGTGTTTTGCTGATCGCTGGCCACGTCGCGCAGGATCGACGAAGTTTTCAAGCGGTCCACCAGCCGCGTCGACCAGACACCCAACTCGTTCGCGTCGGGGTCTTCCAGGCTGTACTGATACTGCGTGCGGCTAACTCGGTCTTCCACAGTCAGGTCCTGAACCTGCTGCATGTAAAGCGTGATGCCCTCCACTTTGGCCAGTTCGGGCTGCAGGCGGCGAATAATGTCGCCGGCGTCGGTTTTTCGCTCTTCCAGCGGCTTCAAGTTGATTTGGATGCGCCCGCTGTTCATGGTGGTGTTCGTCCCATCGATGCCGATGAAGGAGGACAGGCTTTCCACCGCCGGGTCCTTCAGAATCACGCGGGCCAGAGCCTGCTGCCGCTGTGCCATGGCCGGGAACGAAACCGTTTGCGGCGCTTCTGAAATGCCCAAGATCACACCGGTATCCTGCACTGGGAAGAAACCCTTGGGAATGATCACGTACAGGTAGCCGGTGAGGCCGAGCGTGGCCAAGGCCACCATCATGGTCAGGAAACGATGGCGCAGGACCACCGTGAGCGTCCTGCCATAGAAGGCGATGATGGATTCAAAACCCCGCTCCGAGGCCCGATAGAGGCGCCCTTGCTGGCTGGCCGGCTTGTGGTGTAGCAGGCGCGAGCACATCATCGGGGTCAAGGTCAGCGATACGAATGCAGACACCAGAATGGTGACGCTGAGGGTGACCGCGAACTCGCGAAACAGCCGGCCCACAATATCGCTCATGAAGAGCAGCGGGATGAGCACGGCGATCAGCGAAACAGTGAGCGCCAGAATGGTGAAGCCGACCTGGGCCGCGCCCCTGAGTGCCGCTTCGAGTGGCGCCACCCCCTCCTCGATGTAGCGCATGATGTTCTCGATCATCACGATCGCGTCATCCACCACAAAGCCCGTCGAAATGGTGAGCGCCATCAGGGTCAGATTGTTCAGGCTGTATCCCAGCAGGTACATCACGGCGAATGTGCCGATCAGCGATAACGGCACGGCCACGCTGGGAATGATGGTGGCGGAGACGTTGCGCAGAAACAGAAAGATCACCATCACCACCAGCCCCACGGTGAGCATGAGCTCGAATTCCACATCGTGCACGGAAGCGCGGATAGTCGTGGTGCGATCGGTGAGGATGGCGATATCCACCGAGGAGGGAAGGGATGTCTTCAGTTGCGGGAGCAACTTCTTTACGCGGTCCACAACTTCGATGATGTTGGCCCCGGGTTGGCGCTGGATGTTCAGGATCACCGCCGGGACCGCGTTCATCCAGGCCGCCTGCTTCACGTTCTCGGCGTCGTCGATCACGGTGGCTACGTCGGACAGCAGCACGGGCGCGCCGTTATGGTATGCCACCACCAGGGGCTTGTAGTCGGCGCTCGAGAGCAGTTGGTCGTTGGCGCCGATGGTGTAGGACTGTTGCTTCCCATCGAAGCTGCCCTTGGCTTCATTGACGCTGGCCGACCCTATCGCCGTCCGCAGGTCCTCCAGGTTGAGGCCGTAAGAGGAAAGAGCCGTTGGGTTGGCCTGCACGCGCACAGCGGGCTTCTGGCCGCCGCTAATGCTCACCAGCCCGACACCCGGCAGTTGCGAAATCTTTTGCGCCAGGCGCGTGTCGGCCAAGTCCTCGACCTTCGACAGGGAAAGCAGTTTCGAAGTCAGGCCCAGAGTGAGGATGGGGGCGTCGGCGGGGTTGGTCTTGCTGTAGATCGGCGGGTTGGGAAGATCCTTCGGCAGAAACGTGGTGGCTGCGTTGATGGAGGCCTGCACCTGCTGCTCGGCCACATCAATGTTCAGGTCGAGCACGAACTGCAGGGTGATCACGGACGCGCCCTGGGAACTGGTGGAGGTCATCTGGTTCAGCCCCGGCACCTGGCCGAACTGGCGCTCCAAAGGCGCGGTCACCGAAGACGACATTACGTCGGGGCTCGCGCCGGGATAAAACGTGACCACCTGGATGGTGGGATAGTCCACCTGCGGAAGCGCCGAGACCGGCAGTTGCCGAAATGCGACCGCGCCCACGAGCAGAATTCCGGCCATCAGCAACGAGGTTGCGACCGGACGGAGAATGAACGGAGCGGACGGACTCATCTATCTCTTGCCGCGCTTCTGGCTTGGCGGGTTCTTGGAAGCCGCTCCGGTGATACGCGCCTCCACTTTAGTGCCCTGCTGGAGCTTGTCCACTCCGTCTACAACGACAATTTCACCGGCTTGCAAGCCGCTTTCCACCGAAGCGTCGTCCGCCTCCACCGCACCTGGGACTACATTGCGCATCGCCACCGTCTGGTCGCTATTCACAACGTAAACGTAGCTGGATTGCGGGCTGTGCTGGATGGCCGCGGCGGGGACTGTTACCACGCCGTGCCGGGTGTCGAGCAGTAGCCGGGCGTTTACGAATTGGTTGGGAAAGAGACTGCTATCTTCGTTCGGGAATTCGGCCTTGAACCGGACGGTGCCGGTGCTGGGGTCGATCGCGTTGTCTATGGTGAGCAACTTGCCCGTGGCGAGCTTGTTCTTCAGGTCGCGGTCGTAGGCCTCCACGGCTAAGGTCTCGCCGGAGCGCATCTTGTTCAGCACTTGCGGAAGGTAGTCCTGCGCCAGGTTGAAGATGACGGCAATGGGCTGCAACTGCGCGATGATTGCCAGGCCATTGGGGTCGGCGGCGTGGACGATATTGCCCTGGTCTACAATGCGCAGGCCGATCCGGCCCGTGATGGGAGCCATGATGCGGCAGTAGGTGAGTTGCACCTTGATGTTCTGGATCATGCCGCGGTCGGCCTCGAGAGTACCCTCCAACTGATGCACCATGGCGGCCTGGGTATCGGCTTGTTGCCGCGGAATGACCCGCTGCGCGTCGAGAGCCGTATACCGGTTCAGATCGACTTTGGCGTTCTCGAGTTGGGCCGCGTCTTTGGCGAGTTGTCCTTCGGCTTGGGCAAGTTGTGCTTCGTATGGCCTGGGATCGATCTCTACCAGCAAGTCACCCTGGTGAACGATCTGGCCCTCGGTGAAGGCTATCTTGAGAAG
>Ga0209067_10001692_pt1 | contig 13393 bp, 12 predicted proteins | sample ColStrG_CSR_2013_FD_187199 | JGI IMG/M metagenome (GOLD analysis project Ga0209067, IMG submission 187199) | Freshwater sediment microbial communities in response to fracking from Pennsylvania, USA - Cold Stream Run_MetaG_CSR_2013 (SPAdes)... | ecosystem: Environmental > Aquatic > Freshwater >... | reverse complement strand
GATTACACCACGCCGGATAAGCTGAAGTTGAATCAATGGGCATTGCAAGGGCGGTGGCAGGTGACCGAGCATTCCACGATCTTGAAAGTCTCGGGCGGTTCGGTCAGTTATCGTTTTCATGGTCGCGATCTGCACCTGGTGTTGGGCGGCAAAGGCGATGAGCCGGTACGCTTCAAGGTCACGCTCGATGGTGCCGCTCCCGGTGCCGCGCATGGCGTGGATACCGATGCGCAGGGCAACGGGGAGATCAGGGGGCAACGCTTGTATCAGCTGATCCGGCAGAACGGAGACATCACCGATCACACTTTCACGATACAGATATTCGGTGCGGAAGCGGAGGCGTTTGCCTTCACGTTCGGGTAAACATTTTGCTGTCATTCCCGCGCAGGCGGGAATCCAGTTCATTGGAAAGATTCCGCGTAGCGGAACAAAACCTAAGATTTGGTCGCTACGCAAATTATTTGATTACTGGATTCCCGCCTGCGCGGGAATAACGAAATGATTAAGTGCAGTTGAATAAACCAGGAGATCAACATGAAAAAATTATTACTCGGTGTGGTCGTGATATCGGGCATAACCATGGCTAACCTCAGCCAGGCTGCCACACAAACCGCGGTGTTTTCGGGCGGATGTTTCTGGGGTGTAGACGCGGTTTACAAGCATGTCAAAGGAGTGACCGAAGTCGTATCCGGTTATGCCGGCGGTGAAGCGAAGACGGCGCACTACGAGTTGGTCAGTGAAGGGACTACAGGTCACGCCGAATCGGTGCGCGTGACTTTCGATCCGTCACGGGTGACCTACGCGCAGCTGTTGCAAGTGTTTTTCAGCGTGGCGCACGACCCGACGCAGTTGAATCGCCAGGGACCGGATGAGGGTAGCCAATATCGTTCGGCGATCTTCTACACCACGGCTGAACAGCAGCAACTGGCGCAAAGTGTCATCCAGACGCTGACCGCGAAACATGTTTATTCCGCACCTATCGTCACGCAGGTCGCGCCGCTGAAACAGTTTTATGCCGCGGAAGCGCATCACCAGAATTATCTGGCCTTGCATCCCACGCAGCCCTATATCGTGTTCAACGACTTGCCCAAGGTGGATCGTTTGCACAAGATATTTCCCGACCTGTATCAACCCTAGGAACGGGCCCGGGTGATGCGTAGCAAGGGAAGCGCCATGCACCCGATCAAAAGATTGCTGGCGGTATTTTTGTTTCTGGCATTGCTGCTCGCCGTCTTTCAGCTCTCCGGCTTGAGGGAACATTTCAGTCTGGCGTTCCTGCAGCAGAAGATCACCGAGAATCAGGTCAGCGGTTTGCTGATCTTTGTGTTGCTGTTCTCGCTCGGCAATCTGATCCAGATCCCCGGTTGGGTATTTCTCGCCGCGGCCGTCTTGACGCTGGGAAAAGTGTGGGGCGGCGTCGCCACTTATGTGGCCGCAACCCTTTCCTGCACGGTCACTTTTTTGCTGATTCGATGGATGGGCGGCGATGCCTTGCGGCAGGTGAAGAATAGAATCGCCGTCGGCTTACTGGCGAGGCTGGATAGCCATCCCATCGCGATCATTCTGCTGTTAAGGATGTTATTCCAGACTGTGCCCGCATTAAATTATGCGCTCGCGATGTCGGGTGCCAAGTTCCGCGACTATCTGGTCGGTACGCTGCTGGGCTTGCCGCTACCCATCATGTTGTATTGCGTGTTCTTCGATTATCTGGCGAAGCTGTTCAAGCTGGTGTAGTCGTCACAGTCGCGGCTGTGCGATCAGCTTTCGTGAAGAAAATTTGCGAGTGATGCGATAATGCGCACATGGTTTCCGTTCAGCAGGTAGTCACTCACGATCCAAACAACACCGCCGCCTGGCTCGAGGGCTTGGGCGGCGTATTTGCGCCCGCAGAAATCGATGCGATCACGCGTGCCATCGCCTATGCGGCACCGTTGTACGAAGGACAGGTCGAACTGACCGGCACGCCGTTGTTGCAACAGGCGCTGGGCGCGGCGGGGATACTGCTGGGGATGAACATGGATGCGGTGACGCTCACCGCGGCGATCCTGCATGCCGTGCCCGGTTGCGTGGAGGACTGGGCCGACACGGTCGCGGCAGATTTCGGCGAGCCGGTACGCATGCTGGTGCAGGGCATCTCGCGCATGGAACAGATACGCCAGTTCAGCGAGATGCCCACACAAGGCACAGAGGGTAATGCGCAACTTGAGAGTCTGCGCAAGATGTTGCTGGCGATGGTCGAGGACATCCGCGTGGTGCTGATCAAGCTCGCTTTGCGCACCCAGACCTTGCGTCATTTGTCGGGTGCGAGTGTCGAGCAACAAAAACGTATCGCGCACGAGACGCAAAGTATTTTCGCGCCGCTCGCGAATCGTCTCGGCGTGTGGCAGATCAAATGGGAGTTGGAAGATCTGTCGGTGCGCTATCTGGAGCCTGAGCTTTACAAGAAAGTCGCCAGGCTGCTCGATGAACGACGCGTCGACCGCGAACAATACATCGCCACTTTTCTGGACGTGCTGCAAGTCGAACTGGGCAAGGCGGGCATCACGGCACAAGTCACGGGCCGCCCCAAACACATCTACAGCATCATTAACAAGATGAAGCGCAAGCAGCTGGATTTCGACCAGCTCTACGATGTGCGCGCGGTGCGGATACTGGTCGATAGCGTGAAGGACTGTTACGCCGCGCTGGGTGTGGTACAGGCGTTGTGGGCACCCATCGCCAGCGAGTTCGACGACTATATCGCGCGTCCCAAGAGCAACAACTACCGCTCGCTGCACACCGCCGTGCTGGGTCCGCGCGGCCTGGCTGTCGAGGTGCAGATACGCACGCAGGAGATGCACCAAGCCTCCGAGCTGGGTGTGGCGGCGCACTGGCGATACAAGGAAGGTGCGAAATCGGATAGCAAATTCGACGAACAGATCGTCTGGCTGCGCCAGATTCTGGAATGGAAATCGGAAGTCGCGACGCAAGACGACATGCAATTCAAGAATGAATTATTCGGGGATCAGGTTTACGTTTTTACTCCGCAGGGAAAAGTCATCGACTTGCCGCGCGGCGCGACACCTGTGGATTTCGCCTACACCCTGCACACCGACCTGGGTCATCGCACCCGCGGCGCAAAAGTGAACGGCAGCATCGTCCCGCTCAACACCAAGTTGCAGAACGGCCAGCGTGTGGAGATACTCACCATCAAGCAGGGTACGCCCAGCCGCGACTGGCTGAATGTGCAACTGGGTTTTTTGCAAAGCCCGCGCGCGCGCGCCAAGGTGCGCAACTGGTTCAACAGTCAGAACGTCGCCGACAGCATCGCTCAAGGCCGCGCGCTGCTGGATCGCGAACTGCACCGGCTCGGCGTGATTGACATCAATCAGGAAAGGCTCGCGCAGAGATTAGGCTATAACAAACTGGAAGATTTTTTCGCGGCGCTGGGGCGCAGCCGCGTCACCCAACGGCGCATCGCGCAAGCCATACAATCGGAGTTGCCCGGCAAGACCATTTCTGTTCCGGTGGCGGCCAAACGCACCAGCACGCGCGTCAGCAAGGCGGAGATCACCGTGGGCGGCGTGAATAATCTGATGACCAAGAACGCCCAGTGCTGCAAGCCAGAACAGAGCGATACCATCGTCGGCTATATCACCCGTGAACGCGGCATCACCATCCACAAACACGACTGCGCCTTTTTGTCTCGGCTGGCGGAGGCGCGCCCCGAACGCGTGTTGACCGCGCAGTGGGCTAGTCCTGAAAGCGACAAAGATAAATGAACACGGAACATCTCGAACGATTGCTCACGCAGCAGATGCCCTTCGGAAAATACCAGGGCTATCTCATCGCCGACCTGCCCGGCAACTATCTCAACTGGTTCGCGCGCAAAGGCTTTCCACCCGGCGAGATCGGAAAATTACTCGCGCTCATGCACGAACTGGATCACAACGGCCTGTCCGGATTGCTGGTTCCGCTGCGCAAGAAATAGCGGATTTTACCGGCATCCATCAGGCCGGCAAGCTATGAGGCAAAGCGGACGGCAACATAGATGAAGGCCGATCCAAGACAGGTCAGTCCGATGAGCCTTAGCGTGGTGGATTCGCGCGCCTGGGAATGTGCCTCGGGCAAAATATCGGAAGCGGCGATATAGAGCAGGAAGCCGGCGAAGAACCCCAGGAACAGGATCAGAAAGGAAGTGGGCACTCGAAATGCCAAAGTGGAAATCGCCCCGAGAACCGGGGCGACCGCATCCAGGGCGAGCATCGCAAATGACCGGCGTGTCGTATTTTGATGGACGAGCATCAGACTGACCGTGTTGAGACCGTCACAAAAGTCGTGGGTAACGATGGCAAGCGCCACGACGATCCCGACCGCATCCGATACCTGGAACGCCAGTCCGATCGCAACCCCATCCATGAAGCTGTGCACGATCAGCGCGAGGGCGGAGAGCAAACCCACCTGCGGGTGGTGATGCGGGGCGTAGACATCTTCGTGCGTATGGTGGACCAGCAAGAATTTTTCGATGCTGTGAAAAAATAAAAATCCCAGCAACAGCGCGACCATCGCACCGGTGGGCGCGATGCCCAGTCCTTGCGACAACCTGAAGATCTCCGGCAGGACATCGAAGCAGACCACACCCAGGAGTACCCCGGCAGTGAAGCTGAGTATGTAGTGCAGCCGGTCGTTGAATTTTAGCGCGAGCAAACCACCGGCGAAGGTAGAGACTAGGCTTGCAAGCGAGAAGAGTACTGCAGTCATCTATCGCCGCCTGAGCTGCTTGGCCGGCGCCTCGGCAACCTGTCTGGGAGGAGCGGTCGATCCGCGCACGACAAGTTCGGGCGCCAACACGATATGGATGGTGCCATTCTTTACCCCGTGTATTTGATCGAGAAGTAGTCGGGCCGCATTGGCACCCATCTCGTGGCGCGGGACCCTGATCGTCGTAAGGGCAGGAGCAAGCATGTCGGCCAGTGGCATATCGTTGTAGCCGACCAGTGAAATATCTTCCGGACAGACGCGCTTGGCAGCCCGCAACACGTCGTAGCAGCCGAGTGCGATCAAATCATTGCCGGCGGCGATGGCAGTGACTTCGGGGAACTGTTGGAGGATGGCAGCGCAAGCGGATTGTCCGCCTTCGCGGGTATAGGCATCGGCTTGCACCATGTAAGTTTTCAGTCCGTGGTGCTTCATGGCGGCGATGAACCCCTGTTTGCGCAAGCGGCCGGTCGAGAGTTTTTGCGGACCGGTGATGTGGGCGATGTGCCGGTGACCGAGGTCGATGAGATGATCGACTGCCAGACGCATACCGATACTGTCGTCGCATACCACATCGGGCACCTTGCCCTGTGCTTCGGTACGGTTGACCGCAACCACGGGAATCCCATCGGTCAGACAAAGCGCCAGGACAGGGTCACCCCGCGTGACGGTCGCCAGGATCAGTCCGTCCACTTGGCGCGCAAGCATCTGGTCCACAACGAACCTCTGGTGCACGCCATCCGAGCCTGCGTTCGCAACCAGAGCGACATAGCCATTATCGGTCAGCACTTTCTCGATGCCCAACAGGATAGGCGGAAACAGCGGGTTGGTGATGTCGGGTAGCACCACGCCGATGGTGTGCGAACGCCGGGTGCGCAGGCTCGAAGCGATCCGGTTAGGCTGGAAGTCGAGTCCGGCAGCGGCTTTGAGTATGCGCTCCACGACCTCATCGCTGATCAGGTGTCGTGTCTTGGGATTCATGGCGCGTGAGATCGTCGAGGAATGCACGTTCAATTGACTAGCCAGGTTTGCCAAGGTGAGGCGCTTGCGCTGCTGCATATTCTGAGATCCCAGAAATTAAGTATGCCTCGGAATTGCCGAGGACTTTAAATTTGTGTGCGGCTATGCGACTGCGTGGCCGTCATTCTGTTAAACGATGTTGCTAACGCTGATCTGTTTGTTGCCGGTGCTAAGCTTTTTAACCATGTCTTTTGAAGCGCTCTGCATTATACCCAGCCAAGCAGAGGATTCCCAAATAGCGGGAAGTGTAGACAGTGCAAGGATAACGTTCACTACCAGCTTTCCGGCCCGCGGGGTGCGGGCCGGAAGAGGTTATTTCTTGACTACGTCTTCCCATTTCGGACAAGCACGTTTGTCGTCTGCTATGTCATAGGCTTGAACGTTGTCCTTGGTGATCAGGGTAGGAGGAAACAAGATCTCATCCGGTACCGGCAGCTTGCGCAAGTTGCGGATGGCAATCATGACACCCAGACAGCCCTGCTGGAATCCGGCGTAATCACCGGTCGCGAGCAGCTTGCCTTCCTTGATCTCGGCGATACCGGTACCGTTCACTCCGATCACCAAGGCTTGGCGATGGGCGCCTGCCAATGCTTCGATGATCCCCGTCGCCATCGCGTCGTTGGCAGAGAGCACACCGTCTATCTTCGGATAGGTCTCCATCAGATTTTCCATCACCTGAAGCGCCTGGTTACGCTGATAGTTGCCGGTCTGTTTGGTCAACAATTTGACGTTGGGATTTTCCTCGAGCGCTTTCATGAAACCCTTGAGGCGGTTCTGGTTGGTCGACGCGGCCCGGACGCCCTCGATGATCACGACATTGCCCTTGCCGCCCAAATTCTTGAGCAGGTAACGTGCGGTCTCCAGGCCGAGTTCGTAGTCGTTGCCACCGACGAAGGAAACGAATTTTCCTCCGGCGGCGTGGTCATTGATATTGACGACCGGAATATTGGCGGCGTTGATCTTTTCCACGCCGGCTACCATGGCCTTGGAGTCCACCGGGATGAACACGATGGCATCCGGTTTCTTGACGATCACGTCCTCGATCTCGCTCATTTGTTCCGGAATATTGTCGGGCTTGGTCGGAACATATTGCTGTGTCGTCGCATTCATCTGTCTGGCGGCGGCATCCGCACCGGCGCGTATCGACGCGAACAGCGGGTTGGTCTGGTTCTTGGTAAATACCGCGATCTTCTCGCCATCGGCGTGGGCGGCCGAGGAGAGCAGGGCGATCGTGGCGGTTGCTGCAAGGAATTTTATTTTCATGTGAGCCTCCTGAGTTGTAATGAACCTACGTTATTTTCTGGCATCCCTGCTCTTGCGGGTGAGGGTGTCGAAAAATACTGAAAGAAGGACGATGACACCGGTAACGAGCGGCTGCCAATTGGCATCGATCGTCAACAGGTTCATGCCATTCAAGACCAATGTCAGTATCAGTGCGCCTATCAGCGTGCCCAATACCGTGCCGACACCGCCGAACAGCGAGGTGCCGCCAATCAGCACCGCGGCGATGGCGGGCAGCGTGAAAGCCTCGCCTATGTCTCCTTCGGCAGAGTTCAGGCGCGCGAGGAATACCAGCGAAGCCAATCCGGCCATGGCGCCGCTGGCCGCATACACAAGTATCAGTCGCTTCGCGATCGGCACGCCCGAGAGCCTCGCGGCTTCGCGATTGGCGCCGATCGCGTAGATCTCCTGGCCATAGGTGGTGCGTTGTGCAAAGAAAGTGCCCAGCGCCAGAAAGACGAACATCAGGTAGACCGGGATGGGTATGCCGAGAAAATAGCCGCTGCCCAGCGCGCGAAATGAGGGAGGAAAACCGTAAAGCGTCGTGCCCGCCATGAACCAGAAGGTGACGCCGTGAACCACCCAGAGCATGCCGTAAGTCGCGATGAAAGGAGGCATGCGCAAGAGCGCTACCAGGACGCCGTTGAGTATGCCGATGCTGAGCCCGACACTAACGCCTGTCGCGACACCCAACACGGCCGAGCCGGTGAGCTTGATAACCGTTCCGGCGACACAGGCCGACATGCCGATATTCGCGCCGACCGACAGATCCAGTCCGGCGGTCAGTATCACCAGCGTCAGGCCGGAGGCGAGCAGAAACAGCAGGCTCGCCTGGCGCAGCACGTTCAACAGATTGTTCGTGGTAAGAAAGACATCGCTGGATACGGCGAGCAGCAGGCAAATCGCGAAGGCGGCTGCGAGCCGGTAGCCCATCGCCCTCAAGTCGGTATGCAAACCGATACGCCGGATGACGCTAGCGAAGTTCATTTTTTCCCCTTGAAGCTGTCGATCAACAGGGCCACGATCACCAGCAGGCCGATACAGGACACCTGGACCGAGGAAGGGACGGTGAGCAGATTCAGGCCGTTACGCAAGGCTCCGACCGCCAGTACACCCAGCAGCGTGCCGAACAACCAACCGTTGCCATGCTCGAACGAGGTCCCGCCGACGACCACGGCGGCGATCGCGTCGAATTCCATGCCGATTGCTGCGGTCGGGTGACCGGAACTCATGCGCGAGGTCAGGATCAGTGCGGCCAAGCCTGCCATCAGGCCGCCGAAGGCATACACCGCGATCAGATAGAAATTAACGCGGACACCCGCGAGTTTCAGCGCTTCGGGATTGCCGCCGAGCGCAAACACATAAGTGCCAAAGCGCGTCTGGTAGAGCAGCCAGTGCGTGACGGCATAGGCAACGGCGCCGATCAGCAGTGTCTGCGGAATTCCTCCTATGCTTCCGGCATATACGGCGTGCAGCGCATCATTTCTCACCACGATGCTTTGGCCTTCTGTCAGGAGCAGCGCCAGACCTTCGACCACTCCCATGGTGCCGAGCGTGACAACGAAGGGCGGCATTTTCAGCAGCGCCACGAGCACGCCGTTGACCACGCCGAAAACCAAGCCCGTGAGCAGGGACGCACCCAGCGCGAGCATCAGCGAGCCCTCATGGTCCAGCACCCAGGCCAGCACCACGCTGGCCAACGTGAGCAGCGCGCCTATCGAGATATCGACGCCCTCGGTCATGATGATCAGCGTCATCGGCAAGGCAAGCAGGAGCAGTATCACCGACTGCAATCCGATGTTGAGCAGGTTGGGGCTGGAAAGGAAATCGTGATTGGCAAGCGCGAAACCGGCAATCAGCAGCCCGAGTATCCAGGCCACGCCCGGCACACGACTGATACTCGCGCCGAACGCCGGCGACTTCATTATCTTGATACTGGAATCATTCATCGTGCACACCCATTTTAAGAATATTTGCTTCTGTCAGTTGTTCCCGTGACAGGTGTCCGGCGATACGTCCGTCGCGCATGACATAGCTGCGGTCGCATATCTGCACGACCTCCGACAATTCCGAACTGATCATCAGCACTCCCGCCCCTTGCTGTACCAATAGATCGATGAGCGCAAAGACCTCGGCCTTTGCACCGACATCGATGCCGCGTGTCGGCTCATCTATGATGAACAGTCGCGACTCAGAACCCAGCCACTTGCCGATCACCACCTTCTGTTGGTTGCCGCCGGAGAGCAGTCGAACCGGCCGCTGCGAGCTCGGGGTCGAGATGCGCAAGCGCTGGATCAATTCGCTGGCGATCTGTCTTGCCCTTGCCGCCTTGTAGATCCGATTCGGAAAGGTCAGGGGAAGGCTGGGCAGCATCAGGTTGTCGCAAATCGAACGGATCAGCGCAAGCCCTTCAGCCTTGCGGCTTTCGGGTACCAGTGCGATGCCTGCCGAGACTGCCTTGTCCGGGCCACCGCTGTGTTTTTTTCCGTGGAGGAATATTGTTCCAGCTGTGACCTTGTCGGCTCCGAAGATCGCACGTGCGACCTCGGTACGACCGGCTCCGACCAGTCCCGACAGACCCACGATCTCGCCGCTGCGGACCATGAGACTCACTCCGTTCACGCCATTGGCCGAGTGCAGATCCTTGACCTCGAGGATGATCGCACCCTCGGTCTGGCAGAAGTTACGGGCATAGCTCCGGTCGACATTGCGCCCGACCATGAGGTGTACCAGCTCGTCCGGTGTGGCTTCACCGGGCATGAGCGATGAGATCTTCTTGCCGTCGCGCAGCACGGTGATACGGTCGCCCATGGCGAACACCTCTGCCATCCGGTGAGAGATATAGACGATCGCCACGCCTTCAACCTGAAGCTGACGGATCATCGCGAAGAGTCGCTCGGTCTCACGGTCTGAAAGTGCCGCAGTCGGCTCGTCCATCACCAGGATGCGTGCTTGCTGGGACAAAGCTTTGGCGATCTCGACCATCTGTTGCTGAGCTACGCCCAGATCATGCACCAGTGTTTTGGTGGAAATATCCAGCCCGAGCAGATCGAGCAGTTTTTTCGCTTCTCTATGCATCCCCGTGTGGTCTATCATCCCCGGGATCTTGCCCGGGAATTCGCGACCCAGAAAAATATTCTGTGCGATGCTGAGATAGGGTACCAGAGAGAACTCCTGGAATATCACCGCGATGCCGAATCGTCGCGCATCCGCCGGCGATTGGATATCCACCTTCTCGCCCTGGTAAAAATACTCACCTTCGTCGGCATTGTAAGCACCGCACAGCACTTTCATCAGCGTGGATTTGCCGGCGCCGTTCTCGCCGACCAGCATATGCACTTCGCCCGGATAGACACCGAAAGATACGTTGTCCAGTGCCTTGATGCCGGGGAACTGTTTGCTGATGCCGCGCAGTTCCAAAAGAGGCACATTGGTGTTCATCGTAGGTCTCCTGTTATCTCGCGCATATCCGGTTTCAAAAGTGTACGACTCGCCCGTAGGCGTCGAGCACAGACTCGTGCATCATTTCAGAGAGTGTCGGGTGCGGAAACACCGTGTTTATGAGTTCCGCTTCCGACGTCTCCAGCGTCTTGGCGATCGCGTAGCCCTGGATCAGTTCGGTCACGTCAGCGCCTATCATGTGCGCTCCCAAGAGTTCCCCGGTCTTCACGTCGAATATTGTCTTGACCAGTCCCTCGGTCTCACCGATGGCGATAGCCTTGCCGTTGGCCAGAAAAGGGAAGCGGCCGACCTTGATCGCGTAACCCGCTTCTTTCGCTCGCTGCTCGGACAAGCCGATGCTGGCGATCTGCGGATGCGAGTAGGTGCAGCCCGGGATTTTGAGGACGTCGAGCGGATGCACACCCGATACGCCGGCGATCTTTTCGACGCAGATGACGGCTTCATGGCTAGCCTTGTGGGCCAGCCACGGCGGCAGGGTCAGATCTCCGATGGCATAGACACCCGGCTCGTTCGTCTCCAGCCATTGATTGACGACCACATGGCCTTTCTCGATGCGCACTTTCGTGCCTTCGAGTCCCAGATTCTCCGTGTTGGCGCTGATGCCGACCGCGACGATGACCCGGTCGACCGAGATCTCGCTCGTCTTGCCGGCAGATTCCACCGTAGCCGTCACCTGTTTGGCGCCTCGCTTCAAACTTTTCACGGTGGCCGAGGTCAGCACTTTGATGCCTTGCTTTTCGAAGGACTTCCTGGCCAACAAAGAGATCTCGGCATCCTCGACCGGAAGGATACGTTCCATCACTTCCACCACCGTGACCTCCGCACCCAGGGTTCGGTAGAAACTTGCGAACTCGATACCTATCGCGCCTGAGCCCACCACCAGCAGAGATTTCGGCATCGCCTCGGGGATCATGGCTTCCTTGTAGCTCCACACCAGCTTGCCATCCGCTTCCATGCCGGGTATGACACGTGCCCTTGCGCCGGTGGCGAGGATGATGTGGTGGGCGGTAAGATCGGCGATGGTCTTGCCGTCCTTGCCGACCATCACCTGACCTTTGCCGGCGAGTTTGCCCTGGCCTTCGAACACGATCACCTTGTGCTTTTTCAGGAGATGCTTCACGCCTGACTGCAGTTGCGCGGAAATGGATCTGGAGCGCTTGACTACCTGGGCGAGATTAAAAGAAGCCTTGGGTACCTCGATCCCGTAGGCATCGGCATGTTGCGCCAGGCGCAGCACTTCGGCGCTTTTCAGCAGCGCCTTGGTCGGGATGCATCCCCAGTTGAGGCAGATGCCGCCGATGTGCTCACGCTCCACGATGGCTACCTTCAAGCCGAGTTGCGCAGCGCGAATTGCGGCAACGTAACCTCCGGGGCCGGCCCCGATGACAACGATATCGAATGATGACTCAGCCATATTCTTGATCCTATAGCAGCATGCTAAGCGGATGCTCGATCAGCTTTTTGAAGGCCGCGAGAAATTCCGCACCCAGCGCGCCGTCGACGACCCGATGGTCGGCCGATAGCGTGCAAGTCATCATGGTCGCGATGCCCAGCGTACCGTCCTTGACCACGGCCCTTTGTTCGCCGGCGCCCACCGCCAATATGCACGACTGCGGCGGATTGATGATGGCCGCGAATTCGCGGATGCCATACATGCCGAGATTGGAGATGGTAAAACCGCCACCCTGGTATTCATCCTGCGCGAGTTTGTTGTGGCGGCCGCGTTCGGCCAGTTCCTTCATCTCGGACGAGATCTGCGCCAGACTCTTGTGGTCGGCATTTTTGATGATGGGCGTGACCAATCCGGAAGAAGTGGATACCGCGACGGAGACATCCACGCTCTTGTAACGGCGTATCGCCGCCTCGGTCCAGGTGGCATTGACGCCCGGCAGTTTCCTAAGAGCCAGAGAGGCTGCCTTGATCACGAAATCATTGACGGAAAGCTTGATGTCTTCCGGACAGTCGCTGATCTCACGCCGCAATTCGAGCAGTGCGTCGATCGAACAGTCGATGCTGACATAGAAATGCGGGATGGTCTGCTTAGCTTCGGACAAGCGCTTGGCGATCATCCTGCGCATGCTGCTGTTCGGGATCTCTTCGTAAGCACCGGAAGGCAAGCTCGCCGGCACGCTGCTCATTGAGGTAGCAGGGGCTGCTTCGACATCCAGTCTGACGATGCGCCCGTTGGGGCCGGAGCCTTTGATCCGGGTCAGGTCGACTGGGCGCGCCGCAGCGATACGCCGCGCCAGTGGACTGACCAGGATCCGTCCCGATGCACCCACGTTGCTTGCAGCCGGTGCAAGCAACGCGACAGCGGTCACTACAGCGACTTCTTCCTTCGTCGCTTGCGCTGCTTGCTTGGGCGCAGCTGCGCCCGGCTGCACCAAGGCCGAGACATTTTCGCCGGGTTCCAACAGCAAGGCGATCAGCGCATCGACTTGCACGTTCTGCGTGCCGTCTTTAACGAGGATCTTACCCAGTACGCCCGCGTACTCCGCCTCCAATTCGACGACAGCCTTGTCGGTTTCGATCTCGGCCAGAATGTCTCCCGGCTTGACCGTCTCACCTACTTTTTTAAGCCAACGCGCGATGCTGCCCTCCGTCATGGACGGAGAAACTGCCGGCATCCTGATCTCTATAGCCACTCTTCTCTCCCTTGAAGCTTTAGCCTGTCAGCGATCCGGAAAAGCCGGATGCCAGAGGCGATGAACGTTTTCTTTTTCGTATGCCTTGCCATTGGGGTAACTCACCAGTTCCAGCTGCATGCCCCAGGGCGACAGAAAGTAAACCCAGGTCTGTCCGGCACTGGCATTCTTGGAGAGCGTCGGCTCGCCGAGTATCCTCACGCCCTTGGCCTTGAGATAGGCTATCGCCGTATCCATGTCGTCTACAT
>Ga0209067_10001690_pt1 | contig 13396 bp, 12 predicted proteins | sample ColStrG_CSR_2013_FD_187199 | JGI IMG/M metagenome (GOLD analysis project Ga0209067, IMG submission 187199) | Freshwater sediment microbial communities in response to fracking from Pennsylvania, USA - Cold Stream Run_MetaG_CSR_2013 (SPAdes)... | ecosystem: Environmental > Aquatic > Freshwater >... | reverse complement strand
CGGTGGGACAGTCTTGGGCAGCCAACTATACCGTCACCTGCGGATCCAGTCCGGCTGTCGCTTATCAGCAAAGCGGCGGCGTGGTGGACGTAGAGCCGATCACCGTGCCAGCGGGAACCTTTTCGGCCCTGAAATTACAGACTACCCTGACACACACCGACGCCGGCGGCACGATCTACAACCAGATCTTTGCCACCTGGCGAGATGCGGCGACCGGGGTGGTGGTGAAACAGCAGATCTTTAATACCTACAGCGGCACACCATTAACAAATGGGTATGCGCTGACGAATACCATTGTCCTGCAAAGCGGGGTGCCCTGAGCGGACAATGAGCGGCCGGTGCAATGGCACTGCACCCTACGAAGCTTCGGTGAGTCGGGCTTAAGTTGATACCTATGGGTGCACCAACGACGTCCCTCTACATGAAGGTGAAAGAAAAAACTCGGGCTTGATGGTCTCGCCAGATTGCACCATGCTGCGAGACCGCCAGATACCAGGCCTGCTGACTGCGCGGTTTGGGTTGGGCAAATCCTGCCGGAGTCAACAGAGCCAGACAGCTGCCGTTTTCAGGATCACGTACCGACTGATAAACGATGGCGGCGACGTCGGTTTCCCTCACCAGCCTGGCGAAAGACTGCGTGGCGCTGTAATCAGTTGGATGTTCCCAGAGCGCGCGGTCGGCATCGAACGGCGGCTGGCGTAAATCAATTGCCCGGGCTGCAATGTCGACATTGAACGCCGTATGTGCAACGGGTTCCAGCTGTTTTAAGTCGACGGCATCGTTAAGAAATCGCCAGCGCCAGTAGCCCAGTTCGGCGGCAGCGGTGCGTTCCGAGTGCGCGCCATAAAATACCCCGGGGTCGGTGAGCGCGCGAAATCGCGAACCGCTGCGCTGCGGGTAATAGCGAAACGGCGAGGCCAGTAAATAATCCAGGCCAGCGGTCGAAGACTGCCGCCTCGGCTTGCTGGCTTCCAGCAGGGATTCCAACACATTCTGCTCGTCCAGGGTATCGACCAGTTTCATGGTCGCGGCAATATGCTGCGATTCCACCATGCGCCAGACCGGGCCCTGCCAGATTGTGGCCTCAGACGATACCGCGTGAGGCGTCCAGGTAGTAAACGACACGGACCAGTCCTTCCGTTTGAGTGATGAGATCGGCCGGGCGGCCGTTGAGCGCGGTGTTGTCGCTGTCCAGCCAGGCACGGGCGGTTTGTTCGTTGCCGACGATGGAATCCAGTGAACGGAACGCGCGCACAAACAACAGGGCCAGTTCCCACTCTTTGCGTGCCTGATCGAGCTGATATTGGCCGCTGTACAGCCGGGTCAGGGTTGACTGGCTCAGGCCGAGGATTTTCGACAGGACGGTGCGCGAAATAGCGAGCCGGTCCGCAGCACGCGTGACTGCCTTGCTTAAAATCACTGCTTCATCGGGAATTTGTTTAATTAAAGGCTGCATAATCGCTTAATTTCAATTCTGTAGAAAATATATTAGCACAAAATTTCCACAGAAACAAACTAGTCAAATTAAATCCCCTGCCGCATGGGTGAGGTACTGGCAATCGCCAAAACTAATGGCCCGCCGACAACCCGAAATCGATAGGCAGGGCTGCCCCCGTTAAGGGCGACAGTGACGGCGACGAAATGCGCAGGATGAATTCGGCGGTTTCATCGGGCTGCGCGAAGCGTGCGCGTTTGCCCTGAAGATAATGGGCGAGCAGATTCCGGTAGTAGCCTTCGACATCCCCCGCGCCATAGGTATTGGCCTGGTAAATCATCATCGGCGTCTGTATGTCATACGGACAGACCGCATTGACCCGAATGCCGCGCGGCGCCAGATCCAGCGCCAGCGCTTTGGTCATCGTCACCACGCCGCCTTTGGAAGCACAGTAAATCGCCGCACCGGTATTGCCCTGCAGGCCGGCGTCGGAACTGATGTTGACGATACTGCCATTTGTTTTTTCCAGAAACGGAATCGCGTAGCGACAGGACCAGTCCGCCTGCGGCACCGGTGATCAGAATTGTTTTTCCATGCCATTCGCTCATCGTATTCTCAGTAATAAAGTTCTTTCGGACCTTTGTATTCCTGCAGCGCATTGCCACCGTCCACCACGATCATCTGTCCGGTCAGATAGCTGCATTCTGCGCTGGCGAGAAATTTCACGACCTGCGCAATTTCATCCGCCGTACCGGGCCGGCCGACCGGCGTGAACGCGCCGGCAGCCAGTTCTGCGCCAAAGCTGGACGGCGTTGCGATCCAGCCCGGGGCAACGGCATTGACCATAATATTTTGCGCGGCTACTTCATGCGCCAGCGCGCGGGTCAGTCCTACCATGCCGGCCTTGGCAGCGCTGTAACCGGCAGACCCGGGCACCGTGACCAGTGGCCCGGTCACCGAGGAGATGTTGACGATCCGTCCATAACCCTGATCGAGCATGACCGGCACCACCGCGCGCGTCACCAGAAAACAGGTATTGAGGTTCAGGTCGATATCGCGCTGCCACTGGCTGAAGGTGGTCTCCCGCAGATGCGGGCCATCATTACTTTCATCGACACCGGTCTGCACCATGCCGGCATTATTGATGAGAATGTCGATGCGACCATAGCGTGCCAGCACCGCAGTAACCATTGCCTGCGCTTCGCTTTCACTGGTCAGGTCGGCGATAAAACTGAAATGGGGATCGCCGCCCAGTTCCAACAATCGCTCATGGATACGTCCGGTAGTGGAGGTAATGGCGACTTGCGCGCCGGCTGTCGCCAGCAGTCTGGCACAGGCCATGCCGATACCTTCTGCGCTGCCTGCACCGGTAATCAGCGCAACTTTGCCCTGCATGGAATTCATGGGAGTTGTCCTTGTCAGTGGTTGTCGATTTAGGTCGGCGCAAAGCGTAATGATATGGCGCCCCGCGCAGGGGATGTTCTTGCTCAATCTGAACACAGGGATTTTAATCCGGGTTGGCCGGACTTCGAGAATTAAATGATCAGGCCGCACCGAAACTCCTGACCGCAGCACGCAACCAGCCGGCCCAATGGCCTTTCAGAAAAACAGTACATAAAAAACGGCGCGCATCGCGACGTCAAAACATGTTTCGTTCAGAATTGGTCAGCTCGTTTTTTATCGACGGCATCGCACAACTGTGAAATTGCGCGACCAAACCGGGCACATCATAACCAGAGTGTTCAAAGCAGTAATCATGCGAAAAAGATACGAGTCATGGCAAAAAGGACCCCATGTGCATTAACTTAAGCCCGACTCGTCGAAGATTCGTAAGGCGGTGCAGCATGGGTTTCAAGGAGCACCGCTCCTTGCCTGCGGAACGGTGTTCGCATGCAGGCGAATACTCCTTATTCCATTGCACCGGGCGTTCATTATCCGCGAGCTGGTGCAATAGAATTGCACCCTACGAATCTGTTTTTTTTATGAGATTCGTTAAGTTAATGCATACGAGTCATGGCAAAAAGATCCCTCCTTGCCGCCGATAATGTGCAAAACCGCACACTTCTCTGACTTTTCTGCTACAAGTAATTATTCTTGGACTATGCTTAAGCATCATTCCAACAAACCTAAAATGCCAGCCACACATTTCAGAGCATGTCTCGAAATGAGAACTTAATTTTTACAACAGAAGCGTTAAGACTCACCATGGCCCGACCCACGCAATCAGCTGACCATTGGGAGCGATCTCCCGGCATCTCACTGCTCCATTACCTCTGGGTTTTGGTCGTCGCCTTTGGCATTCTTGCCCTGCTCTGCTACCAGCTCAACCAGAGTTATGAACAGGTACTGAACCGGGGATATGACGATGCCTCCAACCAGACCTGGTCCCTGGACGCTTATCTCAATATGACGCTGCGCCATTTCGGCAGCGATCTGACCATGTTGCAGGCTGAGCTGGCCGCTGAAAATGCCACCAATGACTGGAACGCGCAGCGCCGCGAGACCTGGAAAAAAAGATTGCAGATCCTCAAAGACAGTTCGGTTGAAATTGACAGTCTTTGGATCTTCGACGCCAAAGGTCAAATGATGACGAGTACCACATCGGCCACCAAAGTGAACATCGCCGACCGCAGCCACTTTCAGCGGCTCCGCGACACTCCGGACGCCGGACTGATTTTTTCCAAACTGATCGACTCGCGCGCCGATGGAAAACTGACCATCGCCGTTCTGGTCCCGCTCAAAGATCCTTCCGGCAAGTTCAACGGCGCGGTGACCGCACTGATCAATCTGCAAAATGTCCAACATGCATTTGCTGCATTTGCCGGCAATTCCCGCAACACGATTTCAATGTACAGCATTGACGATCACGCGACGCTGTTGCGCCACCCCAGGCTTCCAGACACACAAACCGGCATTCCGGACACTTCATACGGGAACCTGATTGATTCAGGTCAAAAAATCGGAACCCTCAAATTTGTCTCACCGCTTGATGGACAGGTTCACATCGGTGCGTTCCGGGTACTGGATGGATTTCCGTTTTACGTCACGGTAGATCTGCCACGAGAACAGGTTATCGCCCCCTGGAAACGAGAAGCCTTCAGCGCAGCCTTCGCCGCACTGATCCTGATTGCTTCGTTGCTGTTTGTGTTTTACCGAATCCGGCAAAGTGCGTTGGAACAATCTGACATGCTGCAACGCCTGGTCGCTTCCGTCGCTGATCAGAAGCGGCAGAACCTGGCGCTGGCGGCGCTGGAAAATCAGCACAAACAGCTGCTGCAGAAACTGCAGGTCGGCATCGTTGTGCACGCGGCCGATTCCACTATCCTGTTCAGCAATCCACGCGCATCAGAACTGCTTGGATTGACCGAGGACCAGATGCACGGCAAAGCGGCGATCGATCCTGCCTGGTGTTTTTTGAATGAAGCGGGCGGACCGATACGCGTCGAAAACTATCCGGTCAGCAGGGTAATCACGACCAAATCAACGATTCCGGAAAGCATACTCGGCATTAACCGACCAGATTTGAACTCGGTGGTCTGGGTGTTGGTCAGCGCATTTCCGGAGTTGAATGAGAACGGTGACCTGAAAGAAATCGTGGTCAATTTTCACGATATTACCGAGCGCAAACTGGCCCGCGACGAACTGGATCACCAGCGCATGCATCTGGCAGAACTGGTGGAAGAGCGTACTGTCGAGCTGTCCAAAGCGCTGGAAGTGGTGCGGCGTTCGCAGGATGACCTGATTCAGTCGGAACGACTTGCCTCGCTCGGATCGATGGTCGCGGGACTGTCGCACGAATTAAACACCCCACTCGGCAACACCCTGCTGGCAGCAACCAGTCTGGAAAATCTGTTCCAGAACATTTTGGAAATGTCGCAGTCCGGCAGTTTTAAACGCACCTCGCTGAGAGAATTTCTGATTTCCGGCACCGAGATGTCATCGTTAATTTCGCGCTCATCACAACGCGCAGCCGATATGGTCGCCAGCTTCAAACAGGTCGCCGTCGACCAAACGTCCGAACAACGCCGCGATTTTGAATTGAGCGAAGTGATCAAAGATAACCTCTCGACACTGATGCCCAAATTTATAAAAAACCGCTACGAGCTGGAGAATCAGATTCCCCCTGGCATCCTCTGTAACAGTTACCCCGGGCCGTTAGGACAGATTCTGACCAACCTGGTTCAGAACGCCATCGTCCATGGTGTCGGCGAACTGGTCAATGGCACCATCACGATTACGGCTGAATACTCTGGGGGCTTCGTAAAACTGAGCGTCAGTGACAACGGTCGCGGTATGCCGCCTGAAATCATGGAACATATTTTTGACCCGTTCTTTACGACCAGAATGGGTAAGGGTGGATCAGGTCTGGGCCTGTCTATCTCACGCCGGATCGCCACGTCTATTCTGGGCGGCAATCTGAAAGCACAGTCCACTATCGGTGTGGGCTCGGTGTTTACACTCACTTTCCCTGCGGTTGCTCCCTTTCCCATGCAATGACCTGATAGCCGTTATGGGATTGTTTCTGCATTCCGTCTCATCCAATTATTCTGTGCTGTTTGTTCCTGTCTCAAGGTGGACATGAAGATGCATACAATCAAGGCAGCACGGATGGGATGAAGGGTGTTAATTACATCACCTCATTTGCATCAACTTAAGGCAGTCTCGTACAGGCGCAGGGGTCGTAGGGTGCAATACTGTTGCACCAGCGCGCGGATAATGAGCGCCCGGTGCAATGGCATTGCACCCTCCGCACCTGGCATTTTGGCGCGACGGCCTTAAGTTGATGCATATGGAGGTGTCAATTACTTCGCCTCCAATGAGCTGTATGCCATCCGTCTCCCATCCCCAGCACTGTGCATCGCCAGTTCAATCAACGTCATCACATTAACGCCATCCTGCGCAGTAACTGCAAATGGTGCACCGCTCAGAATCGATGCCGCCAGCCCACGATAAAAGTCAACATAGGCGCCGTCGCAGGTCGCCAATTCGGTGTGTAAGATTTGGCCATCGATCAACTCAGACAATAATCCCGGCAGATTTTTTCCAAACGTGGCCTCACCAGGTCTAAGCCCGGCTTTCAACTGATCTTCCTGCACATCGAGTCCGGTTTTGACGTAACTCCCTCGAGTGCCATGCACTGACAACCTTGGCGGAGCAATCGCTGACAGCGCACTGGCGTGCAATACGATTTCTTTATCCGGATACCCCAGTTGCAGATGCATATAGTCTGGCGCCAGCGCATGATCGCGATGCTGCTTTACCGTCGCAGCTATCGTTTCGGGCATCCCGAATAAGACCAGCGCCTGATCAAGCAGATGCGGACCGAGATCGAATAACAGTCCACCGCCCTGCGCTGTTTTTTCGCGCCAGCGATCTGGCACAACCGGACGAAACCGGTCAAAGTGTGATTCAAAATGGGTGATTCTCCCAAGACGCCCCGATTCAAGCAAAGCCTGCAGCGTCAAAAAGTCGCCATCCCAGCGACGGTTGTGAAACGGGGCAAACAACAGCCCTTTCTGTTGCGCCAGAGCGGCCAACGTTCTGGCGTCGGCAGCGTTCAGTGTCACCGGCTTATCGACGACCACATGTAGCCCCGATTCCAGTACCTTGCGCGCGAGTCCGAAATGACTGTCGTTGGGCGTGGCGATGACGATGCATTCCAGTTCATCAATGGCAAGCAGTCCATCGATATCAGGAACGATCACGGCCTCGGGATAATCGCTGCGCGCCTTGTCGGATTGAGATGTGGCGATGGCCGTCAATTCAGTACTGCCACTGCACTGAATCAGCGGGGCGTGGAAGGTCAGACCTGCATAGCCGTAACCAACAAGACCAATTTTTAATTTATCGTTCATACCCTGTTTCCTCGCAGTGATACTGCTTTTGATTGAGTCTGTTCTCGACGAAACACGATCCATGTAAACCAGGCTGCCTGCTTAACCATCCACAATTCACTCGACGTGCCCTCTGTATGGGCACCGAAGCCGTCAGCGGTTTGATGTCAATTCTGGCACCTGAAATTTTTCTGCTAGAACAGGCGGACACTACACCGATACAAACAAAAAAATGTCGAAATCATTTTTATTCGGTTGCAGTTAATTTTTCATGGACACGCTTTGACAACTCCACTTCGTCAAAAACACCGTCTTGCGCAAGCTGGACCAGTCTGTTCATATAGTTGAAGCGCCATGTCATCGTATCAGCCTGAACCATCAGGTTTGCAACGATTGCCCTGTAATGCAGCAGCTCCGGTTTGGAAAGGATACCGACATCGGCATAACCAGGGTGCTCACTAAAAGTGGTAACAGGCTCTGGCCGGGGTTCGTATTGAAGCCTGAAGGCCTGATTGGCCAGTCCAGCGGCGCGATAGGTCGTAAAGGTTTCAAGCAAAACATCATGTTGCCGTGCGATTTTATTGAAAACTCCCAATTTTTTATGATCCAAATAAGACAGGGTGCCATTTTGCTTCGCCACATAATAGGCGCTTAACTGCGGGATATTAAATTCGTACACATTGCGAGGGTCATCCCTGGACGGCATCGTGAACGGTCGGCCGTCCAGTTTTGCATTGATTGCCGCTTGCAGGTCAGCTAAATACATTCGATAGGCGCTTTGCAATTGCATATCGTTTTCCAGAATCTTGCGGTCATTGATAAACTCTTCATTCATCTGCTCTTCGAATTCCTGGGCCAGATGCCGATGATGTAGATATTCGACAGTTTGTTCGAGTCCGACCGCAATCAATAGTCCCACTACAATTGTCGCAAGATGTATAAAAAAATCTTTCCATGTATGCGTCGGATGATGTGGGGGGTGTACGTCTAACATGTGCGATTCCTCAATTTAATTGTCGATTCAGTATTCTGCGAGCGGTTTGGCGTTGGATTCAACATTCCTGCAGTCGTTGAAACAGCTAGTGGAATGTGCAGCAATAACAATGCTGCATTATGTGCGGATTTGGCGAGAGGCGAAAGCAGGAAAGCGTACTTAGGTCTTGCATTACAACATTCAGTACGCTGCTGCCGTCACGATGTGCCGTTGCCTGAGGTACTTTGCCACTTCTGTTTTTTTCTGCTCTGGTTGTGCCGCTGATCTCTCAATGAACAGGTTCTGGCTGGCTGCCGTTAATCCATTTGGTGGCCTGATTGCCACAAACTGCGCCATGACGAAAAGAAGGCCAGAATCTTCGGCTGCTTTGCGCCACAAGGTCATCGCCCTTGATTTCTACTCACAGTTCAATCAGAATAACCCGCTGTCCAGCACGGTTTCTGCAAAATATCGCAAAGCCGTGATTGATCCAGTCGCTACCAAACCGGCCAAAGAGCTGGCCACCGATTTCCTTGGCCGTCCGTACAAAATGGACGCATTTAATGCCTGGTTGTGTGCTGAGTTCAAATGATGGCGTAGTTCAATCTGGATGTTCCGGTCTCGGTCGGACATGCCAATGTTTATTACGACGAATGCAGGTATGTCAGACCTGACTGGAAATCTCAAGTTTGAGGTTGTCTTGCAATGCAAAGGTGAATTTTTTGATGGCGAGTTTTGATCAGGTAGCTGAGGTTTTGGGAGGACTCCTGGCAGCAGTCTTCGGGCTCCATGCCATCGTCGCTCGCAGGATCGAAGTGGGGGAAGACCGTGAAGTCCGGTACTCTGGGTGGCGAGCCGTGGTGATCGGTTGCGTGTGCCTTTTGGCGGCTTGTATCAGTTTTTATGCGGCGGTGAATCATAGCCCTGTTCAGTAGCTCGGCGATGGGGCTGCATGCGGCACAAACGCGACAGTCGTAATTAACCGACTAGGCGTCCCCGACTAGGCGTCCCCGTCATTCCCGCGCAGGCGGGAATCCAGTGGCGCGCCAGCGCCTTCAACGTTTGCAAGAAAAATCCTTACCTGGCGATCCTCATGAAATGAAACAACCAGCCGTATATCTACTTGCAAGTAAACGAAATGGAACACTGTATATCGGTGTAACGTCAAATCTCATTCAACGTATCTGGCAACATCGGGAAGGTAGTATTGGGGGATTTTCCAGTGACTATTCAGTGAAAACGCTAGTCTGGTATGAAATGCACTCCACCATGGAATCAGCGATCAGGCGTGAAAAAGCATTGAAGAAATGGAACAGAGCCTGGAAGTTGAAATTGATTGAAGAAAGAAATCCGGAATGGATTGATTTGTGGCCCGAAATTAATGGAGAGGTAACGTACCTGAAACCATTATTTAGTCCACCGCCGCGTGAAAATTAGCGTTGAAGGCACTGACGTGCCACTGGATTCCCGCCTGCGCGGGAATGACGGGGACGCCTAGTCGGGGACGCCGAGTCGATTTACGGAACCTGGATTGAATAACAGCTATGTAGAGTTGCGACCGGCAACTATAGGCACGACCCGGCCATTGCCAGGCAGTTGCCTCCACGGTTTCGGACGATTTATTGTCCGGTCCAGAAGCTGCCAATCAGCGGCGGAGGCTGTATCAATGCATGTGGCAGTTGGTAATTTTTAAGCTGATGTCGGTCCCGAAATGCTCCGCAGGCTCGGAACCGATGGAACCTGCAGCAAACTGGAGCAAACTCTGTTGAAAAAGGAAACAACAACAATGCGCAACAATGTATCCCAGACTCTGCTGACCACGACACTGGCTGGCCTGATCGCCGCAGCGATATCCGTCACCGCAGCAGCAGATAATAAAATCGAACCCACCACAACCGTGTATATCAATGCCCATATTTTTACCGCTGAATCAGCCACACCGTACGCCGAAGCGCTGGCCATACGTGGCGAGCGGATACTGGCAGTCGGCAACAGGATCGAGGTAGAAAAAATCGCTGGCAAATCCGCTAGCCAGGTTGACCTGCACGGCCAATTTCTGATGCCCGGCATGATCGATGCGCACGCGCACCCGATCCTGGGTGGAATGACCCTGGTGATGTCGAGCTACTCGGAAACCACGGATTTAATCCCGGAACTGGTTCAATTCATTGATGCGCAAATCGACGCAAAACGCAGTTTTATCGGCGACACGCTCATTATCCAGAACGTTGATACCGGCTTCTGGACCGATGCTGCCGGCATCGACCAGATACTCAGCCATGGTCGCTATGCAGACATGCCCATCGTCCTCAATGGTTCTGATCTGCACACCGCCTGGGCGAACCAGGCTGCGCGCAAGAGGGCCGGGCTGGACGCCGATTTCATCCGCAAACTGCCGGCGGAAAAACAAAGGTATTTCGGCTTTGATGCGGCTTATGCTTCCAACGGATTTGTCGTCGATTTCGGCAAGGGCATCTTGGACCGCAGTCTGCCCAAACCATCGGCTGACTTATTGTTTGCCGCCGGCACAGCCGGGGTGCAGTACATGAACAGCCTGGGCATTACCGGATGGCTGGATGCCGGCGCGACGGAATTCGTGAGCGGCACGCCACTGACACCCGACAATACCGGATTGCTGCCGGTGTATCGCGCGCTGTCTGAAAAAGGCGCGCTGACGGCGCACGTAGCTGCCTATCCGGTGGTGACCTCAGGTGCAGGACTGAGTCAGATAGCGGCGGTGGAAAAGCTGCGCAATGAATTCAAAGGCGTACCCAATCTCAGCGTGCCGGGTCTGAAAATTTTCGCTGATGGCGTGGTTGAATTTCCTTCGCAGACTGCCGCACTGCTAAAGCCGTATCTGAATTCCGGCAAATCCGTGCCGCCGCTGTTTGCTCAGTCGGCGCTCAACGCCATGGTGGTGGAAGCGGATCGACGTGGCCTGCAGGTGCATATCCACGCAATTGGTGACGCCGCGGTCAGATCAGCACTCGATGCCTTTGAGCTGGCACGCCGACATAATCCGGCCGGCATGTTACCGTTTGCATTAACCCATGCCCAGTTCGTCGCACCAGAAGATCAGTCGCGTTTCGCGCCCGCCAATGTGATCGCTGTACTGCAGTTGCTGTGGGCGCTGGAAGATGCAGGAACCGTCGAGAACGTGCAGCAGTATATTGATCCCGCCATCTATCGAACCATGTATCCGGCGCGCAGTCTGCTTGACTCGGGCGCGAAGATCGCCGGCGCCAGCGACTGGTCAGTCAGCAGTGGCGCGCCGTTTGAAGCCATTTACCAGGCTGAAACCCGGCTTGGTCCCAAAGGTGTATTTTTTCCGGAGCAGAGAATGCCGCGTATCGCCATGCTGTATGCCTACACCAGAAATGCGGCCGACGCCCTGAACCAGTTGAAAGACATTGGCTCTCTGGCGCCGGGCAAGCGTGCTGACCTGGCTCTGATCGACCGGGATATTCTGACTGCCAGTCCGGACGAATTAAAAGAGGCGAAGGTCCTGTCGACCATGTTCGCCGGCAAACAGGTGTTCGGTGCAGGTCTGTAATCGTTCATTTCGGACGGTTTACAGTCGGATCGTCGAAATCGAAATATGACTGGTCATCAATTTGTGGATCGGACATTTATCGGCAACCGCAATCAGTCGGTCACGCTGCTCATCGGTTAAATCGCCGCGCAGTGTGATGTTGCGGGTGAGATGGGATTCGGCACCTTCCTGATCGACTGTCACGGTCACGTCAGCAGAATCCAGATTCCACTGCTTGCGGTCAGCGTACATTTGTAGCGTTATAATCGTGCACGCCGCGAGCGAGGCCTCGAAAATTTCATGCGGTCCCGGGCCTGTGTCGGTGCCGCCAAGTTCTAGCGGCTCATCAGCAATGATCTTATGTATTCCCGCCGTGATTTCAGCGATCAGTTTGGGATGTCTTGTTCCGTTGACCATGGTGTTACCTCTCTGTTGTGGTGGATTGCCATTCAATCCGTTCGGTAGTTTATGTCAAATTCGAATAGCCGGGAGGCACTGTGACTCTTAAAATCGAAGCACGAACAGCGCATATCGCCGGTGATCTCCCGGTCCATCGGATATTGCCCGAACGACGCAAACGCCTGCTCGGACCATTCTGTTTTCTGGATCACATGGGGCCAGTCACGGCACAGGCGAATCAGGATACCGATGTCCCACCCCACCCGCATATCGGCTTATCGACGCTGACCTATTTACACGGTGCCGGGGGCGACCGAGTTCGTTCCCCTGCCTGAATTCTGAATCCTGAATACTGATTGACACCAGCACCTCCGACACACATTTCACAGGATCTGACCATGGATATTTTTTCACTGTTTGCCCAGTACGGTCTGTCCGCCGTGTTTTTTTGCGTGCTGACCGAGCAGCTGGGCGTGCCAATCCCGGCACTGCCGCTGCTGGTGCTCGCTGGCGTGACCGCTGCAGGGGACGCGGTATTTGCAGTCGAAGCGCTGATGGTGGCAACCGCCGCCTCAATGCTGGCAGATTCCATGTGGTTTTACGCCGGCCGACGTTTCGGTCGCAAGGTATTGGGACTGCTGTGCAGAATTTCGATTTCGCCCGATACCTGCGTGCGCCAGAGCGAACTGAGTTTTGCGCGCCGCGGCGAAGCAACGCTGGTGGTCGCCAAATTTATTCCGGGCGTATCGATTCTGACTTCACCGATGGCTGGTGCGCTCGGGATGCGGATCGGCACCTTCGCGCTCTACAATCTGGCCGGCACCGTGCTGTGGGCGGGCAGCGGCATCTGCTTCGGCCTGCTGTTTCATACCCAGGCCAGACAGTTGCTGCAGTATTTAAGCGACCTCGGCAGCACCGCCATGCTGATCGTGGCCTGTTGTGTTGCTGCGTATATTGCCTATCGAATCTGGCGCCGCTGGCGCGTCACCGTCGCCCTGGCGAATGTCCCGCGCATGATGCCACGCGAGCTGTTTGAACTGATGGCGCAAGGCAGTGAGTTGGTCATCCTGGATGTGCGCGCCGCGCTGCCGGGCGCTCCTTCGCCTGATTACGTTCCCGGTGCACGCCGGATTGAACTGGCCGACATCGACTCGCTTGCGCTGGAAGGCTGGTCACCGCAGGCGCGCATCATCGTCTATTGCGCCTGCGGTGACCAGCCTTCC
>Ga0209067_10001689_pt1 | contig 13404 bp, 15 predicted proteins | sample ColStrG_CSR_2013_FD_187199 | JGI IMG/M metagenome (GOLD analysis project Ga0209067, IMG submission 187199) | Freshwater sediment microbial communities in response to fracking from Pennsylvania, USA - Cold Stream Run_MetaG_CSR_2013 (SPAdes)... | ecosystem: Environmental > Aquatic > Freshwater >... | reverse complement strand
TGTGTTTATGCGCTGAACAGGATTCAAAAGCATGGAGGTTACCGGGGCTGGGCCGGATACGCCGTTTGTGTGGGTCTGGGGTCGCTGGTGAATTTTGCGGGAGCGTATTCCGCACCGTTTCATGCCCGCTCGACATGGATTGCCAATGGGCTGGTCGTGGCATCCGCTTTGCTGCTGGCCGGTTTTCTGTGGAGGATGTCCAAATCCTCGCGTCTGCACCGGTGGAGTTTTCTGGTTTGGGCGGGGCTGCTGTTGTTGCTTTGGCTGACTCCGGCATTGGCACCGGCGGCGATTTGGGCCACCGACCTGCTGCCGGGTTCCCTGGCTCTGGGCCTGCTGATGCGCCGCCACGGGTGGAAAGAGTACCGGTCTTTTTTCTTTTTTTCCGGAATGTGGGCTGCGAGCCGTCTGCCGTTTCTCTTGCCCTCGCTGAAAGGCGGATTTGGGGCGTTGCTGCTGGTGCTTGCGGTATCCGCCGTTTGGATTGTGTTTTTCGGACTTTGGTCGCGCCTGCGCTGCTGTGAAGAGGAGAGTTTCCTGCGATCTGCGGCCGGTCACATGCGGCACCGCATGGATTACACGGCGGTGGTGACGGTGGTGATTTTGGCGCTGGGCGGTTTTTTTCTACAAAAGGTTTCCGAGGACTGGAGTCATCTTGAGACCAGGCGGCAACTGCTTTCCCTGACGCGGGTTTCCGCCTCCATGCTTTCTCCGGAGCAGGTGCAGGCGGCGGTGGCGGATAAAAATTCGCCGGGCTGGCAGGCGGTGGAGGAACATCTGACCCGGTTGTTGAGTCTGCAAAAGGACATCCGTCATGCTTTCCTGTTGACCCGCCGTGAAGGACGTGTGGTGTATGTGGCGGATGGCGTGGCGGACGGTGAAACGACGGCCCGGCCCGGCGACTTTTATAAGGATGCCAGCATGGAGACGGTGGCGGCATTTGATGATGGACGTGCCTTTGTGGAAGGAACGTTGCGCAACAAGTGTGTGTCGGCTTTGATTCCGATTCCGGGACCGGCGGGCCGGCCCGTGGCGTTTTTGGGTTTGGATTTGGACGGGCGTGATTACGAGAACAGCGCAAAAAAATACCAACTGGTAGCGACGCTGGTGGTGGTGACTACCATGGCGCTGCTGGCGGTTTTCTGGCGTTTGCTGGGCTTGCGCTCGGATCAGTCCAGCCGTTTGCAGAAGTCGGCGGAATCCCTTTATCTTTTTGAACGGGTGATTCAATACAGTGTGAGTGGAATTGTCATCACCGACATGCGGAAGCCCGACAATCCGGTGGTTTATGTCAATCCGGCCTTCAGCCGGATCACCGGGTATAAGCCGCAGGAGATTCTGGGTGACAATTGCCGTTTTTTGCAGGGCCGGGATAAAAACCAGCCAGCCTCAAAAATGCTCGGCGACGCCATCCGCAATCAGCGGGACTGCACAGTCACGTTGCGTAATTACCGCAAAAACGGGGAGGCTTTTTGGAATCAGCTGGCCATTTCCCCGGTCTTTGATGCCCGGGGGGAAATCACCCATTACGTGGGTATGCAAAGTGATGTGACGGAACGGGTGGAGTTGGAGAAGGGGTTGAAGGTGCTGGCTGAGTCTGCCCCCCGCGCTTCCGGGGGCCATGTGTTCGAGCTGCTGGCCCGCCATCTGGCCTCCTCTCTCGGCGTGCGCAGCGCCTTGATCGCGCATTTGCCGGAAGGGCAGACGGGCCGTGCGGAAATCCTGGCTTTTTGGGACCAGGATCATTTTCTCAAAGCGGACGCCTACCCGACGTCCGGCACGCCTTGCGGCAGGGTACTGGCTGAAGGACGATTCGTGATTCCTGCGGAGCTGCGGAAATATTTTCCGCGTGATGCGCATTTGGAATCGGTCGCGGCGGAGTCCTATCTGGGGGAGGCATTGAAAGATGCCTCCGGCAAAACCATCGGACATTTGTGCGTGATGAATTCCGGCCCCTTGCCGGGCCAGGAGCGGTTGAAGTCGGTGTTCCGGATTTTTGCATTGCGCGCCGCCGCCGAACTGGAACGGGCCAAATCACGCGACCAGATCAAACTGGTTTTGCAGCGCTTGGATGCCCTGGTGGAAAGCATGCGATCAGCCGTCGTATTGGAAGATGAGCAACGGCGTATCTTGAAGGTTAATCAGCCTTTTTGCGCTCTGTTTGCACCCGACCGGAAACCGGAGAGTTTTGTTTCCGTTCCGACGGATCAGGTGGCCCGAGAGATGTCGCGAACTTTCACCGACCCCGATGCCTTTCTGCGAAGCATGTCCAATTTGGTCACAAGCGGGGCGCCCCGTGTGCTGGAAAAACTGGTGCTCAGTGACGGAAGGGTGGTGGGACGGGAGTACATTCCCATCCGGGTGGACGATCAAAACCGGGGGCATCTGTGGTTTTACCGGATAAATGACAGTGTTGACGGCGGGGCGCTGGAGACCCGACTGGCGGAAGAGCCTCTCCGTCCGGAGGAGAAGCCGGTTGCTGAGCCGACCCGGGATTTGCCCGGGCAGGTTCTGGTGGTGGACGACCATGACATCAGCCGGAAACTGCTGCTGCGGATGTTGGAGGACATGGGTTGTCAGGCCAATGAATTGGAGGGAGGCCGGGAGGTGGCGTCCTTTTTGGAGCGCTGGGCGGTGGATGTGGTTTTGCTGGATCTGCAGATGCCGGGCATGGACGGTTACGCCACGGCCCGCCAATTGCGCAGCCGGCCTGAGACCAGGAACGTGTGGCTGGTGGCCATGACGGCCAGTGTATCCGATGAAACCCTGCCGCGCTGTCAGGAGGCGGGCATGAATGATTTTCTAAAAAAACCGGTCAGCCGCGAATCCCTGCGGGCGGCTCTGCAGCGGGCGGCTGCACGCGCGGTGTCCCCGGAATTTACCGGAGCCACGTCGATGGATTCGGTGGCGCTGCTGGATTTGGAGCAATGGAACAATGTCAGCGACAACGGCAATCCGGAGGTGCTGGCCATCTGGGCCGATTTTGTCAGGGAAATCCCCGGACAGATCGATGTGTTGCGCGAGGCGGAAAAAAAGCGCGACTGGGACAGTCTCAAACGCATGGCCCACCAGTTGAAGGGCACATCCTCCAGCTTCGGCATGGCCCGGCTTTCGGCCTTGGCGGCGGCGGTTGAAAAAAACCAAAGCATGGAAGGCAACCGGCTTTGGATCGAAGCCATGCCTGGGACACTGGAGGCAAGCATCGCCGCGTTCCGTCAATCCGTCCCCGGTGTTTCGGAAACAAAAGGTTAAAAATGGTTTAAGCACAAGACGGATTTTATGAAACATTCCCCTGCGTTCGAAGTGTTGTGTGAAGAGGCCCGGCAGCAAATCCGCGAGATATCAGCGGAGGAGACCCTGCAAAAAATCAAAAACGGTGCAGCCCTGATTTTGGATGTCCGGGAGGATCATGAAGTGGCCGGGGGCGTGGTGACGGGGGCGGTACATGTGGGAAGGGGAATTTTGGAGCGTGACATTGAGGGTCGGGTCCCGGAAAAAAACCGCGAAATTATACTGTATTGTGGCGGGGGGTATCGCTCGGCCCTGGCGGCGGTGAACCTTCAGAAAATGGGGTACACGACTGTTTTTTCCATGGCCGGGGGTTGGCGGGGTTGGAAGGAAAAGGGTTTCCCCACGCAAAATTTGAGCAATAACGGTTGATTGCGGTCTGTTCTGCCCTAGAACAGGTTTTGAACAAAGATCCGCTGGCGCGGATTAGAAATAACATTTTCAAGGTCAATCCTCATGCCCGTGCTTGCAGTAAACCATCTGGCCAAGAATTACGGATCCGTGCGCGCCCTCGACGGCCTGGATATCATCGTGGAGGCGGGCCAGGTTTTCGGCCTGCTCGGACCGAACGGCAGCGGCAAGACCACTCTCTTGGGGATCGTGTTGGATGTGATCCGGCCCACCAGTGGTTCCTTTCGTTGGTTTGACGAAGCGGAGGGGGTCAATGTCCGGCAACGGATCGGGGCTCTGCTGGAAACACCCAATTTTTATCCCTACCTCAACGCGGAACAGAACCTGTCCATCGTTGCCACCATCAAGGGCGTGGCCCAGCCGCCCCTGCAATCCCTGCTGGAACTGGTGCAGTTGCACGAACGCCGCCACTCGCCCTATCGGACCTATTCCCTGGGCATGAAGCAGCGTCTGGCCCTGGCTTCATGCCTGGTGGGCGATCCGGATGTGCTGATTCTGGATGAACCCACCAACGGCCTGGATCCCGAAGGCATGATTGAGGTGCGTCACATCATCAAAAAAATCGCCGCCCAGGGTAAAACCATCATTCTGGCCAGTCACATTCTGGATGAGGTGGAAAAAATCTGTTCCCATGTGGCCATCATCAAAAACGGTCGTCGCCTGGCCGCCGGTGCGGTGGGCTCCATCCTCAACAGCGAACCCACGGTGGAGGCGGGCGCGGCGGATCTGGAAAAACTCTTTCAACTCCTCTCCAGCCATGACATGGTCCGGAAATTACAGCGGCAGGGCGGAAGGCTTTCCATGGAATTGAGCCCCGGACGACAGGCTGCCGAACTGAACCGTCTGGCTTTTGAGCAGGGAATCGTGCTGGACCATCTGGTCGTGAAACCGCGCAGTCTGGAAGTGGAATTTTTGGAGATCACACGCAAATGAAACCTGTGCAACTGCTGTCGATTGAGTGGAAAAAGTTTTTCCCGAACAGCACCTTCCGGGTCATGGCTGCGCTTTATGCCGGCAGTTTTACCCTGCTGCTGTTGCTGGCCCGTCTGGTGGGCACCAACATGAATTTCACGGCCAATGGCCGGTCCTATAATCCCACGGCTGACTTTTTCATCTATCCGAAGAACTGGGCCTTTCTGGCCTGGCTGGGCAGTTGGCCGAACATGGCCCTGCTCGGTTTTCTGGGCGTGTTCATGATCACCCTCGAATTCAATCACAAGACTTTGCGACAGAGTGTGATTTTCGGCCTGGGCCGCCGGGATGTGGTTCTGGCCAAACTGGGCTGGGTAACGGCGCTGGCTCTGGCGGCGACGGCATTTTATCTGGTGCTGGGTCTGGGAGGGGCGGTGTTGGGCGGTAGTGGTCTGGGTGTGCCGCCCCTGACCTGTGTGAGCGGTTTTTTTCTGCAGGCCCTGGGCTACCTGTTGCTGGGAACTTTGGCCGGGCTTTTGATCCGCCAGACCGCCCTGGCCACGCTGTCCTATCTGGCGTATGTGATGTTTTTGGAAACGGTGGCCCGCTGGATATTTTATTTTGCCGTGGCCCGGACGCAACTGCTGGGTTTTTTGCCGGAACAGGTGCTCAGTGGCCTGACGCCCCTGCCGTTGCCTGATGCGGTGGGATCACTGGGCGGCGGCTCGCTGCTGCCACTGTCGGTCTGGCAAGTATCCGTGGCCGCGCTCTTGTATGCCGCCTTGTTTGCGGGAATTTTTCGCAACCGGATCTTGCACAGCGATCTTTGATTTCTCATGGAAAGAGAGCCAGTTAAGGGAGCGTAAAATTCAGATCTTATTCTGACATCCTCCTCGTTCGTTTCCAGCGGGGTCATGGGCGACGGCCCTCCCTGTATTCAGGCTTGCGATGCTGCCAATAATTTGTTTTTTAGGCGTGGTAGCGGTCGTGACGGGCCGAAGCCATCATGGGAAAACCTGATTTCCAAGCCCTGGTCGATCTTCACTATGAGGATCTGTACCGTTTTGCCTTCAGTCTGGCCCGCAACCCCAGCGATGCTTCCGACCTGACCCAGCATGCCTTTGCTGTTTTTGCGCAAAAGGGCGACCAAATCCGCGAGGCGGCCCGGGCCAAAAGCTGGCTGTTCACCACTTTGTACCGGGAGTTTTTGCGTCAAAAAAACCGCGAACAACGATCCGTTCCGCTGGACGCATTGCCACCCGAGGCGGTGGAAACGGCGGTTGAGCCCGAGATTGAAGGCGAGTCAGACAAGCGCGAGGTCCTGGCCTTGCTGGCCTCCCTGGATGAGGAGCAGCGCGCCATTCTGGGTTTGTTCTATTTGAAGCAGAATTCCTACAAGGAGATTGCGCAGATTCTGGGCATCCCCATGGGAACGGTGATGTCGCGCATTTCGCGGGCCAAGGAGGCTTTGCGTAAAAAAATGGAAGCCTCCGGTGTCTGGGAGGGAATAAAAACCGGTGCTGATGCCTCCCATCGACAGCAGAAAGACTGACATGGACGGCGAAAAGGCAAAAATCATCCTCAGTTCACGGTACGGCGGTCAAGCTGACGTTTCCGATGAGGAATTGTGTGCTGCCCTGGAACTGGCGCGCCGCAATGCAGAGCTGGGACAGTGGCTGGCTGAGGAAGAGGCCTTGGACAATCTGATGGGGCAGGCCATAGCTTCGATCCAGCCCCCGGCACATTTAAAATCGGCGATACTGGCTTCCGCCCCGGCGGCAATTGTGCCGGGCCGGACCCGCATGCGGCGCGAGGTGTATGGATTTCTGGCGCTGGCAGCGGCTGTGACGGTACTGATTGGCGGCGTCGTGCATCGGTTCACAGAGCCGGGATTGATCGAAGCATCGGTTTTGACGGCCCGCATCGAGGCGCTCAAAAAAGAACTGCCCGGTGCCCTTGGGGAGACGAATCCGGATGTACGGCACTTGAGGGAATGGCTGGCAGGGCATGGAGGTGTGCCGGACTTTGACCTTCCATCCAGCCTGGCTGGAAAAGACACCGTGGGCTGCCAGGTATTTTCGGTCAATGGCAACAAAGTGACCCTGGTTTGCTTCCACCTGGACGACAAACGGGTGGTGCATTATCTGGTCATGGACCGCAAGCGCATGGCCAATCCACCGCCGCTGGGACATCCTGTTTTTCTGCAGGAAAACGGAACTTCCTTTGCCATGTGGTCGGACCAGGAGCACAGTTATGTACTGGCGGAGTTTGGCGATGAAAATCGCCTGGGCCAGTTGCTTTAAGGCCGCAGATTCCGGCTGCAGATGATGCGGGCTGACACGGACGGGAAAAAAACGACCCAACCCAAACTTCTACAAAAGCCTGATTCTGTGAGGGTTATTAGAATAAATAACACCCCCATAAAAAATATTGGAATAAAGAGCGCTCTATCGCGTCTAATCTTTCGTAACGCCGGGTTCGGCGGAACAAAAAAACAACACCAACCAAGGAATTCATTATGATCAAAACCCATCAACTCTTCGCCATCGCCGCTTTGACCGGAATCATCGGAGGCCAGGCCTTCTACGCTGCCAGCCCCGGTCTGGCCGCCGACGGCAATGGTACCACCACCGCGGGCAACAAGACCAGTTGCTCCAGCAAAGACGGCTGCAAAGCCAAGAAAGATGCCGACAAAAATTCTTGCTCGAGCAAGAACGGTTGCAAAGGCAACAAGACCTCTTCCTGAACAGGCTCCGGTGGGGGGCCGGACGAACCGGCTCCCCCCTCTGCCGGCCAGCCGCCATGGGCGCCAATCGCTTCAATCAATTTTCCAGCCTGGGCGTGGGCATCGGCCTGCGCGTACCCCACTACCGGCATATCCTGGCGGAAAAACCCGATGTGAGTTGGTTCGAAATCATTTCGGAAAATTACATGGTGGACGGCGGTCGCCCTCTGCAGGTGCTGGACCGCATCATGGAACAATACCAGGTCGTGCAGCACGGCGTTTCCCTCTATCTCGGCAATGCCGACCCCTTTAACCGCACGCAGCTCAAGCAACTCAAACAACTGGTCCGCCGCAGCAAGACTCCCTGGATTTCCGATCATCTCTGTTGGGGCAGCGTCAATGGCGACTGCTCGCACGATCTCTATCCGATGCCCTACACCAAGGAGGGCGTACGCTGTGCGGCGCGGAAGATCCGGCAGTTGCGCGATTATCTGGAGATCCCGGTGGCGGTGGAAAATGTCAGCAGCTATGCGGAATTCAACGCCTCCACCATGACGGAATGGGAATTTCTCACCGAGGTGGTGGAGATGGCGGACTGTGGCATTCTGCTGGACGTGAACAACATTTATGTCTCCTCCGTCAACCACGGGTTTGACCCGCACACCTATGTGGATTATGTGCCGGCGGAGCGCGTGGCACAAATTCACATCGCCGGTCATTCCCGCTATGAACGATTCATCATCGACACCCACGACCACCCGGTGATCGATCCGGTCTGGAAATTATACGAGCAGGCCATACGCCGCAGCGGACCGACTCCGACCCTGCTGGAATGGGACGCGAAAATACCCTCTTTTGACGAAGTACACAACGAGGCGCTCAAGGCCGTGCGCTATCTGGAGTCGTGTGGGCAACCGGAAAAAACGGAGTTGTCCCATGCCTGATTCACCTCGGCTTAAAACCTTGCAGGGCCAGTTTTTTGATCTGGTGCGCCGACCCCTGGACGACCGGTTCCGCATGAGTTCATTGCCACGCAGCGGAAGGCTTTCGCAAAAAAGCGTGCAGCAACTGGTCAAGCCGAATCAAAAAATGACTTCGTCAGAAAGGCTGGAAATCTACGCACGACAGTACTGGTTCCGGGTTCTGGACAGTCTGATCGAGGACTATCCCGGGGTGCGCGCCATCCTCGGAGCGGCAAAATTCGACAGTCTCATTGAAGCCTACCTTGTAAAATTCCCCTCCCGCTCCCACACCCTGCGCAATCTGGGCAATCGGTTTCCGGCCTTCCTCACCCGGCACGCCTCATTGCAAAACGCCCGGGGCCGGGCGGCCGCCGACATGGCCCGGCTGGAATGGGCCAAGATCGAGGCTTTTGACGAAGCGGAATTACCGCTGTTGCAGCCGGAGACTCTGGCCGCCGGACGGATGCCCCGCATCCGCGTCCAGCCGCATCTCCGTCTGCTGTCCCTGTCCTATCCCGTGGACGAATGGCTGGTCAAGTTGAACCGGGAAGAATGGCGCGCCGAGGCCAGCAATGCCGTGGCGGCGGGAGGCCGTCGTCGTCGCGCCGCTGCGGGCGCCCCGGTTCTGCGCCGGAAAAATGTCTGTGTCGTTGTGCACCGCCACGAGTTCCGTCCCTATTTCAAACGACTGGACCGTGAGGCTTTTGTACTGCTGCAGGAGCTGCAAAAGGGGCGCAGTTTTGAAAGTGCCGTGCAGTCGGCTTTGAAGATCAAACGCCATTCCAATGTCTGGTGGCAGAATCATCTCCGGCAATGGTTTGCCGAGTGGTCGGCGCTGGGTTGGCTGGCAAGCAGGGGAAAATAATTATGAAAGAAAAAATAATGGGTGTTTATGAAAAACTGACCGCGATGCTGGTCTGGCCGCAATCGCTGTTTCTGCTGGGAGTGCGGCTGATGTGGGGCTGGGGTTTTATCGGCACGGGCAGTGGCAAACTGATGCATCTGGAGCGCACGGTGGGTTATTTCAAGGATCTGGGCATTCCCCTGCCGCAGGTCAACGCGCTGCTGGCATCCGGCACGGAACTGGCCGGGGGTGTTTTGTTGGTGCTGGGCCTGGGCTCACGGCTCATCAGCGTCCCTTTGATTTGCACCATGCTGGTGGCGTATGCCACCGCCGAGCACGAGGCACTGCTGTCGCTCTTCTCATCCGACAACAGCAAATTTTTCGAGGCGGCGCCGTGGCCCTTTCTCTTCGCCTGTCTGATTGTGCTGCTTTTCGGTCCGGGCAAATTCTCCGTGGACACCCTCATGGGGCGTTGTGGCGCGCGCTGCTGCGGCCAGGACAAAAAATAAGGCGTGCGGAATCGAATCCGCCTTTGCGGGGCGGGTTTTCCTGTACGGACTGCGGATTGAATATTTGGTGATTGTGGGCTCGGGGGGGAAGGGCTAAATACCCGGTAGGCCATGAAACAAGCAACGCTGCCCGTTTTTGCCCTTCTGCTATCGACAACGATGGCCGGTAGTCCTTGTGTTGCGGCAGAGCCGGTCATTCCCGACGGCGTTGTGTTTGAGCGCGATGTGGAATATTCGAATCCGGACAGCCAGCATTTGCAGTTGAATCTTGCCAGGCCCGCCGCGGATGCGGGCCGGCGTCCGGCGGTACTCTGCATTCACGGAGGCGGGTTTCGCGCCGGGAGTCGTGAGAGCTACAATCCGCTCTGCCTGAAATTGGCCCAGAATGGATTTGTGGCCGTGACCGTGACATACCGGCTGGCACCCCGATATCAATTTCCCGCGCAGATCCATGATGTGAAGGCGGCGGTTCGCTGGCTGCGGGCCAACGCCGAGAAATACGGGATTGATCCCGCCCGCATCGGAGCCACGGGAGGTTCGGCGGGCGGTCACTTGGCCCAGTTTCTCGGGGTCACGGCCGGGGTAAAGGAATTTGAGGGTGAGGGCGGCAACCCGGACCAATCCAGCAATGTATCGTGCGTGGTCAATCAATACGGGCCCAGCGACTTCACAAAATCCTATGGCAAAAGTGTGGATGCGGCGGAAGTTTTGCCGCTGTTTCTGGGAGGGGATCTGGAAACAGCGCGGCAACGTCATGTTCAGGCCAGCCCGTTGAACTGGGTGACGCCGCAGGCGGCCCCGACACTGATTCTTCACGGCACCAAGGATAACTATGTGGCCTATGAACAGTCCGTCTGGCTGCGCGACCGCCTGCAATCCTGTGGCGTTGAGGTTGAATTGGTGACCTTTGAGGGCAGTGGACATGGCTTCAAGGGGGTCGATGCCGAGAGGGCGGAGCAGGCGACCCTGGCTTTTTTCGAGAAACACCTGAAAAACAAATGAAAAACATCATGAGAACCTTCAGCGCAATCCTTTTCACAGGATTGATTATTGTGACGCCGGGCTTGCAGACGCGGGCGGCGGACGAACCTGGGCGGAGTGCGTTGGAAACTGATGCCAGGGGATGGACGGACATCATGCCACCGGCAGGACTCAAGGGTTGGTTTCGCGTCCCGATTCCGGCCAGCGGCAAGCTGATCCGCGACCAATGGCATGTGGAAAAAGACCTGCTGATTTGCGATGGCGACGGGGGTCACGACATGCTGCTTTTGGACAGGGAACTGCGCGATTGCATTTTTCATGTTGAATTCCGCTTTGTCAAAGTGGAGGGAAAAAAGGGTTACAACAGCGGGGTTTTCATCCGCACCTCGCGTGATGGAGTCCTCTGGCATCAGGCGCAGGTGGGCAGTCTGAACGGAGGTTATTTTTTCGGGGTGACGCCTGCGGGGGCTGCGACCAAAAAATTTCATGTGGGTATCGACCCCTGTCGAGTGAAAGAAGCCGGTGAATGGAACACCTATGAACTGACCGCGCGGGGTTCTGATTTGACCCTGTGGGTGAACGGCTACGCGGCAGCCGAGCTGACGGATTGCGGACTGGCCCAGGGTTATGTTGGATTGGAAGGGGAGGGATATTTGATCCAGTTCCGCAATTTAAAACTCAAGGAGCTTGCCCGGTAAGAGTCTGTCAGTCATGCCAGCCACGAAACCACAGCCCTCCAACCGGGAGACACAGCCTGAAGTTGAACCATTGGCGCAAACCCGTTAAATTGTGAACATGATGACCTTGGATCAAATTGTCGAGGAAACCAAGCAGTTGCCGCCAGCGAAAGTCGCCGAATTGGAAAGCGGCCGGGTGCAGGGCATTCCGGGCGAGGAAGTGTCCGAACGTCTCCGTAAGATCGTTGGGCGATGAAGCCCCACTCCTTTCATCCCGATGCGGAGAAAGAATATGCCGATGCAGCAGCTTATTACGCTGGCATTGAACCGGAATTGGGGCGGACGGTTCTACGATGAAATGGAACGACTGATTCAGGACATCCGAAAGCAGCCCAACCTGTTTCGTTTGTGGAGTCCGCCCATTCGCCGCCGTCCGGATTATTGGAAGCGGCGCCTGAAGTGAGCCAGGCTTCAGACTTCCTCACGCTCTGAAAATCGCCCAGTTCTGTTGGGTGACCGTACATTGGCGCAGCTTGGAGCGTGGCAGCAAAAATAAGTGGCAACGCAGCCAGAGTTACCAAAGAAAAACAATTCACTGTTATTGGAAGTTGGTTGTTATGTTGGAAAGGTTCCTGCCGCTTATCCGTTGGGTAGTTCAAGGCCCTGTTGTGCCAAAGTCGCGGACTGCTCCTGATCATGTTCCGGCCAAGTAACTGGAGGCCAAAAATTTCCGGGCATAAAAAAAACCGCCGAGACCGATTGCTCGATCCCGGCGGCCTTTTTTAAGCGGGTTTAGTAGCGCTGGCGTGAGCCGCCGCCGGAGGATTCGCGACGCGGACCGCGCGATTCCATGGGACGTGCTTCGTTGACCGTGAGGTCACGACCGTCCACCGACTGTCCGTTGAGGGCGGAGATGGCCTTCTGGCCGTCTTCGTTGCTGGACATGGTGACGAAGCCGAAGCCGCGGGGGCGTTGGGTTTCGCGGTCCATGACCAAGGCGGCCTCACTGACCGTGCCGTGCTGACTGAAAAGTTCTTTCAAGTCCTGTTCCGTTGTGTTGAAGGAGAGATTTCCTACGTAGAGTTTCATACTGTTTATACTTTTATTTCTTGTTTTGAGGTTGCGACCTCCCGCCTGCCAATGAAGAGCGTGTAACGACACGCATGGGATACCTTTGGGAGCGAACAGGAATTTGCCTGACACCACGTCGAGGCTTCAGATAAGGAAGCGATTGGATCGAGCGGCGACACTGGGCTTGTTTCCGCACGATGGCAAGATAATTCGACAAGATTATTTCAAGCCCGGGCGGGCAGGCGTTGCGCACGAAAATCCGGAAGGCGGGAATGGGGGCGTGAAATCCTGTTCATCCGAATTGACTCCGGGTCGTCCGGGCCTTTACTTTCGGGCATGGAAGAATCCGAAGTGCCGTTGGAACAGGTTCAGGAACACATCGAACATCACGCCCACTTGAGCCAGGAAAAATGGGTGTCGCTGGTGGCTTTGTCCACGGCCATTCTGGCCGCGTTGGCGGCCGTCGCCTCCCTGCAGGCCGGTGATCATGCCAATGAAGCCATGATCACACAGATGCAGGCTTCCGACCAATGGGCGTTTTATCAGGCCAAGGGCATCAAATCCGGAATCGTGGAAGGTCGTACGCAAATCATGCAGGCTCTGGGAAAGGTGCCGCTGGCTGCTGATGTGGAGAAACTGGAAAAGTACCGGCATGAGCAGGAGGAGATCAAGGGAGAGGCGGAGGCCAAGGCGGCTGAGTCGATGGTACATTTGCGCAAGCACAAGATCCTGGCGCGCAGCGTGACCTTGTTTCAGGTGGCCATAGCGGTGGCAGCCATCTCCGTGCTGACCAAGCGTCGTCGATTCTGGATCATGAGCCTTATTCTGGGTGCGGCGGGCTTGTGTTTTTTGGGCCAGAGTATGCTGGCTTCATAAGGGTCGATGACGGCCCGCGTGGCGACGTCAGGCTGAAGGCGGGGTCAGTTTTTTAAGGGCCAGCTCCAGCTTTTGAATGCGCAGGAAAAGGCGTTCGGTCACCCGGCGCAGTTCCGGGTCCACCAGCACACACTCTTCGCAATGGTGG
>Ga0209067_10001688_pt1 | contig 13405 bp, 13 predicted proteins | sample ColStrG_CSR_2013_FD_187199 | JGI IMG/M metagenome (GOLD analysis project Ga0209067, IMG submission 187199) | Freshwater sediment microbial communities in response to fracking from Pennsylvania, USA - Cold Stream Run_MetaG_CSR_2013 (SPAdes)... | ecosystem: Environmental > Aquatic > Freshwater >... | reverse complement strand
GTGCTGGTCTGATTTACCGTGCGATCGGCCGCAAAATTCAAACGGAACCTTTGCGCTATTTGCGCAGCCGCGCTTATGTCCCCTTGTTTGAGAAAATTTATTGGTTCTGCAAAGCCCTGTCTCTTGCTTGGCTAGCGGGGAAGACACAACCTGGCGTCACCGGTGGAGGCACTCTCAAATGACGACCCAAACTGCAAATTCATTTTGGCGCGACACGGTCATCTACGCAAGCCGAGTCAAGGAGTTCTCACCGACAGACTGGCTGGTTTATGTCGCTTGGGTGGGCTTGATGTACGGATTGTTTTTTGCTGTCGGCGGCTTTGTTCTTCTGGGTTACTTGAATCACGTCGAATATCCCGCATATGTTTGGAACATTCCGATTGGCGTCTTTGTCTTTTCGACCGCAATTGCCTTTGATACCATCGGCCACCGCACGGTTTACAAAGACTACTTGCAGGAAAAAGGCGAGGCCCTCGTCCATCACATTACAATTTTTGCTGGAATCACCAGCACGGTCCTGCTGTGTTTGGCCTACACCTTCCCAATTTTTTTGCGAATTCCGGCGCTGGTGTTTGTGGTCTTGAGTTTGGTGTACTCATTGATCGATGAGGCCATGCATTGGCATCGCTACATGACTCGACATTCAGACCGTGTCGAAATGTGGAGTCACTTTTTCATCTTCGTGGGACATTTGATTATGATCTTGGCGTGGTGGCAGTGGTATGCCGAAGGCTACCCCGGGGTCGCAGCCACAGTTGCGCATCTGCCTTGATTCCAGGTGGCTTCAACCGCGGCGCGAACTTTCGCGTCGGGAAATGCAGACAAAAATAAAGGCCCCCACTGCTGCCGTCACCGTGAGTCCGACAACACTCTCTTGGGGCATTTCGTGTTGCAAAACAACGGCCCAAGCGACTTCGCCCAGCATTCGGGTTGGCATCACAGGCGCCAGATCCTGAATCATTTTCGGAAGAATATGCTTGGGCATCCACAGACCGCCGGCAAATGAAAGCGGCAAATACACCAGATTGGCCACCGGCACCGCGGCTTTGCTGGACACCAGATAGCCGATAATCAGACCCCACAGCACGAAAGGAAGGCTTGCCAGCAGAAGCGCCCCCAGCAAACGCAAGACCTCGACATCTTGCCAGTGCAACGGTGTCGTCAGAAGGGCCGTGCCCAGCACTGCAAAAACTGCCGCAACAGCAAGAACCACGCTCGCCAGAAGGCGGCTCCAAACAATTTCAAAAGGGTTCAGTGGCAAACAGCGCAGGTAGCGAGACCAGGCCAATCCACGTTCGTGAGCAGTTTGCACAGCAAGTTGAAAGAAAACCACCCCCAACACAGCGAAGGCACAGAATGAACCTGTCAGGAGCTTGGCGCCAGGCAGATCTTGAATACTGGGTACGGCGAAAAACCAAAAAAACATGGATGGAAAGACCATTGTCGAAACCAAATACATGGGCTGTCGTCCCAGTTCTACTAAACAAAGTCGAAAAGTCAGCCAGTGTTTCAATCTGCACGTCCTTGCAAAAACTCAAAGACATCTTCCAGACGCCCGGGTTCGACCTGCAAATCCGTCAGCGACAAATTTTGCTGCCAAAATTGATGCAGAATTTTTTCAGGCTCGTGTGTCCACCCCAGGTGCAGATCTCCATGCTTTTCAAACCGCACGTTCGCGGGCCAAAAAACGGACTCTTGAGTCTGAAAACTGATTCGCTTGAACGCACACTTTTGCATGAGATCTTGGACACGACCGTCTTGCACAAGCCGGCCTTTGTTGATCATCAGCATTCGGCGATGAGCCAAACGCTTGAGCTCAAACAAATCGTGAGTGGTCAGCACCAATGTCCCGCCTTGGTCCACATAGTTTTCCATCCATTCCCACAGTTGGGACTTCCCCAAAACATCCAATCCATTGGTGGGTTCATCCAAAATCACGAGGCGCGGATTTCCCAGAAAAGCCAAGGCCAAACCTAGGCGTCGTCGTTCACCCCCCGAAAGGCTGGAATTGATCTTCCCGAGCAGCGGGCGCAGGCCAAAAGACTCGGTCAGCAAGGAGGGATCCGTTCGACCGTGAACAGCCGACGCCCATGCCAGCAGCTCGCCCACCTGCAAATGCGGGGGGAACTCGACATCTTGTGGAGTGACCCCAACAAACGATCTGGCCTTCCGACTTCCTGGGACTTCTCCAAACACTCGAATCTGGCCGGAGGTGGGCCTCTGCAGACCCAACAGCATTTCAAGGGTCGTGCTTTTCCCGGCGCCATTCGGACCCAAAATTGCAACCAGCTCACCAGAATTGACCTGAAAGGACAATTCTTGCACAGCCTTGGTGGGGCCAAAGACTTTGCTCACGCTTTGAAATTCAATGGCGGGCAACCCTTTGCGAGTTTCGCTCATCTTTCACCTTTGGCTTTGGCAAAGGCCTGCTGATAATTCGCTGACTCTGTTCCACACAGGTGATCCCAAAATGAAAAAAACAGGCCGAAATTTTCACGAAAAACCTCATGGTGCAACGAGTGGTGAACGGCTCCGATCCAAAATCGACCCAGAGGGTGCTTGGCAGTTCCCCGCGGCAGAAGTTCAAATCCCAAGTGATTCAAAATTGCTGTGACCGTCATCAGTGTGAGATGCCACAGCAGCACCACTGGATGCAGAGGGAGAATGAAAATTAAAATTGGCAGCGCAATCGCATTCAAAACACTTTCCGCAGGATGAAAAGAAAATGAGGCCCAGGGAGAAGGCTCAAGGGAGTTGTGATGCACAAGGTGCCAGCGTTTGAGAAGCCACGGATGGTGGAGGGCCCGGTGAATCCAGTAGAAATAGGTGTCATGCAACAGGGCCAGAATCACCGCGCTGACTGGCAAATACCAAATTGGGAACGCATGAAAATTCAAATAAATGCGCGTCCAACCCAATTGCCAGAAGATGCCCATCCCAAGCCCGGCCAGAGCAAAAAGCACTGAGCTGAGAAGGGACCAACCAATTTCCATTTTTTGCTGTTTCGTGGTCGGCAGTGATTTGTAGATCTGCCCCGCCCGAGTTCGGGCTGGCTGCTGGCGATAGTAGAACCACCAAAAGGAACCGACCAATACGAAGTAACGCAAGTTGATAATCAAGGTCAGAACGAGAAAAGCCAGCAAAAAATTCTGCGGCACAAGAAGATCAAATGGTATATAGGATTCGAAAAGCTCGAAGTGGCTCACACCCTCAACCTAAAGCGAAAGACAAAGTGGACGCAAACACTATTTCAACACCTCGCCAAGCCCAACGAGTTGCCATCTGGGGTGGCGGACTTGCAGGTTGCCTCTGTGCTCTTCTGTGGCGGGCCAGATTCCCACAGGATCAGGTGGAGATTTTCGAAAACAAGGAACAGCTCTGTGGCGAGCACACTTGGAGCTTCCACGAAGCGGACCTGCCCGCGTCGCTTCAAGACCTTGTCCGACCTTTGATCAGCCACTCGTGGGCACAGCAAAGCGTTCAGTTCCCTCGTTTTTCTCGCACGCTCAACAGCCCTTACCATTCCATTCGCTCAGAAGACCTCCGCCAAAAAACCATGGCCGCACGGAGTGAACGATTCAAGGTGCATCTGCAATCGAATTTCTCTGTGACCACGCCACTTCCGGATCACTGGAACCTGATCGTGGACTCGCGAGGATGGCAACCCCTGACAGGTCCTTTGGGATATCAAAAATTTGTGGGCTGGAAAGTTATCCTCAAAGAAGCGCATGGCCTCACCGGTCCAGTCTTGATGGATGCCAAGCTTCCACAAACCGGTGGATTTCATTTTATGTACCTGCTTCCGTGGTCCGAGCGCGAGCTGTTGATAGAAGACACGACTTATGCCAATTCACCCGACTTGGACACGGTTGCGGTCGAGCACAGCATCACGGACTACCTCCGTCAGCGCAGTTGGCAAATTCAAGAAATTTGTGGCAAAGAGACCGGCTGCCTGCCGTTGATTTTGCATGAGCAGCCGGAAGTGTTGCCATTTTTGATCCCTGTTCAAAACTCCGACCACAGTTGCCTGGTTTATCCTTTGGGGGCACGTTCGGGGTTTTATCACCCCATCACGGGCTACAGTCTTCCCCAAACGCTGCGAAGCTTGGCTTGGCTTTTGGAAAATTGGCAGGCCGCAAATCCACCCAAAATGATCGACGCGGCAGTCAGCCACGCACGGAAAAACAAAACCCGTTGGCAGTACTATTTGTTCCTCAATCGAATGTTATTCTTGAGCGCGACGCCTGAAAAGCGCTTCGAGGTTCTGCAACGTTTCTACACCCTGCCTGAGCCCTTGATCGCCAGGTTTTATGCCGGCGAAACTCAGTGGTTGGACTCTGCCAGACTCTTATTGGGGCGGCCGCCCGTTCCGTTGCTCAGGGTCTGGCGAGCTTTTCAGCGCAATCCCAAAATGTCGTAACCCGAGTCTTGCGTCCGCAAATAGTAATGCGCTCGCAAAAGCATTTTCTGAGACTCGGTCAAATCATGATGAAACCCTTGGCGGCGCAAGCGATCTTGATAAATATGATAAAGACCCAGCGCCGCTGCGACTGAAATATTGTAGGACTGGGTGAATCCCACCATCGGCAAAATAACGCAGGCATCGGCTGCTGCGCGAATTTCTTCCGAAGCCCCCTCTTTTTCGTTTCCCAAAACAAAAGCGGAGGGCTTGGTAAAATCGATCGTGGCAATGGGAACGGCATCCGCCTGCAATGCAGTGACGATCAATTGAATCTTTTCTTGTTTGGCGAAACGAACGAACTCGCCCGTCGACTTCCAGCGTTTGAGCTCAGTCCATTTGTCAGCTCCCGCCGTGGTTCTTTGACTTTCTTTCCATTTCCCAGTGGGCTCAACACTGTGCAGATCGCCGAACCCCAAAGCTTCAGCGGTTCGCATGACGGCACTGGCGTTGCCTCGATCATAGAGATTCTCCAGAACTACACTGACACCGAAGCAGCGCTGAGACAGGACCTTTTCAATTTTTTCCAAGCGCGGCTGAGTCAACAACGGCCGCAGGCGGGTCACGGCCTCGTCAGCAGCGAGGCCTGGAAATGAGGGCAAATGAAAGGGCATCTTCAGCCCAAGGCCCGAGACAGATCTCGGGTGATATTTTTCTGGTGGGCTTCGAGTGTGCCTCCGCCGATTTCCAAAAGCTTGGCATCGCGCCACAGTCTTTCGACAACGTACTCGCTGACATAACCATATCCACCCAAAACTTGAATCGCGCGATCGGCCACATTTTTGGCCATCGTTGTCGCCACCAGCTTAACGCCATCCGAATCCAGACGATTGCCTTCCTCGTCCAAATGCAAGCGCCGCGCAGTCTCGTAGGTGTACGCAGCGGCAGCTTTGTACTCGGCATAGCTGTCACCAATGTACTTTTGGATCTGTCCGAAGGCACTCAAAGGTTTGCCAAAGGCTTCACGCTCATTGGCATATCGATTCATAATTTCAAGACTCCGACGAGCGATTCCCAAACTCATCGCCGCCAATGTCACACGTTCGATTTCCAAATTGCGCATCATATGCAGCATCGAATCGCCTTCTTGACCGATCAGATTTGCGGCGGGAATGCGACACTCGTCGAAAACAAGTTCGGCTGTGTTGGAAGCGCGCATCCCGGTTTTGTCGCGAATTTTTTGTCCAACCGAATAGCCTGGCATTCCCTTTTCCACGAGGAAACTTGAAATTTGCGCACGGCCGTTCAGTTCACCTGTTTTGGCATAAACAAGAACAACATCAGCGGGAGTGCCTTTTTCGTCCAAGACTCCATTGGTGATCCACATTTTTCGACCATTCAACACGTAGAAATCACCCACTCGCCGGGCGGTGGACTCCATTCCCAAGACATCCGTACCGACGGCGGGTTCGCTCATCGCCATACAGCCGACCCATTCTCCGCTGCAAACCTTGGGCAGCAGACGCGCTTTTTGGGCCCCACTGCCGTTGATGGCAAAGTTGTTCACAAACAGCATCGAATGCGCAAGATAAGCCAAACAAAAACCGGGATCAGCGGCTGAAATCTCTTCGTGCACAATGACCGCTGCCGTGGCGTCCAGGCCTGATCCCCCGTCCTCCTCACGGACCGTGAGTCCCAGAAGACCCAGCTCACCCAGTTTCCGAAACAAGGGAAGATTGAATTGCTCGTTGCGATCAAAGGCCAAGGCCTGGGGCTCGACTTCCTGCTGCACAAAGGCACGCACCGAATCCCGAAGCATTTTGTGCTCAGGCGTTGGATTGTAAAGATCCATCTTCTGGTACTCCTGCAGTTCTCGCTTGCTGTTGCCGGTCACATTGGCCTCCACTCGGGCCTGACTTTGCCATGCCGCTTGCGACCTGAACCAGTGTTTACGCAAGGCGCCTCACGCTTTAGCACTTGCCGCAGCCCCCCCTCCGACCGCAGATTTCAAAGTCATGAAAACAGCGTGCGCAGCCATTTTGGGAGTCGGAACCGAGGTCACGACCGGACAGATCAGCAACACAAATGCGCAGTGGCTGTCGAAGCAACTCTGGACGCTTGGGATTCCCACGTCGGTGCAAACAGCAGTTCCCGACGATTGGGATTTGATTCACCAAGCACTTGTGGATTGCCACAAAACTGCGGATCTCCTTTTTGTGACCGGCGGATTGGGCCCCACCACTGATGATTTCACCCGCGAGGTGATCAGCAAATGGTCAAATCTGCCACTGAGCTTTGATCCTGAGGCCTGGACCACCCTTGTCGGGAAAATCCAAGCCCGTGGGGTTCTGGTCAAAGACATGCACCGCCAGGAGTGCTTTTTTCCACAAGGCGCGCGGGTTCTGAACAATCCGGTGGGCACTGCGAGTGGATTCCACCTGAGTCTGCCCAACAGCAAACACGTTTTTGTTTTACCCGGACCGCCCAAAGAAATCCACGGGATCTGGCAAGATCACATCCAGTCGTGGCTAACAGATTGGGCGCGACAGATCGATCCTGGTCTGACCTGGAGTTGGGACAACGTCGGGCTTCCCGAATCTGAAATCGCGACTCGGGTCGAAGAGGTCCTGAAAGGCTGTCCCTTTGAAAAAGCCTACCGTGTGCACCTGCCCTATGTGGAATTCAAACTTTCAGCTCGCCGCAGTCAGCAAGCCGAAGCCGCACCCTGGCTGCAAAAAATCACTGACGTCTTGGCTCCCTGGACAGTCGCTCGAGACGGCGAAGACCCGGGCGCAACTTTGATTCAGCACCTGTTGAAGGTGCCTGGAACCCTGTTGGTGCAGGATGAAAAAACGGGTGCTTTTTTGTGGCAACGACTGATCGGAGTCGGCAAAGAGCTTTTGAACTCGCAGAAGCTGAGCTACACCAATCAACCCGGAGCCGCCGCACAGGCCGCTTGCTCTTTGAAAATTGAAGCGACTCAGGATCCCCATGCCGTCGTTGCATTTGCGAGTCTGGGGCAGGAGCATTCGCAGTGGCGAATTGAAACGCCTTCGGCCTGGCTGAAGTTTGCTGATCGCGAGCGACAGTACTGGGCCGAAATGGCCATCCTGCATTGGCGCAAATGGCTGCAAGAGCGCCCGAACAGTCGCCCTTAGGCGCAACCAATAACGCTGCCGCAGTTCACGCAGCGAAAGCACCCGCCGGCCAGTTCCGTTGGCGCTCCACACTCTGAACACTTTGGCCAACGGCCATCGTCAATCCATGGTTTTTTAGGATCACCCGAGGATGAATTCAGAGGCTGGCTGGATTTGCTCAAGTTGCGATAAATCGCAATCGATTTAAGACCCAATCGCTGCGCCTGCAAATGCAATCTCGCAATATCTTCGACGGTTGCCGATTGAGGAAGATTGACGGTTTTGGAAATTCCTCCCGAGACAAATGGTTGCATGGCTGCCATCATCTGCAAATGCCCCTCGGCCGAAATCTCCATTGCACCCGCAAACACCACGCGATGCTCGGGACGCAAATCCACACTTTGCGAAACTTCGCCGAAAAGCTCCGCGTGGGCCTGAATGCGCTGACAGACTTCATCGGCGTAGCCCAAGGCCAACAGCCCTCGCCGCAGGCTTTGACTGACCAAGCGACGGCTGCCACCGCCCGCCATTTTTTTAATTTTCACCAGGGAAAATTCGGGCTCAATACCGGTGGTATCGGCATCGAGCACCAGTCCAATTGTGCCCGTCGGCGCCATCACAGTGGCTTGAGCATTGCGAAATCCAAAGCGTGCCCCCAGCTGCAGGGCCAATTGCCACTGCTCTTGGATTTCTTGGCGCAGGCGCAATGGCAGATCTTCACTCACAATCGTGCGCGCGGCTTTTTGATGGCGGCGCAGGACTTTGAGCATCGCCTGCCGGTTGGGTTTGTACCCTGCAAAAGCTCCATGCTGTTTGGCCATTTCGGCACTTTTACGATAGGCCACTCCAGTCAACAGAGCCGCAAGTCCCCCGGCCCAGTGGCGCGCAGAATCCGAATCGTAAGGAATTCCGGTGCTCATCAAGAAGGCCCCAAGTCCCGAAAGCCCCAAGCCCAGCGGACGAAAATCATGGCTGTTGCGTGCAATTTTTTCGGTGGGATAACCTGCGCTGTCGACCAGAATCTCTTGCGCTTGGAAAATAATTTCGGCGGTCGCAATAAAATCCGCGGTGGCAAAACCTTCTGGAGTGCAAAAAGCCAAAAGATTCAGACTGGCCAAATTGCAAGCCGAGTCGTCTAGAAAAAGATACTCCGAACACGGGTTGCTCGCACGAATGGGACCGGACTTGGGACAGGTGTGCCAGGCGTTGATGGTATCGGCAAACTGCAAGCCGGGATCGGCACAGGTCCACGCCGCCAAATTGAGCTGATCCCAAAGTTCTTGTGCAGAAATTTTTTTCAGAACCGAACCCTGTTTTCCATTCTGGGAGCGACTTCGCAAAGACCAGGGCTGATGGGTCGCCAGCGCTTTGAGAAAAGTGTCACTGATGCGAACCGAGTTGTTCGCATTTTGCCCTGCGACCGTCTGGTAGGCCTCGCCCTCGTAATCGGCGGAATAGCCTGCTTGGATCAGCGCTTGAGCTTTTTTCTCTTCGTTCATTTTCCAAACGATGAACTCCTGGATTTCCGGATGATCAATATCCAAACAGACCATTTTTGCAGCACGACGGGTGGTCCCTCCGGACTTGATGGCACCCGCCCCTCGATCAAGAACCCGTAAAAAGGCCAAAACACCAGAGCTCTGTCCGCCCCGGGCCAGATGCTCAGTTTTGCTGCGCAAATTGGTGAAATTGGTTCCCGAGCCCGAGCCAAATTTAAACAAGAGCGCTTCTGCTTTTGCCAAATCAAAAATACTTTCCAAACTGTCCTCGACGCTTTGAATGAAACAAGCCGAGACCTGCGGCGAGACAAGGGCATCCTTTTGCAGAACGACTTTGCGCTGGCTTGCACTCCACGTCCAATTTTTCGATCCTGAAATAGCTCCGTAGGCTTTTTTGACGCCGCAGTTGAACCACACCGGAGAGTTGAAAAATGCCTTCTGTCGCAACAGAATATCCGTCAGTTTGCTGGCAAAGTTTTGCGCCTGTGAGCCTTTGCGAAAATGTTTTTGCTGGACGCCTGCCGCAACGATGTGCTGGACGACTCGATCGACCATTTGACGAACACTCGTTTCCGGCGGCCTTGAGCTTCCCTTGTCTCCACCCTTGAAAAAATACTTGGATGCGGCGATCTCAACTGCGAGGTCACTCCACTGCTCTGGAGCTTCGACATTTTTCATCTGAAACAACACTTGACCAGTGGCATCGCGGATTTCGCAATCGCGTGTGCTCCATTTCAGACTCTCTCCAACGCCCATAAACACCTCGCCTTCAGTCTAAAAAGCTCGGGATTGCCAGTCCATCTCATTCTTTGGTAAAATCACAGAATGATCTATTTGGATTGTGCCGCCACGACACCACTGGACCCTCGGGTTTGGACCGCCATGCAACCTTATTTTCAGGAGCAATTCGGCAACCCCTCCAGCGCCTTGCACTCCTTGGGCTGGCAGGCCGAAAAAGCCCTCAGTCAAGCGCGCCAGACCTGCAAAAATGCCCTGAGCGCCCAGGATTACGATCTGTTTTTTACGTCGGGTGCAACCGAGAGCAACAATTGGGCCTTGCGGGGTCTGGTCGAACAGTGCCGCCTGCAACACCCTCAGGACCCTATTCACATTCTGAGCTCCCCGATCGAACACGCTGCGGTCGGTGAAACCCTACGCCATCTGCAGAAGCTCCATGGTGAGTTTCTGCAGATTGAATTTGTGCCTTGTCAGTCGAATGGCCAAATTCAAGTCGAAGACGTCGAGAAGCGAATTCGTTCAAACACTCGCCTCTTGAGCTTTATGTGGGTGAACAACGAACTTGGCACCATCAATCCGATTTCGGAACTGACCGAACTGGCCAAACAGAATCAAATTTATCTGCACACGGACGCCACTCAGGCGCCTGGTAAAGTCACGGTCAACTTGCAACAAACTCCTGTCGATTTGCTAGCCCTTTCAGCGCACAAAATTTATGGCCCCAAAGGCACAGGAGCTCTTTTGATTCGCAAACGCAATCCCCGCGTCAGCATCACCTCATTGTTGGTTGGCGGCGGTCAGGAGCTGGGTCAGCGTGCCGGCACCGTCAACGTCGCCGGCGCCGTCGGACTGGCGAAAGCACTCGAGTTGGTGCAGGAACTGAAACAAGAGGACACTCTTCATGCGCAGTCTTTGCGAGCTGAGTTTTTGATGGGGCTTGCGAAGTCGGGCTTGGAATTCAAACTCAACGGCAGTCCAGAGGGCGTGGCCAGTATCATCAACCTGCAGCTGTTAAATGTGACAGCACACAAATCATTTTCAGGTTTGGCTTACAGTCAAGGTTCGGCTTGCCACAGTCACGAAATTGGCGGAAGCCCGGTCCTGAAAGCCATTGGACTTGCAAATTCAGATGCGGAACGGAGTTTTCGCTTCTCATGGGGGCGACAGACGGTGGCTGCCGATATTGCCAAAGCGGTTGAGATTTTATCCGCACAGATTCAGAAAACTTGAATCTCAGAGCTGGCTGTCAGTGTGCGACTGCAGCTGCAGATCTTTTGATGGCCTCATCAACTACAATTTCACGCTCGATGCGATAGAGTAATATTTTTTCTTCCAGGGTGTCTGAGACCAGGGGCTTTTCTTCCGCAAAAAAATTCGTGCGCTGTTCGACATTTTTACGCACGTTCACTTTGGTGACAGGCTTGCCAGACAAGAGGCCTCGGGTCATGTTGACGATAATCTTGTACCTCACACCCGTTGTTGAAATTGTGGTCTGCGGAGGTTGAAAGCCGTCATCCGCTTTGATCCACTCTGTTTCCAACGTCCCATTTTCGACATTGTTCACGGCAATTGGATATTTCAAACTGATCTGGGCCGACCGCCAAACAGCCTCATAAGTTTGACGGTAGCTTTTGCTAAACCCGCCTTTTCCATCAATGCGAATGCCCAAGGCGGCGATGGATTCTGAAATGTCTTCGGGGTTGTTACTGATCGAACCCGATACGCAGGCGGTCAGTGCAAGAGCCAGAAGAAGTGGGATCACCGACCTTGCAACAGCCGTTTGACTTTCAAAGAGGAGGAGTCCGAGTCTATTCAAAGTCGGTGGCACTTTTTGTAACATGAGTCACAGTCTGCATGAGCTCCGGACCAAGATCAACTTGCGAAGCGGACGGTCCTCCTAAAAAGGCCAGTGCCCAGCGGAGTGAACCCGATGGAAGCGCCTCATTGGGCCAGGCCGGAAGCTGAATCTCACGGACCCATTTGGGCGCATAGACCTCCCACAGCACCGACGTGGTGGTCGTTGTTTTATTGTTGGCTTGAGTCTGCACAACTCGCGCCAGAGTGCCATAGGTTGCAATCGGGAAAACGCTCGTCGCACTTGGCAAATGTGGAGCCTGGACGTGCCAAGCGTTGGCAACAGTCGGCGGATCCAGCATCGGCAAGAGCTGCGGCGAGACTCCGTTTGCGATCGGCAGAATGGTCGCACTGAGATGCTCGATCGCGGTTGGTGTCGCACCGGGTTTGAGCTCATCTTGCTTTTTGAGCACTGTGAGAATCGATTCGGTCGCACCCGTGATCAGGCGCAGGTGGTCGACTCCACCAGAGGTCAGAAGCTTCGCATCTGTCGGCATTAAGTAACCGTTTTCGTCTTTCAGAGCTGCCGCAATCACAGCTTCGTCGCTCGCAAACGCCGGGCTGTGAACGTCGACCACCTGATCGAACTGAAATTGTGTGACGGGAATGTCCCGAGTTTGTTGCGGAGCCTGGACCTCTACACTCTGCAGACCACCATTGAGAAAACTAAACGAGTTCAAAAGCGTGTAGTAGTCTTGTCCGCCGCGAATCGCGTCGATTGTCGCCTTGAAAGGAAACTGTCCGTGCAAGGCAAAAACCTTCTTCACTCCGGGCTGTTGAAAATGCAGGCGATAGAGGGGCTTGTCCAAGGTGATCGCAAAAATGTAATCTTGGGTCTGTTTGGGGATCGTGATATTTGCCGGCAGTTTCACATCTCGACCAAAAACTGTGATGGTGTCGCGGTCCGGGCTGACGAGTTGATCCACACTGAAGTTGAGAATGTCTTGTCTTTGCAGCGCAGGAATCACCAAAGAAAAATCACACTCATCGGACTCATCCACCGGCGTAATCCCCGGTGTGACCCCAGTGAGCACCAAGTCGGCCGCGGCCGGCTCTGCGCGCAAGATATACTTTTGCTGGCCCGGTGTTTGCGCAAAGAACGTGACCCGGTGAAAATGATTCGCCTGAATGGTGACGGGCAGGTCGCTCTTCCAAGCCTCGGGAATGGCGACCGAGCCATCTGCTCCGGTCACAAGAAAATTGCCGCTAAAAGGAGCATTCAGAGCGGTCCCAATCAAGACCTGAGCCCCGGAAACCCCTTGACCGTTTTCATCCGTGACCAGGATTTGATTGCGCGACGCGAAGGTCGCCAGAGCTTGTTGCCAAAGGGCTCGGGCTTTCTGTGCGTATTGGCTTTGATTTTCAACGCCGGGCCGGCTGCAGGCCAGGGCGACAAAACAACCGACTAACAATGGAAAAGTTCGAAAAATCTGGGATTTGAGTCGCATGGAACGAATCCTTTCGTTGCATTTGAAACTGAAGAGTCTGTTGCCATTTTCAGAGGCACAAAATTGGTGAGTCAATGAAAATAGAGCCTGTTTTCAGCAATATGGCGTTGACAGACGCGGCCCAGCGAAATATCCATGGCTGGTCAGAGTTTCATGTGGTGGGGTAGCTCAGCTGGTTAGAGCATCAGAATCATAATCTGAGGGTCGGCGGTTCAAGTCCGCCTCTCACTACCAAAATAAAAAAGGACCCGTCGGGTCCTTTTTTATTTTGGTAGCCGTTTGTTTTTTTTCGCGCTTTCACGCGAAAAGTCGAATCGGCTCCGCCGCTTC
>Ga0209067_10001686_pt1 | contig 13410 bp, 9 predicted proteins | sample ColStrG_CSR_2013_FD_187199 | JGI IMG/M metagenome (GOLD analysis project Ga0209067, IMG submission 187199) | Freshwater sediment microbial communities in response to fracking from Pennsylvania, USA - Cold Stream Run_MetaG_CSR_2013 (SPAdes)... | ecosystem: Environmental > Aquatic > Freshwater >... | reverse complement strand
GCAGGGCCGTCGAGAACGAGGCAGGGGTCGGAGACGTTCATTGCGGCGGGTGTCGGCGTCATCAGGCGTCCGTGGAGGGCCGCAACGACGCTGTCGGCTGGACGATAACGGCTGGACGGTGACGGCAGACGGGATTATAGCTGGCCGGGTATGCCAGGAACCCGCCGGCGCGCGCCTTGCACGGCACGCACGCTTGCCGGGTAATGGAGGCGTCGGCGCGACCGCGGGGATGCCGGGGCAGCGCACGCGACGCGCGCTCTGCTAGAGCTCGCCGTCGAGCAACTGCGCCGCTGCAAGCGACCTGAGCAGGGCTTCGTTGCAGCTTGCAATGGGGATCGCCAGTTCCTCGGCCTGCTTGCGCACGGTAATGGGGTCACTGCGCTCGATCGCTTCAATCAGCGTCAGGTACGGCCCATAGGGGCCGGCGCGGTTGAGGATCGCATCGACGATGGATTCGGACAGGGAGATGAGTTCAAAAAGGTGCGGGAACGGAGCGCCGGTAATGCGATCGAGCAGCGAGAACGCCCCGGTAATGAACAGTTCGTCGCGCATCTCGCCCTGGTTTGCCGTGGCGCCGATGGTTTCCAGGAAGATGCCACGGCGGATAGAGGCGTGCATCAGCGGGAAGGTGTTGGTGTCCTTGGATGCTGTTGCCAGCAGCAGGGAGAGCCAGCGGATCAGCTTCTTGTAGCCCAGCATCATCACGGCGTGCTGGAACGAGGTGATCTGCACCGGAAGGTTGAACGCGGCCGAGTTGACGAGGCGCAGCAGCTTGAACGCCAGCGCCGGGTCGCGCCGCAGCGTGGCATCGATCTTGTCGAGGTCGGCGTCGTCGCGAACCAGGCGTAGCAGTTCGAGAACGACGGCCTGGCCCGGCTGCAGCGGCCGCGCCTTGTTGGTGCTCTGGTCGTCCAGCGGCCAGCCCACGCAGGCGGCGGCGTCACGGTCGAATACTTCGATCGCGTCGGCCACGCTTTGCACGCCGGTCACAATGAAAGGAATGCGGCGCGCAACGCCCGGGGGCGGCTGCACACCCCAGCGCCGGCGGTCTTCGCTGACGTGGATCACGCAATATTCGAAGCAGGACAGCAGGGCCGGCGGCAGCGGCACGTCCGGGCGGCCGCGCAGCACCAGCCGCTTGCCGTCCTTGAACAGGTTCTGGGCGACGGATTGCGTTTGCGGATCGAGCAACGCGTTGGTGGGAATTTCCAGCAGCGCGTTGCGCGGGGCATGCCACGACAGCGCGGACGCATCGAACTCCGCATCCAGCGGCGCCACCAGGACCGGCGCAGTGGATTCGGGCCACATTTCGTTGAGCACATCGAGCAATTGCCCCAAGGGGGGCCGCTCAGCGGGATTGGCCGAGAGCATCGTCAGCCGCGTCCCGATCGCCTTGCGCTTCTTGTCGATCAGCGGCGCGTAGCAGATCCAGACCGAACCCAGCAATTCATTGTTCGCGATCAATTTTTCGGGCGCATTCATAGGGGTCAACCGGGTCCGCGGGTGCCGAGGGTGCAAATAGTGAGAAACCTTAGCCACAAGTCTAGGGTGGCTGCGGGCGCGGGGGTCCTTGGAACTGGCAGGTGAGATGATCCAAATTCGGCATTTATGAGGGGCTGGGCATGCACACGCTCTACCGCACCCGCGAACTGCGGGACCTGGAGGCCCGGGGGCGCGCCGGGCTGCCAGACGGCACCCTGATGCAGCGCGCCGGCGCGGCCGCGGCCCGGGTGATCGACGGATTCTGGAGGAGACGCCTCGGTGACCTGCCCTATGGCACCACGGGTGGACAGCCCGCGGCGGGGCGTGCGCGCGTACTGGTGCTCTGCGGCGCCGGCGACAATGGCGGAGACGGCTTTGCGTGCGCATGGGAACTGCAGCAGCGCGGTTATCACTGCATCTGCTGGGCACCCATGGCCAGCGGCTCCGCCGACGCACAGGCAGCCCGTCAGCGCTGGCTGGGCGTCGGCGGGGTCATCCTCAGCCAATTGCCCGGGCAGCAGGCCTTCGATTTCGTGGTCGACGCCCTGCTGGGCATCGGCGCCAGCCGGCCACTGGACGGCGCGCTGCTCGCGGCGCTGCAGTGGACCAGCCAAGGCAGCCGGCCGCTCCCCGTCATTGCGCTCGATCTGCCCAGCGGACTCGATGCCGACACCGGGGAATGGATCGGCGGGGTTGCGGGTGCGCCGGCCGTGCTCACCGTAACGTTCCTCGGCGACAAGCCGGGCCTGCACTTGCGCAGTGGCCTGGAAGCCACCGGTTCCCTGCACGTGGAAACGCTGGGGCTGGACGCCGCCGCAGATGCGCCAGCCGTCCCCGGGCGGTTGAACGGGCCTGCGCAATTCCCGCAATTGCGCGCGCGGCGTTCAGCAGACGTGAACAAGGGCAGCTATGGCACGGTAGCGGTATGCGGTGGCGCTGCCGGTATGGTCGGCGCCACGCTGCTGGCCGGGCGGGCCGCCCTGCGCATGGGTGCCGGCAAAGTCTTCGTCAACTGCATCGGCGCGCCGGATCTGCAGGTCGATCCCCTGCAACCCGAGCTCATGATCCACCCTGGCCGCGCGCCGGCGGCAGGCGAGGTTCTGGTCGCCGGTTGTGGCATGGGCAGTGGTCCGGCAGCGCGTGAATATCTGGCGCAATGGCTGGTCCACGAAGGACCAGCAATCTACGACGCGGACGCACTCAACTTGCTGGCGGGCGCCGCGGACCTGCGTGCCGTGCTGCGCTCCAGGGGGCACGCCACGGTGCTCACGCCCCACCCCGGCGAAGCGGGCCGCCTCCTGCACATCAGCACGACGGCCGTCCAGCAGGACCGCGTCGCCGCTGCCGTGCGGCTGGCGGAGGAGACCCAGGCCATCGTGGTCCTCAAGGGCGCGGGCACCGTCATAGCGGATCGGTCCGGCCGTTACGCGATCAATCCGACCGGTGGCCCGGCGCTGGCGAGCGCCGGAACCGGCGATGTGCTCGCGGGCATCACGGGCGCACTGCTGGCGCAGTACGCGGCCAGCGTGAGCGACGTCTATGGCGCGGTATGCGCTGCGGTGTGGCTGCACGGCCGCGCCGCGCAGCTTTATGGCGGCGACGTGGGGCTGGTGGCTTCGGAGGTGGCGCCGCTGGCCGTGCGCGCGTGGCAGGAGCTGCGCGCCGTTTAGCCTTCCGACTTGATACGGCCCGCCGCGAGCTCGATGCGATGGCTGCAGCGCTGGGCGAGACGCGCGTCGTGCGTGACCAGCACCAGCGTGGATCCGGCCTCGCGGTTGAGCGCAAAGAGCAGGTCGGCAATGGTTTCCCCGGTGCTCGCGTCAAGACTGCCGGTGGGTTCATCGGCCATGAGCACCGCCGGCCGCGCGACGAACGCGCGCGCCAGGGCCACGCGCTGCTGTTCGCCGCCCGACAAGGTGGTGGGATAGTGGCCCAGCCGGGCGCTCAAGCCGACCCGCGCCAGCAGTTCGGTGGCCGATGCAACGGCCGAGCTTGCCGACCCGTCACCTGCCCCGAGTTCGAGGGGCAGCAGCACGTTTTCCAGGGCAGTAAGGTGCGGCAGCAACTGGAATGACTGGAACACGAAGCCGAGCCGGCGGGCCCGCAGGCGCGCGCGGCCATCCTCGTCGAGTGCGAAAAGATCCTCACCGAACAGGCGCACCGTCCCCGCCGAGGGAACATCGAGCCCTGCCAGCAAGCCCAGTAAGGTTGACTTGCCAGAGCCCGACGCACCGACGATGGCAGCCGTCTCGCCGGCAGCGAGGCGCAGATTGATATCATCGAGTATGGTCAGCGATCCCGTGGCATCGCTCACTATCTTGCACAGGCCGAGCGCCTCCAGGATGGCCGCTTGCATGGCGTCTCCCGGCGCGGCGCGTGGATCGGAAAGGGCAGCATGGGGTCTAGCGCGCACGTCGGGCGGCATTGCGTCTCTCGCAGTTGGCATATGGCAGGTTGGAGTCGGTTACCGCTGCTACGTTCCGTTTTCGGGACCGCCATTGCGACCTTGCTGACGCTGGCTGGCGGCGCGGCGGCCGCACCCTCGGCAGCACAAGCAGCAGCACAATCAGCGGTGCAGACAGCCGCACCGGCCGCCGCGCCAAGGTCCGCGCACACGGCGCACCGCACGATCCTGGTAGTGGGAGACAGCCTTTCCGCGGAGTACGGACTGGCACGCGGCAGCGGCTGGGTCAAATTGCTGGCCGACCGCGTCGCTGCAGATGCGCCCCAGTATAGCGTTGCCAATGCCAGTATCAGCGGCGATACCACCAGTGGCGGACGCACCCGCCTCGCGGCGCTTTTGCGCGACGCGCCCGCGGTCGTGGTGCTGGAGCTGGGAGCCAACGACGGCCTGCGCGGCCTGAGCGTGGATGCCATGCGCGACAACCTGCAGGCCATGGTGGATGCCTGCCGCAAGGCCGGCGCCCGCGTGCTTCTGGTCGGCATTCATGTGCCGCCCAATTACGGGGACGCCTACGCGCAGCAGTTCTATGCGGTGTACACCACGCTGGCGCAGCGCAATCACGTTGCGCTGGCGCCTTTCCTGCTGGATGGGTTTGCCGACCGGCTGGAGCTTTTCCAGGCCGACCACATTCATCCGCTGGCCGTTGCGCAAGGCCGTATGCTGGATAACGTGTGGCCGCACCTAAAGCCACTGCTGCGGCCCTGATGATCCATCGTCGGCATCGATCCGCCGTCGCATCCACGGATCGCTCCGCGGCTATACCGGGATCCCGGATCCCCACGCGCGGCGCGAACAATCGGCGCAGCCGGATTGCTGCTGCCCGCCGGACCGGCGGGAGCGCGCGGAACTACTGACCGGGCTTGGTACCGGCCGGCTTGGCCGGCGCGCTGAGGTCGGCCCGGGTGATGCGGGCATCGAAGCGTTCCCGCAGCGCCTGGACGTAGCCTTGCTGTTCGCCACTGACGACGCGGTCGGATATGGATTTTTCCAGGGCAGCACGATCTGCGTCGCTGGGTTCAGCGTGCGTAATACCGAGGACATGCACGATCGCGTAGGAGCCATCGGCCTGGTCCACCCCGAGGTACTCCGGCAGCTTGCCTGCGGGTTCGGCCATGATGGCGGCGATGGCCTTGGCGGGCAGGAATGACGTGTCGCGACGCCCCAGATCATGTACGGGTTCGAAACCCGCATCGTCCGGTGCCTTGCGCAGTTGCGCCAACCGCGCCTCGCCGGCTTCACGCGCCAGCTTGACGGCTGCCTGATGCTGCAGGGCCGCCACGATGCCCGGGCGGATTTCCTCCAGCGGCCGTACGGCAGACGGGACATACTGGGTTACGTGCACCGAGACCAGCGAACTGTTGCCGACGTCGATCGCCTTCGTGTTGTGGTGCTTCTCCAGCGAGTCGGGCGCGAAGACCGCATCGATCACGGCCGGTGTAAACAGGGCGGCCTTGTCGGGCTGCTGCGGCACGCCCTGGCGCGTGAGGTTGTCGACCGTCTGTACCTGCAGGCCGAACTTTGCCGCTGCGGCCGCAAGTCCGTCGGGTTGCTCGAACACGAAATTCGTGAATTGGTCGGCCAGTTCTGCATAGGACTTCTGCGCGGCCTGCTTGCGCAGTTCTGCCTCGATGGTCGGACGTACCTCGTCGAAGGGCTTGGCTCCGGCGCCCTTGACCCCCGTGACCTCGATGATGTGAAAGCCGAAATCGGATTCGACGACATCGCTGATCTGGCCCTGCTTGAGAGCAAAAGCGGCGTCCTCGAAGGGCTTGACCATCGCGGCGCGCCCGAACCAGCCCAGATCACCGCCCTTGTCCGCAGAGCCCGGGTCCTTGGACTTTTCCTTGGCAAGCCGGGCGAAGTCTGCCGGCTTTGCGCGAACCTGGCGCAAGAGGTCCTCGGCGATCTTGCGGGCACCCGCCTTGTCGGGGGCTGAGCCATCCTTGCCGGCGGTGATGAGAATATGGCTCGCGCGGCGCTCTTCGACACCGGCCCAGCGCGCCGGGTTCTTGTCGTAGTAATCATGCAGGGCGGCATCGGTGATGGTCGCGCGCGCCGCCAAGTCTGCCGCCCGCAGCACGACGAACTGCGCCGAAGCGTGTTCGGTGGAGCGATACAGGTCCTTGTTGGCTTCGTAATCGGCCTTGATGGTGGCGTCGTCGATGTTGGTCTTGCTGGCAAAGTCCTGCGCTGGGAAGGCGAGCCGGCGCACCTGGCGTCGCTCGGAGTCGAGCGCGCCCAACTGCGCCAATACCGTCTTGGGCACGAAGGCTCCCGACATCACGCCGCTCTCGAGGATCTGGCGGCCAACATCGGCGCGCACTCGTGCCTCGAAGCTCGCCTCGGTGAAGCCGCGGCTTGCCAGCAGGCGCAGGTAGGTGTCGTAGTCGAACTTGCCGTCCACCTGGAATTGCGGAATGCCGCCGATCAATTCCTTCAAACGAGCGTCCGAAACGGCGACGTCGAGGTGCTTGACTTCGTGCTCGATGGCCTTGTCCGAGAGTATGTTCTCCAGCGTGGCCGCGCGCGCCTGCGGCGTGTCGAACATGCGCGTGTCGACGTTGGGGCCCAGCATCTGCACCATGCGCTCGATCCGCTCGCGCTGGGCGATCTCAAGCTCCTGCTGCGTTACCGGTTCGCCATCGATCTTGGCCACCGTATTGGAGCCGTCGCGCAGGAAATCCATGAATGGATTGACGCCGACGAAGACAAAGGGCAGGAAAACGATCGCCGAAAGTATGGGCAGCAACCAGTTGCGGTGATTCCGTATGGTTTCGAACATGGTTCTCGAATCGGCAGAGTGGGGGCGTTGGGAGCCGGCGCAGGACGCAGCGCCAGAGGCGGGAGATCCCGCCGTTAAAAGGTGGCGATTGTACGTCAATGCCGCTGCGTCAATGCCGCGTATTGCCCAATGGCGCCGGCCACTTCCCCGGACAGGGCCCTGACGGCGTATCCCGTCAGCGACGGATAGGGGCCGATAGCCTGGCGAGCGCAGCGATGAAAAGGGATACTTGGCGGAGTGGACGGGACTCGAACCCGCGACCCCCGGCGTGACAGGCCGGTATTCTAACCAACTGAACTACCACTCCAGATCCCAAGGGCCAGGTCCTGCGACCCGCCCCAGCAACAAAAAACGGCAACACAAGCGGCAACACAAACGATTCACGATCTGCGGCGGCTGCGTGGTGGGTGCTGAGAGGTTCGAACTCCCGACCTACGCCTTGTAAGGGCGCCGCTCTACCGACTGAGCTAAGCACCCGGGCCATTCACCTGGGCGCCTGTTGCAAAACTTGCACCTTGCAACCTGGCTGCCCCAACCGAGAAGCCTGCTTGCCGCAACCGCGAAGCCCGCTAGTTTACCGCATCCTTCAGCGCCTTTCCAGCGCGAAACTTGGGAACCTTGGCTGCCTTGATCTTGATGGGCTGATTGGTACGGGGATTGCGGCCCGTGCGGGCTGCGCGCTTGCCCACGACAAAGGTACCGAACCCTACGAGCGTCACCGCATTGCCCTTCTTCAGCGAGACCTTGACGCCGTCGAGGAACGCTTCGAGTGCGCGTCCGGCGGCCGCCTTCGATATGTCCGCCTGGTGGGCAATATGTTCAATCAGTTCGGTTTTGTTCAAGTTACCCCCCAGATTTTCTGAATTTATCGTTTTTAGTTAGTGCCGGGCTGAACATCCGGGGCCCCTGCAACGAGCGGCGGCAGGCGGGCGTTCAACACCCACGCATGGCGTCAGACCGATACGGTCTATTCAACCGCGTGCCAATAGGGGTGTCAAGCGCAGCGGCCAAGAAAAAGCCGCGGCTGCGCAAAAGAGCGCCGCCACGGCCCGGGCACGCTGATCAGTGCTTGATGTGTTCGCCGGCAACGCCGGCGGCACCTTCGGCCGCAACCGCCTTGGCCGGTGCAACTGCGTTGGGATCATCGTCCGTCAGCGGCACCGGCTGGCGCTCAAGGGCTACCTTGAGCACCTGGTCGATCCACTTGACCGGAATGATTTCGATCCGGTTCTTGACGTTGTCGGGAATGTCGGCGAGATCCTTGGAATTTTCTTCCGGGATCAGCACGATCTTGATGTCACCCCGCTGCGCCGCCAGGAGTTTTTCCTTCAGGCCGCCGATGGGCAACACCTCGCCGCGCAAGGTGATTTCCCCCGTCATCGCGACGTCGGGCCGCACCGGTATGCCGGTCAGCGTCGAGATGATGGCCGTGGTGAGGGCGATGCCCGCACTCGGTCCGTCCTTGGGCGTGGCGCCCTCGGGCAGGTGAACGTGGATGTCGGTCTTTTCGAAAACCTCGTCCTTGATGCCCAGGAGCCGCGCACGGCTGCGCACGACCGAGCGCGCCGCCTCGACGGATTCCTTCATCACGTCTCCCAGGGAGCCCGTGCGGATGATGTTGCCCTTGCCCGGCATGGACGCGGTTTCGATGGTGAGCAGCTCGCCACCGACTTCCGTCCACGCCAACCCGGTCACCTGGCCCACTTGCGCCGCCTTTTCCGCCACGCCATAGCTGTACCGGCGCACGCCGAGGTACTTGTTGAGATTGGTGGGCGTCACACGAACCTTGCCGCTGCCCGGCTTGAGCAGCGCGGCCTTGACCACCTTGCGGCAGATCTTGGACATTTCACGCTCGAGCGCCCGCACGCCGGCCTCACGGGTGTAGTAACGGACAACGTCGCGCACGGCGGCGGCCGTGATGTCGAGCTCGGTCTTGGCAACGCCGTTGTTCTTCATCTGCTTGGGGATGAGGTAACGAACGGCGATATTGACCTTCTCGTCCTCGGTGTATCCCGACAGCCGGATGACTTCCATGCGGTCGAGCAGCGGCGCCGGGATGTTCATCGTGTTGGCGGTGGCGATGAACATCACGTCGGAGAGGTCGTAGTCGACCTCGACGTAATGATCGACAAAGGTGTGGTTCTGCTCGGGATCGAGCACTTCGAGCAGCGCGGATGATGGATCACCGCGGAAGTCCGTGCCCATCTTGTCGACCTCGTCGAGCAGGAACAGCGGATTGCGCACGCCGGTCTTGGCGAGGTTCTGCAGGATCTTGCCGGGCATGGACCCGATGTACGTGCGCCGGTGCCCGCGGATTTCGGCTTCGTCACGCACCCCGCCCAGCGCCATGCGCACGAACTTGCGGTTGGTGGAGCGGGCGATGGACTGGCCCAGCGAGGTCTTGCCCACGCCGGGAGCACCAACCAGGCACAGGATGGGCGCCTTGACGCGGTCGACGCGCTGCTGCACCGCCAGATATTCGACGATGCGCTCCTTGACCTTTTCCAGGCCATAGTGGTCCTCGTCGAGCACACGCTGGGCGTTGGCCAGATCGTTGTTGATCTTGCTCTTCTTCTTCCAGGGCAGGTTGACCAGGATGTCGATGTAGTTGCGCACCACCGTGGCCTCGGCCGACATGGGCGACATCAGCTTGAGCTTCTTGAGCTCGGCCTCGGCCTTCTGCTTGGCCTGCTTGGGCATGCGCGCCAGCTTGATCTTCTTGTCCAGCTCGTCCAGGTCGGCGCCCTCCTCGCCCTCACCCAGTTCCTTCTGGATGGCCTTGACCTGTTCGTTGAGGTAGTACTCGCGCTGGCTCTTCTCCATCTGGCGCTTGACGCGGCCGCGGATGCGCTTTTCCACCTGGAGGATGTCGATCTCGGTCTCGAGCTGGGCCAAGAGGTGCTCCAGGCGCTCGTTGAGTCCCGACATCTCGAGGATTTTCTGCTTTTGCTCGAGCTTGAGCGGCAGGTGCGCGGCGATGGTGTCGGCCAGACGGCCGACTTCGTCGATGCCGGCGATGGAGGTGAGGATCTCGCTGGGGATCTTCTTGTTGAGTTTCACGTACTGGTCGAACTGCGCCACGATGGCGCGGCGCAGCGCCTCGAGCTCGGAATCGGCGCCCGTTTCCGGCTCGATGGCCGTGAGCTCGCACTGGAAGTGGCTTCCCAGGTCTTCTATGGAGTCGATACGGGCACGCTGCGTGCCCTCGACGAGCACCTTGACCGTGCCATCGGGCAGCTTGAGCATCTGCAGGATATTGGCAACGCAGCCGATCTCGTAGATGTCCTCCGACGCGGGCTCATCCTTGGCGGCGTTCTTCTGGGCGACCAGCATGATGCTTTTGCCGGCCTCCATGGCCACTTCCAGCGCCTTGATGGACTTGGGACGGCCGACAAAAAGCGGGATGACCATATGCGGAAAGACAACGACATCGCGCAATGGCAACAGTGGCAGAGCTGATGTTTCTGGAGCGAGCGTTTCTATGGCCACGGTAGTTTCCTGCAGGTTTCAATGCTGGAGAAATGGGGCCGGGATCGCGCGTTTCAAGGCACCCCACGCTGGAAATGAATCTAGCACGGCATGGGCGAGGCTGCCCGCCATGAAAACCCGGGTTTGGCGGGCACTTACCCGGTTAATGACGGGCGGCGCGGCAATTCTCAGCGCGGTGCGCCAGCGACCTTGGGCTGATCGGAATACAGCACGATGGGCTGCCCTTCAGCGACCGAGTTTTCGTCGACGACGACCTTGGCCACATTCTGCATGCTGGGCAGCTCGTACATGATGTCGAGGAGGACTGCCTCGACGATGGAGCGCAGGCCGCGTGCGCCCGTGCGGCGCTTGAGGGCACGCTGGGCAATGGCCTGCAGGGCGTCGGGGCGCACCTCGAGGTCGACGCCTTCCATGAAGAACAGGCGCCGGAACTGCTTGATCAGGGCGTTCTTGGGCTCGGTGAGGATCTCGACCAGGGCGTCCTGGCTCAGTTCCTCCAGGGTGGCCGCTACCGGTAGCCGCCCGACCAACTCCGGAATGAGGCCGAACTTGATGAGGTCCTCGGGCTGGGCGTCGCGCAGCAGGTCCCCGCTGGAGCGGTTGCTGGGACTGGAAATCTGCGCGCCGAAGCCGATGCCGCTCTTTTCGGAGCGGTTGCGGATGATTTTCTCGAGACCATCGAACGCCCCCCCGCAGATAAAGAGGATGTTGGTGGTGTCGATCTGAACGAAGTCCTGGTTGGGATGCTTGCGCCCGCCCTGGGGCGGCACGCTGGCGATCGTGCCTTCGATCAGCTTGAGCAGGGCCTGTTGCACGCCCTCGCCCGATACGTCGCGGGTGATGGACGGATTGTCGGACTTGCGGGAGATTTTGTCGATTTCGTCGATATAGACAATGCCGCGCTGCGCCTTTTCAACCTCGTAGTTGCAGTTCTGCAGCAGCTTCTGGATGATGTTTTCCACGTCCTCGCCGACATAGCCGGCTTCGGTGAGCGTGGTGGCATCGGCGATGACGAAGGGCACGTTGAGCAGGCGGGCCAGGGTCTGTGCCAGCAGGGTCTTGCCGGACCCGGTTGGGCCGATCAGCAGGATGTTGCTCTTGGCCAGTTCCACCTCGTCCTTGGTGGACAGGTGCTTGAGACGCTTGTAGTGGTTGTAGACGGCTACCGACAGGATGCGCTTGGCCTTTTGCTGGCCGATCACGTACTGGTCGAGTATTGCGCAGATCTCGCGCGGGCTGGGCAGATCCGACCGAGCCACGCCGCCGGCCGTTTCCGGCGCGCTTTCATCGCGGATGATGTCGTTACACAGGTCGATGCATTCATCGCAGATGAACACCGACGGGCCGGCGATAAGCTTCTTGACCTCGTGCTGGCTCTTGCCGCAGAAAGAGCAGTACAGCAGTTTCTCGCTCGAACTCTTTTTGTCCGACATGCCGCCTGCGCCTCGCTCCTGGTTGCGCCGTTCCGCCCTCAGGCGGTTTCGGTGCGCTTGACGAAGATCTTGTCCACGAGGCCGTAGCTTACTGCATCGTCGGCCGACATGAAGTTGTCCCGGTCCGTGTCCTTTGCGATACGTTCCACGCTCTGACCGGTAAGGTCCGAATAAATCTTGTTCATCCGCTCGCGCAGGTAGAGGATTTCCCGCGCCTGGATCTCGATATCGGTGGCCTGGCCCTGCGACCCGCCCGAAGGCTGATGGATCATGATGCGGGAATTGGGCAAGGCAAAGCGCTTGCCCTTGGCGCCGGCGGCAAGCAGGAAGGACCCCATGCTGGCCGCCATGCCCACGCAGATGGTGGAGACATCGGGCTTGATGAACTGCATGGTGTCGAATATGGCCAGGCCGGAGTAGACCGATCCGCCGGGCGAATTGATGTACAGGGAAATGTCCTTGTCGGGGTTTTCCGACTCCAGGAACAGCAACTGGGCCACCACGAGATTGGCGGTCATGTCGTTGATGGGGCCCACCACGAAGATCACCCGGTCGCGCAGGAGGCGCGAGTAGATGTCATAGGCACGTTCGCCGCGCCCGCTCTGTTCGATAACGATAGGGACCATGCCCAGGCCCGTAGGATCCGGGAAAGCTGCTGCGGACTTGTTCGTCATGACCACGTTATCCCTTCGCACTGTCCATCAGTTCATCGAACCGTATCGCATTGTCGGCCACCTTGGCGCGCTGCAACACCCATTCCACCACATTGTCTTCTACCACCGTGGCCTCGACCTCGCCCAGCCGCTCCCGGTCGCCCATGTACCACTGGACGACTTCGGCCGGCTTTTCATAGCCCCGGGCGATGGTCTCGATGGCCTTTTGCACCTGTTCGGGACGCGCATGCAAGCTGTTGCGATTGACGATCTCGCCCACCAGCAGGGACAGGCGCACGCGCCGCTCGGCGGCTGAGGCAAACACCTCGGGCCCCGGCAGGCTGGCGGGCGCGTTCTGGCCGCCGCGTGCGCTGATTTCGGCCTGCGCCATCTGCAGCAGGCGTTCCTGTTCTTCACCCACCAGCGACCGGGGCAGTTCGAAACGGGCGGTGGCGGCCAGCGCTTCCATGACGCTGTCGCGCGTGCGGGCGCGCAGGCGTGCGGCGACTTCGCGCTCCACGTTGCTCAGCACCTCGGCCTGCAGGACCTCGACACTGCCGTCGGCGATGCCCACCGACCGCACGAATTCCGCGTCCAGGGGCGGCATGGCGCGCTCTTCGACGGACAAGAGGGTCACCGTGAATTCCGCGGTTTTGCCGGCCACGTCGGCGCCGTGATAGTCCGCCGGGAAGGCCAGGGGGAACACGGTGCTGGTGCCGGCCGCCTTGCCGCGCACGGCGGCTTCGAACTCCGGCAGCATGCGGCCGCGGCCCAATTCGAAAGGGTAGCCGTTGGCGGTGCCGCCCTCAAAGGCGACGCCGTCGATGGTTCCGCGGAAATCGACCTTGACCCGGTCACCATCGGCGGCAGGCCGATCGACAGTGACAAAGCTGCCACGCTGGCGCCGCATGACTTCGATGGTCTTTTGCACTTCCTCCGGGCCGACGGGGCAGACCGCACGCTGCACGGCCACGCCGGAGAGATCGATCTCGCCGATCTCGGGGTAAACCTCGAAGGTGGCGCGGAACTTGAGGTTGGCGGCGTCACTGTCGGCAGCTGATTCGATCTGCGGCCGTCCGGCCATGCGCAGGCGGTTTTGCTCGAGCG